>Ga0209343_10009793_pt1 | contig 10991 bp, 10 predicted proteins | sample RifCSPlowO2_02_FD_184026 | JGI IMG/M metagenome (GOLD analysis project Ga0209343, IMG submission 184026) | Groundwater microbial communities from Rifle, Colorado - Rifle CSP2_plank lowO2_0.2 (SPAdes) (version 2) | ecosystem: Environmental > Aquatic > Deep subsurface > Groundwater | place... | reverse complement strand
CTCTTTCGTCGGCGGCACAACCGGCAGGCCGTCCGTCCAGCCGCGCTCGAAGCACACCTCGATCGGATCGGCGTCGGCGGGGACCCTGATCGCCCGGGAAGCGAGGCCCGTCTCGCCGAAGCGCGCGGCGAGCCTGAATGACATGCCTGGCTCTTCGGTACGCGAACCGCAGCCAGGCCGGTTCCCGGGGAGGCCCGGTCCCAACCCTTGCGCGCCGGCGAGCGCCTCCCATTCGGCCCGGTTCCAGCCGAACGCCCGGCCGGTTTCTCTCCCTTTCTCCATTCGGATCAGAGTGGGAACGATCTGGACGCCGAGACGGAAGGAGACTTCCAGCTCGCGGTCATCCACGACTCCCTTCACGCTCGCGGGAAATGCCGGATCGTCTTGGCTGTAGACCGTGACCGGCGAGGAACGGGCTGCGAGCTGGCGCAAGACCGGCTCGATGAGCGTGCAAGTCGGGCATTCGCGCTTCACGACCGCATGCAGCCCATCCGGAAGAGGATTCACCAGCCGATGCTCCACATCAGTCCGCCTTGGCCCCCGAAGCCTTCACGATCGGCGCCCACTTGGCGATCTCGGCCCGAATGAGTGCATCGAATTCCTCCGGGGTCGAGCCTATCGGCTCCATTCCCTGCCGCAGCATGCGGTCGCGCAGGTCGGTGGTCCTCACCGCCGCGGCGATGTCGCTGCTGATCCTGCGTACCAGGTCGCGCGGCGTGGCGCCCGGCACGACGAGCCCCACGATGCTCACCGCGCTTACGCCCGGCACGGTTTCCGCGACTACTGGGTACTCGGGCACGATCGCCGGCCGCTGCGGGCTGAGCAGCGCGAGCACCTTGAGCCTTCCGGCCTTGATCTGCGGCGCGGCCGCGTACAGCACGTCGAGCAGCAGCGGGACGCGTCCGCCGATGACATCCTGGATCGCCGGAGCCCCGCCCTTGTACGGCACGTGCACCAGGTCGATTCCGGCCACGGTCTTGAGCAGCTCCGTCGAGAGATGCATCGCGGTGCCGCTTCCGGGCGTCGCGTACGCGATCTTCCCCGGGTTCTTCTTCGCTGTCGCGATCAGTTCGGCGATATTGTTCGCCTCGAAGGCCGGGTGGGCCGCGATCACAAGATGTTGCTGCGAGACCTGCGTCACCCCGGCGAGGTCCCTCAGCGTGTCGTAGGGCATGCTCGAGCGCAAGCTCGGATTGATCACATGCGCGGTGATCACGAAGCCGATCGTGTATCCGTCGGGCGCGGATTTGGCGACGTAATCGGTTGGCACCACGGTGCCCGCGCCGGACTTGTTCTCGACGATGACCGGCTGCCCCCAGACCTCCTGCATCTTTGCCGCGACCATGCGCCCGATGATGTCGGTCGCGCCGCCCGGCGGGAACGGGACCACCATCCGCACCGGCCGCGCCGGGTAGGGCTGCGCCGACGCGAAGCCCGGCACGACCAGGTTGAACGCGGCTGCGGCAAGAACCAACGCCCGGATCGATTTCATCGCTGTCTCCTCGTTGAATGTGCGCCCCGGTCGCTCACGCGTACAGGCGCGCCACCTCCTGGACCGCGCGCGCTCCCGGAAAGCGCCGCACCAGCTCCTGCCAGCGCGCGCGGGCGTTCTTCAGCCCGGGCAGATCGAGGCCGAGCGAGTCGGCCTCCTCGATCGCGAGACTCAGGTCTTTCACCACGTGACGTGGATCGAAGTTGGGCGCGAAATCGCCCTTGAGCGCGCGCACGGCGGCGCCGCGCAGCGACTTCGAGTCCGCCAGCCCGTTCTGCAGCATCTGCAGCACGGCTTCGGGATCCAGCGCGGACTTGCGCGCGAGAAACAGCCCCTCGATCGCGCTCAGGATGTTCTGCATCACCACGACTTGGTTCACGAGCTTCGCGCGCTGCCCGTTGCCGGGGCCGCCGAAGTAGAGCACCGAGCTGCCCAGCGCGGCAAGCACTGGCCGCGCGCGCTCGAACTCGGCCCTGTCGCCGCCCACCATTATGATCAGGCTGGCGGTCGCCGCGCCCTGCGGGCCGCCGGTCACGGGCGCGTCGAACGCCGCGAGGCCCCGCGATTTCGCCGCCGCGTGCACGCGCTCGGCGAGCTTGGGGCTCGAGGTGCTCATGTCGACGAGCAGCGCCCCGGGCCTCGCCTGGTCCAGCGCGCCGCCGAAGTAGATCGCTTCCACGTCCTGCGGCCCGCCCACCATGGTGACGAAGCAGTCCGCCCAGGCCGCGGCAGCGGCCGGGCTCTCGGCCCAGCGCGCGCCCTGCGCGAGCAGCCCGTCGGCTTTCTGCCGGGTGCGCGTGTGCACGCTGAGCGCGTGCCCGGCCCTCATGAGGTTCGCCGCCATGAGACTGCCCATGGCGCCGGCGCCGACGAATCCGATGTTCATATGCTTGAACCAGTTCTGTATTGTAAACTAGGATCATGGATCGCGCGAACGTCGTGGCCGTCAAGTCGGCGGACCGGGTGCTGGACCTGCTCGAGCTGCTCAGCCGCAAGGGCAGGGCGATGTCGCACACCGACCTCGCGGCGGCGCTCGCGATCCCGAAGAGCAGCCTGACCCAGCTGCTGCGCAACCTGACCGGCAGGGGCTACCTCAAGTTCGCGCCCGGGCCGAATACCTACGAGCTCGGGCCTGCCTTCTTCGCGCTGCACAGGCAGGATCGCGGCGAAGGCAACCTGATCGAGCGCGCGCGCGGCATCCTCGAGCGGCTGACTGCCGCGACCCACGAGTCTTCGGCGCTGAGCCTGTACCGCAGGGAATACGTCGAGCGCGTATGCGGCGTGGATTCCCCGCAGGCGCTCACCTACCGTATGGCGGTGGGAACGCGCTTCCTGCTGTACTCCTCCTCGATCGGCAAGGCGGTGCTCGCGGTGCTGCCGGACGCGGAGCGCGAGCGCTACCTGGGGCGCGTGAAGCTCGTGCCCAAAACCGACGCGACGGTGAAATCGGTTGCCGAGCTGCGGCGCCAGCTCGCCAAGGCGGCGAAGGAGGGCTTCGCGTACTCGCACGGGGAGCACATGGCGGGGGTGGCGGCGATCGCCGCCGCGGTGCGGCGGCCCGACGGCTACCCGATCGGCGCGGTCAACGTCGCGATTCCCAGCATCCGCTTCAAGCCCGCGCTGCGCGCGCTGTGCGTGCGCGAACTGCTCGCGGCGCGCGAGGCGCTCGAGCGCGAGCTGTCTTGACAGGGGTCTGCGGCTTGAGTTCAAATATATGATCTTGTTCACACATATGAACTGAGGGCGCGCCATGGAGCTGCGCAGGGCGGATCTCGGAAAGCATCCCTTGTGGTATTCGAACCAGGGCTGGCGGGCGCGGATCGGGATCGTCTATCCCGGCGCGGGCTTCCACCACATCGGCGACTTCCACAAGCTTGCGCCCAAGGGCGTGGCAGTGGGCGCGGCGGCGGTGCCGCGGCACAAGGACGAGAGCGCCGAAGCCATGATGCATCTCGACGAGAAAGTCGTCGAGACGGCCAAGATCCTCGCGGCGAGCCAGCCCGACGTGATCGGCTGGATCTGCACCGCGGGCAGCTTCATGAAGGGCAAGGGGCACGACGAGCGGTTGGTGAAGGAAATGGAGGCGGCCACCCGCGTCCCCTGCACCACGACCTCCACGGCGATGATGGCCGCGTTCCGGCAGCTCGGGATCAAGAAGCTGTCGATGTGCACGCCCTATCCCAACCCGGTGAACGACATCGAGAAGAAGTTCCTCGAGGACAACGGCTTCCGGGTCGTGAAATGCGAAGGGCTCGATCTCGTGGACAACAACATCCTCGCGCACCTGCCGCCGAGCGTGCTCTACCGGCTGGCGAAAGCGGTCGACACGCCCGAGTCCGACGGCGTGTTCATCAGCTGCACGGGGATCGACGCGCTCGACGTCATCGAGGCGCTCGAGCAGGACCTCGGCAAGCCGGTGGTGACCTCGAACCAGGCCGCCTACTGGATGTGCTTCAAGCTCGCCGGCATCGGCGAGCCGATCCAGGGCTACGGCCGGCTGATGAGGGAGCCGCGCTATCGCACGGCAGAGGAGCGGGAGCGGCGACTCGCCGCGGTATGAAGGAGGAGCGACGCATGAAAACGATTCGAGGCGCATTGCTGCTCGGCCTGGGCTGGCTGTTCGCGGGACTTTGCTCCGCTCAGTATCCCGACAAGCCCATCACCATCGTGGTGCCGTACCCCGCCGGCGGCGTCATGGACCTGACCGCGCGCGCGATCGCCGACAGCCTGACGGGCATGGTGTCGCAGCCCGTGGTCGTGGTGAACAAGACGGGCGCGGGCGCGACGATCGGCGGCAACGCGGTCGCAACCGCGACCCCCGACGGCTATACGCTCGGATTCTTCCCGGTGGCCGCGGCGGTGCCGGAGGTGTTCCGGTTCGCCTACAGCGCGCCTTACTCGAGCAGCGACCTGAGGGCGGTCTCCGCGGTGGCCGCCACCGCGATGTCGTTCGCGGTCAAGGCCGACTCGCCGATCCGGAGCATGAAGGACGTGATCGAACTGGCGCGCAAGAGCAGCGGGCTGATGATCGGCACGCCGGGCAAGCAGACGCTGCCTTCGATGATCATGGTCAAGATGGCGGCCAAGGAGGGAGTGAAGCTCGAGGACGCGCCCTTTGGCGGCGACGCGAAGACGCTGCCGGCGCTGCTCGGCGGGCACGTCCAGGTCGGGGCGATCGACTTTGCGGCGCTGAAATCCTCGGTCGAAGCCGGGAAGATCCGCGTGCTGGCGGTCTGCACCGAGAAGCGGATCGACCTCGCGCCGGACGTGCCGACGGTGCTCGAACTCGGCTACGACCTGCCTTACGTGTCCTCGCTCGGCCTGTTCGGGCCGAAGGCGCTGCCCGACGACGTGACGCGCAGGCTGGACGAGCTGATGGCAAGGATCAGCCGGGAAGCGAAGTTTGTGAACCGCATGAAGGAAATGTCGATCCAGATCGCCTACAAGGACGCGGCCACCTATCGCCAGGCGCTCGCCCGCGACCGCGACAATCTCGAGGCGTTCTTCACGCAGCAGGGCATGTACAAGAAGTAGCGCAGCGATCCCACGGAGCCCATGACATGAGCCGCAAGCCAGCGCCGGTGCTCGAGCCGAGCCGCGAGACGCCGATCCTCGGCGAATACGACGTCGTCGTCCTGGGCGGAGGTCCCGCCGGCATCGCTGCCGCCGCGGCAGCCGGGCGCTCCGGGCGCTCCACGATCCTGATCGAGCGCTACGGATTCCTCGGCGGCGCCGGCACCGCGGCCGGACTTTCGACCTTCTGCGGGCTGCACGCCAACGTGCACGGCGAGCACAAGCGCGTCGTGCACGGCCTTTCGAGCGAGATCACCGAGCGCCTGGAGCGGATGAACGGCCTCAACCCGCCGCACTTGTCGCTTGCCGGCAAGATCACCGCGCAGGCCTACGACATCTCTGCTTACAAGATCGCCGCCGACGAATTCCTTGCCGCCTCGGGCGTGAAGATCCTGTTCCACGCTTTCGGCGTCGGGATGAGCAAGCGCTCGGAACGCGAGATCGACACGCTGCTGGTGGAGACCAAGTCGGGCCGGGCCGCGATCCGCGGGCGCATGTTCATCGAATGCTCGGGCGACGGCGATCTTGCCGCCTGGGCCGGGGCGCCCTACGAGATCGGCGACGGCGCCGGCAACATGCTCTATCCCTCCACCATGTTCCGCATCAGCGGGGTGGACCCGGTCAAGGCGGGCCGCGCATGGGAGCTCATTCCCAAGCTGATGGAGGAGGCCGAGAAGCAGGGCCGGCGCTTCCCGCGCAAGGGCGCGCTGGTGCGGCCGCAGAAAAATCCGGCGGAGTGGCGCGCCAACGTCACCCAGATCAAGAACCCGGACGGCACCGCGGTGAGCGGCATCGACGTCGAGCAGCTCAGCTACGGCGAGATCGAGGGGCGCCGCCAGTGCTGGGACGTGTTCGAGTTCATCAAGGGCGTGACGCCGGGGTTCGAGAACGCGTACATCGTCGAGATCGCGCCGCAGATCGGCATCCGCGAGACGCGCCGCATCGCCGGACAATACATGGTTTCCGAAGCCGACATCCTGGGCTGCGCCAGCTTCCCCGACTCGATCGGGGTCAACGGCTGGCCGGTTGAAGCGCACATCTCGGGCAGCGTGCTGCTCAAGTTCCCGAAGATCCCAGAATCGCGCGGCTTCAACCAGCTGCCGTACCGCATGGTCGTGCCGCAGGGCATCGACAACCTGTTCATGGCGGGGCGCTGCGCTTCGATGACGCACGACGGCCAGTCCTCGGCGCGCGTCTCGGGCCCGTGCTTCGTCATGGGCCAGGCTGCCGGCACCGCCGCCGACCTGGCGATGCGGGCCGGGGTCACGCCGGCGAAAGTCGACGTGCCCGCGCTGCAGCAGCGCCTGCTCGCCGACGGCGCGTATCTCGGAATGGACGGCGAGCGCATCGCATCGGGCGCGCCGAAGGAATCGGTTCCCGCCTAGGCGGGCGCAGGGTGAGGCTGGCCGACGACGAAAAGGCCATGCTGGACGGGAGCGAAGGCCCGGCCCGGCAGAAGGCGATGGAGCTGCTCGTGCGCTACGGCGAGGCGCTCGGCGCGGAGCGCCTGGTCGACACGAGGAACGTCTGCGGAACGATGGGCGCCACGATGCCGTTCCTGCGCGATTACGCGGCGGCGCACGGCGGCAGGCTGGACGCGGTGTTTTCCGAGTTCAGCCTGGACAGCCCCGAGGTGCTCGAGATCCCGAAGGTCAAGGTCTACAGCTGCCACCTGCAGCAGGGCCTCGACCCGGAGCACGCCGCGCAGCAGGGGATTCCGCCGCAAGCCGTCCAAGTGTACCGCGACGGCGAAGCCTACTTCGGCCGGCTCGGCGTGCAGCTCATGAACACCTGCACCCCGTACCAGGTGGGCAACGTTCCGGTGAAGGGCGAGCATTGCGCCTGGATGGAATCCTCGGCCGTCGTCTACTGCAATTCGGTGCTCGGCGCGCGCACCAACACGGAAGGGCGGGAGAGCGCCGGCGCGGCGATGCTCACGGGGAAGATCCCGTACTGGGGATATCACCTGGACGGGAATCGCCTCGGCACGCACCTGGTCGAGCTCGCAATAGAGGTGAAGGACACCGCGGACTGGGGACTGCTCGGCTATTGGGTCGGCGAGGCGGTGCAGGACCGCATCCCGGTCCTGAGCGGCGTCGGCGAAATCCCCAACCTCGCGCGCCTGAAGCATTTCGGCGCTTCGGCGTCGTCCTCGGGCGGCGTGGAGATGTACCACGTGGTCGGCGTGACGCCCGAGGCGCGCACGCGGGAGGAGGCATTCGGCGGCAGGAAGCCGTGCGCCGCGCTCCGCTACGGCGCCGCGGAGCGCAGGATTGCCTACGAGCGCGTCAACTCCACGGGGCGCGACCGCGACGTCGATTACGTCATGCTCGGGTGCCCGCATTACTCGCTCGAGCAGATCTGGGAAGTGTGCCAGCTCCTCGAGGGCCAGCGCATCCACGGGAACTGCAGCCTCTGGATATTCACGCCCTGGGCGACAAAGCAGCTCGCGGACCGCAACGGCTACACGAGGATCATCGAGGACGCCGGCGGCTTCCTCATGACCGACACCTGCTCTTCGGTGGGCCGGGTACTCCCCAAGGGAACGAAGGTCGCCGCGGTGGACTCCGCCAAGCAGGCGCATTACCTGCCGGCGATCATGGGCGTGCAGGCCTGGTTCGGGACCACCGCCGAGTGCATCCAGGCGGCGATCACCGGGCGGTGGCAGGGCGGGCTGCAGTGAAGAAAGTCGTGCTGCGTGGCAGGAAAGTGGTCGGCGGCTGCGCCGAAGGGGAGGCGCTCGTCACCCGCGACCGGATCTCGGGCTGGGGCGGCATCGACCCCAGGAGCGGGACCATCATCGAGACCCGGCACGAGCTGCGCGGGCAGAGCTTCAAGGGCAAAGTGCTGGTGTTCCCGGGCGCCAAGGGTTCTTCGGGATGGTCGGGCCAGTTCCACATCGCGCGCCTCGCCGGAGCAGCGCCGCTCGCCATGCTGTTCAACGAGATGACTACCAAGATCGCGCTGGGCGCCGTGGTGACGCACGCGCCCGCGCTGACCGATTTCGACCAGGACCCGCTGGAGGCGATCGCGACCGGAGACTGGGTCAGGGTGGATGCGGACAACGGCATCGTCGAAGTGACCAAGAGGCAGCGATGAAGAGGACGCTGCGCAGCAAATTCGAGCGCGGCACCTCACGCCGGGCGGTGCGCCGCCACGCTCTCAGGAACGGTCATTCCCCCGCGGCGGGCGGCCGCGCTCGGCGCGGCTGTCGCTCGGCCGCTCGCGCCGCTCTGCGCGCTGCGGGCTGCGATTGCCGGCATTCTCCTGGCGCTGAGGCGGCCTGGCCTCGGGCGTGCGCGGCTGCGGTTGCGCCCGCACCTCGGGCGCCCGCGGTTGCGGCTGTCCCCGTACTTCGGGCGCCCGCGGCTGAGGCCGGGGCTGCGCCCGCACCTCGGGCGCACGCGGTTGCGGCTGAGGCCGGGGCTGCGCCTCGGGCGCGCGCGGTTGCGGTCGGGGCTGCGCCTCGGGCGCGCGCGGTTGCGGTCGGGGCTGCGCCTCGGGCGCCTGCACCCGGGGTTGCGCCTGCGGGCGAGTCTCTTGCAACTGCATTTGCGGGCGGGACTCCGGTCTGACGACTTCGCGCCGGCGCTCTTCCGTTCTGCGCTGGCGTTCCGTGGCCCGGCGTTCGGTCTGCCGCACGGTTTCACGCCGGGTCTCGGTGCGTATCTCGCGCGGCTGCGAAGGTGCCTGCGGAGCGGCAGTGAAGCGCTGCTGCACGGCCGGGTCGCGGTAGGCGACGCCGCGGCGGTGCGAGGGATCGTGCTCCCACCGGCCCGGCGCCCTGGGCGCGAAGCCGCGGGCGTCGTAATGGTGGCGGTAATAATGGACATTCGTGTACACCACCCTGACGTGGCGGTAGTACCAGTCCACGTTGCCGAAGAAGAAGCCCACAGACAGGCCGACCGGAGCGCCCCACCAGAAGCCGACCGTGACGCCCGGGTAGTACGGGCGCGCGTAGCCCGGCCACGGCGCCCAGACCACCGGCGGATAGGCCGGCCACCACCACGGCCCGTACACGACCCACGGATCGTAGTACGGCACGTACACGATCTGCGGTTGCGCCGGTTCGATCACGATGGCGCGCCCGTCCTCGACCACGCGGTAGCGCTCGTCGGGCGCGAGATTGCCTGCGGCGCGCGCTCTGTGGCGCAGCTCCTGGACCGCGTCCATCACCTGCGGTTCCTGCTCGAGGAAGGCGTCGCCGAGCTTGCGCGTCCACTCGATGTTCTCGTCCATGCGCGCCAGCACGTTCGGGAACGCGACCAGCGACTTCACGCTCGGGTCCCAGTCCCGGTCCTGCACCGCGCGTACCGCGTCGTCGCCTTTCAGGCGCGGATTGCGGCGAGACCAGCGTGCCGCCTCGGCCACTTCCAGCGGATAGGTCGCGGCCATCAGAACCTGCGAGAGCAGCGGGTCCGGATAGAGCGCGATGGGCGCGAGCATCTGGTCGAGCTCGGCCTGCGTGTACGCGGCGCGCGCCTGCGCGAGCGGCAGCGCCAAGAGCAGGGCGAGGATTGCGGCAACGATACGGCGGACGGCGAGCGTCATGGGGCACCTCCAGTCCCTATAACGCTTGGACAGCCCGGCCGCTGTCAGTGGCTCACGCCAAATTGCAACAGGATGTTAGCGGTGTAACCGTCCTAGCGGCCCCTGAACAGGGGCTTGCGCTTCTCCATGAACGCCTTGCGGCCTTCCTGGTGGTCGGTGCTCGCGAAACAGGCTTCGACCATTTTCTGCGCCTTCGCCAGGTCCCGGTCCGCCGGGTCCTTGAGCCACTGCTGCGCCGCGAACTTCGACGCCGCGACGGTGAGCGGGGCGTTCTCGGCGATCATGGCGCAGTATTCGGCGGTCGCTTTCGCAAGCTCGGCGCCGGGCAGCACCTTGCTGACGAATCCCATGCGCAGCGCCTCCCGCGCATCGAACTTGCGCGCCGCGAGGAAGATGTCGAGGGTGTTGGCGGCGCCGATCACGCCCATGAAGCGGCGCACGCCCGCCGGGCTGTAGCCCAGCCCGAGCCGCGCCGCCGGCATGCGGAACACGGCGTCCTCGGAGCACAGGCGCAGGTCGCAGGCGGCTGCGAAACCGAGGCCGCCGCCGATGCAGATGCCGCGGATGCTGGCGATCACCGGCTTGACGCAGTTCATGGGCGCCAGGTACGCGCCCTCCACCGCGGCGTTGTAGTCGATCTGCGCCTCGACGGTGCCGCGCAGCTTCTCGAACTGCGAGATGTCGGCCCCGGAGATGAACGCCTTGTCGCCGTCGCCTGCGACCACGATCACGCGCACCGCCGGGTCGGCGTCCAGCGCCGCGAGCGTCGCCGGCACCGCGCGCCACATGTCGTAGGTGACCGCATTCATCTTCTGCGGATTGGAGAACACGACGGTCGCCACTGCGCCGTCGCGTCGGGTGATGAGTTCGGCCATGAGAGATCCGGAGAAAACGCCAGTCTATCCCGCCTGCCGCAACCGCTCGCGCACCAGCGCGATATGCGTGCGCAGCGCGTACAGCTCGTCGGTGTACGAGAGCGGCACCACGATCCGCTCGGCCTTGGCGTCGAGCTTCTCCAGCTCCTCGAGCAGCTCGGCGGCCGGCGCGCCCCGGCGCCCCAGCGCGTCCTCGATCGAGCGAAGGTGGCGGTACCAGCGGAAAATGCGCGAGCGCACGCGGAACTCGTACAGCGGCGGCAGGATGCGGCTCAAGGGGATCAGGATCGCGATGATCGAAATCAGCGCCACCCACATGCGGTCGACCAGGTTGGCGAGCCAGAACGGCAGGTAGCGCTGCAGCAGCGGCGGCCCGCTGCGGTAGTAGCGCTCGGCCTCGCGGGCGAGCGCGAACTCGGTGTCCTGCGGCGACGGAAACTGCCCGGCGCGCGCGATCCAGCCGGGGCCGCTGTGCACCCGCGCCGCGGCCTGCACGAAGA
>Ga0209343_10009789_pt1 | contig 10996 bp, 9 predicted proteins | sample RifCSPlowO2_02_FD_184026 | JGI IMG/M metagenome (GOLD analysis project Ga0209343, IMG submission 184026) | Groundwater microbial communities from Rifle, Colorado - Rifle CSP2_plank lowO2_0.2 (SPAdes) (version 2) | ecosystem: Environmental > Aquatic > Deep subsurface > Groundwater | place: Rifle... | reverse complement strand
AGCCGACCACGCGCATCATGTCGTGCGACTCGAAGGTGCTAGGGGAATCGGTCGCCATCGCCTGGGCCCGGATCCAGACGCGGGTGTCGAGCCCGTGCTTCTTGGCGAAGGCCTCGGAGCAGATCACCGCGGCGGCGGCGCCGCAGGTCGGCGGGCAAGCCATCAAGCGTGTCATCACGCCGGGCCAAATGGCGGGGGCGTTCATCACGTCGTCGACGCTGACTTCCTTGCGGAACAGCGCCAGCGGGTTGTTGACGGCATGGCGGCTCGCCTTGGCGCGAATGTGCGCGAAAGTGTCCATGCGCGTGCCGTACTTGTCCATGTGCGCCTTGCCGGCGCCGCCGAAGTAGCGCAGGGCCAGCGGAATTTCGGGGTGGCCGACGATTTCGGCGGTGGCCCGGTCGAATTCCTCGAACGGCGACGGGCGATCCTCGAACTGGGCCTTGATGGCGCCCGCCGCCATTTGCTCGAATCCCAGGGCCAGAACGCAATCCACCGCACCGCTTTCGACCGCCTGGCGCGCGAGAAACAGCGCGGTCGAACCGGTGGAGCAGTTGTTGTTCACGTTGATGATCGGTATGCCGCTCATGCCCACCGGGTACAGCGCCCGCTGGCCGCAGGTGGAATCGCCATACACGTAGCCGGCGTAGGCTTGCTCGATCATCGGGTACTCGACATGCGCGTCGGACAGGGCTTGGCGCGCGGCCTTCTCTCCCATCACGTGATACGGCTCACTGGCGCCCGGCTTGGTGAACGGGACCATGCCGACGCCGGCGACGATGACTTTGACTTTGCCACTCATGATTGACTCCTCAAGTTGTAGCGTCGACTGACGCTTGTGAATGGTCGCGCCGCGGGCGGCGCGGCCTGACGGGGACCAGGCGAAAACGTGGCTGCAATGCAGTCTATCTAACGCTTGACAGCCTGGCAAGCCGAATCTACACTCCCTCGTCTCGCGCCGGGCTGGTACGGTGAACTGTGCCAACGCCCGACGACCCGAACCGACCCTCTCCGGAGTCCCCGTCGATGTGTTCCAATCGCGCCCAATCTTTCGGACTGAGCAACGACGACCGCGCCGTCCTCGACGCGGCGGACAAGTTCGCACGCAAGGAATTCCCGGCGCTGTCGCGCCGCATGGACGACGAGGAATGGTGGCCGCCCGAGGTGTTCGCGAAGATCGGGGCGGCCGGTTTCATGGGTGCGACGGTCTCGCCCGAGTATGGCGGCGCGGGCATGGACCTGTTCACTTCGGGGCTGATCTGCCAGGCCTTCGCGCGCTGGAATCCCGCCATCGCGCTGTCCTGGGTTGCGCATGACAACCTGTGCGTCAACAACATCTACCGCAACGCCGGCGAGACGCAGCGCCGCAAGTACCTGCCGGGGTTGTGCGACGGCAGCAAGATCGGCGCACTCGGCCTCACCGAACCCGGGGCCGGCTCGGACGCCCTGGGCAGCATGCGCACCACAGCCCGTCGCGACGGTGATTACTACGTGCTCAACGGCACCAAGATCTACATCACCAACGGCCCGGTGGCCGACGTGCTGCTGGTCTATGCCAAGACCGCGTCCGAACGCGGACCCAAGGGCATTTCGGCCTTCATCATCGAGCGCGAATTCCCGGGCTTCCGCGTCGCCCAGAAGCTGACGAAGATGGGTTTTCGCGGCAGCCAGACCGGCGAACTGGTGTTCGACGATTGCCGCGTGCCCGCGGCCAACCTGGTGGGCGAGGAAAACGAAGGCGTCAAGATCGTCATGAGCGGGCTCGATCTCGAACGTGCCGTGGCCGCCGAGTTGTGCGTGGGCATCTGCGAACGCGCGCTCGAGTTGTCGATCGACTACGCCAAGACCCGCGTGCAGTTCGGCAAGCCGATCGGCAGCTTCCAGATGGTGCAGGCCAAACTAGCCGACATGTACACCGAGATCGAGGCGATGAAGACCTTCGTCTGGCGCACGCTGGCCGAGGTCAACGAACTCGAAATCGGGGGCGGCGGCCGCGGCGAGGCGCACAAGCTGACCGCCGCGTCGATCCTCTACGCCGGCGAGGTGTGCAACCGCGTGCTCAACGAGGCGGTGCAGATCCACGGCGGCAGTGGCTACATCTGGGAGTCGGAGATCAACCGGCTGTTCCGCTGCATCAAGATCCTGGAGATCGGCGCCGGCACGTCGGAGGTGCGCAAGATGATCATTGCCGAGGAATTGCTGCGCGGCTGAACACGGCGGCCGGACCGCGGCCGCACGAGACTGCGAAGGAGACGCACATGGAATCGACCCCGACGGTCCGGCTGAGAACCGTACTCACCCTGACCAACGGAAGGAACGATTCATGAGCGGACCGCTGCAAGGCATCAAGGTGATCGAATTCGGCGGTATCGGGCCCGGGCCCTTCTGCGCCATGATGCTCGCCGACATGGGGGCGGACGTGCTGCGCCTGGACCGCAAGGCGGACAAGGGCAAGGACCGCGGGCAGGGTAGTTTCCTGTTCAGCGGCCGGCGCAGCGTGCTGCACCGCGGCCGGCGTTCGCTTGCGGTGGACCTGAAGTCGCCCGATGAGGTGCAACGGATCATGACGCTGATCGAGACTGCCGACGCGCTGATCGAAGCGTTTCGCCCTGGCGTGATGGAGCGCCTGGGGTTCGGCCCCGATGTGGTTCTCGCGCGCAACCCGCGCCTCGTCTACGCTCGCATGACCGGATGGGGCCAGCGCGGACCACTGTCGCAGGCGGCGGGGCACGACATCAACTACATCGCGTTGTCCGGTGCCCTCAACACCATCGGGCGCGCACAGAGCGGCCCGGTCGCGCCCGCCGCGATGATCGGTGACCTCGGCGGCGGCGGTATGATGCTGGCGTTCGGCATCGTCTGCGCACTGCTTGAGGCACGCAGTTCGGGCGAAGGCCAAGTGATCGATGCGGCGGTCACCGATGGCGCTGCGTTGCTAACGTCCATTGTTTGTGACCTCAAGTCGCTCGGCCTGTGGAACAACCGGCGCCAAGCGAACCTGGTGGACGGCGGCTCGCACTTCTACGACACCTACGAATGCGCCGACGGCAAATGGATTTCCATCGGTTCTCTCGAACCGCAGTTCTACGCGCTTCTGCTAGAAAAATTGGGCATCACCGACCCGATGTTTGAGCGCCAGCGCGATCCAGCCGTGTGGCCTGAACTCAAGCGCAAAGTGGCGGCGATTTTTCTGTCCCGGCCCAGTGCCGAATGGTGCGCCCTCATGGAAGGTACCGATGTGTGCTTTGCCCCCGTACTCGATCTTGACGAGGCCGCTCGCCACCCGCACAACGCGGCGCGCGAAACGTTCTTCGAGCGCGATGGCGTGCTCCAGCCCTCGCCTGCCCCGCGCTTCAGCCGTACCGCGCCGGTTCGACCCCGACCCGCGCCGTACATCGGTGAGAACGATGAAGACGGCTGGGGATTCGTCGGCAGGCGCGCCTGACCCGGCGGCCGAAGAGGCGGTGCTATGGCTCGCGCGCCCTTCGTTAGCCGGAACGAACGCGCCTCAAAACTCGGGCGCGCGCTTGTCCTTGAATGCGCTCATTCCTTCGCGCCAGTCGGCACTGTCGACCAGCGCTGCCAGTGCCTCGATGCCGAAGCGCATCGCGCTGCGCTGGTCGACGTCACCGGCCAGGTGGATCGAGGCCTTGCACTGCGCCAGGGCGCGCGGGCTGTGGCGGCACAACTCCTCGGCCAACTCGAGCGCGCGCGCCATCAGCGCATCGGGCTCGGTGGCGTCGCAGAGCAGCCCCGCCCTCTCGGCTTGCTGCCAGTCGATCTGGCGTGCCAGCAGAATCCACTCGAACGCCTTGCCGCGGCCGCAGAACTTCTGCAGTTTCTGCACGCCGCCGGCGCCGGGCGTGGCGCCGAGCTTCACTTCCGGCAGGCCGATGCGGGCGGTTTTCGACATGACGCGCAAGTCGCAGGCCAGCGCCAACTCGAAACCTCCGCCGAGCGCATAACCGTTAATCGCCGCGATGACCGGCAGCGGCAGCGACTCGATGCGATCGAACAGCGCCGCGATCTTGGCCAGGTAGCCGTCGCGCACGTCGAAGCGATGGTCCGGCCCATGCGCCGAACCGTCGAAGTATTTCAGGTGCGCGCCGCAGCAAAAGGCGCGGCCGCTGCCGGTGATGATGAGCGCCCGGGCGCCCTCGACTGCCGCCCGCGTCAAGGCCGCTTCGAGTTCGTCCAAGAGCTCGTGCGACAGCGTGTTCATCTCGGCGGCGCGCGTCATCGTCACGCGCGCGATGCGCGCCGCAGCCCAGTCGAATTCGGTCGCGTGTCCCACCGCCGGCGCCGATCAGAAGCGCACGTCGAGGCCGAGCTCGCGCGCGATGACAAGCTTCTGGATCTCGCTGGCGCCGTCGCCGATGGTGCAGACGCGGTTGTCGCGGTAGTAGCGCGACACCGCGCAGTCGTCCATGAAGCCCCAGCCGCCGTGGATCTGCAGCGCCATGTCGGCGCAACGCGATCCGACGTCGGTGGCCCAGTACTTCGCCATGCCCAGTTCCTTGAGATCCGCTCGCCCGGCGTCGGCGTGCACCGCCGCCCGGTAGGTCAGCAGGCGCGCGGTATCGACCAGCACTGCCATCTCCGCGATCTTTTCCTGGATCATCTGCAACGAGCCCAGCGTGCCGCCGAAAGCCTTGCGATCCTTGGCGTATTGCAACGCGCGCTCCAGGCTTGCCTGGGCCAGGCCCAGCGAACACGCGGACAGAAACAGCCGCGCCTGCTGGTAGCCCTTGTGCAGCAGATGGCGGCCGCGATGCGCCTCGCCGATGATCATGTCGGCGCCGACACGGCAGTCATCGAAGTAAAGCGGTCGCGTGTCCGAAGACTTCCAGCCCATTTTCTTGTAGCGCTCGCCCGGCGTGAAACCCCCGGTCCCGGCGGGAACCAGAAACAGCGTGAACGAGCGATGCTCGTTTTCCACGCGCGTGCTGGCCAACACCATCACGTACGAGGTAATCACGGTGCCGGCGTTGGTGATGTAGGCCTTCTCGCCGGTGATCGCCCAGCCGCCGCCGACCTCGACCGCGCGAGTGCGAAAACCGGAAGTGTCGGACCCGGCCTGGGGTTCGGTGCCGGCGATGGCGCCGAGACATCTTCCGGTCAATACGTCCGGCAGAAAACGCTCGATCTGCGCCTCGGTACCGAAACGCATCAGGATCAGCCCGGTTGCCATGCTGACCATCGCGGTGACGGCGAGCGACTGATCGGCTTGCGCGAGCTGCTCGAGCGCCAGCACGGCCTCGAAGGTGCCGAGGCCCATGCCGCCGAATTTTTCGGGAAACGGGATCGACATCACCCCGGCCTGGCCGACCTTGTGCACCAGCTCCACCGGGAACCGGCCCTCGGCGTCGAGTTGCTGCGCGACCGGCTCCACCTCGCATCGGGCGAACTCGCGCACGGCCTCCTGGATGCGTCGCTGATCGTCGTTGAGATCGAAGTCCATGTTGTCCTGTTTCAGTCGCTGCGCCGTGGCCGTCAACGTACCTCGGGTCAGGCCGCAGACTCGGTCGATAACATCTTCGGATCGCGCGTCAGGGCCGGCGCCGGCACGGTGGAAAGAGCGCGCTCGAGGATTTCGGTGATCGCCACCGCGATCTGGGCGCCGCTCCATTCCTTCCCCGGGTCGAACCACTTTTGCACCCAGTTTACCATCCCCATCGCGGCAAAGATCACCAGCCGCGGAGAGCACCGCACGATGCTCCCGTCGGCGATGCCGGCTTCGACCAGGGCGCGCAGCCGGCGCTCGAACTTGTCGCGCAGGGCCACGATTCTCGCCCTTTCGGCCGGGCGCATCGCATTCTCCTCGAGGAGCACGACCGCCGATCCATGGTTGCCGATCAGCCACACCAGGTAGTGGCGCAGCGCGAGCACCACCTTCTCGCGGCCGTTTCGGCCCTGCCGCGCGCCGCGCTCCAGCCCTTCGAGCGCCGCCTTCATCGCCAGTTCGTGGCAACGGTACAGCAGTTCCTGCTTGTTCTTCACGTAGTAGTACAGCGCAGCCTTGGTGAGCCCCAGGTTGCGGGCGATCTCGTCGAGCGAGGTGCCGTGGAAACCGTCCTTGCTGAAGCTGTGTGCCGCCTCGCGGTACAGAACGTCCAGCTTGATCTGGCGGCGCTCAACGGTGCTCGGCAGAGCCGCTTTCCAGACCTCGCGTTCGCGCAGCTTCGTCACCTCAGACCCCGGTTGCAAGCGTAGCCGTCATCTTCACTCCATGGCGTGAGTCCAGCGCCGGTTGCCGGGCGCGGGTTGCTTGCTTTCCGCCCAGCGCTCTGCGTGCACTGCGTGCACGGATCCGGCAAGCGATAAAAATTCTACCATCGGTTTAATTGCTTGTCCATATTGACAGTGATTAGACTTCCAAGTAGATTCGGGCTTTCCTCTACGCGCGGCACAGGGCAAGGCGACGTCCGAGCCCAGGAGCGGACGTGACCATCGGTATGTATGTGATTGGCGTGGCGATGCACCCGGCGAAGGTCAAAGTGGCCGACAAGCGCCTGGAGGAAATGGTGTACGACACCGCCCGCGCCTGCCTGGACGGCGCCGGCATCGAGCGCAGGCTGCTCGATCATGTGACCATCGCCGGCTGCGACGAACTCGACGGGCGCAGCATTTCGAGCATGCTGCTCGCCGCCCCCTCGGGCGCCTATCTGAAGGACGAACTCAAGGCCACCGACTCGGGCATGCACGGTCTCTGTCTGGAGGCCACGCGGCTCGGATCGGGCCGCTTCGATCTCGGGCTGGTGGTAAGCTGGTGCAAGACCTCGACCGCGCCGCTCGAAGACGTGATGCGGATGCGCTGCGATCCGTTCTTCACCCGGCCCATCGGGCTCAACATGAGCATCGCCGACGCTCTGCTGGCGAGGGCCAGCGCCGAGTCCATCGGCTGTACCGAGGCGCAGGCGGCCGCCGCCGCAGCCGCCTACCTGCGGCAGGCGGCACGCAACCCGCGCGGGACCCGGCCGCCACCGGTTTCGCCCGACCAACTGCTCGCCTCCCCCTACGTCGCCGCGCCCCTGCGCGCCGGCCACCAGGCGCCACCGACCGACGGCGCGGTGGCGCTGTTGATGGCGTCGGAGCGCTGGGTTGAGGCGAACTCGAATGTCCGCCCACTGGCACGCATGAGCGGCATCGCCTGGCGCGTCGACAGCTACCAGCTCGGCGCCCGGCGGCTGTCGTCGCTTGACGCGGTGCGCGGCGCATTCGCCGCCGCTGCCCGCCAGGCCGGCATCGACGACGCGGCGGCGCTCGACGTGATCGAACTCGAGGCGCAGACCGGCTATCACGATCTGGCGCTGCGCCACGCCTTGGCCATTGCGGATTCGGTGGCCGTGTCGCCCTCCGGCGGCCCGTTCGCGCAGAATCCGTACTTCTGCACTGGCCTGGTCGGCGCGGCCGAAGCGGTGCTGCAGGTGGCGGGCCGCGCCGGCCCGGTGCAGGTGCCGGGCGCCAGGCGGGCCGCTGCCGTGGGGCTATGCGGATTCGCGGCGCAGAGCGCCGCGGTGGCCATTTTCGAAGGAGCATGAAGGTGCAGCCCCAGCGTGTCGCAGTCATCGGCGTCGGCCAGACCCCATTTCGAAGCCAGCGACCGGACAAGACCTATGTCGAGCTGGCGCAGGACGCCGCCAAGGCCGCGCTCGACGATGCCGGCATGACACCCGACGAAATCGACGCCGTGGTCTTCTCGATGGCGCCGACCCAGTTCATGGGCGTCAATGATTGCGAAAAGTGGGCCGTCGATTCGATCTGGGCCGCGGGCAAGCCTTTGCTGCGCGTGCATACGGGCGGCGCCACCGGCGGCTCGGCGCTCCAGGCCGGCTACACGCACGTGGCGAGCGGCTTGTTTCGCACCGTTCTGGTCGTCGGTGCCGACCGCGTATCGGAAACGCCGGACGCGCAGCATGTGCTGAACCTCATCTGGGACCGGTTCTACGAGCATGATTGCGCGCTCAACACGGTGACGATGACGGCTCTGGCAACGCAGCGCCAGATGCACATGTATGGCACCACCGAGGAGCAGTTCGCGCGCGTGGTCGTGCGCGCGCGCCGCAACGCCATGCTCAACGACAATGCCCACTTGAAGGGCCACATCAGCGTTGAGGACGTGCTCAACTCGCCGCGCGTGGCCTACCCCTACCACCTGTTCGACATCTGCCCACGCTCGGCCGGTGCGGCGGCCATGATCCTCGCCGACGGCGAGGTGACCGCGGCCCGATGCACGCGACCGGCATTCGTCAACGGCATCGGCGCCGTCACGCAGACCGTCTTCATGGGCGACAAGGTCGGCCCGAAGGCGGAAACCGAATACGCCGATCTTGGGGAACTGGAAATCGCGGCGCGCGATTGTTACGCCCACGCCGGCATCACCGATCCGCGCAAGCAGATCCAGGTGGTCGAGCTGTACGACCCGTTCAGCTCGATGCAGTTTCCGCAGATGGAGAGCTTGGGCTTCTGCGCGCGCGGCGAGGCCGCCCGACTCAGCGACGAAGGCGCCTTCGACATCGGCGGACGTTGGGCCGTCAGCCCTTCGGGCGGCACGCTGTGTGCCAACCCGATCGGCGTCAGCGGTCTGGTGCGCGGCATTGAAGCGGCGCTGCAGGTGATGGGCCGTGCCGGCGCCTACCAGGCCAAGGGCGTTCACATGGCCCTGGCGACGGCCATCGGCGGCTCGGCGCAGTTCTTCACCTGCACTGCCTTCGGCGACGACTACACGCGATAGGGACCCTAATGAACGTGAACGACAAACACAGAATCGAGCCGACGGACGTGATCCACGGCGAATGGCACGTCCGCTACAACTATTCGGTCGGCAAGGTCGCCGGCTTGTTCTTCGAAGGACTCAAGCGCAAGCAGATCCTGGCCACCCGCTGCAGCAAGTCAGGCATCGCCTACTTGCCGCCGCGCGCCTACTGCGAGCGCTCGTTCGAGGTCTGCGACGAGTGGGTCCAGGCCGGCCTGCAGGGCGTGATCGAAGCGGCGACCATCGTCAGCGCGCAGTTCGAGAACCTGCCGGCGCCGCCCTACGCGATCGCCTACGTGCGGCTGGACGGCGTCGACACCGCGATGATCAACTTCGTTCGCGGCCTCGATTTGTCGGATGTGCCGCGCGCCATGGCCGCGCTGAAACCGGGCACGCGCGTGCAGGTTCGCTTCAAAGACCAGCCCGAAGGGCGCATCACGGATTTCCACTACGAGTCGCTGGCTTGACGACGGCCAGCCGGGCACCATGCTGTTCACGAGCGAACACGAACAACTGCGGCGCAGCGTGCTGCGCTTTGTCGATGCCGAGATCAATCCGCACGCCGACGCCTGGGAGGCCGAGGGCATCTTCCCCGCGCACGCGCTGTTCAAAAAGCTCGGTGCGCAGGGCCTGCTCGGCATCCACAAGCCGGTCGAATACGGCGGGCAGGGGTTGGACTACAGCTACGAGCTGGTGATGGCCGAGGCGCTCGGCCACGCCGACTGCATGGGCGTACCGCTGGCCATCGGCTGCCAAACCGACATGGCGACACCGGCGCTGGCGCGCTTCGGATCGGACGCGCTGCGCCGCGAGTTCCTCGCGCCGTCGATCGCCGGCGACTGGGTGGCGGCCATCGGCGTGTCCGAGCCGCAGGCCGGCAGCGACGTCGCCGCGATCAAGACCAGGGCGCGGCGCGCCGGTGGCGACTACGTGATCAACGGCTCGAAGATGTGGATCACCAACGCCACGCAGGCCGACTGGGCGTGCCTGCTGTGCAACCTGGGCGACGGGCCGCCGCACCGCAACAAGACGCTGTTGTGCGTGCCACTGGACACGCCCGGCGTCACGCGCGGCAAGCGGCTCGACAAGCTGGGCATGCGCAGCTCGGATACCGCGCCGCTGCACTTCGACGAGGTGCGCGTTCCGCAGCGCTTTCGCATCGGCGAGGAGGGCCGCGGCTTCGACTACCAGATGCAGCAGTTCCAGGAGGAGCGCCTGTGGGCCGGCGCGGCCTCGTTGGTGCTGATGGAGCGCACCATCCGGGAATGCGCCGCCTATACCGGGCAGCGCCAGGCCTTCGGCGCGCCGCTGCTGGACAACCAGTACCTGCACTTCAAGCTGGCCGAACTGCAGACCGAGGTCGAGGCGCTGCGTGCGCTGGTCTACCGCGCGACCGAGCTGTACGTCGACGGGCAGGACGTGACCACGCTTGCGTCGATGGCCAAGCTCAAGGTGGGCCGGCTGCAGCGCCAGGTGGCCGATAGCTGCCTGCAGTTTTATGGCGGCATGGGCTTCGTCAACGAGACGCCGGTATCGCGCTTTTTTCGCGACGGCCGGCTGTGCTCGATCGGCGGTGGCGCCGACGAGATCATGCTGAAAATCATCAGCAAGAACATCGGCCTGTTTCCGCGCCGCGGCTGAGCGCAACGCAGCGGCGCCGAGGAACAACAAGGAGACGAAGGATGGCTGCGACGAGATTCCGCACTTCGCTGTGCGACCTGCTCGGCATCGACTACCCGGTCATGCTTGCCGCGATGGCGCCTGACGTCTCCGACCCGCAGCTTGTGGCCGCGGTGTCCGAGGCCGGCGGCATCGGCGTGTTGGCCTGCGGCGACAAGGACCCAGACGAGATCGTGGCGCTGGCGGCCGAGACGCGCAAGCTGACCGGCAAACCGTTCGGCATGGACATCGCGCTGCCGGCTCGCGTCGAGACCTACGGCTTCGATTTTCGCGAGGCCGCGGCGAAGGCCAAGATACCGCCGCAGCACCTCGCGTTCCGCGAACGCTTTCTGCGCGAACGCGGCATCCCCTTCGACGATGACACCAGCCGCGCCACGCCCGGCATGAGCTCGGTCGCCGCGTACAAGCTGGGCGAGACCTTCAGCCGCCAGCAGGTCAAGGCCATCCTGCAGGAGCGACCCGCGCTGTTCGTCTCGGCCCTCGGCGACCCGTCGTTCATGGTGGCCGAAGCGCGTGCGCGCGGCATCAAGGTGATGAGCGTGGTCGGCAAGGTCAAGGACG
>Ga0209343_10009788_pt1 | contig 10998 bp, 8 predicted proteins | sample RifCSPlowO2_02_FD_184026 | JGI IMG/M metagenome (GOLD analysis project Ga0209343, IMG submission 184026) | Groundwater microbial communities from Rifle, Colorado - Rifle CSP2_plank lowO2_0.2 (SPAdes) (version 2) | ecosystem: Environmental > Aquatic > Deep subsurface > Groundwater | place: Rifle... | reverse complement strand
ATGTACTGGTTTCCCGGCGGCCTTTAACATCTCATATATCAGAGTCGAGGTGGTGCCCTTACCCTTGGTGCCAGTAACACCTATGAGGTTCTTGGTTTTTACTTCTTGGAAGAAGATATGCCAAACGCTGTTAGCCTTTCGCCAGAAATTCTTGTTATCACCAAACTGTTGCTCTAGGTTTTTAACAGAGGTGACTGAATAGATAATTTTGTCGCATTTTTCGATGCCCTCCAGATAACTCAGATCCGTGACGTTACTGGTAATGCCGGGTGGTTTTTCTTCAGCTATGAACTGAATCTTAACTTTATCCGACTGGGGTGGAAAGTCATCTCGGGGATGTTCATTAACTATTAGATATTCAGGCTCTGGACCGAAATAGCGGTAAGCGCTCTGGCCCTCTATGCCCCAGCCGACTATACCTATCTTCATAGGTTAATAATAACACCTTCACGCATTCCGTTTTTGCTAAATTAATCAAATTAGGTTAATATAGCGATTAGAATTCCTTGGGTGATGACTCTTGTTTTACAAGGTGGCTCCCTGAGGAATTTGCAACTTCAAAGTTTAGCAGCACAGAATCAGGTCAATCTCCCACGTGGGCGCGAAACCGGCGCGGGCGGCTATGACCTGATGAGGACAGACGCAGTCAAAGTGGACGGCCGGGTTGCCCGGTCGCTAGAAGAAATGGGCTCCTTTCGGGGAGGCTCCCTAATCTTCTTGGCCACCCAGGACTTGTCGTTCAGGCGAGTCTTGGCTATGCACCTTGTCCTCGCCACCGGTGGTGGTGTCGATCTCCCATCACTCTCCTGAGGATCAGGCGAGAGAAAACGACACCACCTCGGTGGCAAACTTGTTTTTAAAAGGTGTCCTGTCCTGACATAGCGATCGGGGGTACTGCGCGCCACCGAGCGCTGCCGTTACTGCGGCGGCTTAAGGATAGGCAAGCGTAACGGCGCGACCTGGTTCCCGGCCCTGGGAGAAGTGCTGGGCGGATGGCTAGGGAGGGGAGACGACAAGCTCCTCTTTACGAATCCGTTACTAGGTCGCGCACGTGCGCTTTTACACACGCTGTTAGGCTTGTTGCAGTAGCCGCCCCTCTGATAGGGGGCGGCTAAAAAATTTCAAGGTATTGTACCCTGTTAAGGAATTAATAATTAACAGATGAGTAACAGGGGTAATGATGCTTGTGTTTATTAATAAATATGCTTTTGCTTATTGACAAGTTTGACTACTTGTGGTACTATTTAGCCATCCTCGCTTCCAGGCGAAGGGTGGAGAGTCCGGGAGGATTCAAATCCAAGCACATGTTTGGGTAAACATCCAAAGCGTGGGCGGGTGGGGTGCAGTATTAACAAGTCGGATCATGAGAGCTCATTAACGAAGCTCTGTTTCGATTCTATTGGTTGAGTTGCCTCTGGCAGCTCCTTTTTGTATTGTGGAACATTTACTGGATTAATGAACTCTTCGCTCATGTTTTCTGAGCTTTGGTAAGCACTAAGATAGCAAATCAGTTTTTTTTTGTTGTTTTAACGCTTATCAAAGCACCTGCGTAGTGGGAAGGCCAACCGCTACGCAGGCCCTATCGACCACCCTAGGAGGTGATCGGTTATGGCCAAGGAGTACAGTTTCGTGGGCCTGCTGGCCACCGTCCTGGTGGTCTCGGGTCTGGCGTTCGCGGGCAACGCGAGCGCAGCACCACCGGTTCCCAAGCCGGTGCCGGGAACGACGGGACCGAAGGTCCCAACCATCGTCGTGGAGAAGCCCAGCGATGTTCCGAAGGCGTCTCAGGCGATTCGCAAGGCATCGTCGTCCGCCAGCGGAAGTGTCCAGGTCACCGTTCTCAGCAACATCAGCGCCAAGCCGATGCCCAAGTCGGAACGCAAGCGCTGCTGGACAGACCGCGACGGGTTCTGGAACACTGCGCAGACTGCCAACGGCAGCCTGCGTAACTTCTGGGATGAGCGTCCGTCGCTCATCTGCGTCAGCAAGAAAGACGGCAAGCAGTATCGGGTGGCCTGCAGAAACAGGGTCTACTCGAAGCCGGTGTTCCAGGTCGTCAAGGGCGTCATCGTTCTGATCAACTCCTTTGGTCAGTTCAAGGAGACGATTAAGAAAACGGCGACTGCGACGGCGAAGGACTGGTGCGGGTCCGCGAAGGCTTCAGCAGAAGCGTTCGCGACCGTGTCAGGACGCACCCGCATGGAGGCGCGCGGTAACGCGCGGCTCCTGGCGAGCGTCAAAGCTTTCCTGCGTGCGGCCGTCAAGGCAAGCGCGCAGGTTAGCTGTGGACCGCAACCTGTTCCGCCGGCGGTCAACTTCACGACACTTGCGTTCGTGAAGAAGGTGTGGAACGCCTCGGGGCAGCCGACCACGGTGTCGGGGACGTTCCCGGTTACGATCTTCGTGCCGGGTTCGACTCTTCGTATCGGTGTGCCGGGTACTGGCGAGAAGGTCGTCCTGCGCGACAGCGCGGGCAACGCCTTCCGCTTCGGCGCGAACGCCCTGGTCCGGGCGTGCGAGAACGAGGTTGTTCTCGCGAACTGGATCATTCTCGTAGCACGGTGCTACGAGGTCACGACTTCGTCAAGCGGCGGCGAAATCGTGTTCATCTTCAAGAACCAGGCGCGGCCAACGCCTCCGCCCCCGGTGACGCCGCAGCAGCCGACACCGACTCCTCCGTGCGACAAGTGCGGGGAGCAGGTGCCACCAACGCCAGTGCCTACACAAGGACCGCTGGCCCCGCCGACACCGCCCGGCCAGTCCTCGGCACCGCCTGGTGGTAACACCAGTCAGTGCCAGGACCCGAACTACACGGCGTCCTGTCAGTCGCCTCCTCCGTAGGCGACGACTGACAGCAGGGGAGGGCGGCGTGAGCCGCCCTCCCCACCCCTTCGAGCGAAGGGTTCTGGTGCTACAAGCATCATCCAGCATCAGAAGAGAGGTAGTGATTTCGCGTACATCGCGATCTAACACACCTCTCTTCTCTCAATGACTTCTCATGATCCGACTTTTATGAATGCACTAACCTGCTTTTCAGAAGCAGAGCGGACATTAACAACTAGCGCACTTCGGCAATCAAATGTGTAAGTCTATAGTCAGTAATAGCCTAGCGTTAATGTTGCTCATGGAAGAATCAATACTAATAGTTCTTAAGTAAAGGAAAGGAGAGTTTATGCGTAATTTTGCAATCAAGCGTGGACTTTTGGTTCTAGCTTTTGTGGCTAGCATTTTATTTCCAGCCGGCGTAAATGCCTTTTACAGCCCGGCTGATCGCCCTACATTTACATGGGAAAATGCTGCCTCTTACGTTACGTTCAACTCTATAACAAACAACCCAGTGGCTGGTGACGAGCGTCCGTTCCTGGATGGTAAAGTTACCACAGCCTCTGGCAACAATGTCGATAAAATCAATGTCAAAAACAGCGACGAAGTAGTTCTTCGCGTTTACTTCCACAACAACGCTAAGGCTAGTCTTAACTTAGTTTCTACTAATACCAAAGTTAAGATCTTACTGCCTAAAACTCCAAAAACAGCTACCTACGCTGCTGGTTACATTACATCAGATAATGCTAACCCGCGCGTCGTAGCTGATACGGTTGACTTTACAGGTGACCGACCGTTCAACTTGGAGTACGTTCCTGGTTCTGCCCGCATTACTACTAACGCTCTGAGCAATGTTGCTCTTAGCGACAGCATTGTAACTGATACTGGTGCATTGATTGGCTACAATAGCCTCAATGGCCAAGTACCGGGCTGCGCCAACTTTAGTGGTTGGGTTACGATTAGGGCTCTTGTAAAAATGGAAGCCCCTCCAACTCCACCCACACCTCCAACACCTACGCCAAGTCCTAAAGCCCCTGAAGCCCCTCGACAGCTTCCTGATACCGGTCCTGCTGGTGTAATTGGTCTGTTCGCCGGAGTTAGCGCGCTTGCTGGTGCTGGCCACTATATTGTGGCTCGCCGACGCGGCTAAATAAAACAAACATAACTTTGCAGAGGAGCCGTAATGGCTCCTCTTGCAGGGATTGGTCTTGCTAGGCAAGGTCAGTCCCTGCAAGAACTTGTGTATAAACACTAGTCAAAAGACTAAAAATATGCTAGCGTTTAAACAGAGCAATCGTGACTGACCGCTCTTCTTCCAAAACAAAAACTAGATAAACTCGGGAAGCCTCAGGAATTCACAGAAGGTGCCTGAGGTTTTTTGATGTCAAAATGCTAAAATAGCTCTGTTATGAGCCTATCTGGCGACCCCATCGTCTAGTGGCCTAGGACACCAGGTTTTCATCCTGGCAACAGGGGTTCGATTCCCCTTGGGGTCACCAAATATGCTTAAACACAAGAGTAAAATTAACAGCGTCAATGAGCTGGCTAAGTTACTGCCCAAACACAGCTATGCCCGAAGCGGCAAACCAATGGAGCCGATTAACCTGGTAGTTATTGGCAATAAGAGGTACCTATTCAGCCACTTTAAAAAACATGGCTGGTATCGAGCTGATAAAATCGGAGCAATTAGTTTATCAAAAGCTTTGGTGGCGGCTGTTTTCGATCGTAGCTATAAAAGGGGCCCAATTGCTGGTAGCTATATCGCCGGACATCATTTTACATTAGCTTTTGAGAAGCCGACTAGAGCTGATACTTTCCGTCGCCGCCATCACCTGCGCCTGTGGCGTACGCCATACAAGATCAGGGGCCGTAGGGTTTGGGCTGGGACCGTTAGCTATGAAAGAGCTGCCGGACTGGATAAGACCGCTCTGTTACCAACTCACCATATAGCCCCAACCCTAAGCTGGGAAGAAAACTTCTTAGCTGAGTCATTCGGTATAAACCGTCCCCGTCACCTAACCCTGGATCAACCATATAAAGGACAGTTAAATAACGGCGACACCTATGAATACGACGGCAAGGCTCTGGTACTAGATCTTAGCGGGCTCGAGCTCTAGTTTGAGCTAACCGCCTTTTAACATGGCAGTGAAAAGTCCGTAAATAGAATACTAAGAAGATAATTCCCAGAAGACTGGAAATCACCAGACTGTATTTCTCGTATTGGGGAGCGTCCCAGATATGAGCAAACTCGGTAAAGATATTTCGAATATCGTGTAACTGTAGATAATCGCGTAGGCTATGCTGAAAGAAGAAAATAGTCAGACCCAGAAGAGTCCAGCGCAGTAGTTTAATGTGGTGTTTTTTGATTTTAAAAATAATACGTTTATGGTAACAACTTTAAGTCGGACACGCTATACTTTAACTTAAGATGACAAACAGGGTGGGATTTAAGACCGTCAAAGATATAAAACTGGCTGGCAGACGGGTACTGCTACGGACTGACTACAATGTTCCCATTACTGATGCTAAAGTTGTTGATGACTACCGTATCCAAAGATCTCTACCGACCATTAAGTACATCTTAGAGCAAAAGCCAGAAGCCTTGATTATCGTCTCCCACTTGGGGAGACCAGAAGGCAAACCCAATCCAGACTTTAGCCTGCTACCGGTTGTTAAGAAATTAAGCCAATTACTAGATCGTCCAGTAGGCTTTGGTCTGGACTGTATTGGCAAGCAAGCCCAGAGCGTGGCTGCTAAAGCCAGGCTCGGCAGCATAACGTTGCTGGAAAATCTGCGTTTTCACGATGGTGAAGAAGCTAACGATCCGGTCTTTGCTAAAGCAATAGTGGAAGCCACTGCTGCCGATATTTTTGTCCAAGACGGTTTTGGCGTAGTCCACCGGGCCCATGCCAGCACTTCCGCTATCACTAAACTTTTGCCATCAGTCGCCGGCCTACTGCTGGAAAATGAGGTTCAGGTTATTCAAAGAGCCATGAAGGAGCCCCAGCGGCCGTTTGTGGCAGTGATTGGCGGTGCTAAGATCAGTGACAAGATTGAGGTGCTTAATAAGTTTATCGATGTGACTGACGCCGTGGCTATTGGCGGAGCGCTAGCTAATAATTTCCTGCTCGCCGAAGGTCTAAAAGTTGGTAAGAGCCTGGTCGAGAAGGATCTGCTGCATGAGACTGAAGCGATTTTACGTAAAGCCAGAGCTGAAGAGAGGCGCCGAGACTTTAACTTCTTTATTCCGCTTGACGCCGTGGTAGCCAAATCTATTGATGGCCGGCTATCTACCCGCCTGGTTGATCTAACCAGTCACTCATTAGCAGATATTGAAGCTTATCCCAAAAAACCATCTTATGACTCCCATACAGTTGCCGCAGACGAGTTAATTTTGGATATTGGTCCCATCAGTGCTGCGGCTATCGCTGGCGCCGTAAAGCTGGCCAAAACCGTTATTTGGGGCGGCACCCTTGGTATCACCGAGACCAAAGGTATTGCCGGTGCCCAGGCGCCTTTTGCCCATGGCACAAGCATGGTAGTTGAAGCCATGATAGGCGCCTCTAACAGCCATAAGAATAAGCCTTATACGATTGTCGGTGGCGGTGATACCGTAGCTTATGTTGAGGCTGAAGGTTTAGCCTCCGACTTTAATCACGTTTCTACTGGCGGCAGCGCCAGCTTGGAGCTAATGGCTGGCAAACCCCTACCCGGTATCGAGGCACTTTCAGGATAAGCGCTAGCCGCAACTCGGGCCTTTCATGTACAATAAGCGTAAGGTTTATAACAAGGGTGGAATGCGCAAACTTTTGATTGTCGGAAACTGGAAGATGCACCTCAATGCCGCTCAAGCGAGCTTATTGGTGCATCGCCTATCTGAACGGATTAAAATTCACCGTGACATTGAGGTGGTTTTAGCTCCCAGCCTGCTGGTGCTACAGCCGCTGAGTACCCAGATTGACCGGCGTAAATTCCGTCTGGCCAGCCAGAATGCCTATTTCCACGATGAAGGGGCCTTTACCGGTGAAGTTAGCTTCACCATGCTGCGTGAACTGGTACATTATGGCATTATTGGCCATAGTGAACGCCGCCGGCTTTTTCATGAAGATTTAGATATGATCCGCGACAAAGTGGCAGCGGCCATTAGAAATGACATTACACCTTTGCTGTGTGTTGGTGAAACCAAGCACGAACGCGATGAAGGCGAGACTAAACAAGTCCTGCACGACCAGTTAATGACAGCCCTGTCTAACTTAACGGCCCACGAGGTCGGTAAGCTGGTTATTGTCTATGAACCGGTCTGGGCCATCGGGCAGGTGTCTGCCAAACCCGGTGACGTTGAAGACGCTATAGCCTATATCCGCCGCTACATTGAGGATGTTTTCAATGAATCGGCGGCCAAAGCTGTTCGGGTACTTTATGGCGGCGATGTCGAGCCGGAAGTCATCCACGGCTTACTGGCTGTTAAGGGAGTTAACGGCTTTTTAGTCGGCCATGGCAGTTTGAACTATCAAACCTTTAGCGATATAGTAGAGGCAGCACACCGCTGGCAACGTAACCATGAACCAGGCGAGGAGGCATAAAACATGGACCGCAAAGATGGGCCGACAGTCTTTGATATAAATAAGCCAAACACCTATGGGGCGACTCCTTCAGCCCGCCCTGTTATCACCGGCCACCAACCAACCATGCCCGATCCCATGGTTACGGCTAATGATACACCGTCAGAGGGGTCAAAGATCAAAGTTAAGGTCGGGAAAGATAAAGATAATCTAAACCGGGATGAACTGGCCAGCTCACTGTTTCCGCAGGTTAAGGAAGTTGATGAATCATCGGTTATGGAAGGCGAGCCTTCACTATCGCCGGCCTTCAAACCAGACGGCGATGGTCTGGCGGCTGCCCAGACGGCTACTTATATGCCAGTATCTGACTTAACAGGTATTAGCCAAACCACTTCTACACCTCCGTCAAAACCAGTGGCTAATCAAATTAGTGATGAGCAAGTAACAACGGAGCCCAAGCCCAGTGTTTTTGGCAGCAGCAGCCACACGCCGATAGACAACGGCCAACCGTCAAAGCCTAAGAAATCACGGGCCAAAGGCTGGCTATGGCTGCTTTTGATACTAGCTCTTTTAACTGGTACTTACGCTGCCATCGACAAGGGCCTGATTTTAGACAGTGTGAATCTGCCTTATCATATTTTCGCTCAGGATAAAGCAACCTCTACGAAAACGACCGATACAGCTGGCACCACCACTCAAGCAACAACACCTTCCGGCTTTAGCGCTACCAAATTAGTGGAAGCCGGCTTGGCATTCTCATATCCCAGCAGCTGGGGCGCGCCCTCGGCCACGACCGATCTTGGTTTCGCCAAACGCTCAGCCTCCGCTACGCCAGACGCTAACTACGCCTTTGTGGTTAATTTTCCGGATAACAAAGATGTCCAAATAGTTATAACCTCGGGTAAGTTCTTGCCCCCGGCCCGGACTACTCTTTATTACGATTATCTAGGTTGGTGCGTCGGCACGGCTGATGCTAAATACTACGCCGGTGCGCTGCGCTTTAGCACCGATGCCGATAAAAATGATACGCCTTCAACCATTACCTGTGACCAGGGACCGCTCAATAATGTCGCTAAATTGGACAGCGACACCATTGTCCAGACCAACGTTAAAAATACCGACGGTGCTCCTTTGGGCGACATTTACACCAAGAACCTCAAAAACAACGATTATGTAGTTGTGCGGGTCAAAGACGGTACCATGAAGAATGGCGACCAGATAAAAACACTGCTGGGTACCTTCGAAAACATCTCTAAGCAATAACCTGCCAAGAATATCTTCTTTGTTACAATTAGAAGATGTCTAAAGGTGTAAAGGGTGTTGATGCACTATTGGTTGGCTTAAATGCTGAGCAGGCCCGGGCGGTTAAAACGACCGAGGGTCCGCTGCTGATTTTAGCCGGCGCCGGCAGCGGCAAAACCAAAACCCTAACCCACCGCACTGCCTATATTTTAGCTACCAATAGAGCTACGGCCTATAACATTTTAGCCGTAACTTTTACCAACAAGGCTGCCGGTGAAATGCGCCACCGCATTACCGAGCTGCTTGGTGGTAGCCGCGGTAACCGTAACCTGCTGCCGTTCATGGGCACTTTTCACGCTGTTTGCGTACGTATACTGCGCCGTGATGGCGAACATATTGGTGTGCCCAGGAACTTTGTTATCTGGGACGAAGTTGACCGGTTGGCAGCCATTAAGCAGGTGGCCCGCAAACTAAATATTGATGAGAAAAAGTTTCCGCCACGCCTGCTGGCAGCTCTGATCTCCGGGGCTAAGAACGAAATGGTCACAGCGGTAGAATATGCCGATATGGCCGGCAGCCCGGCTGAACTAACCGCTGCCAAGGTTTTTCCGCTCTACCAGGACTTGCTCAAAGAAAACGGTGCCCTGGACTTTGATGATTTGATTGCCCGGGCAGTCGAGCTGCTAAGTACCCAAAAACCAATTCGAGATAAGTGGCAGCAACAGTTCAAATACGTCATGATCGATGAGTATCAGGATACCAACGCCGCCCAGTATCAGCTGGTAAAATTACTGACCAGCTCACATCACAACATCGCCGTGGTTGGTGACGACTGGCAGAGCATTTATAGCTGGCGTGGTGCCGATTACCGTAACATCCTAAACTTTGAAAACGACTACGAAGGCTGTACGGTTATTAAGCTGGAGCAGAACTACCGTAGCAGCAAGAACATCCTAGACGCGGCCCATAACGTTATTAGCCACAATAAAGACCGTAGTCAGAAAAAACTGTGGACACCGGCTCCAGCCGGACCACCGATCCAAATCCTGCAAGTCAGCTCAGAACGGGCTGAAGCCGAAGCTATAGTTCGGCGTATCCGCACCGCTGTTGATGGTGCTACCAATAACTTCAGTGACTTTGCCGTGCTTTATCGTACTAACGCCCAAAGCCGGGCAATTGAAGAAGTTTTTGTCAGCTACAGCCTGCCATACCGGATTGTCGGTGGCTTGCGCTTTTACGAGCGTAAAGAGATTAAAGACGTTATGGCTTATCTGCGTCTGATTTACCAGCCGGACGATAGTGTCAGTTTTGAGCGCATTGTTAATGTGCCGCCGCGGGGGATCGGCACCAAGTCCCTGGAAGTTTTTGCTAACTGGCGCGCAAGTGAAGGTCTCTCGCTAAGCAAAGCTCTGGCCAAGGTTGAAACCTGCCAATTATTAACCAACAAAGCTCGCCAAGGACTGAGTGAGCTAGCGGAAATTACCAGTAGTTTCAGAACCCAAATTGATAACTTAACCCCAGAAGCCCTGACCGAACGGCTGCTGCGCAAACTAGATTACTTCCGCTACCTGGTTGATGGTACGCCCCAAGGTGAGGCCCGAGTCGAAAACGTTAAAGAACTGCTTAACGTGGCTGCTCAATACCACGACACTGGTTTATCTGGCTTTTTGGAAGAGGTGGCGCTGGTTAGTGATCTGGATACGGTGAATATGAAAGGATCAGACAAGCCCCCGGGAGCTAGGAGTGAAGACCGGCCTAATGCCGTGACTTTAATGACCCTGCACTCGGCCAAAGGCTTAGAATTCCCAGTAGTCTTCATAACCGGCCTGGAAGAAACCGTCCTGCCGCACAGCCGGGCGCTTTATAATGTTACCGAGCTGGAGGAAGAAAGGCGGCTAATGTATGTCGGTATGACCCGGGCTAAGCAGGAACTTTACTTGATTCATGCCGTTGCTCGCGGTCTTTACGGCGGCTATGTGGCTAATCCACCTAGTCGTTTCTTAGCCGACATTAAGGACTCCCGTATCGCCACCGCGGCTGGCGTGCTAGCTTTTGAAGATATCGATGATGTTCCTGGCGAACCGCACTACGTGCTGGAATTAGCTGAAGGTGAGGCCGTGCGGCACCAGATATTTGGTGAAGGTACCGTTTTGGAGGTGGCCGGTGAGACAGCCACTATTTACTTCAAGGGCAAGGGCACTAAGAAACTAAACATCGCTTTTGCTCCTTTGCAGAAGATATAATAGGTAGACATTTTTATGAGGCCATTACGCATTAAGTTTAAAAAACGGGCCAAGGCAGCCCATGCCCACAGCAAACGCCAGATTAAAGAGCGGCCATATATTGTGCCAATCTTCGGCTTGCTGCTGGG
>Ga0209343_10009785_pt1 | contig 10999 bp, 8 predicted proteins | sample RifCSPlowO2_02_FD_184026 | JGI IMG/M metagenome (GOLD analysis project Ga0209343, IMG submission 184026) | Groundwater microbial communities from Rifle, Colorado - Rifle CSP2_plank lowO2_0.2 (SPAdes) (version 2) | ecosystem: Environmental > Aquatic > Deep subsurface > Groundwater | place: Rifle... | reverse complement strand
GCTGAAGCCACGGCGGGCAAGCCCACTTCTATCCAACATCCAGATAAAATAAAGTTAGAGGGTCCACAGAAAAAATTATACACGCTTATCTGGCAACGTTTTTTAGCAAGCCAGATAATGCCCGCAATTTATGCTTCAACAACCATAGATATCGCGACACAAACACCGTACGAATTTCGCGCAACTGGACAAGTAACAAAATTTGATGGATTTACGAGAATATACCTAACAAAAAGTAAGGAAGAAGAACTGCCACAAGCTAAAACTGGAGACCCGTTAGGCCTTAAAAAACTAGAGGGTTTGCAACACTTTACAAAACCTCCAGCGAGATATTCGGAAGCAAGTCTGGTAAAAATACTGGAAAAACATGGAGTTGGAAGGCCATCCACATACGCAAGTATAATATCTACCATCCAAGATAGAAACTATGTGAAAAAAAATGATCAAAAACGACTTGAGCCAAATGAAATCGGATTTTTGGTAAATGATTTGTTGGTAGAACACTTCCCAGCAATTGTAGATATAGATTTTACAGCCAGTATGGAACAAAAATTAGATGATGTTGCGGATGGAAAAGAAAAATGGAAAGAGTTAATTGAAGAATTTTATAAACCCTTTGAAGAAAACTTAGAAAAAAAATACGAAAAGGTAGAAAAAATAAATACAGACAAAAAAACTGATAAAAAATGTCCTAAATGCAATAAGGAGTTAGTGGAAAAGATGGGGCGTTTTGGACAATTTTTAGCTTGTAGTGGATTTCCTGATTGTAAACATACCGAGTCTTTAGAAAAAGATAAACCCAAAGAACTAGGGGTTAACTGCCCAAAGTGCGTAGAGGGCGAGGTGGTTGAGAAAAAAACTCGCAGAGGTAAAATATTCTATGGATGTAATCGCTATCCTGACTGCGATTTTGCAACTTGGGACAGGCCCCACATTGAAGAGATCAGCGGGACTACAAAAAAACGTGTCGCCAAATGTCCAAAGTGCCAAAAGTCATTAGTAGATAAAAAGATCCGCCTACGTTCTGTTGAAACAGAACTACGGAACGGACAGGCCAAAAAATACGGCGAACAGGTTGTATGTTCTGACAAAGAATGCGGTTATAAACAACAGTAACCACTAAATTACTAGATAACTGAATTACTGGATTATCAGATAAGCAAAACTAAATAACTATATCACAGAGAATCGCCTCAATCCGCCAGTTGGCGGATTGAGGCGATTAATAAACGGCTCATCTTTAAGATGAGCCGTTTATTACGTCTTTTAAATAGCGCCCATAACCTACTCGGGGTTGCCATGTAGGCACAAGGTAAAAACTAGTTGACTTAACCTTACTTGTATGATATAATTTATCACAGTCGAGTTCTTGGTTCGGGTAATGCCGCCCAAGGACAAGGAGGCGCACGATGTTTAAGTGCGCTAACGGGCATATCTCCGCGCCCTACGAAGCGGAGAAGAAGATGCCGATCGCAGTCCGACCAGTGGAAACGACGATCTTGTCGAACCACCGGTTCAACAAAAGGAACGGCGAGGTGACCTGCAACGAGCTCGTCATTGCACGTACGGAGATCGTCCGCGAAGCCTCGTTCTGCCCTACTCATGCCGACGGAGCTCCAGCTCCAGAGATGATCAGCGAACAAGCTCGGATCGAGGAGATCATCCACGATCCAGAAGCAGCCGCCAAGGCGGAAGCCTCTCATTCGGCCTGGCTCGAACGAGAGGCCGCCCGAGAACGCCGAGACGACAACCGCCGCCAAAACAAACCTGCCGATGAAGAGTGGGAGGACCTCGAGGACTTGTCCTTCGCGGAATGACCCCTCACGTAGGGGCAGTCCGATGTTGTTCATCGGACTGCCCCTACAATCAACCCCTTACGGGTTGATTTTTGTTTATAAACAAGGGGGGCAAGATTCGAACTAGAATTCATTTAGCGAAATCAATTTTGTCCATACTCGAGGCACGAGCCTGCCTGCCGGTAGGCAGGGAGTGAAACGATGCTTTGCGCATCGTTAGCGACCCGTCTCGCTAAGAGCGAAGCCGAGGCGGACGAGTAACAAAGAGTATGGACAAAATTGACCCGCCCCAGAGGGAAGCTAAAAAATACATCGTCTGCTTCGTCATTCCTCCTCAAAGTAGATTAAACTACTTTTTCCTCGTCATTCCTTGCATACAATGTATTTTTTAGCTTCTAAACAGGATTCCAGTTCGAATCTTGCCCCCTTAATAGTATAATAATGATATGATCCAAAACACTCTACAAAAAATTCTAGATGTTTTTCCTGAACAAAAAGATAAAACTCTCATACAAAACGCTTTTGACATGGCGCAAAACGCCCACTTAAATCAAAAAAGAAGCTCCGGAGAGCCTTACATAATACATCCACTTAATACTGCTTTTGAATTGTCGGAAATGAAGATGGATACGTCAACCATCGTAGCGGCTTTACTGCACGATATTGTAGATGACACACCAGTTACTTTAGAGGAAATAGAAAAAAAATTCGGCAAAGAAGTTGCATTTTTAGTAGGTGGGGTAAGCAAACTAGGACGCATAAAGTACAGAGGAGTTGAACGCCACGCAGAAAATTTAAGAAAAATGCTTGTTGCAACCGCGCAAGACATACGCGTCATTATAATAAAATTTGCAGATCGCCTTCATAATATGAAAACTCTATCTGCGTTGCCAGAAAGAAAACAAAAACGCATAGCACTAGAAACTCTAGAAATATATGCGCCCATTGCAGACAGACTCGGTATTTCCAGACTGGGAAAACAGCTAGAAGACTTAGCATTCCCCTACATTTACCCCGAGGAATATGAATATGTAAAAAGAGAGTCCACGGACAGAATTAAAAACGCAAATCACTATATAAAAAAACTGCCTCCGATAATTCTAAAGACGCTTAAAAAAGAGAAAATGATTCCGCTGTCAATAGATACAAGAGTAAAACATTACTACAGCTTATGGAAAAAACTAGAAAAATACGAACATAACTGGGAAAGCGTAAACGACCTAATCGCCCTTAGGATTGTAGTAAAGACCATAGAAGACTGTTACAAGACACTTGGCATAATTCATCAACTATGGAAGCCTGTCCCTGGAAAAATGAAAGATTATATTGCTCTGCCAAAACCAAATGGATACCAAAGCTTACATACAACTATATTTGCACTTGGTGGCAAAAGGATAGAAATACAAATAAGAACACCGCAAATGAACGAGGCCGCAGAATTTGGTATCGCCGCACACTGGAGATATAAAAATAAATCGGAACAGTCTGAAAAAACTCTGTCTAAAACATTCCAATGGGTTGAAAAACTGCAAGAGTGGAAAAAAGATATGGTCAACAGTGAAGACTTCATAGATAGTTTAAAAATAGATGTGTTTGGAGATAGAATTTTTGTTTTTACTCCCAAGGGCGATGTCATTGACTTACCTAGCGGAGCAACGCCTGTAGACTTTGCGTACACCATACATTCTGATGTAGGAGACAAATGCGCCGGAGCAAGGGTCCATGGAAAAATGGTTGCTCTAAATACAGAACTACATAACGGAGATATCGTAGAAATAATAACAACAAAAAGTAAAACACCATCGCAGACATGGCTTTCTTTTGTAAAAACTTCTCACACTAGAACCCACATAAAACACTGGTTTCGTAAACAGGGCGAGGAAAAAAATATAGAAAATGGATTGTCTATGATAAATGACGAATTAAAAGCATTAGAGGGTAAAACCTGGGCTCAAATCGACGAATCCAAAAAAGAAAAAACAATTCAAAAACTTAATTTTAAAGATGAGGATGCTCTTCTTGCGGCGATAGGACTAGGAGACATTTCTATCAATCGCATAGTTCAAAATATTACAGAATATGAACATAAACAAAAAGAGGTAAATAAAAAAACGAAAAAATCTCCTACCGCAAAGGCAGGTAGTGTGGTTATTGCAGGTGCCTCTGGACTACAAACACATATTGCCAAATGTTGTAATCCAAAATACCCACAAGCTGTGGTTGCTTATATCACCGTGGACAAAGGGGCGAGTATCCACAAAAATAACTGTGAAAACCTTAAATTATTCAAAAAGGATGATAAAATTTTACCCGCATACTGGAGACAAGATGGTGGCATAGATTATATAACTATAAAAATAAAAACCATTGACAGGGTCGGGATGATCCAAGATGTAAGCCGTGTCATGGCTGAGTTAAATATAAATATCCATACACTAACTGCAACCAGCGGTAACAAAAACAAAAAAAATAGGGGCGAAGAAAATGTCCAAATAATTGCGGAGATAGAGATAACTGATTCGGCTAAACTGAAACGCCTAATAGAAAAACTAAAAGCAGTTGACGGTGTTAGAGAAATTGAAAGAATCCAAAAAACAGATCGTTAAAACGACCTATTTTTTTAAATTCTTTATTTAGTATCAAGCGTGTTATAAAAGCTTTTTAATCCACTTATGCAAATCATTTTTGGAAGAAAAATGAACAGCTAAGCTTGCCTTGCGACCATCTGTTTTTATTCTAGCGTCAGATATATTATGCGCACTCTTAAACATTTCCAACAACCTCACCAATTCCGGATCTATCGTTGTTTTCCCACGAGTTGAACTTAAAACTGTGCTTATTTTAGATTTTCCACCTAGCTCGCGTCCACGCTCTTCTGCCTGACGAACGGTAAGCCCTCGATCTTGTATTTCTTTAAACAACTTTTCCTGTGCTTTATCGTTTTTAAGAGCTAAAAGGGGTCTAGTATGTCCTTCATTAATGTCTCCAGAGGCTAAAGCAGTTTGTATATGATCTGGCAAAGAAAGAATGCGTAAAGTATTTGCAACATATGAAGCTGATTTTGAAATGCGCTGTGCAATCTTTTTTTGTTTTATTCCAAACTCATCTTGCAAGCGTTGAAACGCATGTGCTTCATCAAGCGGACCCAAATCATCTCGTTGCAAATTTTCTATTAATGAAGCTTCCAGCTTCTGCTTTGGCGTAACTTGACGCACTATGACAGGAACACGAGGAAGGCCCGCTAGACGCGCCGCGCGAAGACGCCTTTCTCCTGCTATAAGTTCGTATCTAACGCGTCTTCCACTTGGAACATCTTCTTCAATTTTAGTTACAAGGAGTGGCTGTAGAATTCCATATACTTTTATGGATTCGGAAAGATCAGCTAATTCTTCGCTTTTAAATTCGCGCCTCGGCTGATAAGGATTTGGGCTTATGTGTTCTACATCAATCAAAAATACGCTCTCTTTATCAGAACTTTTTGTACTATTATTCCTTTTTTGAGGGATTAGAGATTCTAGACCTCGCATAATTTTGTTCGCTAACGCTCATAAAATCGCAAAACTTGAAACTTGAAACCTATAACCTTACGTCCTTGATTTTTGATGAATGTTTTATGTTTTATGTTTTATGTTTTAGGAAGTGAGGCGTTAGCCGAGTCTATTAATTACTTCTTTTGCCAATTGTCTATAGGCGTTAGCGCCTATAGAGCCTGGGTCGTGTTGATAAATCGTACGTCCATACCCCGGAGCTTCTGCCAATGATATGTTCCTAGGTATTATAACTTCAAAAACATAACCCGGAAAGCTGTGTCTTATATCTTTTAATATTTCTCTGCTAAATCTATTTCTCTTGTCATGCATAGTGCACAGAGCGCCTAAAATTTTTATATCGCAACCCAAATTATCTTTCACTAAATTAACACTATTTAAAAGCTGGCTAAGGCCTTCAAGCGCGTAGTATTCTGTTTGAACTGGAATTAAAATATAATCTGCAGCCACTATACCATTAAGTGTTAACAACGCCAAACTTGGTGGGCAATCAATAAGTATGAAATCGTAGTTATGTCTTAATTTGTTAACAATATTCTGAAGACGAAACTCCCTATTGTCCATATTGACCAGTTCTATCGTCGCGCCTGCAAGATCTGTATGAGCAGGCATAATATCTAAAGAAAAAAGTCCCGTTGGCCTAACAATTTCTGCAGGGTGCACATTTCCAACTAAACAATGGTAAATATGCATGGGCAAATCTTTGCTAGAGGTAAATGTACTTGTAGCGTTACTTTGTGGGTCAACATCTACAATTAAAACTCTCTTACCATAAGCCGCTAAATAAACTCCAAGATTAGTTACTGTGGTGGTTTTTCCAACTCCTCCTTTTTGGTTTGCGACGGTAATTACATGACCCATATGCTAATTTTGCCTACGAATGCGCAACATGAGTGAATTGCAAAATCTAGCACTCTGAGCGCAGTCGAAAAGTTATATTATAATATCCTATGCCCTATATTAACAATAAAATTAGTGTTTTACAAACTGCTTAAGCTGGTAATTTAACGGGTTTTGCGATATGATTTGGGTATATATTGGGCGAGTGGCGGAACTGGTAGACCTGCCTGCCGGCAGGCAGGCGCGCACAAATAAAAAACTTTAAAATTTTATGTTTACAGTATATGCTATAAAAAGCATAAAAAATAATTATGTATATGTTGGATTAACAAAAAATCTTGAAAACAGATTAGCAAGACACAATAGTGGCAGAGAAAAAACTACTAAACCACACAGACCTTTCCGATTAATACGTACTGAAAATTTTAAAACATGGCAGGAAGCACGAAATCGTGAAAAACAATTAAAATCAGGATACGGAAAAGAATTTTTAAAAACATTAATATAAGCATGCCCGGGTGGCGGAACCGGCAGACGCGCGGGTTTCAAAAACCCGTGAGAGCAATCTCGTGAGAGTTCGACTCTCTCCCCGGGCACCAAAATCAAACTTTCCGAATATCGACCGCTTGCTTTGCAAGTGGTCTTTCGTTACCTTGACTTAACAAAAGTTACGTGTCAAAATGCCCGTAGTTCACACTAAGAAGGTTAAATGGAGCTCAGAACTAAAATAGGACGCCTTGAACTTGTTCATCCTGTACTAAACGCCGCCGGCACCTGCAAAACTCTTGAAGACTTTAAAAAACTTGTCCGCACGCCTCTTCCTGCCGTTATGGTCGGATCTATAACCACGGAAGTCCGCTACGGAAATCCTGGCAGTACTTTTTTTTCAAACCCAAATTTCTCTTTAAATTCCGTGGGGCTATCAAATCCGGGTATCGACTACTATATAGAGTTTCTACCCCAAATGGTAAAAATCGCAGATGCCGCAGATAAATACGTGTTTGTAAGCGTAGAGGGATCAAGACCCGCAGGATATGCTCTTCTAACGGAGTTAGCCTTTCAGTCAGGGGTACATTTAGTAGAACTTAACTTGGGATGCCCCAACAAATGGACAAATGATGGTCGCCAAGAAACAATACCCTCCTACGACCTAGACATGCTTAAAGAAATACTAAGGGTATGCAAACTATCGTTTAGGTTCACAAGGAAAAATAAGATACTCTCTGTAAAACTATCCCCCATACCAGATCCAGTTTTGCTTAAAAAAATTGCAGACCTAATTAATGAATCTGAAATAATATGCGCAGTAACTACCAGTAACACACTGCCAAACGTTTTCGCGTACGCGGATGACGGCAGGCCTGCCATACAATCTGTAACAGAACTTGGGGGTATGGGCGGTTCAGCGCTCAAACCCATTGCGCTTGGCCAAGTAAAACAACTAAGAGAACTACTGCGGGACGGCATAGATATTATCGGCGTGGGTGGCATTAAAACTGGCAAAGACGTTTTGGACTATTTAAATGCGGGAGCCAGCGCTGTACAAATTGGAACCGCATGTTTTGATAGGGGTCCGCAAATCTTTGGTGACGTTCTAACAGAACTTGCTGCTTTATAAACAAAAACTCTGCCACAGGGCAGAGTTTTTAAAAATCCAATTTATCAAATACATCCTGCAATTTTGTCAGTGTTGTCTGATTAATTCTTAGTATTTTAGGTTTTAACCCTGTTATATCTATCACGGTTGAGGGCTCGCTGGGCTGTAGCGTTCCCCCATCAATCACAAAGTCCGGGGTTATTGAATTTGCCTTAAATTGTTCAACTATATCATCTAAATTCGCCGAAGAACTCATTCCAGAAATATTCGCCGACGATGATGTTATGGGTCTGCCAAATTTTTTAACCAAATTATAAGCAAAATCGCTAGAGGGTATTCGCAGTCCTATTTTATTTGTGCCGGCAGTTAAAAGCAGACTTACTTTTTGTCTTTTTTCTAAAACTACAGTAAATGCCCCAGACCAAAGTTTTTGTAAAATGACCTCTTGGCGTTTATTAATAAAAGCAAGGGTATGGGCCATTTGTATATCGCTAACAAAAACAGGAACCGGCTTTTGCGCCGACCTTTTTTTAATAGAAAAAAAAATCTTTAAAGCATCCTCGTTTAGAGCGTCCACACCTAGAGCGTATAAAGTATCTGTGGGGAATATAATTGCGTATCCGCGCTCAAGATAATTAATTGCCTCCTTAACAAGTTGTATTTTATTTTTATCTGTTACTTTTTTTCTTTCCATATAACAAAGCATACAACCAAAACATCTATACAACTTTACCTGCGACCGCAAGTAAAGTTGTATAGATGTTTTTTGACTTTTAGTCTTTTGCCTTGGGTTTCAAGTTTTAAGTTTTAAGTTCCAAGTTTTAAGTTTCAAAGGTTTACTCTACTGTAACGCTCTTAGCCAAATTTCTGGGTTTATCTATGTCATAACCTTTAAGTAGCGCCATATAATAAGCAAAAAGTTGAAGTGGAATTATGGACAAAATCGGAGTTAACATCTCAAGAGTTTTTGGAATGTACATTACATCTTTCGTAAGCGAAAAAACTTTTTTATTCCCATCTGTTGTTAAAAGAATAATTGGTCCGCCTCGCGTTTTAATCTCTTCTAAATTTGATAACATTTTTTCATAAACACTATCGCGGGGCGCTATACCCAAAATAGGAAAGTTTTTATCTACCAAAGCTATGGGGCCGTGCTTCATCTCACCGCCAGGATAACCTTGAGAGTTAATATAGGAAACCTCTTTTAGTTTTAAGGCTCCCTCCAACGCTATCGGATAATTATACTTTCTGCCCAAGTAAGACATATTAGCGGTATCTTTATACTTTTTAGCCAAATTTTTTATATTGTCTGCGTTCTTCAACACTCTCTCTACCAACTGCGGTAATCTCTCTAACTCCTCAACAATCCGCCGTCCCATTGTGGCGCTCATCTCTCTTTGCCTTCCTAAAAATACGGTAAGCAATGCGAGTACAGCAAGTTGGGAAGTAAAAGCTTTTGTCGAGGCAACTCCAATTTCTGGTCCCGCATGATTATAAACCCCGGCATCTGTCTCGCGAGCAATGGTGCTTCCTATGACATTCACAATTCCAAGCGTCAAAACACCTTTTTGTTTTGCCTCACGAAGAGACGCTATAGTATCTGCGGTTTCACCTGACTGAGAAATAGCTAATACAGCTGTGGTTTTTTTGTTCAAAATTGGTTTTTTGTAACGAAACTCAGAGCCAACTGTAACTTCAGTCGGTATGCCCGCGTACTCTTCCAACATATACTTGCCGACGAGACCAGCATAAAAGGCAGTACCGCAAGCTATGATATGAATATTTTCAATGTCTTTGAGACGGTTTTGTATTTCCTTATCTTCTAACCCGCCTAGTCTTACATTTCCCTCGCTTGGTATCATACGACCTCTAATGCTGTCTATAATTGAATGAGGTTGTTCCATAATTTCTTTCAGCATAAAATGGTCATACCCTCCTTTTTGCGCTTCCTCCAATGTCCATTCAATATGTTCTATATTTGCTCGCCTCATCATTTTGTCTTGAGTATAGATTTTCATGCTATCTTTCGTAAGTTGCGCAGTTTCACCTTCTTCAAGATAAACTACCCTTTTGGTATGGTCTAAAATTCCAGAAGGGTCGCTTGAAATAAAATACTCGCCATCTCCTACTCCAATCAAAAGCGGAGAACCAAAACGCGCGGCTACCAATTCGTTGGGTGTTCTTGAAGAAATTACAGCTATGCCGTAAGTACCCCTAACTTTATTAACCGCTTTTTGAGTTGCATCCAACAAACTCCCCTTAAAAAAATAGCTAATTAAATTTGGCAGTACCTCTGTATCTGTATCTGTCGTAAATTTATACCCCTTAGTTTCCAAAAATACCCTAAGCTCCTGATAATTTTCTATTATTCCGTTGTGTACAACATAAAACTCTTTTTTGAAGTCTGTGTGAGGATGAGCGTTTTTTAAAGTCGGCGCGCCATGTGTTGCCCAGCGAGTATGAAATATAAAAGGCGTGCCTTTTGGCTTGTTTTTTCCTAATTTTTCTTCAAGTTTGCTGATTCTTCCTACCGCTTTCATAGAAAAAACCTCATACTGCCCGGGCACAGGCTTGCCCTTCCGTAGCCTTGGGCGAAGGAGGGCCATTCCAGCCGAATCATATCCCCTATATTCAAGACGCTTGAGCGCCTCAAGTCCTATTGTTGTATCTGTATTGTTACCTATGTAGCCAATAATTCCACACATGCCGATTTTGCCCGAGAATGCAGCGAGCGGCTGCAAAATCGAGCACCCGCCGTAGCCCCGCAGGGTGTAGGAGGGTTACATTATAATAACTCAATTTATTTCTATATTACAATACTCACTATTTTGCCCTTAACTACAATAACCTTTCTAGGTTTTTTACCTGCTAAAATCTTTTTTATTTTCTCATCTGCCAAAACCAACTTCTCCAGTTCCTTTTCTGAAACATCTTGCGCGACCCTTAACTCTGATTTTATTTTACCATTTACCTGTATTGGAATAACTATAATATCTTCTTTGATTTGTTTTTTATCATAACTTGGCCATTTTTGTTCATGCACAGACCCTGAAACCTGAAACTTGAAACTTGAAACATTTTTATCTAAATTCTCATTGGACAACCTTTGCCAAAGCTCCTCGGCAATATGCGGCGCAAAAGGAGCAAGCAGTAAAATGAGGGCCATTAAATCTTGCTCGTCATATCTTTTTTCATACATTTCATTTACATATTTCATA
>Ga0209343_10009784_pt1 | contig 10999 bp, 8 predicted proteins | sample RifCSPlowO2_02_FD_184026 | JGI IMG/M metagenome (GOLD analysis project Ga0209343, IMG submission 184026) | Groundwater microbial communities from Rifle, Colorado - Rifle CSP2_plank lowO2_0.2 (SPAdes) (version 2) | ecosystem: Environmental > Aquatic > Deep subsurface > Groundwater | place: Rifle... | reverse complement strand
TGGCGTTGACCACGTCGGCAGCAGTCAGGTTGCGTGAAGCCACCTTGTTCGGATCGAGCCAGACCCGCAGCGAGTAGTTGCCCAGGCCGAACAACTGCACATCGCCGATACCGTCCAGACGCGCCAGCTCATCCTTGATATTCAGCGCGGCGTAGTTGGACAGATAGAGCATGTCGTAGCGGTCGTCCGGCGAGGTCAGGTGCACCACCATGGTCAGGTCGGGCGAGGCCTTGTCGACGGTCACACCGAGGCGCTGCACTTCGGTGGGCAGGGTTGGCATGGTGCGGGTCACGCGGTTCTGCACCTGCACCTGGGCTTTGTCCAGATCGGTGCCGAGAGCGAAAGTCAGGGTCAGGGTCATCTTGCCGTCGGCAGTACCCTGGGACGACATATAGAGCATGCCTTCCACACCGGTGATCGCCTGTTCCAGCGGCGAAGCAACGGTTTCGCCGATCACCTTGGGGTTGGCACCGGGGAAGGTGGCGCGCACCACCACAGTGGGCGGCACCACTTCCGGGTATTCGCTGATCGGCAACTGGAACAGCGAGATCGCCCCGCTGATCAGGATCAGCAGTGACAGCACGGCGGCGAAGATCGGCCGCTGAATAAAGAATTGCGAAAAGTTCATTTGAGAATCCTTGGGCGCTGGTGCGCATGGCCTAGGCGGCCCCGCACACCCTACGGTCGGGTAGGGTGCGCTGCGCGCACCAAGGCGTCTTGTCAGCCGCGCGGCTTGCCATTGTTGAGGTCTTGTTTGGCGACCCGTGGTGCATCACGGTTCTCCACGGATTGGCGCAGGCGGGCCAGTTGGGCGAGGGTGGCCTCATCGGCCATGGGCACGCTTTGCGGATCCACCGTGGAGCCGGGGAAGGCGCGCTGCAGACCGTTGACCACGATCTTCTCGCCCTTGGAAAGGCCCTGACGCACGATGCGCAGGCCTTCCAGCTTCGGCCCCAGTTCAACGGCGCGGTACTGCACGGCGTTGTCCTTATCGAGTACCAGGACGAACTTCTTGCCCAGGTCCGTACCGACCGCTTCATCCTTGATAAGCGCGGCGGCGTACTGGCTGCTGCCAACCAGCTTGAGGCGAGCGTAGAGGCCCGGCGTGAAACGCCCGTCGGCGTTATCGAACACCGCACGGCCACGGATGGTGCCGGTTTGCGGGTTGACCTGGTTGTCGAGAAAATCCAGCTCGCCCAGATGCGGATGACCCTCTTCGCTGGACAGGCCCAGGTACACCGGGCTGGCATCGCGGGTCTTGCCACCGGCCTGGCGCGCCAGCTCGACATATTTGAGGAACACGCGCTCATCGGCATCGAAATAGGCGTAGACCTTGTCGGTGCTGACCAGGGTGGTCAGCAGGCTTTGCCCTGCGTTGACCAGGTTGCCTTCGGTGATTTCCGCACGGCTGACGCGGCCATCAATCGGCGCGGTAACCCGGGTAAAACTGAGGTTGAGGCGGGCGTTATCCAGTTCTGCCTGGATGCCGGCGACCGCGGCCTTGGCTTCTGCCGCAGCGCTGGCGCGGGCATCGGCCAGTTCGGCGGAGATGGCGTTGCTCTGGCGCAGACGCTCGCCGCGATTGGCTTCGCTTTGCGTGCGGGCCTGGCTGGCGCGGGCCTGTTGCAACTGGGCTTCGAGGCGTTTGACCTCGGCCTGGAATGGCCGTGGGTCGATCTGGAACAGCAGGTCGCCTTTCTTCACCAGGCGGCCTTCATCGAAGACTACCTGATCAATAAAGCCGGACACCCGTGGGCGAACTTCAACCGACTCGGGCGCTTCCAGGCGGCCGGTAAACTCGTCCCATTCGTTGATCGGTTGTTCGATAACTTCGGCCACGCTGACTTGTGCGGCCGGCATCTGTTGCGCGCTTTCCGGCGCTTTGCCGCAGGCGCTCAGTACCAGCACTGCGGCAAGAGCCAGGGGGAAATGCCAGAGGTTTTTAGAGGACTGTTCCATGTGTGCTTCCGCCAGAGGGTGTAGTGATGAGGCGGAGTCTGCTGCGGCGGGGCTTAGGCGACGAATCGAACGATTCGAAGATATCTATCACTCAGAATGATGGAAAGCAGGCTTGTATCGACAAAGCCGTATGTGAGCAAAGCGTCTGGGGCCTACAGGCTGTCCGGATCGCCGCAGAACATCTGGATGCGCGAGCGCAGCCAGCGTTCCGCCGGGTCGTTGTCCTGGGCACCGCGCCAGGCCATATGCAGCTCGAAGGTCTGCGCCGGAATAGGCAGTTCCTCGGCGCGTACGCCGCCGGCGGAGGTCAGGGCGGCGGCGGTGTAGTCCGGCACAGTGGCGAGAATATCGGTGCCGGAGAGCAGGGTGCCGAGGCCGTTGAACTGGGGCAGGGCGAGCACCACCCGGCGCTTGCGGCCGATTTTCTCCAGCTCGCTATCAATAAAACCACCGAGGTCGCCGGCAAAGGACACCAACGCATGGGGCCGCGCGCAGAAATCATCCAGGCTGAGGGGCCCGGGCGCACTATCGGCGCGCAGCAGTTTCGGCTTGCTGCGGCGCAGCACCTTGCGTTTGGCATTGGCCGGTAGTTCATCGGTATAGGCCACGCCCACGGATATCTCGCCAGAGGCCAGCAAGGACGGCATCAGCAGATAGTTGGTACGGCGAATCACCAGCACCACTCCCGGCGCTTCGGCGCGCAGGCGCTTGATCAGTGGTGGCAACAGGCCAAATTCGACGTCATCCGACAGACCGATGCGAAACACCGCATCGCTGGTGGCCGGGTGAAACTCGGCGGCGCGGCTGACCGCGGTGGAGATCGAATCCAGCGCCGGCGAGAGCAGGGCGGCGATCTCCGTGGCCCGCGCGGTGGGCTCCATGCTGCGCCCGGTGCGCACGAACAGCGGGTCGTCGAACAGGCTGCGCAGGCGGGCGAGGGCGGCGCTGATGGCCGGCTGGCCGAGAAAGAGTTTTTCCGCGGCGCGGGTCACACTGCGCTCGTGCATCAGCGTTTCGAAGACGATCAGCAGGTTGAGATCGACGCGGCGCAGGTCGTTACGGTTCATCCGGGGTCCATTCAGGCGAGGCGCTTCAGTGCAGGCGTATCAGGCTAATGCCGAATGCAGCTGGCAGGCAATACATGGATACGAATGATGCAGGGCGCGTGGATCATCACCGACAAGCATGGTGAATATCAGCCCCGCGCGGTGGTATTGCAGGCAAAGCCCGGATAAAGTCCGTGGCCATAAGCGGACGCCAAGAAAGTAGTACAGTGGTTTTGCGCGTACCCAAAGGGTCAACCGACGAGGTTTGCTATGTCCCGCATCATCCGTTTTCATCAGTTCGGCGAGGCCGACGTCCTTAAAATCGAAGAGCGTTCGACCCCCACGCCCGGCGCTGGCGAAGTGCTGATCGACGTGGAGGCCGTGGGTGTCAGCTGGTACGACGTGCTCTGGCGGCAGAACCTGGGCCATACCGCGGCGCAGCTGCCGGCAGGCCTCGGTCATGAACTGGCCGGCACGGTGCTGGCCGTCGGTGCCGGGGTCGATGACCTGAGCGTGGGTGACCGGGTTGCCAGCTTTCCCGGGCACAATGCCAACCGCTACCCGGCCTATGCCGAGCAGGTGGTGCTGCCACGCAGCTCCCTGACCCGCTACCCGGATAATCTGACCCCGCAACAGGCGAGCGTGCACTACGTGCCATCGCTGGTGGGTTGGCTTGGTTTTGTCGAACTGGCGAATCTGCAGCCCGGCGAGACCGTTCTGGTTACCGCCGCCAGCCGCTGTTGGGGCCCCTATATCGTGCAGATGGGCAAGGCCCTGGGTGCCCATGTAATCGCGGCCACGGCCTATGCCGAAGACAGCGATTTCCTCAAGCAGCTGGGGGCCGACCAGATCATCCTCACCGAGGAGCAGGACCTGGTCAGCCGGGTCGGCAAGCTCACCGATGGCCGTGGCGTCAATGTGGTGATGGACGCCCTCGGCGGGCCGCAGATGTGCCTGCTGGGCGATGCCCTGGCCCCGCGCGGGCGGTTGATCCTGTTCGATCTGCAGGGCGGTAATGAAACACCGTTCCCGGCCTGCGCCGCGTTCCAGAAGAACATCCAGTTCTTCGTCCACTGCATCGGCAACTTCACCGGCAAGGAAGAACTGGGCATTCCCCAGGACAAGGTCGCAGTGGCCAAGGCCCTGCAGGGCATCAACCAGCTGACCGCCGATGGCGTGCTGTTACCCCTGGTCGACAAGGTGTTCGCCTTTGACGAAGTGGTGGCGGCCCACCGCTATATGGAAACCTGCCCGAGCCGCGGCCGGGTGCTGTTGCAGGTCTAGAGCCGCCAGCGGTGGACAAAACTCCACCCTGCGAAGCACACCTCGTAGCCCGGATGAGCCTTGGCGCAATCCGGAATCGGCTTGCTGACTAGCAGCGATTCCCGGATTGCACGCGCGCCTAGCTGTATTCCTCCCTCAATAGCGCCGCCACCGCGGCGCTGGAATCGAGTATCTCCAGGCGCTGGGCGACCAACGCAGGGTCGAGGCGAAAGGGCGGAACCGTGTCGAATACCACCAGCCGCTGCAGCAGCGGGCTGTCGAGCAGGGCACTGCCGCCGGTGAACAGGCCGTGTACCGCTCCGGCCCAGATCTGCCTGGCTCCGGCAGCCTGACAGGCCTCGGCGGCGCGCAGCAGGGTGGTGCCGGTGCTGATCAGATCATCGACGATAATCGCCGTCTTGTTCCTTACCTCGCCGATCAGCAGTGAGTCCGTGACGCTTTCGTTGCGCCTGTGTTTGGCCATATAGGCGCTGGCCACCGGTCGGCCGATGCGTTGCTGCAAGGCCCGGCGAAACAGTTCGGCGCGCTTGATTCCACCGCTATCGGGGGATACCGCCACCACCTCGGCACCCGCCAACCCGGCGGCGAAGTGTTCGGCGAACAGCTCCGCCCCCGACAGGTTGTGGCTGGGGATACGAAAGGCGTTGTCGAAGGCGGCCTCGCTGTGCACTTCCAGCGTCAGCAAGCGGTCCACTCCGCAGGCCTCGAACATGGCTGCCATATAGCGGGTGATGATCGGGTCCTGAAACTCAGTGCGGCGCTCCTTGCGCCCGTAGCACAGATAAGGGGCCACCACCTGCACCCGGCGCGCTCCGGCATCTTTCAATGCGCCGCAGAAGAACAGCAAGCGGCAAAGCTTGTCGTGACCGCTCTCTTCGGCGTCGCCATGCAGCGAATGGAACACCAGCACCTGACGGCCATTGACCGGCTGCAGGGGCCGGCTCTTGTGTTCGCCATCTTCGAACAGGCGTTCCTCGTGCTCGGCCAGCTGCCAGCCGAGCCGCTGGGCCACCCGCTGGGCATAGGCCTGGCTGCCGTGCAGGGCGAAGATCAGAGGTGTCTCGGTCGGCATGGCGCAGCTCCCGGGTTGGAGATATGCCTTGAGCATCGTCCTTTCCGCGGTGCAGTCAAGCCGCGTGGCGCGTTCTGCGGGCCCAGGCGGTGGAGTCTTGATATGCATCAAGACTCCACGCATCTGGCTGGCGCATTTTGTGTGTGTTGGATGCGCCGGCAGCCAGGCGCGGATTGATCAGCATCCCGGAGGTGCCCCATGAGTCAATATCAACGCCTGCTACTGATTGCCGACCCGCAGATGCGCCATTCGCCGGCGCTGCAACGCGCCGCCGCACTGGCGCAGAGCACCGGAGCGGCACTGCATATCCTGGCCCTGGTCGAGCCCTTCGCAACGCTGCCTTTGCTGGACAAGAGCATCCAGGAACAGACCCGCGAAGATTACCTGCAGGAGCGCCGCGACTGGCTCAAGGACGAGGTCGCCCTATTGCAGAGCAAAGGCATTCAGGTGACCGCCGAGGCGCTCTGGACCCGCCAGCCGCTCAAGGAAATTCTCCTGCATGCCGCGGAGATGCCGGCCGACCTGTTGATCAAGGACCTGCAGCATGAACCTGCGCTCAAGCGCGCCTTCGTTACCCCGCTGGACTGGCACCTGCTGCGCGAGTGCCCGGTGCCGGTGCACCTGGTCAGCGCGGCGGCCAACCCGCTACCGCTCAAGGTCTGCGCGGCGGTCGACCCGGCGGCACCGGAGGAGGAGCGCAACGAACTCAACAGCCGAATCATCGCCACGGCCAATGGCCTGGCCCTGCAGTGCAATGCCGAACTGCATCTGCTGCACGCCTACGACCTGTCGCCGGCCTTCCTTGCCGAGGCCGGCACCGCGACGGCGGTTTGCGTGGATATGCTCGACGAGCTGCGCCAGTCGCTGGCGGACGCCTTTGCCACGCTGGCGGAGCGTTATGGGGTGCCGGCCGAGCGCCGGCATTTCATCATGGGCCCACCCATACGCACCCTGGCCGAGTTCGCCGCACGCGAGGGGCTCGATGTACTGGTGATGGGCCGAGTGCAACGCAAGGGCCTGGACAAACTGCTGGGCAGCACCACCGAACATATGCTCTATCAGGTGCCATGCAGCGTGCTGGCGATAGCGCTTTGAGGGGGCCGGCTGGGTTCGGATGTGGGTAATCAGGTTTGGCATGGTCGCTAGCCTGATGATCAGCCCCTCTCCCCAGGACTATTCAGCGTAAGCCGTGCCATGCATAACAGGTCATTGCCAAGAAAAAGGCTCTGTACCCGTTATGCGTTGCAGCGCGCGGGCCAGCCCAGCAACGATTCGTAGGGTGGGTTAGGTGCATGATCACGAGCTATCCGTCGACGCTTAATTCAGTTGCGCCGTAACCCACCATCGGTGGCCAAGCCGAAGAGTGCTTGGTGGGTTACGTGGCGCACAGATCGCGCAGTTGCTTCGCCAACCTGGTTGCGCGCCACCCACCCTACAAAAGCTGCCTGCAACACATGATTGGTACAACCAAGAAAAAGACCCGGCCATGGATTGCAGGGGCTTTGCCTATGCCATAGCCACGACCAACAACGGCCAGGCGGCTAAGCCGGGTCGACGACGAACAGCACATTGTTTTCCAGGTGAATATGCTGCATCAGGTCGTCGTGCAGTTCATTCAGCCCGCGATACAGCGCGCGCCAGGTATTGCAGGCGTCTTCCGGTGGGGTGAGCCCGTGGGTGAGGGTTTCCATCTGTCTCAGTGCCTGGCCGTGGTGGTCGTGCTCGAAACGCATCATCGCAATGGGGGCGCTGGCCTGCCTGGCGTAACCGCCCAGGAGCATGGGAAAGAGAATCTGCTCCTCCTTGAGCATGTGGCTTTCCAGCTCCTGCTGCATGTCGCGCAACAGGTCGGCCAGGCCGTTCGGGCAATCGGCGCGGCTACCGTGAACCTGTTCGACCCGCAGGGCCAGGCGGATCAGTTCCGGCAGTTGCTCGCGGTGGCGGGCATGGTAGCGCTTGAGAATATGTTCGATCAGGTCCGCGCAGGGCTCGCTGCGCCAGTCCCGCTGCACAGCGCCCCTGGCCTGCAGGCTGTCGAGCTGGGCGGCGATTTCTTCGGGCTCGATGCCGCGCATGGCCGCCGCCTCGCGCAGGCTCTTGTGCCCGCCGCAGCAGAAGTCGAGATTGAAGGCGTGAAATACCCGGGTGGCACCGGCTATCTCGCAGGCCAGGTTGCCCAGGGGCTGGTCGAGAAGGGTCGAACTCATGACGATTTCCTTGAATGGAGGACTCAAGGGTCAATGGCAACACCCGTGCCAGGATCAATCGCTTGAAAACCAAGGCATTTATTGTGCGCATGGTCGATTGAACCCTGATCTGTTAGGGTTCCATCGACCAATTAGGGTGATAAATACCATGATGGAAGGCAGCCTGCTTGCCGATCTGATCACCGAACTGCCCAATGCCGTGCGCCTGCAGCGGCTGGTGCATACCCTGCGCGAACACTTCAATTGTGGCGCGGTTGGGTTGTTGCGTCTGGATGGCGACAGCCTGCGCCCCCTGGCGGCCGTGGGCCTGGTGCATGAGGCGCTCGGTCGGCGTTTTGTGATCGCCCAGCACCCGCGGCTGGCGGCGATCATGGCTTCCCGCGAGCCGACCTGGTTCGAGCCCGATAGCCGCCTGCCGGACCCCTATGACGGCCTGCTCGACGCCCATGTCGGCGAGCCCTTGCCCGTGCATGACTGCATGGGCGTGAGCCTGTACGTCGAGGGCCAGCAATGGGGCGCGCTGACCCTCGATGCCCTGCATGCCGGCACCTTCGGCAGCAAGGCCCGGCGCGATCTGCAGCGCTACGTGCTGATGGTCGAGGCGGCTGTGCGGGTGACCCGCCTGGAACAGGAAAACCGCAGCCTGCGCCTGGCCCGCAGCGATGTGCAGACGGCCGCCCTGGTTACCGAGGAAAGCGAAATACTCGGCCACAGCCAGGCTATCCGCCAGCTGCTGAGCGAGCTGGAAGTGGTCGCCGACTCGGAGTTGCCGGTGCTGTTGCTGGGCGAAACCGGGGTGGGCAAGGAGCTGTTTGCCCGTCACCTGCATCGTCTGTCACGGCGGCGCAACAAGCCGCTGATTCAGGTCAACTGCGCAGCGCTGCCCGAGTCCCTGGCCGAAAGCGAACTGTTCGGCCATGTCAAAGGGGCGTTCTCCGGTGCCAGCAGCGATCGTCCCGGGCGCTTCGACGCGGCCAATGGCGGCACCCTGCTGCTCGACGAGGTGGGCGAGTTGCCGCTCAGCGTGCAGGCCAAGCTGTTGCGCACCCTGCAGAATGGCGAGATCCAGCGCCTGGGCGCGGACAAGCCGCTGCATGTCGACGTGCGCATCATCGCCGCGACCAATCGCCACCTGCCGGACAGCATTCGCGACGGGCTCTTCCGCGCCGACCTCTATCATCGCCTGTCGGTTTACCCGGTGCCTATTCCGCCGTTGCGCGAGCGCGGCGACGATGTGCTGATGCTGGCCGGGCACTTTCTCGAACTCAATCGCGCACGCCTGGGCTTGCGCAGCATGCGCCTGTCGCCCGCGGCAGAGCGCGCCGTGCTGGCCTATGCCTGGCCGGGCAATGTGCGCGAACTGGAGCATGTGATCAGTCGCGCGGCCCTCAAGCTGCTTAGCCGCGGTGCCAGCCGCACGCAGATTCTGACCCTGGAACCGGACCTGCTCGACCTCGACAACGGCGTTCACCTACCGCCTGCCAGCGCACCGTTGGAGCAGCAGGGCGCGTCTGTACCTGCCGCCTGTTCGATGCGCGAGGCGGTCGAAGCCTGTCAGCGCCAGAGCATCCTGCAAGCCCTGGAGCTATGCGCCGACAACTGGGCCAGCGCGGCGCGCCTGCTCGACCTCGACCCGAGCAACCTGCACAAACTGGCTCGGCGCCTGGGTTTGAAGTGACTGGCCCGGAGCCATCGCGATCAAGGCGCAGTGCCTCCCACGGCAAGCCTGTTGTCCTGCCGGGCTAAACCTCGGGATGACTTGAGCGAGCCCGCTTGCCAGCAGCCCATGGCTTTCTCCGCGGTTGATTCAGGTCAATGAGGTTTGCCGGCGATACCCCGACACTGAGGCTCGCGGTCATAGGGGGAAAGCCAGATGCGGAAAGCCATCAGTTGGGACAGCAAACTGCTCGGTCGTTACGCCCATGGCGATGTTAGCCATAGCTGCTATCCCGATCCCACCGCCTTTCATCGCGGCATAGGCTCGCTGGATCTGCTGCGCGCCCTGCGCAGCAGCCGGCAGGCTCAGCGCCCGCTGTCGCTGGCCGTGCAGTTGCCGTTTGGCCAGCATTCGCCGAGCACCTTCGCCGCCTATCTGGCGCGCCTGGAGCGGGAAGTCGAGATGATCGGCTGCCACCTGGGGCCGCAGCAGCGCGTCGAGCAGTTTCATCTGGCCGGCGGCAGCACGCCCAGCGCCGAGCAGCTGCACAGGCTGATCGCTCATCTGCGCCAACGCTTGCATTTTCTCGATTACGACGATGGCGACTACGGCATCGATATCCAGCTGCCCCACTCGGATTGGGCGACCATGGGCCGGCTGCGCGAGCTGGGCTTCAACCACGTCAGTATCGGCGTGCCGGATATCGCCGCGGCCAGTGGCGCAGCCCTTGCCTGGCAGGACCCACGGCAAATCCGCTCACTGATCGATGCCGCCCGTGCGCTCAACTACCGCTCGGTGAATATCGATATCGGCTACGGCCGGGCCTGGCAAACCCGGGCAAGTTTTGCGCGCAAGGTGGCGGCCATTATCGAACTGCAGCCGAACCGGGTAACGGTCTTCGACTATGCCGATCCACCGCAGCGCTATCGACCGCTCGGGCGGTTTGCCGCCAGTGGCCTGGCCGCCCGTGAGGACAAGCTGGCCATGCAGCGCCAATGCGTCGAACAGCTCAGCCTGGCGGGCTATCGCTATGTCGGCATGGGCCTGTTCGCCCTGGCGGACGATGACCTGGTCATCGCCCAGGAAAACGCCAGTTTGCAGCGCAATTGCCAGGGCTTCAGTCGGCACGCGGGCTGCGACCATATCGGCCTGGGCGTCGCGGCCATCAGCCAGATCGACGGCCTCTACGTGCAGAACAGCCGCGATCTGCAGGGTTATCAGGCCCGGCTCGACAGCGACCAGCTGGCCACCTGGCGCGGCTTTCGCTGTGGCCCTGACGAGCGGCTGCGCGGCGAGGTGATCGAGCGCCTGATCTGTGACTTCGGCCTGGACATGCGGCGCATCGAGGCGCGTTTCGGGGTGGTGTTTCGTGCGTATTTCGCCGACATCTGGCCGGCTCTGGAGCAGATGCAGCGTGATGGCCTGATCCGCCTCGACGAGGCCGCCATCGCCATCCCCCCGGCCGGGCGTTTGCTGGTGCATTCGGTGTGCCGGTTGTTTGATCGCTACAGCGGCACTCCGCGTATGCAATCCGTTTCCCAGGCGGTTTAGCCGGCTGCGACCCTGGGTCGCAGTCGCTACAACCACCGCACAAAACCCCAGGCAATAAGGCGTTGAGGCCTGCGCAAGACGCTCTGCTCCCTGGGGCATACCTCCAACGAGGAATGGGCTGTAGCAAAGTACCGGTGCAGTCTGCGGCCAGACATTCTATGGAGACTTCCAGCATGGCTCATCTGTCCAGCACCGATTTCCAGGCATTACGCATCGCCGTCCT
>Ga0209343_10009780_pt1 | contig 11002 bp, 7 predicted proteins | sample RifCSPlowO2_02_FD_184026 | JGI IMG/M metagenome (GOLD analysis project Ga0209343, IMG submission 184026) | Groundwater microbial communities from Rifle, Colorado - Rifle CSP2_plank lowO2_0.2 (SPAdes) (version 2) | ecosystem: Environmental > Aquatic > Deep subsurface > Groundwater | place: Rifle... | reverse complement strand
AATACTAAGGCCATACGGCGCGTGGACAGTCAAGTCCGTTGGGCTGGGGAACCAAGCCCGGGGTTCTTCCAGGCCATTTCAATCAGATCGCGCCCAGTCTTGGGGGTGGCGATTCTTGATCCAACCGGTCTGTCCCGAAGCTGATCGGTCGCCCCCGCCGAACTGAGGATTTTTTCGCAAAAGAATCCGCAATTTCACGCAAGTGGTTTGAATCCAATCGGGTAGGCCCAATCTTCCTTTGCTAACCCCAGCCAGAGCATGCCTGTAGAGCCATCGGTCCGCTGACCGGTGTGGTATCTGGAATGCTCTATCAGCGCTTGGAGTTTCCGCGAATGCCCCACGAAAGTCTCCTCCGGGCGATGGCAGCGGTGAAGTTTTGGGCAAAGATGACCAATCTCAAAATCTGGGTTTCCCAGAAAAGCAACGGAAGAAGCCCGAAGCACGTTACGCCACCCAACGCCATCCCCACCTTCCGCATTTCGAACTCAACATCGACAAAGTTGTTACGCCACGAATTGGAGAAAGGTCATGATCGAAACGAAAGTCACACTTGACGGAAACGAAGCGACGGCTTACACGGCGTACCGGGTGAACGAGGTGATCGCCATATACCCCATCACTCCTTCTTCACCGATGGGCGAGTGGGCGGACCAGTGGGCGTCGGAAGGCGTTCCGAACATCTGGCAAAGTGTGCCCACCGTCGTCGAGATGCAGAGCGAGGGTGGAGCTGCAGGAGCGCTGCACGGCGCTCTACAATCGGGAGCGCTGGCGACGACCTTCACGGCCTCGCAAGGCCTGCTGCTGATGATTCCCAATATGTACAAAATCGCGGGTGAACTCACCTCGGCGGTGATCCATGTCTCGGCACGGACGCTTGCCACGCATGCGCTTTCCATTTTCGGGGATCACTCAGACGTGATGGCCACGCGCGCGACAGGCTTTGCGCTGCTCTCCTCAAATTCCGTGCAGGAGGCGATGGACTTTGCCTTGATTGCCCAGGTGGCCACACTCGAATCGCGCGTGCCCTTCCTGCATTTCTTCGACGGATTCCGTACGTCGCACGAAGTCGTCAAGGTGGAGAAGCTCAGCGAGGAAGCGATGCGTGCGCTGATCCGCGAGGACCTGGTGCGGGCGCACCGTGCTCGCGCGCTTTCACCCGACAAACCATCGATTCGGGGAACGGCGCAGAACCCCGACGTCTTTTTCCAAGCACGCGAGACGGTCAATCCGTTTTACATAGCTGCTCCAGCTATCGTGCAAGCGGCGATGGACAAGTTCGCGCAGGTGGCGGGGCGTCAATATCGACTTTTCGACTACTTTGGTGCGCCAGACGCGGAGCGTGTGGCCGTGCTGATGGGCTCCGGCGCGGAGACAGCCGAGGAGACCGTTGAACATCTTACGCGCCACGGCGAAAAGGTAGGTGTTCTGAAGGTCCGCCTTTTCCGGCCATTTTCAGTGGAGCAATTTGTGAGCGCTCTCCCTGCAACCGTCAAGACGCTTGCCGTGCTCGACCGGACGAAGGAACCGGGTGCCGCGGGCGAACCGCTCTACCAGGACGTCGTGACGGCGATCTCGGAATCTGTGGCCAGCGGCACGTCGCCGTTTCGTTCGACGCCCCGAATCATCGGCGGCCGTTATGGCTTGTCGTCAAAAGAATTCACGCCGGCTATGGTCAAGTCCGTCTTCGACAACGCCGACGCAGAAAAGCCCAAAAACCACTTTACCATCGGCATCGAGGACGACGTGACGCATACCAGTCTCCCCACCGATCCCGAATTCTCTACCGAAGATCCTAAGACCGTGCGAGCGCTGTTTTACGGGCTGGGCTCCGACGGCACCGTGAGCGCCAACAAGAACTCCATCAAGATCATTGGCGAGGACACCGAAAACTTCGCGCAGGGCTACTTCGTGTACGACTCGAAGAAGGCGGGCGCCATCACCGTTTCTCACCTGCGATTCGGGCCGCGCCCCATCCGCTCCACCTACCTTATCAGCCGCGCGAATTTCGTCGCCTGCCACCAATTTTCGTTCCTCGAGCGCTTCGACATGCTGAAGGCGGCCGAGCCCGGCGCAACTTTTCTTCTCAACAGCTCGTTTGGGCCGGAAGACATTTGGGACCACCTGCCGCGCTCCGTGCAGGAGGTCATTCTCCGCAAAAAGCTGCGTTTCTTCGTCATTGACGCCTACGGCGTGGCGCGAGAGACCGGTATGGGCGTGCGCATCAACACCATCATGCAGACCTGCTTCTTCGCCATCAGCGGCGTGCTGCCCCGCGAGGAGGCCATCGGCGCCATCAAGAAGGCCATTGAGAAGACTTATGGCAAGCGCGGCGAGGCCGTCGTGAAGAAGAATTTCGCAGCCGTCGATGCCACGCTCGCCCATCTCCACGAAGTAAAAGTTCCGGACGCGGCCACGAGCACGTTCGATCTGCGGCGTGCCGTTCCGGTGGAGGCCCCCGAGTTCGTGCAGAAGGTGACGGCGAGAATCATCTCCGGCGAGGGCGATTCGCTTCCGGTCAGCGCCATGCCCGCCGACGGAACCTTCCCCGTCGCGACGGCGCAATGGGAACGGCGCAACATCGCTCTCGATATTCCGGTTTGGGACGAGGCGCTGTGCATTCAGTGCGGCAAATGCGTCCTGGTGTGCCCGCACGCGGTGATTCGCGCCAAGGTTTACGAGCCCTCGTCGCTCGAAAAAGCTCCCGCCACGTTCAAATCAGTTTCGGCACGGTGGAAAGAATTTAAGGAGCTCCGCTATACCCTTCAAGTGGCGCCCGAAGATTGCACGGGCTGCGCCCTGTGCGTTCAGGTCTGCCCGGCCAAGAGCAAGACGGAAGTTCGCCACAAGGCCATCAACATGGAACCACAGCCACCCATCCGCGAAGCGGAAGCAGCAAATTGGAAATTCTTCCTCGAACTTCCGGAGACCGACCGGCGCGCCCTGAGCCTGACCCAGGTGAAAGACGTTCAGTTGCTCCGGCCTCTCTTCGAATTCTCCGGCGCGTGCGCGGGTTGCGGAGAAACACCGTACGTCAAGCTGGTCAGCCAGCTTTTCGGCGACCGGGCGCTGATTGCCAACGCCACGGGTTGCTCTTCCATTTACGGCGGCAACCTGCCTACGACGCCGTACGCCACCAACGAAGACGGCCGCGGCCCGGCATGGTCCAATTCCCTGTTTGAGGACAACGCGGAGTTCGGGCTGGGGATGCGGATCGCGATTGACAAACAGACCCAATACGCACGGGAACTGGTGAGCCGGTTGGCTTCCTCACTTGGCGACGGTCTCGCCTCGTCATTGCTCGACGCCCCGCAGACCACCGAGGCGGAAATCAACGCACAGCGCGAGCGCGTCGCATTGCTGAAAGAAAAGTTCAAATCCCTCAATTCGCTCGAAGCCCGTGATCTCGCGGCCCTGGCCGATACGCTGGTCAAAAAGAGCGTCTGGATCATCGGCGGAGATGGCTGGGCCTACGATATCGGGTACGGCGGCCTCGATCACGTGCTGGCTTCGGGGAGAAACGTGAACATTCTGGTGCTGGATACGGAAGTCTATTCCAACACCGGCGGCCAGATGTCTAAAGCGACGCCGCGTGGCGCGGTCGCCAAGTTCGCCGCCGGAGGGAAACCCGTCGCCAAAAAAGACCTGGCCATGATGGCCATGGCCTACGGGAATGTGTACGTAGCCCAGGTGGCGTTTGGGTCGAGCGACATGCAGACCGTCAAGGCGTTCCTGGAAGCCGAAGCTTACGACGGACCCTCGATCATTATCGCTTACAGTCACTGCATCGCCCACGGCTACGACCTGATCTACGGCCTGGAGCAGCAGAAGAACGCCGTGCAGTCCGGCTACTGGCCGCTCTTCCGCTACCATCCCGGCTTGAGAAGTCAGGACAAGAATCCGCTGCAGCTTGATTCGCGCCCGCCAACATTGCCGCTCGAAAAATACGCCTATAACGAGACGCGGTACACGATGCTGGCGCGCTCCGACCCTGAAGCTGCCAAGCGGCTGCTGCTGCTCGCGCAGGAGGATGTGAACAAGCGCTGGAGTAAGTACGCAAGTCTGGCTGCCGGCAATGGCGCGACGGCAGGCAAGGAGGAAAAACAATGATCGACCTCTCCACAAAATATCTCGGCCTGGAATTGAAAAACCCCCTCGTTGTCTCCGCCTCGCCGCTCACCGAGGAGCTCGATAACATCCGGCGAATGGAAGATGCCGGCGCCGCCGCCATCGTGATGCATTCGCTCTTCGAGGAACAGATCACCCTCGAGAGCCAGTGGTTGGATCGAAACCTTTCGGCGGGGACGGAGAGCTTCGGCGAGTCGTTAACCTACTTCCCTGATCTGACCAGTTACAACCTGGGGCCGGAGGGATATCTCGAACATCTCAGGAAGGCGAAAGCGGCCGTCAGCATACCAATTATCGGCAGCTTGAATGGCAGCTCCGTGGGCGGCTGGACCGAGTATGCGAAGAAAATCGAGCAGGCGGGGGCCGACGCGCTGGAGCTCAACATCTTCTACATCGCGACAGACAGCGATATGACCGGCGAGAAGGTTGAGCAGAGGTATTACGAGCTCGCCGCGCACGTCAAGGCCAGCGTCAAGATTCCGGTGGCGGTCAAGCTTGGGCTCTACTTCAGTTCCATGCCCAACCTGGCCAAGCGACTGGAGGCCGCGCGGGTAGACGCGCTGGTCCTCTTCAATCGCTTTTACCAGCCCGACTTCGACTTGGACAACCTGGAAGTGGTGCCAAGGCTCATCCTCAGCAGCCCGTACGAATTGCTCCTGCGGCTGCACTGGGTGGCGATCCTTTACGCCAAGATCAAAGCTGACCTCGCCATTACGGGTGGCGTCCACAGCGCGATGGATGTCTTGAAGGTCATGATGGCGGGTGGTCGCGCGGCGATGATGACCTCGGCCCTCCTCAAAAATGGAATTGGTCACCTCAAGACCGTGCGCGATGAGTTGCTTTCCTGGATGCTGGAGCACGAGTACGAATCCATTCGGCAGATGCAGGGCAGCATGAGCCAGCATGCCGTGGCCGACCCCGCGGCGTTTGTCCGCGCCAATTACGTGAAGGTCCTCAGCTCGTATGCCATGCGGGGCTTGTAGCCGTTTGGCGAATAGAATCTGATGTGCGGTGCCTCCACTTGCGTACTGGCTTTCCAGGCGGAGGAGTTGGTGTTATACCCAGAACGCGCCTTGTGATTGATACAGAAAACGGGGGCAGATCAATGAAGACAAGAGCGATTCAATTCTTTGTGTACCTGACAGCCGTGGTCTTTTTCCCCTCCAATCTTGCGCCTCATAAAGACGCCTTTTCCTTCTACGCAGAGCTGGAAAAGGACTCAAAGCCGAACTCCTTGACTCAAAAAGAAGAACGGAACGGGTGGATACTCCTTTTCGATGGCAAAGCATCCCAAGGGTGGCGCGGATACAACCTGGGAAAGTTTGCACCTTCCTGGAAAACTGAGGACGGGTGCCTGACCATGACCAGTACCGGCGGCCAGGAAGACCAGGATATTATTACCGAGAAGGCGTATCATAACTTCGCGCTAAGCCTTGAATTCAAACTCAATAGAGGTGCGAACAGCGGAATCATCTACCAAATCAAAGAAGATCCGAAGTATAAGTTCCCATTCGAAACAGGCCCTGAATTTCAGATCATCGATCACGAAAACTGGCCTGATCCCTTGGAAGACTGGCAAATCCTGGGGGCCAATTATGCTATGTATCCGCCTTTGGCGCGGCCGTATAAAGCCGTCGGAGAGTGGAACCACGCGCTACTGGTGGTGGACGGGAATCATGTCACTCAGTTACTGAACGGGAAACTGGTTGTGGAGTATGAAAAATACTCGGAAGACTGGAAACAACGCCGTAACAGCGGGAAATGGGCCGCCTATCCCGATTACGGAAAATTCGACGAGGGACCTATTTCGCTCCAGAATCACGGCACAAAAGTTTGGTTTCGCAACATTAAGATCAAGGAATTCTAACTCTCAAAAGGACGCGATATGAAACTATCAAACTCATCTCGAAGAGATTTCTTGAAGAAGACTGCCCTTCTCGCTGCCGGCGTCTCCATCGTTCCCAGTCATGCATTGAGCGGAAGGGGGCATACCGCTCCCAGTGACAAACTCAACATTGCGGGAATCGGAATCGGTGGCAAAGGGCACCCCAACCTGAAGGCGATGTCCACCGAGAATATCGTGGGTTTATGCGATGTGGACTGGAAGTATGCCGAGCGTTGTTTCACGGAATTTCCCAATGCCAAGCGCTACAAGGACTGGCGAAGGATGTTTGACGAAATGGGGAATTCCATCGACGCGGTCATGGTTGCCACCGCCGACCATACGCACGGCATCATTGCCGCAACTGCACTCTCGATGGGCAAACACGTGTATTGCCAGAAACCGCTCACCCATTCGCTCTACGAATCACGCTTGTTGACCAAGCTGGCCGAGAAACACAAGCTTGCCACGCAAATGGGTAATCAGGGAAATTCCGGTGATGGCGTTCGACAGGTTTGCGAATGGATATGGAACGGCGAAATAGGTGAAGTCCGCGAAGTCCATGCCTGGACTGACCGTCCCATCTGGCCACAGGGCTTGCAGAGGCCAACAGAAGTGATGACTCCACCCGAAACACTGGATTGGGACCTTTTTGTGGGTCCGGCTCCCATGCGTCCATACCATGAGATCTACACCCCCTGGAACTGGAGAGGATGGTGGGAGTTTGGCACCGGCGCTTTCGGTGATATGGCCTGCCACGTGCTCGACCCCGTATACCAGTCGCTGAAGTTGGGCTACCCCGAAAGAGTCCGCGGGAGTTCCACCGCGATAAATACCGAATCTCCCCCGCAGGCCGAAACGGTGGAGTTTTCATTTCCGGCGCGAAAGAAGGTGTCCAAGGTCAAAATGCCGCCCGTGAAGGTTTACTGGTACGACGGGGGTCTGTTGCCAAACCTTACCGAACTGGTGCCGGATGGCGAAAATCTGATGTCGGATGAATTGGGCGGATGCCTCTTTGTCGGCTCGAAAGATACCCTGATGTGTGACTGCGCGGGCTTCCGTGCCCGGCTGGGTTCGGGGCGTGTCCCCAACGTAAAGCCGTATTTGCGGCGTGTCCCTGGCGGGGCCGATTATGTGGATGGTCCGCACGAGCAAGACTGGATCCGCGCATGCAAGGAATCGCCCGAAAGCAGGACACAATCCACTTCAAATTTTTCGTATTCGGGTCCGTTCAATGAAATGGTGTTACTGGGAGTTCTGGCGGTCCGACTGCAGAGCCTGAATAAGTCCCTCATCTGGGATGCCGAAAACATGCGATTCACCAATATTTCGGGCACCGATGAATTGAACGTCATCACTTCCAAAGACTTCAAAATTGTGGAGGGGCATCCCCACTTCAATACCCAATATGAAAAGAGCAGCGCTTTGGAAAGGATGAATGAATACATTAGACACACTTACCGGGCGGGGTGGAGTTTGCCCGCCATGCCATAGTGCGGAGGCTGCCGACCTTCTTTCGTTTTCTCTCGAAGCCCGCTGTGAGTTCTGAAGTTGAAATCAACTCCCCCGGCAAGAAGGAGAGGAGCGCGGGGGAGTCGCCTCACGCGCCCCGCAAATGGGTGGCACTCCCCCGGCGGCACACCGAAGATCCCAGCCTAAACTTGAATATGCGTCAATTCTGTAGCCGCCGACCGAAGCGGAAGGCGGATGACGAAGCGGGTACCGACGTTCCGTTCGCTTTCGGCTTTCAAGGTACCGCCATGGGCGTCGATGATGCGGCTGCAAAGTGAGAGCCCGAGTCCCGTGCCGCCCTGCTTGGTCGTGTAAAACGGCCGGAAAATGCGATGAAGGTCCTCAGCAGGAACTCCCTTGCCCGTATCCGACACGGCGATTTCGACTCTTGAGTCACGGCCGGGCCCGCCGTTTTCGCCCAAGGTTACCTCAATCGTGATCTTTCCCTCACGGTCAATCGCCTGAATACCGTTGAGCACGAGGTTGAGCAGCACTTGATGGAGCTGCGCGGAGTCCGCGAGGAAGTGGGGAACCTCCGGCGACACTCGGACCGAAAACTCGATCCTTCGTTGACCGGCCTGCTGCCGTGCAAGGTGGACGGTCCGAGCCACAATTTCTTCGATCTCTGTGGCGGCAAATTGCGGTGGTTTGGGGCGAGCATACGCGAGCAGTTCGTTCAGGGTCTTCTGAATTCTCAGAACTTCGTGGTTCAAGTCCTCCAGGATGGCGCGGTCAGGGTGGTCCTTCGGAATGTCGTGAGTCACGATCTCGATCGCGCCGGCTATTCCCGCCAGAGGATTCCGGATCTCGTGCGCCACGCCGGCAGCCAGTTCGCCGATGGTCGCGAGGTGCTCCGCGCGGGTCATTTCCGAGTCATGCTCGCCCTGACAATGCGCGCAGAACTCACCCCACCGCGCCGCAAGCAAGCGGATTTCTGTCTCCAAACCTTCGAGCCCGTCAACTTGCACCATTTCTGCCAGAAGCATCGGCGACCCTTCAGCGACGCGCGCCAGCACCGCTCGAAGATTGCGCAGCTTCGCCTGGGTACGCGACTCCTGGTAAATCAATATGACCGCCGCCGCCGATAACGCCACCGACAATACGACCAGCAACCCGTTGCGGGCGGTCCATCCCTCTTGAAGCGTCCCAGACAGTGCGAGGATGACAACGCCAGCCACACATAGAAATAGGACGGCCAAGTTCAGACCAAAACTCAAAGGGAAACGAAGCGAGGATTTCAGTCGCAGGTTACGCACGATTCAATTGACTTCCGTCCGAAAACTAGATGTCTATGCTCAATTTTACCACACGGCACACCCGGATGCTGCGGGTTTGATTAGGGTGGTAATTGGGGCGCTCCGGGAGACGAGCTTGCGAGGACCGGCGCCCTTACGCGCGCAATTCGTGGCATTTCTCGCGCTCTGCCATGATGGTTGTGGCGAAACGACCCACCGTCCGATAGTGAGCATCGTAAAAAGACCCTGCGCTGATCGCTCCCCCTGCCTACACAAAATGAAGCACACTCTGGATTACCGGCCATGCGATTCATAACTGACCAATCCTCAAGCACATAATCGAACACGTCATGAGCTTGTGTCGAAGGTAACGCGCGAGTATCCTTTGGAGGAAAGATTGCACGGAAGATGCAGGGGGAACAGATCAATTCTGTGCCCCGCTCACGATCTATGGCCGGCCAACATCTTCAAGACCACGAAACATTTGTAATGGACCGTGAAGAACTTGACAGTCTGTTCCCCGCCCTCGTCTCGCGCGGCTACGACATTGTAGGCCCAACCGTGCGCGACGGCGCCATCGTCTATGACCGATTGAAGTCATCACAGGATTTGCCTTGCGGCTGGACCGACGAGCAGGACGGCGGAAAATATCGTTTGATCCGCCGCAAAGACAAGGCCCTCTTTGGGTATGTGGTGGGTCCTCATTCGTGGAAGAAATTCCTTTACCCCCCAATCCAGCGCTTATGGCAAGCGAAGCGCGAAGCGAATGGGTTTCGAGTTTTGGCGCAAACCCCGGAACCCACCAAGTACGCATTCCTCGGCGTGCGCTCATGCGAGTTACACGCGATCGAGATTCAGGACAAAGTCTTCATGCAAGGGCCGTTTGTGGACCCAGGCTATAAGGCCCGGCGTGAAAATTCGTTCATTATCGCCGTGAACTGCGCGCAGGCTGGCGGAACGTGCTTTTGCGTTTCCATGAATACAGGGCCAAAGGCAAACGCCGGCTACGACCTGGCCCTGACGGAAGTCCTGGATGGCGGGAAGCATTACTTCCTTGTGGAGGCGGGGACGGAAAAAGGCGTGGAGGTTCTGAAGGAAGTTCCTCATCGCCCCGCCAGCGAGGCCGAGCGCCGCACGGCCGACCGCATCGTCTCCGAGACGGCCCGGCACATGGGCAGGACGATGAAGACCGAGGGCATCAAGGAACTTCTTTATACCAATCTGGAACACCCCCGCTGGGATAACGTCGCGAAACGCTGCCTGACCTGCGCCAATTGCACGATGGTCTGCCCGACCTGTTTCTGCACGACGGTGGAAGACGTGACCGATCTCACCGGAGATCATGCCGAGCGCTGGCGAAAATGGGACTCGTGCTTTACGGCGGATTTTTCGTACATCCACGGCGGGAGCGTGCGCGCCTCGGCAAAATCGCGCTATCGCCAGTGGATGACGCACAAGCTGGCATCATGGATCGACCAATTTGGAACCTCCGGGTGCGTCGGGTGCGGCCGTTGCATTACGTGGTGCCCTGTGGGGATTGATATCACTGAGGAAGTCAAGGCCATTCGGGAGACGAAGCCTGCCCGGGGTGACGGGCAAGCTCAGAAAGGAGCCAAATGAAACAGACCCTCGAACCAATCATACGTGAGCAGCCATTTTTTGAAGGATTGGAAGACCACCACATCGAGTTGATTACCGGGTGCGCCAAAAACGTGAAGTTCAGTGAAGGGAAAGTCGTCGCCCGCGAGGGCGATCCGGCCAACCAGTTCTTTCTGATTCGCGAGGGCCAGGTTGCCATTGAGGTCATGACTCCCGAGAAGGGGTTCATGCGGATTCAGACCTTGCAGGCCGGCGAAGTGCTTGGCTGGTCATGGCTGATCAAACCTTACCGCTGGCACTTCAGCGTCCGCGCGCAACGGGCGACACGAGCGCTGGCGTTCGATGGCAAATGTCTGCGCGGCAAATGCGAAAAGGATCACGACTTGGGATTCGAGTTTTACAAAAGGTTCGCTCAACTGATGATCGATCGTTTGGAAGCCACTCGATTGCAGCTTTTGGATTTCTATGGAAAGCACACATAATAATCCGGACGTGATGGGCGCGCTCCCGGAACCTATGCTGCCCCATCCCTATCGCATTGGGCAGGTCAGGAACGAGACCAGCGATACGTTCACTTTTTCACTTACGCCCGCCGACGGCACCGCCCACCCCCCATTCTCTCCCGGACAATTCAACATGCTGTACGTGT
>Ga0209343_10009778_pt1 | contig 11003 bp, 11 predicted proteins | sample RifCSPlowO2_02_FD_184026 | JGI IMG/M metagenome (GOLD analysis project Ga0209343, IMG submission 184026) | Groundwater microbial communities from Rifle, Colorado - Rifle CSP2_plank lowO2_0.2 (SPAdes) (version 2) | ecosystem: Environmental > Aquatic > Deep subsurface > Groundwater | place... | reverse complement strand
AGGGTCATCGAGGCGCTGGGTCTCAAGGGCGGCATGGCCGTCGCCGATATTGGCGCGGGCACCGGCTACTTCAGCACGCGGCTCGCGCGGGTCGCGCCCGATCTCACGGTGTATGCAGCCGACATCGAGCCGGCCATGGTGGAGCACCTGAAGAGCCGCGCCATGTCGGAGCACCTGAAGAACGTCGTCCCGGTGCTGGCGGGCACCGCAAGTCCGAACCTGCCCAAGCCGGTCGACGTCGTGCTGATTGTCGACACCTACCACCACATCGGCAACCGGGCCGCGTACTTCCGCGATCTCAGGAAGTCGCTGACCGCTTCGGGCCGCGTCGCCATCGTCGACTTCCGGAAAGACGCGCCGGAGGGGCCGCCGGTGGAGTTCCGGTTCACCGTCGATCAGATCGAAACCGAGATGAAGCAGGCCGGCTTCCGCCTGGATGCGAAGCACGACTTCCTGCCGCGCCAGCACTTCTTGATCTTCCGATAGCGGTCAATCGCCTCTGTCGGGAGGCGCTGCTTGTCGGGAGGGCACTACTCGTCGGGAGGACACTTCTGGTCGGGGGGCACCTCTTGTCGTGAAACGCCTGCCAAGGCTCACGAACTGCTCCATCGGCGGGGCAGGCACGCATCATCTGGCGAAGTTAATCATCCAATCCGAGCGGCCGCTCATGAAAAATCGCGCCGAGGCGCCGGCGATCTTGTCGGTCCCGGTACCGAGGGACGAACCGACCACCTGCGGGTACCACTTGCCGCCGTTGAGGATCTTCTGCGGCGCCGACCAGAGCGCCGGGTCGTCGAGCCGCGGCGCGAACGACACGTAGATGCCGTCCTGCGTGTAGCTTTCGTCCTTCGCGCGATTGAGCAGCATCACGTACTGCTCGAGGCGCGTGTTCCAGTGCACGGAGGGGCCCCAGTAGGCATCGACCCGCGGATCGGCGTCGTGCCATGCCTGCGTCGGCGACACCAGCGGCGTCGCGGCCGGATAGGTCCACTCGACCTTGCGGCGCATCGTGCCGGGCAGCGAGTCCTGGAGCTCGCGCGTGCCGGCGTTGCGCTCCCAGGCGGCCGAACGCCAGATCGCGACGCGGCCGGAGGGCCGGTCGCGGTCGGCCCACAGCAGCCGCGCCACCGCCACGCCCTGCGTCTGGGGTTGTTTCTGGTACTGGCTGTAGAAGATGTAGAGGTACTTCTTGTCGGCATCCAGCATGACGCTCAGGTCGCCGACGCCGCCGATCACGTACCGGTTTGGCGAGTCGCACGCGGTTGCGCTCTGCGCCGCCTGCATCACGATGCCGAGGTCCTGCCAATTGCGCCCGCGGTCGGTGGACTTCGCGGCGCCGATGCGCGCCACGAAGCGATCCGATCGCCCGCAGGCGGTGGCCGGCCATTCGTTATGGTAAAAGCCGTACCATGTCTCGACCTCGTCGAAGACCACGGCCTCCATCCAGACGCCGTATCCCGGGTGGGGCAGCAGCGAGATCGCGGCGGCCGCGCCCAGCCGATCGAGGGCCAGGCCGGACGATACGTTCGGCATGCCGGCGTGCGACGTCAGCGCGAACAGCTTGCGCTGGCCGTCTTCGAGGTCCCACACCATCGGGCTGTTGGAATCCACCGTGCCGGGCAGCACCATCGGCGGCGCCGCCACGAGCGTCGCGCGAGGCGGCACGACGGCCGCGGCCGAGGATCCAATGGGGAAGTCGCCGGGAACGACGTTCAGGGCGAGCGCGCACACCAGAGCGATTGCCAACGGCCGTAAGAACTTCATAAACCTCGCCGATCGGTGCAGGACTGTCCCTGTTGTTACGGCCGAACCCGGCCGTTCGTTTCACCGGTCCAGCCCGGCCGTTTACAATCGCGCGATTCAGGCGCAATTCGGCGTATGCTCACCCACTGCATGGCCCCGGGCATCGTCCGGCCTGCACGCCCGTCAACAACGCGCAGCTCACCATTACCCGCAATTCGAGTTCGGATTTTCAGGACCGGCAGGTGGGTGCCTAGCAGGCTGCTGAAAAACGACAGCCAGAAGGCAAAATGCACAAGGCAAAAGGCAGAACGGTCCCGGATCTGGCCGTCGTTCGCGATTTTGCCTTTTGCATTCTGCCTTCTTCCTTCAGGTTGCTGGCTTTTTCAGCAACCTGCTAGGGGTTGGTGCCGGGTGCCTAGGGTGCGCTATTCTCTTCCGATGACGAACCCTATGACTCGGCGAGAGCTTGTTGCGATGTTGGGCGCGATCGCGTTGGGCGCCCCCGTCTTCGCCGCCGACGAGACCTTGAAGGGCGAACTGGTCTGTGCCAAGTGCTATCTGAAAAAAGCGGACGCCAAGGAGTGCCAGGACGTCCTGCTGGTCACCAACGCCAAAGGCGAGACCGTTGAGTACTACGTGGCTCGGAACGCCGTGTCGCAGGAATCGGGCGAAGCGTGCACGGACAAAGTGCCGGCCAGCGTGATCGGATCCGTCTCAGAGAAAGACGGGCGCAAGTGGGTCACGGCGTCGAAGATTACGAAGACGAAGTAGCGGTCGCGCGCCGAGACCGTTATCTCGGCGCACCTCCAGGCACTCTGGGCACCAGGCACCAGGCCACCAGGCACCAGGCACCTGGGCACCAAACCCTAGGCACCCCAGGCACCGTACGCACCCCAGGCACCCTTGCCTTACTGTCCAGGCTTGAGGCCTGGCCTCTCCACCAGTTCGATGCGCGCGCCGGCCGGCCCGGCGACGTACGCGTAGTTGATCGACGGGCCGTTGGGCAGGGCGAGCGGTCGCGGCTGGCTCGTCGCCACCACGCCCTTCGCCGTCAGCTCGGTGATGGTGTCGGTGAGGGACTTGGTCGATCGCCAGCCGATGTGATCGATCGCGTGGCCGATGCTCGGCTCGGCCTCGCCCTTCTGCACGAGGATCCACATGCTGCTGAAGCCCTCGGCGTCGTAGCGCACGGCGTCGATGCGGCCCTTGAGCTGCTGGCGCTTGCCGCCGAACTTGTCGAGCAGCCAGCCGATCACCTCTTCCGGGTTCGGGCCGCGCATGTGGATGTGATGCAGGCCGAGCAGCTCCGGATCCTGCACGACCTCGATGCGCGTGCCCCAGGGATCCTCGACGAAGGCGAGCTTGAACAGCCCCGGCACCTCGCGCGCCGGCGTCGTGATCTTGATGCCCGCCGCCTCGAACTCCTTCATCTTCGCGTCCAGATCGGCGAACGAGAAGCCGACGTGATCGATGGCGCTGCCGGCGCTGGGCTTGCCGGTGGCCGAGCGCAGGAACATGAACCGGGTGCTGCCGAACATCAGCCGATCGGGCGCCTCGGTGATGCGCGTGCCGCCGAAGTACTTCTCGTACCAGTTGGCGGCGTCGGCCGGCACCGGCACGTTGAGGTGGATGTGATCGTAGGGCAGCGTCGGGGTCTGCGCCCCGGCCACGGAGGTCATCAGGCCGAGTATCGCACCGGCCAGCACGGTCGAGCGTCGAAGGTGTCCCATAGCGCGATAACGATATCAGTTTCCGGATATGCTTGGCGGGATTCCACGGGAGGGTCTGGTTGAAACGAGTCGGCGGTGTCATCCTTCTGCTGAGCACGGTAGGCCTCGTCACCCTGGCGGCCCAACAACGCATCTTCACCAACCCCCGGCCGGAGCCCTATTTCAAGGCGCTGTTTCCGGCGGCGGTCGCCTTCTCGCCTTTCGGCGGCACGCCGCTGCACTACAAGGCCTACGCCGTCGACCCGAAGGTCAACCCCGCGGCGGCGCCCATCGGTTACATCTTCTGGACCACCGACCTGGTGCCGCAGGAGCGCGGCTATCACGGCCCCATTCACCTGCTGCTCGGCCTGGACACGCACGGCGTGATCACCGGCGCGGTGATGGACTACAACTCCGAGCCCTACGGCTACTTCTCGGTGGACCCGCCGCCGTTTGTGGCGCAGCTCAAGGGCAAGAGCGTGCGCGATCCGTTCCGCGTCGGCGCCGACATCGCGGCCGTGTCGCGGGCGTCGATCACCATGAATAGCGCCGCCCGTGCCGTGCGCGATGCCACGCGCACGATGGCCCGGGCCTTCCTTTTTCCGGATCAGATCAAGCAATGATGCAGCCGGCGGCCGATCCCTGGGGCTTCGAGGACGCGGCCGTCGAAACCTGGGGCGACATCCTCGGCCCCCAGGCCCTCGACCTGGCGCTGCTCGCGGCGTTCATCGCCCTGGCAATGGTCAGCTTCTCGCGCAAGAGCGTGGCCCTCAAGTTCGTCACCTTCGCCGCGGCGATCGGCTACATGGGCTTCGCCAAGAGCTACCTCATCTCGATCACCAACATCTTCAGCGTGATCGACCTGAACCTCCCGGTCGTGAAATACAACCTGGCCTGGTACCTCTTCTTCGGCTTCACGATCGTGTCGACGATGCTGTGGGGCCGCCTCTACTGCGGGCGCGTCTGCGCCTACGGCGCGCTGACGCAGACGCTCGACGCGGTGCTGCCGGCGTGGACGCGCGTCGAGGTGCCACGGGCCGTCGAGAAGCGGGCTGCCTGGATCAAGTACGGCCTCCTCGCCGGCGTGCTCGCCTACTACCTGATCACGCGCGATCTGCTGGTCTACCAGTACGTCGAGCCGTTCTGGATGTTCGGCCTGTTCGGCACCACCACCATGTGGGTCGCCCTTGGCGCGCTGCTGGCGGCGACGCTCGTCGTCCGCAACCTGTACTGCCGGTTCCTCTGTCCGGTCGGCGCCGCGCTCGGGCTGCTGTCGTACCTGACCGTGTTCCGGATCAAGCGCTGGTCCGAGTGCGACACCTGCAGGATCTGCCAGAAGGCGTGCCAGTGGGGCGCGATCGAGGGGCCGAAGATCCTGATGACCGAGTGCGTGCGCTGCGACGACTGCGAGCGGCTCTACGCCGACACCGCCCGGTGCCCCCACTGGCGGATCATCGACTACAACTCGAAGAAGATCGCCGTGCTGCCGCTGCTGCCGGTCCGCTAGAGCGCGCCGGCCACCGTCGGCACGTCCGACGGTTTCCACAACCCTTCGGAGCGCGCCACCCAGGTGGCGGCGCTGAGGTCGCCGCACACGTTCACCGTCGTCCGCGACATGTCGAGGATGCGGTCGACGCCGAGCACGATCGCGATCGCCTCGCCCGGCACGCCGAACATCGTCAGGATGCCGACCAGCAGCGGGATCGAGCCGCCGGGCACGCCGGCGGCGCCGACCGCCGTCAGCACCGACATCACCATCACCACGACCATTTGCGGCAGCGACAGGTCGACGCCGAAGATCTCGGCGAGGAAGATCACCGTGATGCCCTCGAAGATGGCGGTGCCGTTCATGCACATGGTGCTGCCAATCGGCAGCACGAAGCCGGCGATGCGCCGGGGCACGCCGAGCTGGCTTTCGGCCACGGCCATCGCCGTCGGCAGCGTCGCGCTGCTCGAGCTGGTCGAGAAGGCCGTGATCAGCGCCGCCCGGATGCGGGAGAAGAACACCAGCGGCGAGAGGCCGACCAGGAAGCGGATCACCAGCGACAGCGTGATGCCGACGTGGGCCAGCAGCGCGATCAGCACGGTGGCGACAAACGCCGCGATCGCCACCAGCAGGTCGAAGCCGAAGCGCGAGGCAACCGTGAAGATCAGGCCCGCCACCCCGAACGGCGCGATCAGCATCGCGAAGTGGATGATCCGCGTCACCACCTCGTTCAGCGCCTCGAGCCAGCCGATCATCGGCTGCGCCTTTGCCTGCGGCATCAGCGTCAGCGCCGCGCCGAACATCAGGCCGAAGAAGATCACGCCGAGCATGTCGGTGTTGACGGCGGCCTGGATCGGGTTGCGGGGCACGATGTTGATCAGCGTCTGCATGCCGAACTCGCTGGTCGCCGCGACCTGGACCCGGCCCGACGCGTCTTTCGAGAACCGATCCATCAGCGCCTGCCGCGTCTCGGGCGTGACCCGCTCCCATGGCCGCATCGCGTTGACGACGATGAGGCCGAGCGAGGCGGCCATCGCCGTGGTGATCAGGAAATAGCCGACGGCCTTGCCGCCGACGCGGCCGACCTTGCGGATGTCGCCGAGCCCGCACACGCCCAGCGAAATCGAGGCGAACACCAGCGGCATCACCACCATGAACAGCATGCGCAGGAAGATCTGGCCGATGGGCACGGCGACGTAGCTGTTCACGGCGTCGACCACGGGATGGTCGGAGCCGACCGTGAGGTTGACGATCACGCCGAGCACGGCGCCGATCGCGAGCCCCAACAGGATCTTGGTGTGCAGCTTCATGCCGGGACCGGACGAACTCGACGATTCGCTCATGTGTATGCGTCTCCCAAACCTAACACGGTCAAGCCCTCAAGCCCTCAAGCCCGCCGTTCAGCGATGAAAGCGGCCGACCAGCACCCCTTTGCCGAGAATGTGGCCGTCCATGGCTTTCAGCACATCCGCACGCGTCGCCTCCGGCGTCAGATCGAGCTTGAGGTCGAGCGCGAACAGCTCCCACGTGTAGTGGTGATACCAGGTGAGCCTGGGCGAGACCGCTTTCGGATCCGCACTCGTGTATTTGTTGGGAATAATGCCGCCGTCCTCGAACGCGGTGGTCGTGAGCGTCAGGCCGGGGCCCGGCGCGGGACGCGCCGCGGGTTGGGCCGCCGGAGCCGGCGCCTGCGCCGACATCGTCGCCACACCCGCCACCAGGATCACACCAGCCATCAGGGTCTTCCGATTCATCAATCGAACCTCCACGCGCAATTCTAGTTCACGGCGCGTCCGTTGGCGGCGCGGGCATCGCGACCTTGCCGATGAGCCCGCTCGAGACCAGCACCGCGTTGGTCGCCGACACAATCACCGCCTCGACGCCGGGCAGCCGCTCGACCAGCGCCATCCCGTCGGCGGGTCCGAGAATGAAGACGGCCGTCGATAAGGCATCAGCGAGCAGCGCCTTCTCCGCGACAATGGCGACACTGCGGCACCCGCGCGCCGGCTCGCCCCGATCGGGATCGATCAGGTGGTGATAGCGCACCCCATCCTTGATGAAGAAGCGTTCGTAGTCGCCCGACGTGCTGAGCGTCGCGTTGCTCAGGTCGACGGTGGCGAAGGCCCGCCCCGCGGGGCCGCGCGGGTCGTTGATGCCGAGTGTCCACGGCAGGCCGTTGTTGGTGCCCGCGACGTACAGATCGCCGCCGGATTGAATCAGGAAATCGCTGAGGCCGCGCTCGCGGAGCAGCGCGATGGCCCGGTCCACCGCGTAGCCCTTGCCGATGCCACCGAGGTGCACGCGCGATCCGCGCCGCGAGATGAAGGCCGTGCCCGCCGCTCGATCGACCTGGACGACGGTGTAATCCACCAGCGGCAGCCGCCCTTCGATCGCGGCCCGATCGGGCACCGTGTTGTCCTGGTCGTGATCGAACTTCCACAGGTCGGCGAGGGCGCCGAACGTGATGTCGAACTTGCCGCCGCTCCAGCGGCTGGCCTCGGCCGCCGCCGTCAGCACCGCGATCGTGTCCGGGCTGACCGGCACCGCGCGTTCGCCGGCCGCGGCGTTCATCCGGACGACGTCGCTGCCGTCGCGCCACACGCTCATCAGCGACTCGAGCCGCTCGAACTCGCGGAACACGATGTCGAACGCGGCCACCGCCGCCGCCTCGTCCGCGGTCCAGGCCGCCAGGCGCAGCTGCGAACCCATGGCGACCCTGGTCCGTTCGATCAAGGCGCGCGATGCGGGCGCGTCCGTGCAGGCGGTTGAGAGGAGCGCGACGACGAACCCGATTCGGCCGGCGCCCTGTCGGATTGACACGTCGATAGATTATCCTCGCGCATGCCCCTGGCCGTGATCGCCGCCATGGCGCTCGTCCTCTCCGCGCCATTCATGGGTCAGCTGCGCGCCTGGTTGGGCGAGGTGTTCCAGGGGTCGTTCGTCACCTTCATGACCGGCGCGATCGGCGCGGCGGTGGCCGCGGTCGCGATCGCGGCGATCGCGCGGATCCGGGTACGGCGACTCGCGCGCTTCGCCACCATTGGCCTCGCACTCGGGATTGCGGCCGTCTACAGCCGCGCGATGTCGACGGGCTGGCCCGAGGTCGACATCGTCGAGCGCGTGCACTTCGTCGAGTACGGCGTGATCACGTTCCTGTTCTATCGCGCGTGGCGGCCGGCCGCGGATGTGTCGGTGATCGTCCTGCCGATCCTCGCCGGCATCGTCGTCGGCACGCTCGAAGAATGGTTTCAGTGGTTCATTCCGAACCGCGTCGGCGAGCTGCGCGACGTCGCCCTCAACCTGGTCGCCGTCGTCTGCGGCCTGATGATCAGCGCTGCGATTGCGCCGCCGGATCGCGTGACGATGTCCCTCTCACCAGCGTCCCGCCGCCGGGTGGCGATCGCCGCGGCGTGCGTGATCGCCAGCGTGGCGTTCTTCGTGGATCAGATCCACCGCGGTCACGAGGTCGCCGCCGATGGGCTGACCTTTCGTTCCCACCACACGGCGCCCGAGCTCGGGGCGCTCGCAGCCGATCGGACCGCGCGATGGAAGACCGATCCGCCCATCGTCTTGCGGCGATTGTCGCGCGAAGACCAGTACATGGACGAAGGGCTGTGGCACGTCCGGCGCCGCAACCAGCGCTTTGACGACGGGGATCTCGCCGGGGCGTGGCAGGAGAACCGGATTCTCGAGACCTACTTCGCGCCGCTGCTCGATACCCCCTCGTATTATTCGGCGACCGGCCATCGGTGGCCGGAGGCGCAGCGCGACCAGGCCCGGCGCGCGCCCGCCGGCGCGTACCGGAGCGACGCCGAGCCCTATCCAATCGTGCTGGTGCCGCGCTGGGTGTTGTGGCTGACCGCCGTCGCCGCCACGGCGGCCGTCGGGATCCTCGTGCGGCCACGCTAATCGCGCCCCGGCGACCGAATTGCCCGCCGGGATTACGCGAGGACCGCCCGCCGCGCCGAATGGTTCTGCGATTACATTCCTGTCGGCGGGCGTGACGTTCCGTGAAATCCGGTTCGGATCGCAAACAAGTGGTGGACGCCGACCGAGCGCGCGTCGTATTTTTGGCGAACCGATTAACGAATTGCATCCTGTGAAAGCATCGACTCCATGATTTGGCTGTATGAACGCGGCGCGGAAGTGTTGAGGATCGAAACCCGGTTCGACAACGACTCGTCTCAATTCGAAATGATCTGGCATCGCCCCGACGGGACGACGAAGACGGAACGGTTTGCGACCGAGGACGCGTTTCGCGCGCGCCTCGAGACGGTGGAAGCCGCGCTCAGGACCGAGCACTGGAACCGCACCGGCACGCCGGAGATTCAGAAGGACGGCTGGAAAGACGCTCAGTGATCGGCGTGAGGACTTGAGGACGTGAGGGCTTGGCTGCGTGAGTTGGGCCGGGCCCTTCAAGCCCCCAATTGCGCCCATGGGGTCTGACCCCTATAATGCCCCGTTAGGAACGCGGACCTCACAAGGAGCGCCTACAGATGAGCGTCGTCAAACCTCTTGGAATCCTGGCAGCGGTCGCCGCCCTGAGCGGCATGGCCCCAGCTTCGGCAGCCGCCCAAACCGCGGCCGCCCCGACGTTCACCAAAGACGTCGCGCCGATCTTCCAGAACAAGTGCGAAGCCTGTCACCGGCCCGAGTCGATCGCGCCGATGTCGCTCGTCACGTTCGAGGAATCGCGGCCGTGGGCGCGGTCGATCAAGAACCGCGTGACGGCGCGCCAGATGCCGCCGTGGCACATCGACAAGACGATCGGCATCCAGGACTTCAAGAACGATCGATCGCTCACCGACAAGGAAGTCGACACGATCACCCGCTGGGTGGACGCCGGCTCGCCGAAGGGCGACCCGAAGGACATGCCGGCGCCGGTGCCGTGGCCGAGCGAGCAGGGCTGGAACTTCGCGAGGCAGTTCGGCCAGGCCGCGCCGGACCTGGTCGTCAAGTCGCTGTCGTGGACGCAGAAGGCCGGCGCCAACGACGCCTGGTGGAAGCCGGTCGTCGAGACGGGCCTGACCGAAGCGCGCTGGGTGCGCGCCATCGAGATTCGTCCCGGCTCGGTGAAGGGCCGCAAGATTACCCACCACGCCATCGCCCGGCTGCAGCAGAAGGAAACCGACGACCTCGCCGCCAATCCGAACGACGCCAACGGCAACCCGCTGCCGGGCACGTTCATGGAGTGGGCCGTCGGCAAGCAGGGCGAGATCATGCGTCCGGGCAGCGGCAAGCTGATGCTGCCGGGCTCGAAGATCGTCTGGGACATCCACTACTCGAACGGCGGTGAAGACGTCACCGACCAGGTCGAGCTCGGCATCTACTTCTATCCGAAAGGCCAGGAGCCGAAGTTCCGCCAGGTGCTGCACCTGATGGGCGCCACCAACGCCGGCGGCGTCGACATTCCGCCAAACGTCGTCAAGGCCACCGAGGGTTACTTCGTGCTGCGCGAGAACGGCCGCGTCGAAAGCTTCCAGCCGCACATGCACCTGCGCGGCAAGGCGATGTCGATGGAAGCGATTCTGCCCAACGGCCAGCTCCAGGTGTTGAGCCATGTCTCGGACTTCAACTTCAACTGGCACAACTCGTATGTCTACGCCGACAACGCGGCGCCGCTGCTGCCGAAGGGGACCATCCTCAAGATCACGGCGTGGCACGACAACACCACGGCCAACAAGGCCAACCCCGATCCGAACGTGTGGGTCGGCTACGGCGATCGCACCGTCGACGAGATGGGCCACGCCTGGGTCAACGTGACCTACATGTCCGACGCCGACTACCGCGCCGAAGTCGCCGCGCGCAAGCAGACGTTGGGCCTCACCACCGACAGACAGCAGCAGTAGGTTGATGCGCAAGAACCGCGTCTCGACCGTGGCCATGGCGACCGCCGTGGCCACGGCCAGTCTCATGCTGAGCGGATCCGGCCTGGGCACCGCAGCCTTGGCGAAGGTGACCCAGATCCGTACGCCGCCGCAAGGCGTGCTGGTCGAGCCGCTGGGCAACGCCGGCGAGGCCGTCTTTCCCGCGTTCGAAGGATGGGGGCCGACCAGGGATGGCTC
>Ga0209343_10009775_pt1 | contig 11007 bp, 12 predicted proteins | sample RifCSPlowO2_02_FD_184026 | JGI IMG/M metagenome (GOLD analysis project Ga0209343, IMG submission 184026) | Groundwater microbial communities from Rifle, Colorado - Rifle CSP2_plank lowO2_0.2 (SPAdes) (version 2) | ecosystem: Environmental > Aquatic > Deep subsurface > Groundwater | place... | reverse complement strand
GGTTGCCGCCGACATGGGCATCGACTTGGCGAACTCCTCGATCAGGTTCACCTATCACGCCGGCGAGCCCGGCCCGACCGCGCTGCCCGCGATGCGCAGGCAGATCGAGCAGGCTTGGGGGGCCGCGGCGGGCGAGCTGCTGGGAATCGCCGAAGTCGACGCCTTCGCCCCCGGCTGCCCGAACGGCGACGGCGTGCACGTGAACGAGCTGGATAGTTTCACTTGGTCCCTCGATCCCGAGACCCTGCAGGAGGTCGGCGATGGCGCGATCGGCGAGAATGTGATCACCAGCTTCGTCAACAGCGCCCAGCCGCTGCTCAACTATCGCACGCACGACCTGGTGCGGCGCCGCTCGGCTTGCTCGTGCGGGCGGAGCTGGGTCAAGTTCGAAGGCTCGGTGCTCGGTCGCACCGACTTCATGGTCACGGTGCGCGGCGCCAACGTCTATCAGACCGCGGTCGAGCATCTGATCGGAGAGGTCCCGGAGGTCAGCAGCGCCTACGAACTGGTGCTCACGCGCGAAGACGACAACGACGTCATGACCGTCCGCTTCGAGCCGGTGAAGGCGCTGGCGCACGATCGCGACGCCTGGCACGCGCTCGAGCAGCGCCTGAGCGACCACATCCACAAGGCGCTGCATGTCCGGCTGAAGACCGTCGCGGTGGCGCCTGAGAGCCTGCCCCGCTACGAGCTCAAGACCAAGCGCATCATCGACCAGCGACCGAAGGACTTTCGCCGCCAGCTCGACCGCTGAGGAGACCCGTCATGCACATGGAAGAACGGATTGCGAGGATGAAGGATGCGCGCGCTCTGATTCAGGCGGCGCTGGTCGGCTGCGACGCGCCGCAGATCGAGATGATGCTGCGCAATGCCGACATGGAGCTGCACTGGGCGCTGTGGAATCTGGGCGAGCCGGTCGCGCTGCGCCCCGAGCTGGAATACCCGGACCTGGAAGGGACGCGCTAGCGAGCGGTGGCAGCCCGCGCTTGATCCGGGCGGACGACGTAAGATACTATCTGACCAGTATGTTGGCGCGCCGAGCGACGTACGCAGCGGGCGATCCGGAAATGCCGGCGGAGTTCCGCGCGTTGCTCGTGAAGCTCCTGCTGGACGAACACCTCGAGAACAACGGCAACCCAGAATACCGCAAGATCCTCGCCAACATCGCGAATGCCGGGCTGCGGTTCGCGCCCGACGGCCACGCGATGGAAGTCGAGGCCGAGATCGTCAAGCAGGAAGTTCACCACGGCAGGATCATCGCCGAGCTGATCGAGGGCCTCGGCGCCGATCCGAACCAGCTCCGGCCGATCAAGCAGTACGCGTTCCATATTCCGCTCGAGGACTGGATCGACCTGGCGTGGTTCCACGCCCTGATCGACCGCGTCGGGCTCTACGTCGGCGTGGAATGGACCGGCAGTCCGTACGAGCCGCTGGCGAATGTCGCGCCGCGCCTGGAGGCCGACGAGAAATTCCACACGCGTGCCGGGTTCGTGCATCTGCGGGGCATCTGCGCGACGCCGGAGGGCAAGGTCGCGGCGCAGGAGCGGTTGAAGAAGTGGTGGCCGGCGGCGCTCGACATGTTCGGGCGGTCCGAGTCGGTCAACTCGCCGCTTTACGTGAAATGGGGCATCAAGACCCACGAGAACGAGGCGCTCAGGCAGAAATACATCGCCGAGGCGGTGCCGGAAATCGCCAAACTCGGCCTCGAGGTGCCGGACAACCTCGCCAACCGGCGGTTTCTCTAGGGGAGCGCAGACCATGAGCGTGCAGTTCTCGATCGAGCAAGGCGTCGGCATCCTGTCGCTGAACCGCGCACCGGCGAACGCGTACGACTGGGAAACGCTGCGCGGGCTCGCCGACGCCGTACGCCGGGTCAGGGAGGATTCTGCGGTGCGCGTCGCGGTGGTGCGGAGCGCACTGCCGAAGTTCTTCTGCTCGGGGGCCGACATCTCGACGCTGCGCGAGTCGGATCGCGCGCAGTTCGCGAGCTTCCTTTCGCTCGCGCATGAGACGGTGGACCTGATCACGCGCACGCCGAAGCTGTTCATCGCCGCGATTGCCGGTCATTGCATCGGCGGCGGGCTGGAGATCGCCCTCGCCTGCGACTTCCGCTACGCCAGCGCCGGCAAGTACCGGATCGGCCTGGCCGAGGTGAACCTCGGGCTGTCGCCCGGCATGGGAGGCACCCAGCGCCTGCCGCGGCTCATCGCCAGGAGCCGCGCGCTGCACATGATGGTGACGGGCGAGATGATCGGACCGGACGAGGCCTTGGAGGCCGGCATCGTCGACCGGGTCTATCCGGAAGAATCGTTCTGGAACGACGTTCTGGCGCAGGCGCAGAAGCTCGCCGCCGGGCCGAGCATGGCGCAGGGCTACATCAAGCTCTCGGTCAATGCCGGGCTCGAGGCCAGCCTCGCCGAGGGACTTGCGATCGAGCGGGCGCACCAGAACATGCTGTTCGCTTCGGATGATGCCGCCGAAGGAGTGAAGGCGTTCCTCGAGAAGCGTCCGGCGAAGTTCTCCGGAAAATGATCCGCAGCGTGGGATCGATGCGGCCCTACGATTTCCTGATCCTCGAGCGCGACGGCGGCATCGCCACACTCACGCTGAACCGGCCCGCCGCGCTGAACTCCTGGCACGAGCAGATGCGCGGCGAGCTGCGCGATGCCGTGCGCGCGCTCGGCGAGGACGACGATCTGAGGGTGCTTGTGATCACCGGGGCCGGCCGCGCGTTCTCGGCCGGCGAGGACGTGCGCGGCATGCAGGGGCTCGCCGACCTCGGCACGCGCGGCTTCCGAAGGGTCGCGCGCGCCATCCACAACGTTTTCGACGAGCTCGAGGCGATGGAGGTGCCGGTGATCGCCGCGATCAACGGCGTGGCCGCCGGAGGCGGCCTGGAACTCGCCCTGTCCTGCGATTTCCGGCTCGCGGCGAGCGGCGCCAAACTCGGCTTCCCGGAGAACAATGTCGGACTGATTCCGGGCTCGGGCGGTTGCTCGCGGCTGGTCAAGCTGATCGGCCTGGCGCGCGCCAAGCGGCTGGTGATGACCGGCGAGATGATCGGCGCCGAACGCGCGCTCGAGCTCGGGCTCGTCGAGGAGGTCGTCGCGACCGAGGACCTGCCGGCGCGCGCGCGCGCGCTGGCCGAGCAGCTCGCCGCCAAGGCGCCGCTTGCCCTGGGACTGGCCAAGGTGGTGCTGAACGGCTGCCTGAACGTGGACCCGGACACCGGGCGCAACCTCGAGCGCCTTGGACAGAGCATCCTCAAGAAGAGCGAGGACCATAGCGAGGGCGCGCGCGCGTTCGTCGAAAAACGCAAGGCGCGTTTCAAGGGCCGCTGAGGGCGGCGCCGGAACCGGCCGACCCGTGCATCCGCCGCGTGCCAAGCGCGCTCAGCGCGAAGCCAGTATCGCGCGGCTTCTCGACGCCGCGCTGCGCCTGTTCGTGTCGCAGGGGTACCGGCAGACGAATCTCGATCAGATCGCGAGTGCCGCGCGCCTCACCAAGGGGGCGGTGTACTTCTACTTCCGCAGCAAGGAGACCGTGCTGCTGGAGCTGCTGAAGCGGACGCACGCGATCGTCGTCGACGAGGCGCTCAGGATCGGGGCCGAAACCGGCCCGGGCGCCGTCGACAGGCTGGTCGCGTTCCTGCATCACCAGAGCAAGCTCGGGGTCACGCATCGTGACGCGGTGCTGCTGCTGATCCTGATGTCGCTTGAATTCAGCGACCGGCGAGGCACGGTGCGCAACCTGTTGCACCGGGCGTACCGGCGGCTTTACGCGTTCGTCGAGCGCGTGATCGGCGAGGGCCAGCGTGCCGGCGAGATACGGGCAGATCTGCATCGTCGCGAGCTCGGCGCCATCGTCATGGCCATTCACGACGGCACGTTCCTCGAGTGGTATCGGCGCTCGCAGGCGCTGAGCGGGCCCGACCTCGTGCGCGCGCTGCGCGGCGTTCTGCTGGGCGGCGTCGCCCGCGGGCGCGCGATCGCCCGATGAGTGCCTCGTTCCACGGCGGTACCCGGCCCCGCCCGCACGGTCGTCCCGCAGCGCCTGCGCCGCGGGAGCTGACCAGTCCGTACGTGAAGGAGCGCGCCTTCGAGTTCGGCGCGCACCTGGTCGGCATCGCGAGCGCGGCGAAGCTCAACGCTTTCCCGCCCGATCCGCGCTGGCCGCAGACGCCCGAGCGCATCTCGCGGTACTGCAAGAGCGTCATCGTCATCGCCAGCCGCATCCCGGCCGGCGCCTTCCGCTGCAAGTCGAACGTGCCAGTGCAATACCTCGACATGCTGGTCATGCGGCGCATGGACAAGATCTGCTACCTGCTCGCGCAGGAAATCGAGGATGCCGGCCATCCGGCCTTCGTGACCGCCGGCCAGGAGACCGACTGGAGCTACAAGCGCGCGAGCTACGGCCGCCTGTCGACCCGTCATCTCGGCGTCGAGGCCGGGCTCGGCACGCTCGGGCTGGAGGTGAACCTGCTGACGCCGGAGTACGGGCCGCGGCTCTATCTCACAGGCATTCTGACCGAGCTCGAGCTCGAGCCCGACCAGCCGATGACCGAGCAGGTCTGCATCGGCGAGTCGTGCAGTCGCTGCCTGCACTCGTGCCCGGCGGACGCCGTGCTGCACTTCGGCATCGACAAGCGCAACTGCGCGACCGAGGCGCAGGAATTCGGCTTCGCGCAGATCCTGCGGTTCTTCGACGGCCTGGTCGACAATGCGCCGGCCGATTGCAGCGCGGCGTTCCGCTCGCGTGACTTCTTCGGCTTCTGGCAGGGGCTGCTGCGCGTCGTCGGCTCGTTCGGCGACTGCCCGCGCTGCCTCGCGGTCTGTCCGGTAGGCAACGATTACCACGCCCATCTCGCCGAGGTGCAGAAAACCATTCCGGAGAAGACACCGGAGAAAGCCGCGCTCGCAAGGCAGTACAAGGAAGCGCGTGCTCGGCACGAGCGCGGCGAACAGACGCTTCCGGGGTTGAGCGAATGGAACCGCCGCTGGGTCGGGCCGCAAGGCTACCAGGGCATCGTCGCGCGGCAACTGCAGGCGTTCAAGGCCGCGCAGCGCGCCCGCGCGGCAGCGGACGAAACGGAGGAGTAGAGCGCCATGGAGATGTTCAGGACGCCGCTCACGGCCCGCATGGTGAAGGAAAAGGCGCGCGCGTTCGGCGCGGACCTGGTCGGCATCGCGGACGGCGCGGCGCTCGAGGTCCGTCACATCACTGACCTCGATGGTGGCCGAGTCATCGTGATGGGGAAGCGCTTGAACGCCGGCGTGGCGCGGATCGTTGCCTGGAACGACCGGCACAAGTATTACAACGACGAGCTCACGCTGACGCTGCTGGAGGAAGCATCGCTTGAGATGGTCTACTGGCTGGAGGATCAGGGTTACCCCGCGATCGCGGTGCCGCCGACGCACGTCGATCCGTGGCGCTATCGCGGCGACCCGCGCCAGCACATGACCCCGCTGCTGTCGCTGGAGCACGCCGCGGTCGAGGCGGGTCTCGGGACGCTCGGCCTGAATCTGCAGTTGCTGACTCCCGAATACGGCCCGCGCGTGCTGCTCACCGCCGTGCTCGCCTCGCTGCCCGTGGACTGCGACGCGCCGATGGAGCGCGCGCTCTGCCTGGGCCCGCAGTGCGGGCGCTGCCTCAAGGCGTGTCCGGCGGATGCGGTCCGGCAATGGGAGCGCGACTGGCCGGCGTGCGACGAGTTCCGCTTGCCGTACGGCTTCAACCGCCTCACCGAGCACATCGAGCGCGTCGTCGCTGCCGGCAGCGCCGAGCAGAAGAAGGAGCTGCTGCGCTCCGAGACGAGTTTCTACCTGTGGCAGAGCATCCTGCGCGGCGCGGGCGCGATCACCGGCTGCCGGCGCTGCGCCGACGTCTGTCCGGTCGGGGCGGACTACCCGGCCCTGCTGGCAGACGCGCTCGAGGCGATTCCCGAGGAGACGCCCGCCAAGGTCGTGCGCCTTGCGGCGATGGCCGCCGGGGAAACGAAGGGAGGAGAAACCGGCGGCTATGCCGCGCAGCGGCGCTGGATCGGCAAGCGCTAGGGAAGCGGGATCTTCAGCCGCTTCCTCAGCATCGCCACCAGTCCATGGCGGAATGTGACCACCAGCACGACGATGAGAATTCCGTAGACCATGACGTTCAGCCGTCCGAGCGGGCGCACCGCCTCGTCGAGCACGGTGAACACGATGCCCCCGAGCACCGGTCCGAGCAGCGTCCCCATGCCCCCGAGGAGCAGGGTTACGAGGACGACGATGTCCACGCTGCCGAGCGCGTATACGGTGGGACTGATGAATCCGCCGTAGTAGGCGTGGATGGCACCCACAGCGCCGAGGAGCGCCGAGCCGACGGTGGCGGCGAGCACCTTGTAGGTGGTGACGTCGATGCCTGCGAGCTCGGCGGCGAACTCATCGTCCGCGATCGCCTGGAACGCGGTTCCCGCCCGCGATCGCATCAGCAGGTGATAGACGACGAGGGACAGGACCAGAAACGCGAGGATCGCGTAATAGCTCGTCGGCCCGCCTCCCAGCACCGCCGGCCCGAGGCCTTTGGTCTCGATCCCCGTCTCGCCGTTGGTCCAGTCGCGCAGTCCGAGGATGAGATTGTGAAAGATCATGGAGAACACCAGCGTGACGATGCCGACGAAGATCACGCCGAGGCCGCGGCGGACCGAGACGTAGCTGAACGCGCCTCCTAGCAGCGCCGCGAGGACGATGCCGAGCGGGATCGTTGCCCAGGGCGAAAGTGAAAGCCTGATCACCAGCACCACCGAAAGGTACGCGGACGAGCCGGCCAGCGCGCCGAGGCACAGGAACAGCTGCCGCGTATGGCCGAAGATGATGTTGAAGGCCACGGCGTACGCCATGTAGATCAGCATCAGCGTCGCGATCCTCAGGTAGTGGTCGCTGCCGCCCAGGGTAAGCGGCACCAGCGCGAGCACCACGGTGATGGCGGCAATCGCGACGCGGTCCGCCGCAAGGCGGATCGGTGTCATGTGCGGAAGGCGAACAGCCCCTGCGGCCTGACCAGGATGGTGCCTGCCGCGGTCGCGAGAAGGATGAGCAGCGTCAGGTACGCGCCGATGTAGTAGCTGGCGAAGGCGTTGACGATCCCCAGCAGCACGCCGGCCGCCAGCGTTCCGTTGATGCTGCGCACGCCCCCGATCACCGCCACGATCAGCGCGAAGCTGGTGAATTCGTTGCCAAGCTCTGTTCCGAGCGAGGAAAACAGGCCCTGTACCACGCCCGCCAGACCGGCCATCATCGCGCTCAACGCCACGATCAGGGTGCGGATCCTTGCGGGGTTGATCCCGCACAATGCGGCCCCGACCTCGTTCTGCATGATGGAACGGACGACCTTTCCGAGCAGCGTGCCCTTGAGGAAGGCGAACAGCAGCGCGAACGTGACGACGGCGATCAGCGCGACCGCGGCGCTGGCCGTCCGGATGGTGATGTCGCCCACGCTGAACGACGGCGTCGGCAGGCGCAGCGTGAGCGCGACGGATGGATACCTGACGTCGAGAAAGCCGTTCACGACGAACGACAGGCCGAGCGTGATCAGCAGGCCGAGCAGCAGCCGCTCCTCGCCCGCGCAGCGGTAAGCCGGAACGAGCAGCGTGCGGTCCATGATCAGGCCGAAGACGCCCGAGGTCAGGACCCCCAGCACGCAGGCCCACACCGGGTGCGCGCCCTCGCCGAGGAAAAGCGCCGTGGAGATGCCGCCGAGGACGGCGAGCTGGCCGTGCGCGAGGTTGAGCACCCCGCCGAGCCCGAAGATCAGCGTGATCCCCACCGCCATCAGCGAGAGTTGCAGTCCTTGGACGATGCCGTCCAGCAGGATGGCGATCACGCTTCAGGCCACTCCCAGATAGGATCTCTGGATCTCTGGGTCGCCCAGCAGCTCGCTCGATTTCCCGGACAGGCGTATGCGGCCGTTTTCCAGCACGTAGGCGCGGTCGGTGAACGACAGGGCGTGCGGCACTTGCTGCTCGGCGAGGAGGATCGTCAGGCCCTCCCGCTTGAGCCGGGCGAACTGCCGGTACATCTCCCTCACGAAAAAGGGGGCGAGTCCGGTGGAAGGCTCGTCCAGCAGCAGGATCCGCGGCCGTGCCATCAGTCCTCTGCCGATCGCAAGCATCTGCTGCTCGCCGCCGCTCAAGGTGCCCGCCAGCTGCTTCCGGCGCTCGAGAAGCCTCGGAAACAGCTCGAGGACGAACTTCAGGCGCTCGGCGCGCGAGCCGTAGCTTGCGTACGCGCCGAGTTCGAGATTCTCCAGCACCGTCATCTGCGGAAAAAGCTCGCGTTCCGCCGGGACGTAGACCACGCCGCGCCGGACGATCTCGTAATGGCGGCGCCGGTCGATCCGCTCGCCCTGGTACCGGATCGAGCCGCCGCGCAGACCGAGCATTCCCGCGATCGCCTTGAACAGCGTGGTCTTGCCGGCGCCGTTGGGCCCGATGACCGCCACCGACTCGCCTTCATGGACCTCGAGGCTCACGCCCCGCACCACGGCGATGTCCGCGTACGCGACCTCGATCTCGGCGACGCCGACCAGCACGCTCACTGGGCGCGGCCCAGATAAGCGTCGATCACCACCTGGTTCCGAGCCACTTCGGCGGGGGTTCCGGTCGCGATCGCCGCCCCGAAATTGAGCACCAGAACCCTGTCGGCCACCCCCATGATTGCCTTCATCACATGCTCCACCCAGACGATGGCCACGCCGAATTCGTCGCGAATGCGGCGGATCAGGGCCATGGCGCGCTCCATTTCGGTGGGATTGAGGCCGCTCATCGCCTCGTCGAGCAGCAGCAGGTCCGGCTTCATCGCCAGCGCCCGGGCGAGCTCGAGCGTCCTCTTTTCCTGCAGGGTAAGGCCGTCCAGCGGGAGGTCCTTCTTGCCGAGCAGCCCTGTGAGATCGAGCAGATACTCCGTGTCGTAGCGGCCGCCGGAGGGCGCTATCGCGCGGCTTCTGCCGGCGAACAGAGATCCGACCGCCACGTTCTCGCGGACGGTCATGCTCGGAAATGAACGGGGGGTCTGCAGCACCCGTGCGACCCCCCGCTTCGCGATCTGGTGGGGCCTCAGCCCCGTCACGTCCCTGCCATGGAAAAGCACCCTTCCCCGGCTCGGACGGAAAACGCCGCTGATCAGGTTGAGCAGTGTCGACTTGCCGGCGCCGTTCGGACCGATCAGGCCGAGAATCTGCCCCTTCGCCACTGCGAAGGTGACGTCCTTCAGCGCCGGCAATCCCCCGAAGTGCTTTGTCAGTCCCTCCGCTTCGAGCAGCGCCTCAGTCCTTCGGGACATAGGGCCGCACGACGGGGGAGCGGAAGATCACCTTCGGCCGCCACGTCGCCCCGGCGTTGATCGCGCCAGGGTCGCCCTTCTCGTAGGTGTAGAGCAGCGGCTTGGCCACGCTCATCTCGCCCCACTCGGTGTAGGACAGCGCCCAGCCATAGCCCGGCTGCTCGAAGCTGCCTTTGCGAATCGCCTCCGCGACCGCCTTCGGGTCGCTCGACTTGGTCTTCCGGATCGCGTCGGCCACCATCTTGACCATCACGTAGCCGGAGAACCCGTTGTTGTCGAACAGGCGCTTGTAGGCCTTGAAGTACCGCTCGGCGAGCTGCTTGTACGCCGGGTGCTCGAAATCCACGCAGCTGTAGTCGACATAGCGGCCGAAGATCGATTCCCCGCCCCGCTGCGGCATGAGCTCGGTCGGATACCACGGCCCGACGATCTGCGCCTTCATGCCGAGTTCCACCGCCTGCCGTACGATCGTCGGCGCGCCCGGGGGATGGCCGGTGGCGATGATCAGCTCCGGATCCAGACCCTGGAGCTTGCGCAGGTAGGGCGTGAAGTCCTTCTCGGGCACCGGAGCCACCTCGATCTGGACGCTGACGCCGGCCAGCGGCTTGATCAGGGCCTCGACCGCCTCGCGCAGCGAATGGCCCCAGGCGTAGTCGGCGACGACCACGCCGATGCGCGTGTATCGATTGGCCTTGATCATCGAGGCGACCGCTTCCATGTTCTCGGGCGCCGCGGGCAGGCAGGTGCGGAACGTGTGCCGGGAGTCTTTCTTGAGGATCGCGTGCGATCCCGACATGGTGAGGAAATAGGGCACCTTCAGGCTCTCCGCCTCCCGGGAGACGGCAAGCCCGACGTCGCTCGAGATCATGCCGCCTGCGGCAACGATGCCTTCGCGCTCGACCATGTAGCGGAACGCCGTGATCCCTTCGTTGGGGTTGTTCTTGTCGTCGCGCTCCACGAGCTCGAGTTTTCTGCCGAGCACGCCGCCCTTCTCGTTCAGCTCGTCGATGGCCATCTTCATGCCGTCGCGCACGTTCACGCCCCACGGCGTGAACGGCCCGCTCAACGACGATACGAAACCGAACTTGATTGCGCCCTGCGCAAGGGCCGCGTCCGACAGCGCGAACGCCGTCAACGCAGTAACGCCCAGCATCGCGATTCGCTTCCTGAACATCTGGCACCCCCTCCTTTGCCCGGTAATGGGCGCTTCAACAGCGTGTGGTCGTTGCGGCCAGCTGCGGACCTGCCGGGCTAATGTAATGAGCGGGGTATCCGGAGTCAAGGACGCCGACATGGTCATTCGCGCCGAATCTTGACCTATCTGAACATCGCCTTCGACCAGGCCGCGTTCCAGTCCGCGCCCGAGGGGTCAAGCTCGCGGCCGTCGGCCTCGTAGAACCTGTTCGGCACCTGGAAGATCGCGAGCATGAGGCCGCCTTCGGGCCCACCCCAGGCTTCGTGGCGGCTGCCCGCCGGGCGCCAGACGAACTCGCCCGCCTTGCACTCGCCTTCGCCGCACACCAGGCTCCCCTCGAGCACGTAGGTCTGCTCGATGAGGACGTGCTCGTGGTCGGGCAGCTTCGCCCCGGGCGCCATCTTCATCAGCGCCGTGAGCAGCCCGGTGTCGCGGTCCAGGAGCAGCGTCTTCATCTCGACGCCCGGAAAGCGCGTTTTCTCCCAGGGGAGTTTTCCC
>Ga0209343_10009772_pt1 | contig 11009 bp, 6 predicted proteins | sample RifCSPlowO2_02_FD_184026 | JGI IMG/M metagenome (GOLD analysis project Ga0209343, IMG submission 184026) | Groundwater microbial communities from Rifle, Colorado - Rifle CSP2_plank lowO2_0.2 (SPAdes) (version 2) | ecosystem: Environmental > Aquatic > Deep subsurface > Groundwater | place: Rifle... | reverse complement strand
GAAGGCGGTCTGGATCAATCCGCCGAAACCGGTCGACCGAAACGGAGATCTACAGTAAATGCACACCGGTCAGTGTCTCAAATCTATTGACAGGCTCCGCCAATTGTTGAGGTCGCACGGAGGCATCACATTCGGTTATTGCAATGGCCCCTCCTTCGCGAGCAGGTTGAGGCTAGCGCACGGGACGGTTTGATAACTGGCGCTGGAATAGTTGCCCGCGAAAGGCATCTGATCTTAGCGCCGCGGTTGATACGCGGTGAGGCGAGCGACAGGGTTGCTAATCTTCTTGGCAAGGCAAACGTTGCGCTTGCACGCTGCCATGCTGTTCAGCGGTCCAGCACAGCAGGAGACTGCTTGCGGTTGGCGTGGAGATACCTTCGCACGGTCGAGTGGTTGCCGGTGCCGGTATCGTTTTACGAACAGGAAAGCGGAAGTTTCTGGGGACTCAAGCCACTAAGCCAACTAACTAAGGTCACAAGCCGATTCGTTGATGCCATCCGTGGCTCAGATCCTGCGGTGGCTAAGCTGGTTGACGAGGCGGTAGCCGACGTGGATGCAGCCGTTGAACTGATGCGGCAACATGGAGTGCCATTTTGGGACGCGCTGAGGACGGTGTGTATTGACTCGTCAAATAGCACGTCCGCAACAGAAGTACTCTTTCTGGCGCGCGGTCGGCGGCATTTGGTAGAGCTCGCGCTTCTGGGTTTAGAGGGGGTCACGCAAGAGGACCTTAGCAAGGTGAACGTCCGATTAACAGACATTACCCAACGTAGAACGCGCGAACAGGACAGTGAAGGGAACCGTGAGGCGAGCGTACTCGCTCGAGGCGAGTACAAGCAAGATGAGGTTCTGTTGGTTGGCCTTCCTGCCATAGCGCAACTAGCGAAAGTCTACGCGCAAACGGATGGCAGACCATTGCGCGTGTTGCTGTATCCATACCAAGTGCGGTTGCTACGTAGTCGCCTCGAACAGTTCGTTCAAACCGCAGGGATTAAGGACGACGAGCAAATTAGAGCACTACAGGAATGCGGCGTGTCACTTCACGTCGGAGATCAACCACTGAAGCTAGCACCTGACATGAGGGTCGACGAGGCTACACAATTGTTGATGGGGCGGTCAGGGCAAAATGCCGAAGACACGAAGACGCCCGAGTGGGGAAGGCTATTCTCCGACTCGGAAGTTAATTCCCTGCTTAGTACGGAGGACGACGATGATGGGGAAGCGGTAGACGTGCTCATTGATGAAGCGCCAACTGAAGGGGCCAAGACCGACATCGCGGTAGAACGTGCGATAGACCTCACTATTTCAGGACGCAGAAGGGGACTGTTCTTGCCGGATTACATGGTCAATGTTGTGCGAACAGTCGATGGAAGAGAAACCATAGTAGAAAGAACTGTTCGTTCGTTGAGCGTAGGCAACCACCTCATCCTGGTACACGGGCAACGCAGGCAGAGCCTGTACGAGCTTCTTCTTACACGCGTGCATCGTCACCCGTCCTTGCAACTGCATTTGGCGCTCATTAAGGCTTGGCAAGACGAGATCGCGGAGTCTTTTGCGAAGTGGAGGGTCTCAGGAAAAGGCTATTCGGAATTGCTGGCACAAATGGGCAACGAGGGATCGTCGATCGAATCGACGCTTGCTCTTCGCTTCTGGACAGAAGGAAGCGTGCTTTGTCCGCAGGACCCTGCCGACCTGCCGCGGATTGCAAGCGTGTTGTCGATGAATTTTACGGCTGAACATCACGTGCGCATTGCAAAGGCGGCAGAACGGCTGCGGGGTCTCCATCGAGGTCTTGCATTGCGACTAACGCATTGGCTTCGTAGGGAAGCGGCGGGCGGACAACAAGACGGGGACGACGAAGTTATCGATGCCGAGCTGGGACTGACCATGAGGGATTTTAGAGACTCTTTAGAAATCGTAACTGTGGAACAGATTTGCGAGCGTCAGGGGCTTTACTTGGTTGCAAACCTAAACGGATTTCGGCCGTACTAGAGGAAACCATGAGTTCTGCGTGGACACCAGCGGAGGAAGAAGGACTGGTTGGATATTTGGTAACTCGCCTCCTGGATCGAGCGGCAGGAAGGCTGGAGGTTGAGTGCAATCTGAATAACCCACGGGATGTTTACTTCCTGGGAAATCTACGCTCAAGGGCAGAGATGGCGGCGCAGGGCGGTTTGCCTTCCGAGCTCCTTAACAAACTGGCGCCTGTCGCAATTGGTGCCGAGGTACAGCTGGCGAACGTTAGAGAGTCAGCGGCGACAGCGATCACGGTCAATTGGGCGTTCTATTACCGTGCGTTTCCAACTTACGGCCAGCAGCGGCGCCATCAGGAGGCAATGAGGATACGGCTCGATGAAGGACCAGAGGAACCAGCTCCGCAGGAAGCGGAAGGCGAACAGGCTGCTCCTGAGAACGAACGCGGGCGTCGCGGGGCAAGGCAGCGAGCAAGGCAAGAAGCGGCGATGGCGGCGCGCGATAACTTAGCACTGCGGTTTAAAAGAATAGACGCTTCAGCTACAGCCCGTATCCCGATAGCTGAAGTCGATCAGGCTGGAGACCTCGACTTGAGTGCGTTGCAGAACGCTATCGCTCGGGAGGTTCTGCGGTGCAAGGAAATCGTTGCGCAGGACCCCGATGCGTTACGAGTCGGGAACCGGCAGACGAAAAATATTCCAGTACCGTCGGACGCGCTAGCGTCCGAGGAGGCGTACAACGCTTGGAAAAGGACGTTTACTAACGCCGTTGTACCTGATTGGAACGTGACAGTGGACGGAACGTCCTCGCCATCGGACCAGCGGGAGGGTGCATGCATTATTTCGGTCGAAGTGATAAACGATAGTGGGCCAGTCGATGACCCGTTCGTAGAGTCATACATATTCCAAGTGGGAATCGATATCGAGGTATTTGATGCCGAGCTAACGCCGCTACGGGTAGAGCTTGTTCCTAAAGGATTTAGGTTCGATCCATTTATACCTGGAAGGGGTCACAACTGCGAAGTGCAGCAGGTAAACGCCAATCGCGTTCGGACAGGCCATACCCCGATCTTTCGACAGGAACGGTACGTAACAAGGGCTCAGCCGCCGGCGCGTTTCGCCGACTTAGCACTTGAGCCGGTACGGGTGCTACGCGCAATTGGCGACGCGATGGAGGCATATCGCGAGGAATGGAATCAAGCCGAGAGACATTTTAGCCAGCTGGCAAACTGGAACGAGGATTTTCAAGCGGAATTGCAAAAAGACAGACAGATATTTGAGGATGAGATCACTCGATTCCGTCAAGGAATTGCGCTGATTGAGACGGATGATGATGTGCGGCTGGCGTTCCAACTATCAAATGAAGCGTTTTCAGAGCTTGGAAGACACCCGCAAGCGGAAAGAGCGAAGGACAGCTGGCGGCTATTTCAGGTGGTCTTCTTAGTTTCCCAGATTGCAGGCATTCATGCTTTAAAGACACCTTCGGCGTCAGGGTATGAAGAGAGGGAGATGGTTGATGTGATCTACTTTCCTACCGGAGGGGGCAAGACAGAGGCGTACTTAGGGACTATCGTTTTTCACTGTTTCTTCGATCGCCTTCGAGGCAAGTCGGCTGGCGTGACGTGCTGGACTCGTTTCCCGTTGCGTCTCCTAACGCTCCAGCAAACGCAGCGTATGGCGGACGCCATTGGAAATGCCGAATTGATAAGATCAAATCATGGCGATGAGAGACTGAGACGAGGCGATCGCTTCGGTGTCGGCTATCTTGTCGGTGCGGAGGCGACTCCTAACGAGCTCGAACCTCCGAGAGATGGGCATTTCCCTAGCGTGGCGTGGAGCCAGGCCAACGACGTACAAGCTAGACAGCGCTGGAAGCGGATTGCAACTTGTCCGAGTTGCAAGACAAATTCGATCACCGTGGATTTCGATGCCCACACCGTGCGGCTCATTCATCGTTGCTCGAATCGTGAGTGCAGATTCCCGAGAGGGGAGTTGCCGGTTTTCATTACAGACAACGAGGTGTTTCGGTATCTGCCCTCGGTGCTGGTCGGTACGGTCGACAAGTTGGCGGGGTTAGGGAACCAACGAAAGTTCGCGTTGGTACTGGGCCAAGTCGATGGCCGCTGTCGCGAACATGGTTTCTACAAGGGAATGTGTTGTCAGAAAGGTTGCAAAGACCGGACGAAGTTGCAAGCGGCGCGTATACCAGGTTTGACGGGACCTAGCTTGATGGTTCAGGACGAGTTGCATCTTCTAAAAGAGGGACTAGGTACGTTTGACAGCCACTACGAATCATTCCTGCAGAGACTATTGGCGACTTTGGGAAATCCAGCTCCGCTAAAGATTATTGGCTCTTCGGCAACGATAGAACAGTTTGAGCGCCAGGTCGAGCATCTATATGGAAAGACTAGGAACAGGGCTCGCATATTTCCGGGTCGCGGGCCGACGCTTGCACGATCCTTCTACGCCGAAACCCTCTCGCACGCACAACGTATTTATGTCGGCGTTCTGCCACACAACAAGACCCTCTTTAACGCGATCCTCGAGTTAATAGAGAGCTATCACAGAGAACTGATGGCCTTGCGGGTGCTTTCGGGGGGCAATCCATGGGGCGGGGCGCTGACTCCAGGCAGCCAGGAATGGTTGAGGCTTATTGACTTCTATTGGGTGTCACTCATTTATTTCTTGGCGAATCGGGATCTGAATTCCATTCACACAGATCTAGAGGGCGATACGAACCCCCGCCTTCAATCAGAAGGGTTGCCGGCCCTTAGCATAAGTCAGCTGTTGGGTGAGACATCGACCGATGACGTTACGGCGACTCTGGCTTTGCTTGAGCGGCCTGCGTCCGCCGGGGAGGCCCCGCGGACTGTGTTGGCAACAAGCATGGTAAGCCACGGAGTGGATGTTGACCGGCTGAATGCCATGTTGTTCTACGGTATGCCGCGGCTGACGGCCGAGTACATCCAGGCGTCTAGCCGGGTCGGGCGCTTACACGTCGGGTTCGTACTGGCGTGTCTACATCCAGCGCGAGAGCGCGATCAGAGTCACTACAAGTATTTCCGCAAATATCACGAGTTTCTCGGACAGCTCGTAGAACCTGTGGCCATAAATCGTTGGGCGACCTACAGCATAGATCGAACTATTCCAGGGCTGTTTATGGCGATCCTGCTTCAGCTCGCGGCACATAGGCCGGGGGTCACGAACCCGAATAGTGTTTACTTTCTGGACAACATAAAGAGAGAAATTAGTTCTGGCACTTTGCGCGCACAGGACTTCGTTCCTCTACTCGAGGCAAGCTATCTTGTTGAAGGGGATACAGGCCAAGCTGGCAGAGAATCATTCCGCCCGCGCATCCAACAACGAGTGCAGCAGTTTCTCGATCATATCCTGCAAACAAGCGGCACGGATTTCGTATCTGAAGCACTGATTCCATCGCCGATGCGAAGCCTACGAGACGTGCAAGAAGCAATCACGATAGAGCTTGATAGCGAAGGGACGGATTGGGCTCGGATGCAATAGGCGGGGGGACTAGTGCGCAAAGAACTGCAAAGAGGCAAACAGCAGGTAATCTTCAATCATCTTCCGAACAGTACTTTGGATTTCGGAGCGGGTGTGATTGCGAGAGTAACGCGCATACGCGGCTCGCAGGCAACCGAGTTGAACGCCAGTATGGTGATTCGTAAGATTGCCGAGGAAGCACGGGCTTGGCCGGAAGAGTTTCGCCCCGCTCTGCGGGATGAGGTGCTTCGTGATCCACGGCGCTTCGTACTGCTTGATCCAAAGGAAGCGGAGGCCGAGCTCTTTCCTCGAGTGATGTGGTGCGATAACTCGGAGTGCGGAAGGGTTGTCAATTTAGGGGAGCGCGAAAGCCGATTAGTCCGTCGTTGTCCCAGGTGCCGTAGCGGACGGCTCAATCAGATGCGCTTTGTGACGGTGCATAGATGCGGAGAGTTAAGTCCCCTGCTTCCGCCTGCTTGCGCTCGATGCCACCGCGCCGATGACATGGCATTGGATACGCGTGGAAGCGAACGGATTTCAGGTTTCCGATGGGCGTGTAGAGCTTGCGGTACGACGCGAGCGGTTTTTGCTGGACATTGCCGAGCATGTGTGTGGCCTGACCCACAACTGCGAATGATGAGCATTGAAGTCCATCGAGCGCGACGAACGTACTACGCTCAACACACAACGTTATTGAATGTGCCCACGGCGAGATTTGAAAGGCTGCTAGCGCATCCCGCTATGCCCATAGTCGTGGGAGCGAAGTACTTGGGCTTTGAGGAGCTCGCGGCATCCCCCCTAGAACACTGCGTCACGGCAGCGGATGAAACGCGCCCTGAAGACGTTGGCGTATCAGCTGCAGATCTGGACGGACTACTGCGGCAGCAGGCCAGCGGCCAGATTCGGCCAGAAGACGTGTTAGCGGAAATTCAACGGTTGCGCACTCAGCATGCAAACACCAGAAACGCGAGGACGCCAGATCAGCTGAGGGAGGCGCTTGTCGCGCGTTCAGGTGTGGGCGTGGCAGCCTGGGAAAAAGCCGCTCAAGAGGTCCTCGAGTCTTTGTTGCCGTATGACATTGGTCGCCCGCATGCCCTAAGTCAGGACGCGGAGCGCCAAGAACAAATGAATCAAGCGCGATCGATGGGGCTAGGCGAAGTGTTAATTTTGGACGATTTTCCGATGATTCTTGCGGCCTACGGCTACACTCGAACTGAGGATGGACCCAGGGCTCCAGGGCGAGCTGGCGTGTTGTCGCGACTAAATCCATTCCCGGCAGACCGAGACCATGGCGCGCGTTCACCGATTTTCGTCGATCAAGTAAATGCGGATGCGCTCGTGCTTCGACTAAATGCGGATCTGGTGCTCGATTGGCTGGCCAGAAATGGGATTGCCTTTCAGAGACCGCCAGGGACTGACGAGGCCATGGCGACGAAGGCCTTCTTTGTCGAGCTGTTCAGTGATGCAAATCTGCGCTTGACGATCGACGCGACGAACGCAGCACAGCGCATGGTCTTTGGGTTACTGCATACGGTGAGTCACATGGGCGTGCGGCAAGCTGCGCTTCTTTCGGGACTTGAACGCACGAGCCTGTCGGAATACCTACTACCAAGCACGTTGACAGCGGTGATCTACTGTAATCATCGCTTCGGGGCCACTATAGGGGCGCTGACGTCATTGTTTGAGCAGTCGTTGGGAGATTGGTTAACGGCAATCCGTGGTGCATATCGGTGTGTATACGATCCAGTCTGTGACGATGCCGGGGCCAACTGCCACGCTTGCACGCATTTGGCGGAGACAAGCTGCAGATTTTTTAACTTGAACCTGTCGCGTTCTTTTTTGTTTGGTGGGCCGGATGCAATCCTAGGGAGAATCAGAGCTGGGTATTTTCAAATGACACGTCCCGTGTGAGTGATCGAACAGCAGAAGCCTGTTTGGTGATTACGGCGCCGGCGGCGCTGAGCGGAAGACTTGCGATTCATTCTGGCGCACGGCTAACAATTGGTGTGCTTGTGGAATTGGCTTTGGAGGCGCGTACGAGATTGGTATTGGCGAGCCCGTATATCAACGTCGCATCATTGATGCGTGACGGTGTCGTTGCAAACGCAATCAAGCGAGCCTTGGAGAATGGAGTGGAGGTCGAGATCGCATCGGCGGGAACTAATATCCAGCAACTAAGAAGCTTGCTTGGGACTGCGCACAGTGTACGTGGGCTAGCGTTATATCAACCACAGGCAAACGTAATGGACGAAAGGCAACTGGGGTCGCATGCAAAGTTTTGCATCTCAGATTCGCGAAAGGCCTACTTGGGTAGCGCTAACTTTACCGGCCCGGGACTAGGCGGACATCTTGAGATGGGCGTCTTAGTAGAGGGAAGTTTGGCGGCGCAGGTGTCGAAGTTCTGGGCCGACTTAAAGAGTATTGGTCTATTCGTGCGGGCGGACTAGCCGCCGGTTGAGTTGGCAACAACCTCGAAAATTTGTTGGGCGACAATTTGTTTTTGGCCGACGCTTTTATACGACGGGAAAACGTAAGGTTCAGGCGGTCATTGACGGCCTTTTAGTGGCTAGCGACTAGCTGGTGTCGACGACGCAGGCAACACGAGGCGTCGCGCCATAGCCCGATCCGCACGGGGCGCCAAGTGCGAACCGTCAACAACTATGAGACAGCGACGTCAAGAAAGGCACCCCCTTCTTCACGAAGTCTTTCCATCAAATGACCAACGGCGTCGGCCAGCGCCTTTACTGCTGGCTCATTCTCCAGGGACGTCGCTAGCTGAGTAGCCGCAAATCTGTCGCCAAATGTGTTGATCGGTCTCGCATCGAGATAGAGAACGCCGGCTGGTGCGCGAGCCGAAGCCTTGCTCGGTACAAGAAGGATACATAGGTATGATTCGCGATCTCTACTGACCAAAGCAGCGACGGCATCGGTGCGGGTCATCCCCCACTCGGTGACTAGCGCAGTTATCTTACTCTCGTAGGCGTCAACGCCTGGTGCATTGCTTGATGAAAGCTGGAGGGCCGCCCCTTCACCAAGGCTTGTAACAAGACGCCAAGACCTTCCCAGAATTCCAAATTGCACCGAAAAGCGTCGACCGCGGCCGCCGCCAGGTGGATAGTAGTCAAGCAATTGATACATGAAATTCTTGAACACAACATCCGGGACGTGCACGGTCGCGCGGAGTGACTTCTCTTCCAGCGTGCGAAGCGCGCGTCTACGCACCGCGTCGACCGCATTGGGTAACAACCTGTTCTGCAAGTCATTAGCGTTAACTAGGCGATCGTATTCGACTTGAGCTGCGTGAAGGAAGCCTTTATATGAAGCATCGAACGCACTAGCTACTTCGCGAGCACGTTCCGCATTGAATTCCACCTCAAGGCCTCCACCCTTGACCCTTCGGACATTACCGATAAGTCTTGCAAGCAAATCACGACCAAGATACAGAAGGACAAAGACGATTACTGCCGGCCATGCAAGGGCGCTAATTAACTTAAGAAGCGCGCCGGCGGCTTCTTTGAAAAGTTGGACCCACCACACGGTGCTCGATTGGCTGCTATCGTCGGATCCAGGGCGAGGGGTTGGAGTTGGCGAGCCAGGTTTGCCTGTATTCGGTTGAACTGTATCTACTGACCGGGAGCAATTAATGGTGATGGCGGAATTGCATGGAGTGAGGCAAGGTTGCGCGCACTTGCGCCCCTTGTCGGTGGGCGAAGGTTTTTGTGGCGTTTCAAATCCATTGGCAAGCGGACTGCTGCTCACTGCGAACAAGACAAGTATTGCGAGCACCCGCGAACAGATGCGCATAGAACCCCCCTTAACGCGCAGCAAGGTTAACCGATCACCCTGAGGTTCGTCTTTTAGCCTTTAAGGTTAGATGGAAGATACCGCCGTAGGGAAAACGTAGAGTTCAGGTGGTGATTGACGGCTTTTGGCGAGTTAGGGCGGGCCGATCCGTCAACGACTTCTAGCGTAGAGTTCCACTTTACTAACTTCCCTGTGGTAGTGCTTAAGGGGAGCAGGTCACGCCAACACGAGTGCCGCGGCTGCCCACAATCTTAATTATTCGCATAAGTGACCTTTGCCTCGTGACGCGCAAGACTTAGACCGAACACCGGCACACAAGACCCTTCGAAAACGCGGCGCTTCGTCCGGTCGCACCCGAATCAGGCCGGCGTTGCCGCGTTTCGCTGTTTCCAGTGCTCGATTCGCTGCAATGCTTCAGTACATACGCTGGCTTGAAATCGAGCGTCGGCCAACGCGTCGTGCGCGATGTTTTCCGGCACCCGCGGTTTAGAGCTTGACCCGTACACTAGGTCGGTGAGGGTGCGGTAGTCGTTCTCTGCGTTATGAGCTACCGGAAACCGCAATCCAACTTCTTTCGCGGCGTTTTCGAGTATTACAAGGTCAAAGCTCGGACTGTTAGCCCATACTTTTGCGCGCTTCTCGCAGAAGGGAGCTACCCATTTGCAGAACTGCTCCAAGAGTTGGGTCGTATTGAGCGTCGATTCCATCATGAGCATCTGGAGACGTTTGTAAGCTTCGGGTTTGGTATCGCGCCACCAAGCCAGTGACTCCGGGTTCTTCTCAAAACGCGACTCCACTAGCGCGGCCTCCCACGAAAGCACAGCATGAAATTCGGTGGTGGTGTCGCTCAATGAAGCCACCCCCTGCGTGGTGAAAGCGATGGCGCCGATGGATACCACGAGGGCTCGGGGTCGGTAACCAAAGGTCTCGATATCAACCATTACGTTGAGTGACGAAGATTGTTCGCTCACGGTAGGGGTCCCCATGACTGCCTCGGGTTCGGACTATCTAAACGCGGAGTACAGCTCCGGTTTGAGGGTTACATCGTATTAGTACCAGGCATCGACTAAGGATTCTAACTATGGATCACTTCTATCATGGTGGAATGCCGCGCCAAATTAAAACGTGACGAAAACGTGTCGTTTTCGGCGGGCTTCGAGACGTGTTGGCGAGTGAGGGCGGGCCATAAAACAACGAGTTAAGGTAAACGTCCGCCAACTTTTAATCTGCTGGTCGGCGGTTCCAATCCGGCAGGAGAAAAGAGGATCGTCCGGAGTGCGTGGGGGCATTCTTGGGGGCATTTCCAAGGTCGTCGCGGTAGAAATGCAGCACTTCCAAGCGGTTAAGCGGCTTGTTCGGTAGCCTTCCACCCACCAATTTCCCGCCCTACGAAATGTCGATCGCGTGGCGTTTGAGCTCGGCAAGCGGCACCACGGCGAGCGCTTCCTCGTGGGTCGCCCGCAGCATCACGGGCGGCGCGACCCCCGCGTCCAGCGCCTCCTTCCAGCGTCCCGCGCACAGGCACCACTGGTCTCCGGGCCTGAGGCCGGGGAAGCCGGGCTCGGGCGCCGGCGTCGTCAGGTTGTTGCCGCGGCGCTTCGAGAAAGCGAGGAATTCGGGCGTCATCTTCGCGCACACGACGTGGATGCCGACGTCCTCGTAGCCGGTGTTGCAGCAGCCGTCGCGGTAAAAGCCCGTGACGGGATCCAGTCCGCAGGGCGCGAGCGGCTC
>Ga0209343_10009769_pt1 | contig 11010 bp, 10 predicted proteins | sample RifCSPlowO2_02_FD_184026 | JGI IMG/M metagenome (GOLD analysis project Ga0209343, IMG submission 184026) | Groundwater microbial communities from Rifle, Colorado - Rifle CSP2_plank lowO2_0.2 (SPAdes) (version 2) | ecosystem: Environmental > Aquatic > Deep subsurface > Groundwater | place... | reverse complement strand
ACTTAGGGCCGGACTGGCAATTGCGCTTACAATTTTCTTTCATGTTTCCCGAATGAGGCGTTCCGGCATGCTAAACGCAAAAACCTGGCGCAATTTCGATCTGAGGAAACTCGGGAGAAAACTGGGCATTACCTGGCGGCAACGGTACTCCGTCGAGCAATTTCTGCGCTCGTCGTTCTGGTTCTGGCCTTTTATGGTCATCCTGCTTTCCGTGTTTGTCGTGATACCGGTGCTGGACTGGTTCGATGCGCACGGCTACAGGCTTGCGTTTCTCTGGCACGATCTCACTGCCGAACGCGCGCACGCGATTGTGAGCAGCTTTTCGGGGTCAATGCTGACCTTTCTGGTCTTTGTCCTGTCGTCGCTCATCATGGTGGTAACACTGGCCAGCGCCCAGTTGACGCCGCGGATCATGGCCATTACCTTCGCTGACATCCAGGGCCGGTTGATGACTTGCATGCTTTTGTTTTCGTTTCTGTTTGGGACCGCCATTCTGGGCCGGCTTGAGGGCGACGCTGTTCCCATTTTGGGTATCAAGATTCTCGTTATCAGCGTTTTGGCCAGTATCATCCTGTTCCTCAGGTACATCCCGCACCTGGGGATGAGTCTGCGGCCCATTTCCATGATGCGACACGTAGCGGAGCAGGGACAAGCTGCTGTCGAGAGTATCTATCCCCACCCCTACGGAAAGGCGGCGTCAGAAAAGGTCGGCTCCGTCCCGAGGAAGTTGATGCGGAAAGACGCGCGCGTCATTCCCTATGCGGGCACTTCCGGAGTCCTGCTGGCATTCGGCGCAACGGATCTGGCCGGCGCGGCCGAAGCGGCCGGTTGCACCCTCGAGTTGGAGGTGCAGGTCGGAGATTTCGTATCGCGGGGTGATCCCCTGTTCCTGACCTTTCCGCCGGATCGGCCTATAGATGCCGGCATACTGCATCAAATGATCGCCATAGGGGCGGAGCGGACGCTGGAGCAGGACCCGGTTTTTGCCTTCCGCATCATTGTGGACATTGCAAATCGGGCGCTGTCGCCGGCGGTCAACGATCCGACCACGGCAGTGCTCGCCATTGATCAGCTTGAGCGCCTTTTGCGCTTTGTCGGCTCCCGGCAACTGGACCCCGGCATGCTTTATGACAGTGACGGTAATTTGCGCCTGATCATTCCGGCGCCAAGGTGGGAGGATTACGTCAGTCTGGCCATCAGCGAGATCCGTCTGTATGGCGCGAACAGCATCCAGATTCCGCGCCGGCTCGTGGCCATGCTGGAGCACCTGATTGAGGTGTTGCCTCCCGCACGCGCACCTGCCCTGCGCGAGGAATTGTCGTTATTGGGCAGAGCGGTAAAACGCGAGTTTCTCGACGCGGCGGAACGTGATCGCGTGACCACGGGCGACCGGCAGGGCGTGGGTGGGTCCACGTCGGAGAATTCCTGATTGCCCAACCAAAATTCCAGGTAAACATGACGCAGCACGCTTACTGCGCAGAAGGCAGGGGACGCGACCAATGAGGCCGGATCGCCGTGCGTAAACTCATCATGGGCATCGTGGATTTCCACGAGCGGTTGCGGCCGCAATACGCGGAGCGGTTCCGCGAACTGGCGCTTTCCCAATCACCCGACACACTGTTCATCACCTGCTCGGACAGCCGCGTTGTACCTAATCTGATGGCTTCCTCCCACCCTGGCGATCTGTTTACGATGCGGAACGTCGGCAACCTGGTGCCACCAGCAACTGGGGAGGGAATCTCCATTGGCGACGTCTCCGAGGCAAGCGCGATCGAGTACGCACTGCTGGCCCTAAACGTCGAGAACATCGTCGTGTGCGGTCATTCCGAATGCGGCGCGATGAAAGCCGTATTGGCGCACAAGCTGCCACTGAATGCCTCGAACCTGGGCAAGTGGCTGGAGCATGCCAACGCGGCGGCCTTCCGGCTGGAGCAGGAGGGCGCCCTCGACGCCTCGCTGGAACCCCATGACCAGTTGTCGCAACTGAACGTGCTCGTGCAGACCGAGCACTTGATGTCCTATCCCATCGTGCGCGACAGGGTTGCAGCCGGGAAACTGCATTTGAGCGCATGGTGGTTTGACATCGCCAGCAGTGATATCTACGTCTATGAACGCGAGAGCCGGTCGTTCCAGGTCATTGATCGCGAGCGCGCGGATCGGCTGCTCGCACGCCTGGTGACAAGGTGATTCCAGGAGCTGCGGGCCATACCAATGCACCCGACCGGGGTACCGAGTCGGTGACAGACTAGTTTATCTGCTCCTTCGCCTTGGTGCGCTGCTCCGCTTCGTCGAGGGCCAGCCGGTAGGCGACGTAGTACTTGTAGATGTTGCTTACGTAATTGACGGTCTCGCTGCCGACCATTTCCGCTGCCACCCGCTCCACGTTTCCGAACCAGACATTCGGGTTCAACCCCTGCTTGGCAGCCTCCGTGCGCAACTGGCGCAGCCGCGCCGGACCGGCGTTGTAGGCGGCGAAGGCAAACAGGGTCCTATTGAGGTCATCCATCGGCTCGTCCTTGAAGTAACGGTCGATCATATAGCGGATATATTTGACACCCGCGTGGACATTAGGCTCGATTTGCGCGACATCCCCCACCTTCATTTCCGCGCCGGTGGCAGGCATGACCTGCATCACGCCGATTGCACCTACAGGGCTGTGCACGCTGTGGTCAAGTTGCGATTCCTGGTAGCCCTGGGCTGCAATCAGGACCCAGTCCAGACCGTACTGCTCACCATACTTGCGGAACAGATCCACCATTGCCCGGAACTTCTTCATCTCCGCTTCGGTTGTCGCATTCTTCACGTACTTTGTGCTCTGCAGATATTTTTGCAGGACGACGTTTCCAAAGGCCGTACCCTTTGTATGCGTTTTGAGGAACGCGTTGAGTTCCGCGGCGAGTTGCGGGCTATTCTTGCGGAAAGCCGGCGCGATCGTGCCGCCTTTGCGCACGGCCAGGTCCGGGTGCAGTCGGATGTCGGGCAAAACCTTGGCCCAGAACTCTGCCAGATAATCGTCGACAATTGCGTACTTGAGGAGACCCGCGTTCAACATTTCGAGTAGGTCTTCGTCCTCCAGGTTTTCCGGCGCGGGTTTGATAATCACCCTGCCCTTGCCGTCCTTCTTAAGGCGCGCATTTAGGGCCACCAGACTTGCGTGGTAGCTGCTCGATGGCCGGAGGTAAATTTCCCTGCCACCAAGGTCGTCCAGACTCGCCATCGGCGGCGACTCGGGGCCGGTCACGACGATTTCATTGACATTGCTTCTTCCTGCACCGGGGAAATCGACCAGCTTTTGCCGTTCCGGCGTTATCGTGAGGCTGCCCATTGCGACGTCGCCCCTGCCTTCGATAAGAGCGGGCAGCAAATCGTCGCGGGAGACCGGAATGAAGGCGACATGGACACGCAGTTTACTGGTCTTGTACTTCTTGTTGAGTTCATCTTCGAAGGCTTTGCCGAACTCGTAGCTGATACCGCGCTGGGTTCCTCGATCGATGAAATAATGGGTCTTGCTGTAGACCACCAGGACGCGGATGACGCGGCGCTTGATCATGCTATCAAGATCGCCGGTCCATTTCTGATTGATAAACGTGGCGGACAAGAGGTCCCTCGGTTGCGCCTCGTCAGCCGCTGCGGAAGCAATGCAGTTAACGCACAGGGCCAGGGCAACGCCCGTAAGCCCGGCAGGCAGGAGCGTCATGGATCGTTTCTGCGGCATCGTTGAACATGCATTATAGCAAAGCCAAATGCGTTCCCACGTCATCAGTCCATGGCATTGATATACTTGTCGGCGCGCCCACAAGAAAGTACGCTGACAAGGCAACGCAAACAAAGCAGAGCAGCGACGCGGAGGATGTTTGGAAGGTGATTGAACCACGAGTGAAAAGGGGCACAGCGTGACCGATTTCCAGGGCCTCTGGACCATCAGTTTCAGTAGCGCTGAGGAGTCGCATTCCGGCGTTGTCGTTCGCGAAGACATCGAACGCGGCGGTGTATTCGTCCTGCTCGACGGCCGTGTGTACGGCGGCGGCGTTTCCTATTTCTTTGTCGGCAAGTACTCCCAGAAAGGACCGGCCATGGAGATGCAGGTGACAGCCATTCGCTATAACGAAATCGTGACCGGCATTTTCGGGAACGAACGTGAAATACAGATCGACTTCTCGGGTTCAGTGGCTGCTGAAACGATGGTTTTGCACGGGCACGTGCTGGATAATCCCGGCAAACGCCTGGACCTGATGGCGGTACGCAGGGGCACCCCTGAATGAGTAGCAGCGAATGAATCCGGCCGCGGCGGTTTCCGCTCCCGCCCTGGATTCCCACCCGGATCGGCAGAACTTTTCCCTGGTCCTGGGCGGACCGCTGTTCCAGTTATTGCGCCGGGCGCACCTGTCCGATGATGCACTGCATCTCGCCAAAAAGCGCGTGGTGGTCATATCGCTGCTGACCTGGTTGCCGCTGCTGCTGCTCTCGGCCATGGAAGGCAAACTCCTGCCGGGCAGTGCGCCCGTCCCCTTCCTGCTGGATGTGGAGGTACATATCCGCTTCCTGCTGGCCCTGCCCCTGTTCATCGCTGCCGAACTGGTGGTGCACCAGCGCATGCGCACGGTGGTGCTGCAGTTCCTGGAACGCGAATTGATCCCGGAGTGCGCCATGGAGCAGTTCGATGCCGCCATCGCCGCGGCGATGAGGCTGCGGAATTCCGTGCCTGCGGAAGTGGGTTTGATTGCGTTCGTTTACGGCGTCGGCGTGCTGATCATCTGGCCGCAATACATGGCGCTGGATGCCCCCACATGGTACGCAACGCCCACGCAGGATGGTGCCAGCTTCTCCATCGCCGGAACCTGGTTCAAGTACGTGAGCATCCCGTTCTTTCAGTTCATTCTGGTGCGCTGGTATTTCCGGATCCTGATCTGGGTGCGTTTTCTCTGGCAGGTGTCAAGGATTGAGCTGAAACTGGTACCCACCCATCCGGACAACACCGGGGGACTGGGATTTATATCCGGCAGTGTTTTTGCGTTCGTCCCGCTGCTGATGGCACACGGCGCCCTGGTGGCCGGAAACCTGGCCAATCGCATCTTCCACCTTGGCGAGCAACTTCTGGACTTCAAGGCCACGGTTGCGCTGGTGATCGTTGCCCTGCTATGCCTCGTGGCCGGGCCGCTGCTGGTGTTCACGCCGCAACTCACGCGTGCCAAGCGTGCCGGCTTGCGTGAGTATGGAGCACTGGCCCAGCGTTATGTGCGGGAATTCGACACGAAATGGCTGCGCATCGGGGCTCACGCGGATGAACCGCTGCTGGGCAGCGCCGACATCCAGTCCCTCGCGGACATGGGAGGGGCCTACGAAGTCATTCGGGGAATGAAGACCGTCCCGGTATCCAGGGATGCCGTGCTGCAACTCATCGCTGCCGTGCTCGCACCGATAGTGCCGTTGGGGCTGACAATAATGCCGCTGGAGGATTTGGTGAAACAACTGCTTGGCATCGTGTTCTAGGCCTTGTCGGACCGCTCACAAACCTTGTGCCAACTCGAATGACAGCAAGAACAGTTCGGACCGTTCTGGTTTGCCTGCTGGCCATCGCTGCCGGCTGCGTCAACGTGCCCCCGCAGTCGATGAGTACGGATCGTTTCGACTATGGCCATGAGTTGGCTGAATCGTGGAAGCGGCAGACGTTGATAAACGTCGTGCGATTGCGATATGTGGACGCACCCGTGTTCATGGATATCACTTCCATCATCAGCAGCCGATCCCGTGGCGGCAGGATCGATGCCGGCCTGGAACTGCTGGAGAGTCCGGATCCGTCGAGCATCGGGGTGGGTGCCGAAGGCACGTGGTCAAATACGCCCACAGTGACCTATCAACCCATCCTTGGCGACAAGTTCACGAAAAGCCTGTTGCGGCCAGTTCCTCCCGCAGCCGTTTTTCGGATGCTCGAGTCCGGATGGCCGGTGCATATGGTTCTGAACGTCACGGTTGGGTCCATGAACGGTATTAAGAATGCCGCATTTGCCGGTCAGACGGCCGATCCCCGGTTCGGGGAACTGACAGACATCCTCGCCCGCGTGCGGGCCGCCGGCGCGCTGGACATCCGGGTGGAGGAAAGACCCAATGGCGAAGCCGTTGTCCTCCTCATCCGTGGCGACTCAAGCCACGAGGCCAGGGCCGACATCGCGCGCGCCCGCGACATTTTGCGACTGGACGCCGGTTCCAGCGAATTGTCCGTAGTTTTCGGATCGGTACAGAGCCATGGAAAGGAAATCGCCATGACCACCCGGTCCATGCTCGAAATCATGCTGGTGCTGGGCAATGGCATTGCTGTCCCGGAAGCGCACGTCAGCCAGGGCCGCGCGCGGCCGGTGGCTGCGGACTTGCGGCCCCTGATCCGCATCCAGAGCGGGCCCTCTGCCCCCGTGGATACCTATGCCGCGGCCCCCTATCGCGGTCACTGGTACTGGATAGAGGACACGGATCTGGGTTCCAAGGCGCTGTTCAGCTTCCTGATGATCCTGTTTTCCATCGCCGAGACCGGACAAACACAGGACGGACCCGTGGTCACCGTTCCGACCAGATAGACCCGCATGCAGCGCAGACTGCATATTGACGCCCCTGCGGATGCCATACAAACTGCATGCGAGTTTCCTGCATTCTTTCAACCACATTTGGACTCATACCAAGGAGAACGATGATGAAGTCCGGAATCAAGGCGGTTGTGGTATTTTCTCTATTGCTCGCGGGAACATCCGTCACCGCCGGGGATTTTGATGGCTCACGGCCGCTGAGGTGTGCGCCCTCCCAGGTCAACGATTGCCTCCCGGGCGCCGCCTGTACACAACCGACCCCCAGTGAAGCGGGTGTCGCCGATCACCTCGACATCGACTTTCAGAAGAAGGAAGTGCGCGGCCGCTATCGCGCAGTACCGATGCCCATTGGCGCCATGAACAAGACCAACGAACAGCTTATTCTGCAGGGAACGGACCTGTCATTCGCCTGGTCCGCCGTGATCTTTCTGAAAGACGGGAAAATGACCGCAACCATCGCGGATCGCCAGGGCGCGTTTGTATTTTTTGGCCAGTGCACAGCGCAATAACATGGCCTCGACACAGACGACAACCTGGCGCTTGGCCGTCAGACACTCAATACACGATCCGGAATCAATACGAAGTACACCAATGAGGACACATGGAATGACCGCTGACCACTCCTTCGGGATTTTCGCCGCCACGTTATTTTGTTGTCTGGGTGGGCCCGCTTCGGCGCAGGAAGAGCCCTCCGTGTTTATTGATCCGGATGCCGGTCAATTGCTGATGAGCGCCGCGCGCCAGATCAAGAACGTCGACGCGTACAGCGTGCGCGTGGACGCCACGTTTGACACGGTGCTGCATTCCGGCGCGAAGGTCGAACACACACGCGAATCCGATGTGATCGTGCGTAGGCCGGACGGCATTTTTGCCGACCAGTGGGATGATACCGGCGTATATCGCCAGATTTTTTACGACGGGAAGAAATTCACCTTGCTGGATGTGTACAAAGGCGTGTATGGGCAGATCGATGTTCCGCCCAGCATTGATGCCGCGCTCGACGTGGCAATCGATGAATTTGGACTCGATGCCCCGCTGGCGGATTTTCTCACCAGCGATACGGAGAAGAGCTTCCGCACAGGCGTCACGCTGGGTGTTTACGTGGGCACCAGTGTGATTAACGAGATCCCGGTCCATCACCTGTATTTCTCCCATCAGCTGGTGGATTTCCAGGTATGGATCGACATGGAAGGCGCGCCGCTGTTCCGCAAGATCGTGATTACCTACAAGAACCGGCCAGGCTCACCCCAATATCGGGCCGTGTTCAGCGACTGGGATTTTTCCCCCCAATTTGATAATTCTGACTTCATCTTCGATGGCGCTTCGTCGGCGCAGCAGATCGAAGTCCTGAAGGTCAAAAAATGAAAGCGGAGATCCAGATCATGACAGCAAAGGGAATCAAATTAACCCTCACAGGCATTTGGTTCGCCGCAACCATCCTGTTTCTTCTGCCTGTGTCCCTGCCGGTTTCGTTGTTGCAAATGGCCGGTTCCGGCGGCCTGTTTCTCGCCTCAATCCTGGGCGGCAGCGCCGAAGCCCGGGGCGGCGGTGGCGGCCGCGCGTCCAGGGGCGGCAGCAGCACGTCGCGAGGTTCTGCGGGAATGAGCCGGGGCAGCTACGGCGGCAGTTCACGGGCGGGCAGTGGCAGCAGCATATCGCGCGGCAGCCATTCCCGAAGCAGTTCCAGCATGGGCAGCATAGGCCACGCAGACCGATCCGCGTCGTCGCGACCCGCCACCCGGCCCGCGGCCGGCAGCGGGACATCCTTTGATCGATCGAAGGTTGGCTCCGCGGGCACCCGCCCAAGCCAGGGTCTGTCGGGCAGTGACCGCCAATCCGCCACGCGGGAGAGTCTCTCTGATCGCCGGGGCCCTGCGGCAAGTGATCGACAGCAGGGCGCGCAGGCATCCGAACGGGATCGGCAGCAAGCTGCAAAGGATCGTCAGGCCTCATCGCAGGATTCGCAGAAGGACCGGCAGGAAACAGCCGCAGATCGACAAAAAGACCGGCAGGATACTTCCGCGGACCGGCAGAAAGACCGACAGGAACAGCAGGACAAGAACCGCGAGGATTGGCAGAATCACGCGGACAACGCACGGGAAGACCGGCAGGACTTCGCCGAGGATTTCTGGGACGACTACCACGGTGGTCACTGGTACGGCAGATATTGGGGCGGATATTACGACGACGACTGGTGGGTCTTCACCACCGGGCTGATTGTTGGTGCTGCAATCGTCAGCATTCCACAGCAGACAGAAACAGTCATCGTGGAAAACCGCACCTATTATTATTACGGCGGCAGTTATATGGAACCCACGTCGAGCGGGCAATATACGGTCGTCGTGCCACCCCTGGGTGCGCAGGTCACTGCACCGCCACCGAACTGTGAGCTGTTGGACGTCGATAGCCGGACCTATTGCTACGCGGCGGGGGTATTTTACGTCGCCGATGAATCTACCAAGAAGTTTGTTGTTGTGCCGGGACCACGCGGGGCCACGGTGACCACCTTCCCGGACGGAGGCTATATCACTGAGGTCATAAATGGCGTGCAATACCTCAGGTACTCGGGCACCTACTTCAAGCTGGCCTACCAGGGATCAGAACTCGTGTACGTGGTTACGGTCCCGTCCTAGAATATCCAGATGTCTGCCATGCTGCCAGGATTGCTCAGGCTGGCGCCGGGCTTGCAGTCACTGCGTGATTATCGGCGGGAATATTTTCGCCACGACCTTGTAGCCGGCATGTCGGTCGCTGCGGTCGCCCTGCCGGTTGGCGTGGCCTACGCGGAGCTGGCGGGTTTCGACCCGGTCATTGGCCTGTATTCCAGCATCCTGCCGTTGTTGGCCTATGCCCTGTTTGGCAGCTCGCGTCAGCTCATCGTCGGCCCGGATGCCGCCACCTGCGCCCTGGTGGCCGCCGCTGTAGCGCCGCTGGCTGCCGGTAACATGGAGCACTACCAGGCGATCTCCGTGGCGCTGGCCTTTTGCGCCGGGCTGTTTTGCATTCTCGGCAGCGTCTTTCGCCTCGGCGTACTGGCGGACTTCCTGTCGCGCCCCATCCTGGTTGGATTCCTGAATGGCATTGCCATCAGCATCGTGCTGGGGCAAATCGGGAAACTGTTCGGCTTTGGCATTGAATCCGGCCGCATCGTACCGCGCCTGGTTGAGTTTATAAGCAAGCTGGATCAGACACACGTCCCGACCCTGATTGTGGGAATTTCGGCCTTTGCTCTGTTATTGGCAAGCCAGCGCCTGCTGCCCCGCGTCCCCGCGGCGCTGGTGGTCATGGCCCTTACCGCGCTCGGCGTAGGTGTCTTCGGGTTGGAGCAGTTGGGCGTCAGGGTCATCGGACCGGTGGCCGGCGGTCTGCCGGATCTGCATTTGCCTGTCTTCCCTGCCGGGTATCTCGAGGATGTCGTCATCGAGGCGGCTGGCATTGCGCTCATCAGCTTTTCCAGCGCGATGCTTACGGCGCGCAGTTTTGCCGCACGGAATCGCTACGACATCGATGTCGACCGGGAATTCGCCGCGCTGGGCGCCGCCAATATTGCATCGGCGTTATCGCAGGGATTTGCAATCAGTGGGGCCGACTCCCGCACGGCCATGAATGACACGGCGGGCGGCAAGACCCAGGTGGCCGGTCTGGTGGCCGCGGTCACCATTGCGGCGGTACTCACGCTATTCACGACGCCGCTCAGTTTTGTGCCCATAGCCGCGCTGGGCGCGGTACTCGTGCGGGCCGCGTGGGGCCTGTTTGACCTGGGCGCGATGCGTGAGCTGTATCGTTATGACCGCGTGGAATTCGCGCTGTGCGTGCTCACCATGCTGGGTGTTGCCACCGTCGGCATGATCAAAGCCATCCTGGTTGCCATCTTTCTGTCCATACTGCGCTTTGTACAACTGGTGGCGCGTCCTGCGGTCGAGCACTTGGGCCAGGTGCCGGGTTCCACGGGATTCCACAGCATCGCGGATCAGCCTGGCGCGAGCGAAATCCAGGGTATCGTAATTCTGCGATTTGATGGCCCAATTGTTTTCTTCAATGCGAATTTCTTCAAGCAACAACTGTTTGCGGCTGCAAATAAAGAAGTTCGATTTATTGTGCTGGACGCCTATCCAATCACGCGAGTTGATTCCAGCGGCTACCTGGCCATTCGCGAGGTAGCGGAGCGCCTGGCAGGAAATGGAGTGCAACTGGCGGTTGCTGGGCGACTCTCCCGTCTGCAACTGCGCATGGAGGAATTGAAGGTGACCGAGGCCAATTTAAAGATACGATTATTTTCCACTCTCGACGAGGCCGTGGAGGCCTTTCGCGCCGGCTAACAGATGCAGACAGATCGCAAGAATCGGTTCAATCCGGATACAGGAAAGTGAGCTGGAATCGCAATTGCCAGTCCGGGCCAATCTCCGGCGACACGATGTGATAATAAGACTCCACT
>Ga0209343_10009767_pt1 | contig 11011 bp, 7 predicted proteins | sample RifCSPlowO2_02_FD_184026 | JGI IMG/M metagenome (GOLD analysis project Ga0209343, IMG submission 184026) | Groundwater microbial communities from Rifle, Colorado - Rifle CSP2_plank lowO2_0.2 (SPAdes) (version 2) | ecosystem: Environmental > Aquatic > Deep subsurface > Groundwater | place: Rifle... | reverse complement strand
GTTCAGGTTGAAGATTTACCAGTACCTAATATCGTTCCTGTCCCCGGTGGTGGAATACAGATAGAGTGGAGTATTGCCCATCGCGAGCTTGAATTAGAATTTTTATCAGACGGATCAGTCGAATATTTGGAAATGGAAGATGAGAAACCAATTCATGAAGATAAAATAGAACCAGCCAATACTAGTCAACTGCAATCTTTACTTTTATGGTTAACGCATGCCACCACCAGAAAGACGAGATGACCCCTCAGTTAGTGACAATGAGCGTTTATGGCGCCGTGTTCATCCCAGTGATATTATCAGAGATCCAGAAAGTGAAGAATTGCGACCTACCTCAGCAGCTTTTCGTCCTTCTGAGGAAATGTCTGTGGATATTGCTTCATTAACTACACCGGAAGCTGTTCTATCCAACTATCCACATCATAGCTTAATTGAGTTTACTGCAGGGATAGCACGTAAAGAAGGAGGTATTGTCGTGCGTGATCCTTTACCTGATAACCCTTCTCATGCACTTATATGTGGCAAAAATCCTGAAGGACGCCTGACAAAATCTCAGGCCAAAAAAATTCAGCAAAGTAGTATGTGGGTGATTCTTAAGACTCCTTAATCAAATAGCAGTACCTGATGATAATCATTTCCAGTTAACCTACACTGCTACCTGCAGATCAATAACATCATAGTTGACCTCTGGAATGACACGCTCTCTTTTTTCTTTTGACCTTTTAATCTCCACAAACCCTACCTTACTGAAATATCCCAGGTCCATATTCACATTACTAATCCCCGGCGTATTGCCTCTACTGCTGCGGAGGTACGGCTCTTTACCTGAAGTTTTTTATATATAGATTTAAGGTGGGCCTTAACAGTATCCCTGCTGATGTATATTGTCTTTGCTATCTCCTCGTTCCTGTAACCCCCGGCAATCAGTTCAAGTATCCTCTTTTCCTGTGATGTTAAAGATACAAAGGCAGAGGACTCTATAGCCTTGCTTGAGGTCTTTTTAAGTACGATATTCGCAAGGAAAGGGGAAAAGAATATTTCCCCCTCATAAGTCGATTTTATGATCTTGATAAGTTCATCCCGGTTTACCCGCTTTACCACATAACCAGACGCCCCTGAAACCATGGCTTGATATATATGTTCATCGTCCTCATATGAGGTCAGGACAAGTATCTTTATATGCGGAAATTTATGGGAGATAAGTCTTATTGCCTCAACCCCGTTCATTTCAGGCATTTCGAGGTCCATAAGGGTTACATCAGGATTAAGTTCACGAACCTGTATCATTGCATCCTTGCCGTTCTGGGCATCGCCAACAACTTCTATGTCTTCTGTGTCCTTTAGTAAGGTTACGAGGCCTTCTCTGAAGAGGCGATGATCGTCTACTACAAGGACTCTGATAGGTTTCCCAATATCTTTATTCATGTTTATCACACTATTGATAACGGTAAGGTAAAAACGAACCTGCTCCCTCTTCCTTTATATATGGGCGACTCAGCCCATATCCTTCCGCCATGTGCCTCAACTGTTTGTCTGCAGAATGGTAATCCCAATCCAAGACCTATTTTACCCTTCTCCTTTTCTCTCTCTCCCTGATAGTACTTTTCAAATATCTTTTCAATCTCAGGGAAAGGAATCCCTATGCCATGATCCGTTATACTGATCCTGACATGCGGCCTTATATCAGCAGAATATCTCTTAAGAATCTTCTTACGGCCAGGGTTAAATCCGGCAACCACAGAGATCTTTCCATCCAGTGGAGAATACATGATGGCATTCTCCAGAAGATTTATAAGCACACGGATCAATCTGTTTTCATCAGCCATAAATGGAGGGGCATACGCGGGTAGTCTCACGATTATTTTAACATCCTTGTCTTTCGTCAATGTCCCGACCAGGTTTATAGCAGACCTTATAACCCTCGATATGTCCACTTCCTTTCTGTTTATTGTAAATTTGTCCCCATCATATCTGTAAATGTCCAGGATATCATCTATCATATTGAGCAAAAGTTCACAGTTATCTCTCGTCTCGCCTAATACCCCGCGTAGAGGGTTGGATGTTTGAATATGATAGATTGAGCTATTGACACAATTATCGAGGGTCTGCGTGGCTGCAAGCAGAGGATTTCTTATATCATGAGCAAGCATCCTCATCAGATCATTTTTAATCTGCTCAACCTTGTGGATCTCTGTCACATCCCGGCAAGATATTATGGTCTGGGACACCCGGCCTTTGTTATCAAAGACCGGATAAGAGGATATTTTAAAGATAAGTGGATTTATATCTTCTTTATGATAGGGTCTTTCAATATGAACAACTCTTCCGGTTTTAAATGTAATAGTGGCAGGGCAATCAGTACAGGTTGAAGACCTTTTCTCAAACTTTTCGTAACATGAAAACCCGATAGTGTCTTCCAAACTTGTACCTTGTCTAAGGGCTGCCTTGTTAGCACAGAGGATTTTAAAGTCTCTATCTATGAGCATAATCCTGTGGCTGATACCATGAAGGATTGCCTCCATATAGTCCTTTTCTCTCCTGGTCTCTATTAACTTTTGTATCAGGGTATTAATTAAGGTATTAGTTGCAGAAGAAAAGACATCTGTTAAGTTTGCATGTTGTGAAATGGTTAGATTAATATTTCCAACGGGCCGGCCATTCAGGGTAAAAGGGAAGCTTATATAATAACCCTTTTTCTTCTGGATTAGTTCAGGTTTCCGGGGACCCTTAAGTGAAAAGTTACAGCTTGTGACATCATCAAGACCTCTTAACTTCTCCAGAGAGAGATTTAAGAGCTGCTCTATTTCCCAAGAAGGCTCCATGGAGACGCTCCATTAAGCTCATGAAGTCCAGAAATATTACTATAAATTTATCATAATAAGCCATCTGGCAAGATTATAAGGTGACCTTAATATATCAGAAATGTTGTAGAGATGCAATGAGTTACTAAATCACGGATGGGAAATCATGGCTAACGGAAATCAATCAGTCTCAGTCGTTAGTAAATTTTAAAATACCCATCCGGGTAATAAAAATACCCATCCGGGTAATAAAAATACCCGGATGGGTAATAGACAGGCATACTATTACTTGATATAAAGACAGTGGGGAATAGTATCTTTTTGAGATTGCGTCGTGGACTACGTCCTCTTGTAATAACCTTATGGTTTTTGGAGACGCCGGCTGTATGAAGTCATTGTTACCATTAATATTTCTCTTCTCTATATGGTCAATGGTTGTTTTTAGCCAGCCTGCCATGGCCGTTACAGGTAACGAATATATCTGGACTGAGGAACCCCAATATCTCAAGGGGGACACTGCTTATATCTTTGGCATAGGTTTTACCCCTTATACCCCAGTCCTTATAAAGGTGACCAGACCCGATGCAAGTGTTGTTACCGGAGATGGGACTGAAACGCCTGGCAGTGATACTGTTGTAACAAATGTAGATGGAAATTTTGCCTATTCTTATATGATTGACGGAATACAGGCAGAAGGAACCTATACTGTTGAGGCAATTGATACAGCGCCTGACCCGGATTATTTACTTGCTGCTACCAGTTTTATTGATACGGCTCAGTTCCTCTTGCAGGGCTGTTCCTGGCACAAAGGGGATTGCACGCAAGAGGCACCGCCTGCATGGGCAGATGGAATGACTCCGATGGATGGGTGGACATCCGGGGTTTTGAAAGGATGGTTCGAACTTGAAGATGTCCCTTATCGCCTGAGGGTCAACCTTCCCAAGCCGGGGGATGCAGGGACTTATTACATAACTAACGAGCATGATAACCTGCGGAGCGGGGTTCAAGGTGCAGATGATGTTACTGAATTTTACATAGGGAAATACAGTGATGGCACCCTTATCAAGACCTGTAACTTCCAACCCACGAGGGTTGTGGGTGATAATCCAACCACTCTAAATCCATGCATAGTCACAGGGGACAATACTACTTTACTAGGAGTCGACCCTGACCACACATATACAGGGGTAGACGACGATGGTGATGGTTATTCCGCTGAGGATCCCACGGATGGAGTGAACAATGATCCCGGTAACGACACTTATGTTGATGAAGATCCAAGTGGAAGTTATATACCGGCCCGAAGAATCCAGAATACATGGGCAATCCTGTTTGAGGCAAGTGAGGCAGGGGGGAGTGATAAGAAGTGGGCCCTTTACTGGAAGGCCCATCTTGCACTGGGATCCAGCAGTTTCCCCGGGGCTTCGCTTCATGCAAATACCACAGCCACGGGGTCTCAGGATGTACCGATCAAAAACATACAGCCCCCGCCGACAATCTGTGGTAATGGTATTATTGAAGGGAGTGAGCAATGTGATGACGGGAATAATATCTCCGGTGATGGATGCAGCGCAGCCTGTATCATCGAATTCTGTGGCGATGGAATCCTCCAGGCCGGATTAGGTGAGCAGTGCGACGACGGAAATAATTTCTCCGGTGATGGATGCTCAGCAACCTGCCTATTGGAACCTGTACCACTGTGTGGTAATGGTATTGTAGAAGGTGGTGAGCAATGTGATGACGGGAATAATATCTCCGGTGATGGATGCAGCGCAGCCTGTATCATCGAATTCTGTGGCGATGGAATCCTCCAGGCCGGATTAGGTGAGCAGTGCGACGACGGGAATAATATAAATGGTGATGGATGCTCAGCAACCTGCCTATTGGAACCGCCGCCGCCTCCTCCAATAGATCTTTATATAAATAAGTCTTACACAGGAACCCCCAATCCAGGAAAGACCCTATCATTTATACTCGAATATGGAAATACAGGTGCAGGTAATGCCTCATCTGTTGTAGTAACAGATGATTATGATCAGGACTATATTATTCCCGGTAATATTTGCTGTGGAGGTATAGACGACGGTAACAAGATCACCTGGAGTATAGGAAGCGTTACAGGATGGAGCGGACCTTTTGCACTTACCTATGACGGAAAGATACATGACGGCACACCGGACACAAACAGTCACATGCCGATTGGAGATACACATGTTGTAAATTCTGCAACCATAACTACTACATCAACAGATGTGGATCCCTCAGATAATATATGGGTCGTGGATATCCTTGTACATGCCGAACCGGATCTATTTGTAACTAAAACAGTAAATTCCGGTCCGCTGGCAGAAGTAAAAATAGGTGATACAGTATTAATTACCTTGACCTATGGGAACTCAGATAATAATGATGCCCCCAATGTGACCCTTTGCGACGATTATAACCAGACCTATTTGGCCCCTATCTTTGCCACTATTACAGCAGGAGGTGTGGACGATGGCGACAAGATATGCTGGGGGTTGACTCCGGATAGCCTGCCTGGTGTAATATTAGGTACCCGTACACTCCCGGGAATTGATCCGATAGCAGGATATCAGGCGGCTGTCATCGACAACCCTGTTGACTGGCTGGACCCTGCTGCCATCACCACATCTGATCCGGAACCTTTGATTAAACTCCTCAACAATAGCTCTACAGTCCAATTCGTTTTAGAACAACCTACAGCAATCAGACTATCTTCATTCAATGCGATATATGCAGGAGAAGAGGTTCTCATCTCATGGAGAACCGGATCTGAGATAGATACTGAAGGATTTAGTATCCTCCGAAGCGCCTCGCCAGGTGGACCGTATATCAGGATAACACCATCCATGATTGTAAGCACCGGCAGTCCTTTTGCTGGAGGAAGGTATAGCTTTGTGGATACTGCTGTCGAGGATGGCAAGAGCTATTACTACAAACTTGAGGAGGTGGATAACAAGGGGAATATGGCCCAGTATGGCCCGGTGGCAGCAGTGGCGGAAATCACCCCCACCAGGGGTATCCGCTCTCATCAAGAGGAAGGGGGAAAGGAAGAGGTAGCAGCAGGCCCGGGGTATCAATCCGAAGGATTGGTCATGCGTCCCCGGGCAGCACCAACCCCTGTCTACACCATCATGGCCTATGCGGACAGCCCTGCTAAGTTCCTCTCCGGCGAGGTGGTGGATGAAGAGACGGTACAGGGTATCAGGAGTCGGGTCTTGAAAGGGCAGGGGCAGGAGTCACCCCCGCCCGCACCTTCTTCTGCGATCAACCCCCGCCCTAACCCTCCCCCACAAGGGGGGAGGATATCAGAAAAGGAGGTATGGGGCACTCCTGCCGATGATGCTGCATCTCCTCCATCCATCCGCTTCAGGATCATCGATGCGGAGGGGAATGAGGTGGCGGTGGCGAGCCTGGCCTCTAGCTCCCCCACCCTAACCCTCTCCCACAAGGGGGAAGGGATGAAGAATGCAGGGGAGGGAAAGGGTATAGCTGAAGGAGGTAGTAATCTTGCCCTCCAGACGGAGCGAAAGGCAGACCTGGTTATTCTCACATGGTATGCCACAAATGCTGTGAAGGGCTTCCATATTCTGCGGAGCGCCACGAAAGATGGCCCATACCAACAGATCACCAAGACCCCGATCCCATACATTGGTACCGGTATCGAGGGAGTCACGGACCAGATATTCCGCTTCACCTATACCGACAGAAATGTCAAAAAAGACAAGGATTATTACTACAGACTTGAAACAATATCAATAGAAGAGGACAAAACGGTCTCACGATAAAAAGGGGTCTCTTTAAAAATGAAAGCTGCCTAAGTGCCTCAGTTCATAAATACGGTTACACACCGAAGCACTAATATAAGGCATCGATAATCATCAGGATAGTATTCTACTCAACACCCTGATTCAGCAGACTCTTTGGTTGCACGTATTATATACTTGACCCGAATCGGGTCAGGGGTTTTTATTATCAGATAAAGGTCTTCAAAATCTTTTGTAGTAAAATTATATCCCGTTCCAGAACCTTTATGAACAGACTCTTCATACAATTGATCAAAGTTTTTCAGGCCCTTTCTGTACCTTGCAAAGTCTATTGTCTTTAGAATTACAAATTTGGCTTCCTTTGAAAAATCAAGCATCATTTTAAGATCAGGGATGAGTGGGGTAAGCCTTACTACATTCTCCTTATCAGCTACCCGCATCTCCATACCTGCCCTAAGCATCTCCTCACCTTTAATGAGTCCGTCAATCCTTTCCTGAATATTCTCATAGACTACACTGAAGATAGTCTCACCTTTTTGAATAAAATAAACCGTCTGGTCCTCCAGCATGGCAGGCACAGGGTGTATGAGCCAGGTTACGTTTTTATGCTCTAATACACCTTCAAGAGAACCTGTAGTTTTGTATTTGTTATACTGGGTGGGATACATTATGTAAATAGTGGAAGGTTCCTGAGACCTTATCTCAACAAAGGCCACCTCGCCTTTTTTTACATCCAGACGATTCTCTGCAAACGAAACCTCATCAGCAATCCTAACACCAGGCTGAGTGCCAGCCTTATTATCAGCCTTATTATCAGATTGATGATTAGCGCCGGGCTTCTCCCCTGATGCGTTGTGTGTATGTATCCCGCATATGAATAAAATAAGAGCTGTTGTGAAAAGGCCGTTTAAAAATTTACGAGCCAAATAACCCATTTATCAGTCCACCTTCCCATGCAGCCCTCGAGCCCACATAATCCTTCTTGGGATCATCAACCTCTGCCTTTAACATCTTCCCATCCTTATCCCAATCAACCCGGACCATCAGGGATTCCTTACTCGATACATAAGGATAGCAGATATTATATATGGGAGCAGGTTCTTTTACATCAAGTCCCATTGACTTTGCCACATGATGGGCAACATTTTTCCCCTGCAGTGATGCGGTAAAGGCGGACTTGGTATATGGGACCTTTGCGCAATCACCAACTGCAAAAATATTATCATACTTCTTTGATTTAAATGTAGCCGGATCTACGTCAACAAAGGGGTCACCTAATCCTGCATCTTTAATAAACGTGGCTGCCTTGTTTGATGGTATAATGCTGACAAAATCATATCCTACCTTATCCCCCTTATCAGTTATCACCTGTTTCCCTGCAGCATCTATCTCAATTACCTTGTTGTTTGGTTTATATATAATATTTCTTGCCTCAAGCACTGAAGTCCATTTCTGCGCTAATGGACCAGGCTGTGGTTTATCATTTGCGTCTACTATCGTAATCTCTGCCTTTATTTTTTTACTATCAAAATATTCCCTCAACAGGCATGCCACCTCATACGGACCTGGTGGACACTTAAATGGGGCGGTTGGTACTGTTAATACAACCCGCCCGCCTTTAAATGCCTCTATCCTTTTTCTCATCTCTACTGTCTCACCAAGCTCCCATGCATGTGAGTTTGAGGCAGGCTGTTCTATGAGATTTAACACATCTTCATCCGCAATCCTTATACCGGTTGATATAACAAGGAAGTTGTATTCAATGTCACCGGATGAGGTTAAGACCCTTCTCTCATCAGGGATAATACCAATAATCTCTGAGCGTACCACACGTATATTTCTTGCAGATACAGGATCATAACTCCTCGATATATCATCAAGATGTTTAAGACCTGCAACAAAGTCTATATGGGATGGGCCTGAGACAAAAAATGGATACTTTTCCACTACTACAATCTCTGCATCCGGGGCAAGTTCTCTAAGAGTAATCGCACAATAGAGCCCGGAATAGCCGCCACCGAGTATAACTGCACGCTTTTTTGTTGGGGAGGGCATCATGGGTTTGTGCATCTTTGGCATCATATCGGGCATCACCTTTTCCTCTCCAAATGCCTTTTTTGAAGAAACCCCATTAAGAAAGATACCGCCTGCCATACTGATTCCAAGAGACCTTAGCAAATTCCTTCTGCTTAATTTCATAGCACACCTCCTGTGTTATTAAATAAAATTAATAATCCCACTGATGAGGTGCTGTTTAAAAGAAGAAAGACCGGGGATAATAACTAAAGGTCAATGTAATGTTGGTATTATATTGCACACATCCTAAAACAGTCAACTTTAAAATATGGGAAGTGTCCCTATTCTCCGTTATCTCGATATTTTCAGGAATGGTGTAAGTTTCACAGGATTCTTCAGTGTAAAGACAACATGGCATTATGGTTTGTTAATTATGCCATGTATTATTTTACTAAGTTCAATTACATTATATGGCTTTGTAATAAATCCTTTAAAACCATACCTTTTGTATTCAGATATTATCGGGTTGTTTGAGTATCCGCTTGTTACAACTGCCCTTACATCAGGATCAATTTTAAGGAGCTCTTTAAGAGCCTCCATACCCCCCATGCCACCGGGGATAGTTAAATCCATTATTAGCAGATTATATGGATTACCTGCGTCTCTTGCCTTTTTATATTGTTCTATTGCCTCACTCCCCTCAGCAGCAAACTCAACCCTGTATCCAAGGTAACTCAGCATCTCGCCTGCAACCTTCCTAACTATCTCTTCATCATCCATTATTAAGATCTTACCTATACCAAAAACAGGGAAACTCTTATCCTCAGATCTTAATACAACCTTTTTAGCAGTTGCAGGAAGATAAATATTGAATGTTGTCCCTACCCCCAACTTAGACTCTACAGTTATCAATCCATCATGTCTTTTGACTATAGAATAAGCTGTTGCAAGTCCGAGTCCGCTTCCTTTCTGCTTGGTAGTAAAATAGGGATCAAATATTTTCGGGATATATTCCTCCTGTATACCAATCCCTGAGTCTTCTATGGAAATTCTGATATATTTCCCACTTTTTAATGGGATGGGGTCTCCTGAGCCAACAGTTACATTCTCACACCTGATATTGATTGTTCCTCCATGGGGCATAGCCTGGTCAGCATTTAATATTATATTATGAATAACCTGGCTTATCTGTCCTCCATCAGCCTCAACAGGCCTTATATCATCGGCCATAAAATAATTACATCTGACATCAGACCCCCTTAATACTAAATCTGCTGACTCTTTAATTATTTCAATTATAGAAATTACTCTCTTTACCGGTGCCCCACCTCTGGAAAAAGTTAATAGCTGCTTCGTAAGGTCCTTAGCCCTTAATGCAGCCTTTTCCGCATCAGACAACCTTCTGTAAAGTACATCTCCAGGATTAGAGGTATTTTTTGATAGAGAGACATTGCCAAGAATTGCAGTTAGTATATTATTGAAGTCATGTGCAAGACCTCCTGCAAGGATACCTATTGACTCGAGCTTCTGTGCCTTGATCATCTCATTTTCCATCATCTTCCGCTCAGAGATGTCCAATCCCATGCACACGAGATAAGTTTTCTTGTCTTTATATGTGCTCCTGCATGTAAAAAAGAAGGGTTTCTTTACCCCATCCTTTGATATGAGGTCAACCTCACCAAATGACTCACCTTTATTAAATCCATCCATGATTTTATTTATTGCATAATCTTTATTATCAGGAGCAACTAACTGCATGGCACTCATTCCCGACATTTCTTCAGAAGAATATCCTAATGATTCCAGCGCTTTTCTGTTCCAGGCAATAATATTACCATCAATATCAATAAGGTAATAGATACATGGGAGATTGTCTGTCATATCCTGTGTAAATCTCTGTTGTTCGGATATCCTCCGCTCTTCTGCCCTCTTACGTTCTGTAATATCATGAACTACATATACCATATAACTCTTTTCCTGAACAGTTATGAACTTTATATTAACCTCAGCCGGGAAAGTAGAACTATCTTTACGCCTGAGATCTCCAAAGAATATCTCATGACCATTGTCTTTTACACGCTGTACATGGCCATCCCAAAAAGACTTGTTAGGTATACTTGTCTCAATATCCACTTCACACATATTAAGAAGTTCTTCTCTACTATATCCCAGATTGTTACAGGCCTTATCATTAACATAGAGAAAATGGCTTGTAGAGGGGTCTATAATACCTATGGCCTCATTAGACTGGTTTATAAGGTTGCTGATTAATTTAAACTGCTCCTCTGTCTGTTTACGCTCGGTGATGTTACGGCTTACCCCTACCAGACCAATAATATCGCCTGCTTCATCAAATAGCGGTGATTTGATAGTCTCAAAGTAGACCTTCTTCCCATCCTTAAGAGT
>Ga0209343_10009765_pt1 | contig 11012 bp, 9 predicted proteins | sample RifCSPlowO2_02_FD_184026 | JGI IMG/M metagenome (GOLD analysis project Ga0209343, IMG submission 184026) | Groundwater microbial communities from Rifle, Colorado - Rifle CSP2_plank lowO2_0.2 (SPAdes) (version 2) | ecosystem: Environmental > Aquatic > Deep subsurface > Groundwater | place: Rifle... | reverse complement strand
GCCGGCGAACAGATAGCGCCGCGTCAGCCTCAATCCGCGTACCTGGCGCCGGTAGAGCAGTGCTGCGTAAAGAACCACGAGAAGTAATCCTGGCAGGATGATCAGGTCGAACTGCTGCCCGAGGTTGCCGTAGCCAAGCATGACAAGCGTGCCGCCGGCGGCCAGCGCGCCCAATATATCGTTCACGCTGATGCCGGAGATGGCGGTGGCGAGGATCGCGAGGGGCAGCATCAGCCCCGCGAACATCGCCAGCAACGGTCGCCAGGCAGCGTGGCGCGCTTGCGCGCTCGCCTGCCACACGCGGCAGGCGTGGGCGCAGGTGAAACCGGCCACGGCGAACGCGCCGAAGGGGGGATTCCACAGCGCGACCACGCCAAACAAAAAACCCGCCAGCACGCCGCGCGTGTCGCCGTGCAGGCTGGCATACAACAACAACGCCCCCAGGCTGATCTGCAGCGGTGCACGGAAGCTGCTGATGATGGCGGTGGGACCGGTCGCCTCCAGCAGCAGGTACGAGGTACCCAGCAGGGCCACCGCGCGCGATCCGGTGAGTCTGCGCATCAGCGTGAAACCCGCGCCGCCGGCGACCGCGGTGGACACCGCGATCAGCGCGCTAAGACTCAGGGCCGAAAGGCCGAAGCACGCCAGCCATGTCACCAGCACGACCGGCGCCAGCAGGCCATAGCCTGAGTCGTATCCGGAAAAATACGGCCAGACACCATTGCTGATGCCGGTGGCAGCCGACACCAGCGGAAACCAGTGGTCCAGGTCCACCTCGTAGGGGGGCAACAGCACCGTGGTGAAATACAGGACGATCGCGAACGCCGCCTGCGCCGGATGCAGGCGGGGGAGCGGCTCGCGGCGCGCCGCCATCCAGAGAAACAGGATCGCCAGCGCAACGCTCAGCGCGAGCATCGCGAACAGGGCCAGGCGCAGTTCGGATTTGTCGTAGAAGCCGAGCGTGGAATCCCGCATGTATGCCGGCGCGGGCAGTTGCTCGAATGACGGCGCGGGCCGATCCAGCCAACCCAGGCCAGCGCACAGCGTCACCACAATCAATGCGCAAAGCGCCGCGTACAAGACCAGCGACAGGACAGTGGCCGCGTCCGGCCGCTTGCGGGCGTTACGCGCGCTCAAGCCTGCCCCAGCGCCAGTCCGACCTGTTCGAGAACTTCGTTCATATGCTCCTCCAGCCCCAGCCAAAGGGGCAGCCGCACCAGTCGGTTGGCCGCTTGCACCGTATGCATCATGTCGCCGTGGGCGCGCGCGCAGCGCCGGCCCATGGTTGAATCGTGCAGCGGCACGTAGTGCGACACAGCACCTACGCCGCGTTGCCCGAGGCGCGCGATGAACGCGGCGCGCGCGGTTTCGTTGCGCAACAGCAGGTAATACATGTGCGCATTGTGCCGGCACCCGGAGGGGATCACCGGACGGCGCATTCGGCCGGCCTCCTCCTGCGCCTGCAGCGCCGCGTGGTAGGACTGCCACAGATCAAGACGGCGGCGCGTGATGCCGTCGGCATCGCCCATCTGCGCCCACAGGAACGCGGCGATCAGTTCGCTGGGCAGGTAGGACGAGCCGATGTCCTCCCAGGTGTACTTGTCGATTTCGCCGCGCAGGAAACGGCTGCGATTGGTGCCCTTCTCGCGCACGATTTCGGCGCGCGCGATCAATTCCGGGCGGTTGATGAGGAGCGCCCCGCCTTCGCCGGAGATGACATTCTTGGTTTCGTGAAAACTGATCGCGCCCAGGTGCCCGATGCTGCCCAGCGGCCGGCCACGGTAATCGGACATCAGGCCCTGCGCCGCGTCCTCGATCACCAGCAAGCCATGGCGCCCGGCCAGCGCCATGATGGCGTTCATCTCGCAGGCAACGCCGGCGTAATGCACCACGGTGATGGCGCGGGTGCGCGCGGTGATCGCCGCCTCGATCAGGTTCTCGTCGATGTTGAGGGTATCGGGGCGGATGTCGACGAACACCGGCACGCCGCCGCGCAACACGAATGCGTTCGCGGTCGACACGAAGGTGAAGGAGGGCATGATGATCTCGTCGCCGGGCTGAAAATCGGCGAGGATCGCCGCCATCTCCAGCGCCGCCGTGCACGAATGCGTCAAGAGCGCACGTGCACTGCCGGTGCGCTCCTCCAGCCAGCGGCAGCAGCGCCGCGTGAATTCACCGTCGCCCGCGAGCTGCCGGTTGGCGTGCGCTTGCAGGATGTTGGCGATCTCGCCGCCGGTCATGTAGGGCTTGTTGAAGGGGATGCGCACTGCGGCCTGCTCAATTTCCGTCAGTGATGTTGGGCGCACGAATTTCTCTCATATATGAGCCTTCCGGTGCCAATGCATTCATCGCCGGAATACGGCCAGAATGGAGGTGCCCCACGGGAAGCGGACCTTGTTCACCAGAGATGCTTCAATCGAAAAAATCTTCGTGAGTACCGAGTTTATCGGTTGCGCAGGGATGCGGTGCGAGCGCGCCATGAAGTCGCGAAGCTGTTCGGGCATGGCCGATGCCTTGGGCCGGAAAAGCAGGCGGGCGAGCAGCAGCGCCGGGCTCAGAAAGAACATGAAGTAATCGGTTCGCAACAGTTCAAGGCCGCATTGGCGGGCAAGGTCGCGGAAATCCCGTTTGCAGTAGCGCCTCTGATGCTGCGACAGGTTATCGTTATAGGTCCAGAAAAGCTTCAACGCCGGCACCGTCACGAACAGCAGGCCTCCCGGGCGCAGGCTCTTGCGCACCTGCCGAAGGACTTCCTGATGATCCGGGATATGTTCCAGAACATCCAGAAGAAACACCGTGTCCCACCTCTCGGACCAGGCAAGGTCGAGCAGATCGATCTGGTAGCGCGCGGCGAAAGATCCGACAACGGGCCCGGACAAGGCCAACGCCCGCATCGAGCTGTCCCCCAGGGCGAGTTCCTGGAACAGGTTTGCGTCATGCCGGTGAACGTATTCGAGCCACCCGCCGCATCCCCCGCCCATATCGATCGCCCCGCGGCCGCCTGATTTATCGAATCTCGCCGCGAATTCGTTCCTGAGGACGTTGAGGAGGAGTTTGTGGCGGCCGGAATACCAGAAATGCCCGCGCTGCATCCGGATCAGCTGGTCGAATCCAGCTTCCGCATATTCTTCATCCCGGTGACGGGGGCGGCGGAGCGGAACGAGAATACCGGACTCCAGGCTGAACTGTCCGTCATCCGTCATAGTCGAGGAATCCGCATGCCCATACCGTTGGTCATTATTCGTCCGGCCAGATTTTGAATTTATCCGTGCCCATTGAATCCATCTTTACCAACTATATCCCGGACAATCAAGCTGAAGCGTAAATGCCGGGCGATGCCAGTACGGTGAGGCAACAAAAGCTGCCAGCGGGTCCCATGCCTATGCGATATTCGGAGCCTGATTCAGCCTGAGACTTTCATGCCAATCCCGCAGTCGCCATTGTCGAGGATTTTCTCCAGCCGTACGGGCTGTTGGTTCATGCTGCTGTGTCTGCAATACATCGTCGCTTGTGTCATTTACTTCGATTTCATGTCGGGGCGCAAATACTTTGCGTTCGCCGACGCCGGCAACGACAGCTATTTCCAGTACATTCCCCTCGCAATGCACCTGGCGAATTATCTCGCCACGGAAGGTTTTCCCGGTTGGTCATTTCAGGTGGGCTTGGGAGCCAATCTGGGCATGCTGACCGACCCTTTCCTGCTTGCCTCGACGCTGTTCGGCGCGGAGGCGGTGCCGGGCGGTCGCATCTGGTTTTATCTTCTCAAGATCGCCTGTGGCGGTGCATTCTTCCTCGGCGGTTTGCTGGCTCTCGAACTGCGTCGCGAGGCGGCACTCGCAAGCGCGTTGGCATTCTCGTTCTGTGGCTACATGTTGATTGACGGCCAATGGGATTCGCTTGCCACGGAATACGTGTCCTTCTCGCTGATATTCTGGGCGCTCGCACGCCAGCACAGGCAACACGGGCTTGTCTTTCTCCCGCTGGCGATCGCGGCGGCAGCGGCCTCCTCCAGCGTCTTCATGCCCTTTTTCATCGGGATTTTTCTCGTCTATGTTTTCATCGCCGAGCTGCTGGTCTGCGAGCATCGCAGTGCGTCACTGCGCCGCTGGGCTATGGAAATCGCTCCTCTGGCGCTGATTGGCATGCTGTTGGCGGCGCCGATCATCATTCCGAATGTCATTCAACTGCTGGACAGTCCGCGCGTCAGCGCATCGCAGGCGACGTTTTACGCGCGCCTGGCCGAGCTGTTGTCGGTCAATGACTGGCTGACGATATTCTCCGAGCTTGCCGGCTTCTGGCATAAAAGCCTGCTCGGTGTCGGCAGTGATTACCGTGGCTGGATGAATTATCTGGAGGGCCCGGGTTTTTACGTGGGCGTGTTGCCGCTGTTGCTGATTCCACAGCTCCGGCGGGGTTCCCGTCGCGATCGCGCCTATTTGACGGCGAGCCTCGCGATGCTCGTCTTCTATGTCCTCAGTCCGTTTCTGCGTTTCGCGGCCTTCGGCTTCAGTCTCAATTACTTTCGGGTCTCCACGCTTTGGGTGGCGATGCTGCTCCTGGTCCTCTCGGCGCGGGCGCTTTCCATCATATTGGAACAGGGGATCGATCGAAAACTGCTGGTACGCGCCGGGCTCGTGCCGCTGGCCTTGCTCGGATTCTTGATGGTGTTTGCAGATATCGATGGAAGCCTCAATTTGGGGCATGCGCTCAAAGTGCTTGTCCTGTACGCGGCCGCGTTTACCCTGCTTTATTTTCAGCGCTGGCAGGCCCTGCCTGAGCGGTGCTTCGCTGCGGCGCTGATCGCATTGGTGGCTATCGACGCCATCTCGATCGGTTGGTCCGAAGTGAATCAGAACCGGCCGGCGGTGACGCCGGAAACCTTCGGCTATAACGACGACAGCGTGCCTTTGCTGCGGGCGTTGAAGCGGGCGGACCCGGATTTCTACCGGGTTGAGAAGACCTACGAATCCGTCTCTTTGTGCGATTCCCTGGCCCAGGACTACTTCGGGGTCAAGTCTTATTACTTTCAAGGTTCCGGGGTTGTGGATTTTCATGCCGGCCTCGGTCTGCTCCCGGCCGGAAGGCATGGCATCAACTATACGAACTGGCTGCACGGCCTCGACGATCGTTTCATGCTCCATTCGCTGCTTGGAGTGAAATATGTCATCAGCCGCAAGCCAATTGGCTGGCCGGGCTTTCAGGCGATCGACAGGCAGCGCGAACTGACGGTCTATCGCAACGATTACGCGCTGCCCCTGGGCATCGTGCAGGAGCGCCAGTATCCGCGCGAACGCTTCGCGGCATTGCCGCTCGCGGCCAGGGACCAGGCGCTCCTGGAGGCGGTGATTGTCGATCAGCCCGTCGAGGGGATTCCCCGCTTTGACGACAGCGCGCTCGCAACGGCGCAGGAGGACTGGGTGGCGCGGCGTTACGCAGGACTGGCTGAGCATCATCAGCGCAGCGGCCTGCAACTGGAGAGCTTTTCTCACCAGAGGATCGTTGGCCGCGTGGCGGCAGAACGCGAGGCGGTGCTGGTGTTTTCGATTCCCGCTTCGCCCGGCTGGACAGTGCATATCGACGGCCGGGAAACACCCACGTTTCGCGCCAATCTGGGCATGCTCGCCGTTCGCATCGGCGCTGGCAGGCATGGCGTAGAAATCCGGCACCACCCGCCCGGTGCGGCCGCAGGCATGTGGCTGAGCTTGTTTGCACTTGTCGCGCTTTTTGGGGTGTGGTGGCACCGGCGCTCACGCCGCCGCTGACTTCTCCTTGGCGCGTGCGGGCGTGAATTCCGCACATTCAACGGGGGTGGATTCACTTAAAATGCGCGGGTGAATCAACCGTCTCCCCCGGCCGCCGGTATTGCACCAGCGCCGCCGCCCTCTTCACCGGCGCAGCGCGGCGTGCATATTTCCGTGGTGGTTCCGCTTTTCCGCTGCGAAAAATGTATCGAGGAACTTTATCGCCGGCTGGTCGCCAGTCTCGAAGCGATCACGCCATTGTTCGAGATTGTGCTGGTGAACGACGGCAGCCCCGAGGGGGATTGGGGCGTGATGCGCCAGCTCGCCGCGCGCGACCGGCGCGTCAAGGCAGTCAACCTGTCGCGTAACTTCGGCCAGCATTACGCCATTTCCGCGGGCCTCGATCTGGCCGATGGCGAGTGGGTGGTGGTCATGGACGGCGATCTGCAGGATCCGCCGGAGGAGATCGCCGCGCTCTACGCCAAGGCCAGGCAGGGGCACGATATCGTTTATGGCAGAAAGCCGGCCCGCAGCGACACGCCGTTCAAGCGCGTGGCGTCACGGACATTCAGTGTGATCCTCGGTTTTCTGATGGATGAGAAGCTCGACAATGCCGTGACGCATTTTTCGATCGTTTCCGGCGATGTTGTGCGGAACCTGCGCCGCTTCCATGAGCGCAACCGTTCCTACGCTTTTTTGCTCAGGTGGCTGGGCTATGATGTGGCCTATGTCGATGTGCGGCACCACCCGCGGCACGCGGGTTCCAGCGCGTACACGCTTGCCAGGCTGGTGCGGCTTGCCTCGGAACTGGTGGTGTCGCAGTCGGACAAACCGCTGCGCATGTCGATCAGCTTTGGTTTCCTGGTTGCCGTTTTGGCGTTCGCATACGGTTCTTTCATGATCGTTCGCTATTTTTATCAAGGAACCCCGGTGGAGGGCTGGACCAGCCTGATTACCTCGATTTATTTTCTCGGAGGTCTGGGATTCGTGGCCCTCGGTGTTTCCGGTCTTTACATCGGCAGAATTTTCGAGGAGACCAAGCGCAGGCCGCTGTATGTGATCAAGGATGCGATCAATGTGGCGGCCGAAGGTATGGGCACGGCAAACGCATACCAATCGCCGGCTTTGCCCGGCTCCCGGCAAATTGAAAGGCATCAATGACCGAAGCAAAAGCCCCGGTGCACGGCGAGTTGTCGCTCGACGCAAAACTCACGCAATCCAGCGTGCGCGAAAGAGTGAGGCAGTATTTTGCCGGCGCGCAGGTGGGTCCATGGGTGATCGAGATGGACCCGACCACCGCCTGCAATCTCGCCTGCCATGATTGCATCAGCGCCAATCTGCTGAACCAGGGCGCCATCGAGCGCGAGCGTGTCAAGGAACTGGCGCGGGAATTCAAGGCCATGGGCGTCCGGGCGGTGGTGCTGATCGGCGGCGGCGAGCCGATGGCCCATCCGGAGTTCGGCACGCTGCTCGACTATTTTCACGAAGCGGACATTCATGTCGGCGTGACCAGCAATGGAACACTGATCGAGCGCTATCTTGACAAACTCGCGGCGAAAACCAGATGGGTGCGCATCTCGGTGGACGCCGGTTCGGATGATGTGTTCAGGGAGTTCCGTCCCGCGCCCAACGGAAAATCCATGTTTCCCGCGGTTATCGAGGGAATGCGCAAACTCGGGCGGAAAAAGACGGCCAAGCTCGGCTACTCGTTTCTGGTGCTGTCGAAAGTCCAGGGTTCGGAAACCCGCAGCAACGTGCACGACATCGCCACTGCGGCGCACCTCGCCAAGGATATCGGCTGCGATTATTTCGAGGTCAAGCCGTCCTTCGACATGATGCATTTTCTGCAGAACCATAGCGACGAGATTCACCAGGTGGTGCGCGAGCAACTACGCGAGATCGCGCATCTGGCGAGCGACAGCTTTCGCATTGTTTCGCCCTTTACCCTCAACGAGGCGCTAGACGGGACGGCCACGCAGAAAAAGGAGTACACCCGCTGCCTGGTGTCGGAGCTGCGCACCGTGGTCACCCCGAGCGGCGTGTACGTCTGCCCCTATCATCGCGGCAACCTGAACATGCGCATCGGCGATGTCAACCGGAACAGCATGCAGGATGTCTGGTATGGCCAGAAGCGCATCACCACCATGAAGCGCGTCAATCCGAGCATTCACTGCACCTTTCACTGCATCCGCCACAGCTCGAATCTGCTGCTGGAGAAATGGGCGGTGGAGGGCGTTCCCGCGGATGAGTCCGCGGATTTCGATCTTTTTATCTGAGGAGCCGGCCAATGCCAGTCACCTCTGCCCATGCGCCGCTGAAGGACATTTTTGCCGCAAACGCGTCGAAGCGTTTTCTGCTTGCCGCGGGCGCCAAGCCGCTCAGCTACGGCGAGTTTTACCAGAGCGCGGTCAATATCGGCCGCCAGTTGCAGCAGCGCGGCATCAAGCCCGGCGACCGGCTGATGATTCAAGCCGAGAATTCCGAGAAATTGCTGGCGCTTTTTGTCGCCTGCGCGCTCACCGGCGCGGTCGCATGCCCGCTGGACCCGCTGCTTCCCGCCAGTCGTGCCGCCGCGTTCCGGTCGCGTGTCGCGCCGGCCCTGCGCATCGACGAGCAGATGCTCGACGCATTGCATGCAGCGGCGGCACAGCCGGGCGCTGCGTTTGCGCCGGTTCCCGACGATGCCGATTTCCTGGTGGTTTTTTCCTCCGGATCGACCGGCGAACCCAAGGGCATCGTGCACAGCCTGCGCTCCATGATGGACAGCGCGGATTCCTTCGCGGCGCTCTCCGGGCTCAACGCCGATTCGGTCGTGTACCACCATTTTCCGATGTTCTACATGGCCGGCATCTTCAACCAGTTTTTCTGTCCGCTCGCCGCCGGCGGCTCGATTGTCATCGGGCCCAGGTTCTCCAAGATGCAGATGCTGCATTTCTGGGATCTGCCGATGCAGACCGGCGTCAATTGCCTGACGCTGACACCGACCATGGCGCTGCTGCTTGCGCAGTTGTATCGCAACGACGCCAGGCTGCAGGAGCACATGTCCCGATATCAGGCGGTGGTGTCGACCGGCGGCCCTTTGTATCGTTCGGTCGCGGAGCAGTTTCTGGAAAAATTCGGCGTTCCGCTGCGCGGCTGTTATGGCGTGACCGAGGCAGGCGGTTCCATCACCTTTCAATCGTGGGAGGACGCGCTCGCGGTGCAATCGATGGGCGCCGCCGCGCCCGGTACCGAGATCAGGGCCGGCAGCGAGGCCGCCCCCGCCGAAGTGCTGATACGCACGCCGTTCATGGCCAAGGGATATCTGGTCAAGGGCGAGTTGGCCGGCATTGGCGACGCCGAGGGCTTTTTTCACAGCGGCGATCTCGGCTTCATGCGCGACGGGCTGTTGTATTTTTCCGGCCGCGAGCATGACCTGATCAAAAAAGGCGGGGAGTTCGTGTCGACGCAGCAGATCGAGGATCTGGGCTTGCGCAACAAGGGCGTCACCGACGTGGCGGCGGTGGGCGTTCCCGACGAATTCTGGGGCGCGCGCCTGGTGCTTTTTTATGTTCCCGGGCAAGGCGCGGCAGAGCCGGAAATCCTGGCGGAGTTTGACAGGCTGTTCGTCGACGGCCTGCGCGCCATCGAGCGTCCCGACAAGATCATCGCGGTGCCATGGATGCCGAAAACGTCGATCGGCAAGATCGTCAAGCACGAACTGGTCGAAAAATACACTCTGGTCAATGGCGCCGCCGCTTGACCCGATGACCCCGAAGGAAATCGCCGAGCTGTTGCAGGCCTGGGTGCAGGAGCGCACCGGAGAAACTGTCGATCCCGGGCTGCAGTTTGCCCAGAGCGACCTGCTCGATTCGTTCGACGTGATGGAACTGGTGGTTTTTTCCGAGTCCCGCTTCAAGCTGAGCTTTTCCGCGGGCGATTTCGCGAACCCCGATTTCGCGACGCTCGCCGGCCTGGCGCGCGTCATCCACTCCCGGATTTGACCGGGCACGCCGTTGAAAGCGACGCTCGTCCCGGTCGACTCGGAAGTGCTGCAGGGCAACGTGCTGGCCGTCGAGGATTTCGACGCGAGCGCGGATTTCTCCGCGTTCGAGGCGGAGTATCTCGGCAGATACCGGCCCGTATATGTGTCGTGCAAAATTCCACTGGATCGAGTCGGGGAGGTTCACAGCCTCGAGGAACACGGCTTCAGATTGATCGAATGCCAGATTCGATCGGCCATCATTCTGCGCGCCACGACGAACATCCCTGCGGTGCCCTATGCGTTCGAGAAAGTCACCACTGACGCTGAGCTCGACGCTGTTCTGCAGGCGGTGGGAACCGCGTTCGAGAATGACCGCTTCAGCGTGGATCCGCTGCTTCCGGGGGATGTTTCCGGCGCGCGCTACCGCAGCTACGTGGAGCGCTCGTTCCGCTCCCCGGACGAGGCGGTTTATCGCCTCTATGACCCCAAAGAAGGCACCACGGTTGCATTCAAAACCCACCGTTATGTTGGCAACGCTGAGGCGCTCCTGCTGCTTGGCGGTGTCAGCAGGGAATACCGGCGGCTGGGACTGGGTGTCGTCAATACCTATGCCGAATTGAACGAGCTGCGGCGCCTGGGAATCACGCGCGCCGTCACGCATTTTTCCGCGGCCAATTACCAGATTTTCAATCTTGAAATTGGGCGTCTTGGCTATCGTGTGCTGAAAACCTTCGCCGTTCTGCGAAAAATCTATCCGCGATCGCTTGCCACATGATCCTCGGGCAGTTTTTTCGCTACAGCGTGGTGGGTGTCATTCACAATTTCGTGGGATACCTTCTGTATCTCGCCGCGACTTATTTCGGCGTCGAGCCGAAAGTCGCGGTGAGCGTGCTGTTTGTCCTCGGGGTGGCGGTCAGCTTCCTGTTGAACCGGACCTGGGCATTCAAGGATCGCAAACCCATGGCCGGCAGCGCGGGGCGGTTCCTTGCGGTCTACGTGGCCGGCTACCTCTTGAACCTGGCGGTGTTGGTGATGTTCGTGGACCGTCTGGGCTATGCGCATCAATGGGTGCAGGGATTGGCCGTCGTCTGCATTGCAGGGCTGACGTTTCTGGTCAATCGGTATTTCGTGTTTCGCGGCGATCGCTCTCAGCGCGCAACGCCGGCGAAGGATTCGTAACCGGGGCCGCGCTTATGATTCCGGTTCACACCGATTCGGTCGCCTCCAGCGGAGCGTTGAGTTTCACTCCCGCGGGCACTATGCCGGCTCCCGCGTAGCCCTCGCGCTGTTCCTTCGGGATCGGCCGG
>Ga0209343_10009763_pt1 | contig 11012 bp, 11 predicted proteins | sample RifCSPlowO2_02_FD_184026 | JGI IMG/M metagenome (GOLD analysis project Ga0209343, IMG submission 184026) | Groundwater microbial communities from Rifle, Colorado - Rifle CSP2_plank lowO2_0.2 (SPAdes) (version 2) | ecosystem: Environmental > Aquatic > Deep subsurface > Groundwater | place... | reverse complement strand
ATCAAGCACATAAATGCGCTGTGGCTCGGCCCGAGCCAGTTCCAGGAATCCCCTCCGCACCCTTTCGTGGAAATCCGCTTTTTCCCGCTCAAATCTATCCTCTATCCTCGACCCTCCATCCTCCATCTTCGAGGATTGAGAATAGATGATTGAGGATCGTCCCCTAGCGCGCGACAGCCCCACTTCCACTGGGCAATCCAAGAGAAACGTCACATCCGGCGTGATCCCATGGCTGGCGACTTGGTTGAGACGGCGCAGCATGTCAAGATCAACTCCCCGTCCATAGCCCTGGTAGGCCAGGGTGGAATCAGTGAAGCGGTCGCACAAGACAAGCCTGCCGCTTGCAAGGGCGGGGCGAATGACCTCGTGGACATGCTGTGCCCGGTCTGCCAAATAGAGAAAGAGCTCCGTAGGGTAAGCAATCTCTACCTTGCCGGCCTCCAGGAGTATCTTGCGGATCATCTCCCCCAAGGTTGTCCCCCCGGGTTCCCGCGTGCTCAAACAGAGCTTACCACGGCTGGCCAGATAGTTGTCCAGCAATTTGAGCTGCGTGGTCTTACCTGATCCGTCACCGCCCTCGAAAGAGATCAAACGAACCATGGAAGCAGGTCAATGAAAGGTGACAAATGAAAAATGCAAACTGCAAAATTTGAATTTTTCATTTTGCAATTTGCACTTTGCCCTGTGTTAGGACGCGATTTGTTTAGGACTTCCCCTCTCCCAAGAGAAGATTGATTCCGTTAAGTAACTGAGTGCTGGTAAAGGGCTTGGTGATATAGTAATCAGCCCCTAATTTGTAGCCTCCTAAGACGTCCTCGTACTGGACCTTCGCAGTGAGAAGAATGACGGGAATGGACGAAGTATCAGGGGCGCCCTTGAGCCTTGTCAGCACCTCCAGGCCATCCATCTGCGGCATCATAATATCGAGCACAATGAGGTCCGGCTTCTGACCCTCCAGACACGTCAAGAGTTCCGGCCCGCTATAAGCGGACAACACATTGTATCCTTTACCTTCCAGAATAGTCTTCACAATAGTGATGATGTCTGGGTTATCGTCGACCACCATAATGGTCTTCTTTGTATCCATGCTCCCCCCCTAGTTGGTACTGACCGGTATGGTCACCTTAAATGTAGAGCCCTTTCCGACTTCGCTTTCAACCTCAATTTTTCCCCCGATGAGCTCGGCTAGATTTTTGCTAATGGTCAACCCCAGACCTGTACCTTCGTAGCTCCGGGCCGGAGAGCCATCCAATTGGCGGAACTTATCGAAGATCAAGGGAATGAGATCCTTGGGGATACCGATCCCGCTGTCGGACACCACAAAGGAAACGTTCCCATTTACTGCGTTCACTACGGAGAGCCTTACCTCTCCTTGATCGGTGAACTTAATGGCATTACTCAGGATATTAAGGAGGACACTCTTCAATTTTGCCCAATCGGTCTGGATGATGGGCACTCCTTCCTCAACCTCATACTTGACCTTGAAAGGCTTCCTGTTTTCGAGCGGGGCAAGTTCCCGTTGGAGCTGGTCTAACAAGGGCCTTACATCATCCCGTTTCACAAGCAGGCTGGCCTCCCCCCGCTCTATTTTTGAATAATCGAGCAGCGCGTCCACAATTGCAAGCAATCCTCGCGCATTTTCCATTAACCGCCCCATAACCTTTTTCTGCTCCTGCGTCAACGGACCGCAGGCCCCGTCGCCCAGCAGGTGACCGTAGCCCATAATCGTCGCAATGGGGGTTCTTAGCTCGTGAGAAGTACTGGCAAGGTATTCGGATTTTAGGCGATTTGCATCGGCCAGCTGCTCGGCGATGATCTGACGCCTTCTGGCCTCCGCCTGGAGCCCCTCATATTTTTTCGCATTACTCAGCGCTATGGCCGTAGCGAAGGCGACAATCTGACAAAACTCGATCTCTCTGGAGCTCAAGAGCCTGTCTTCCTGGTCAAAACCCAGAAGGATGACGCCGTGCATCTCCCCCCGAAAGGTGATCGGCACCCCTATAGACGTAGGAAACAGGGGGGAAACCAAGTTCTCACTGCCTGCCGGCTCTCCGGGAAAAAGCTGCTTGGGATGGACGTTATGCTGGATCACGGGACTCCTCTTCAAGAGGCATTCTTGGACGGTCGGATATTCGCGTAAATCGACATCTTTGCCGCTGAACTCTTCTGCTTTCTCATCACCGAAAAGGAGCCCGCGAGATGAGTGCGCGGCATCGTCCACAGTAAAGATATAAAACTTGTCCGCGTGAACTACGTGGTTAATCTTATCACCCAAGGTTTCTAGAATCTGCCTATAATCCAGAGAGGAAGGCAACGATTGTGAGAGGGTCTGAATCATCGCCATGTCTTGGCCTTCCTGCTCCGCCTTTTCCTTCAAGGCCTTTTCGACGCGCACGACCTGCGCAAAGTAGCCGTAGAAGAGAGAGATAACGAAGAGGAAAGGAATCCTGAGATAGATGCTCGGATCTACGATCTGATGAGTGGTCCGAAAAAGGAAAAAGCCGTAGAGGAGAGTCGCCAGCACCGCAACCACCACCAACCCGCGGAAGTCCTGCCAGATCGTGCACAGGATGACGATAAGAAAATAAACGAGATAAAAATCGGTCTCTACCTGGCCGCTGATAACCAGAGATGCGGTGACAAAGATCGTGTCAAAAATTACCAGCGGAGAATAAAAGTAGGAGGAATCGAAGAGCGTTTCCTCCACCCAGTAGAGCGCAATATTGCTCAAGATGTAGACGAAGATAAAGGCGTGAACAGATGTGGGGGCGAGCCATGTTCCCTGGGATGTGATCAGCAAATAGGAACAAATGATAACTACCAGCCATCTCAGCCGGAGGACCGTTATCTTTTTCGGGACTTCAAAGATTCCCGCTGTCCCTGGAAGGGCTATGGACGGATTAGTTGCCATTTACCATTGAGTACGGATCATCATCCCTCCCGCTCGGGAGAAGTGATTTGCTTTTCTCCAACAATCAGGGCCCTAAAGTTTTTGCAGTGTATCATCTCGCCTTTCCTATGTAAAGTCGCTAGCTTGCATGGCAAAAAAGGCCGCGCAGTGGGGCCTCCCCAGGTAAATAATAACCAGTCTTTTCCTACGAGTCGAATCCTTTGGTAAAGCAAACGGCGGGGTGGACTAACTACCCTTTTCCTTGACCCTGAGCAGGGAGATTTTCTTTTTCTTCTCTCCCTCCTCCGGAGAGGAGGGCTGTGGCGGGGCGACAACACGAGCGACTTCTTCAAAGGTGGTTAAACCCTGCAGGACCCTGTCCACGCCGTCTTCAAAAATCGCCTTCATCCCGCCTTGGCGAGCCACATTCAATATCTCTCGGTCAGATCTCCCTTTAAGGATAAAATCCCTAATGGTGTCGTTGGGAACAAGGATTTCTACGATAGGGAAACGGCCCAGAAAACCGGTATCGCGGCAGGCCTTACAGCCTTTGGCGCCGAAGAGTTGGTGGGGCATATCCTTGGCTCCCGGCGGCAACCACAGGGCCAATTTTTCGTCGATGGAGATCGGCACCTTGCATTGGGGACAGAGCTGGCGCACGAGCCTCTGCGACATGATGCCTAAAATCGAAGAGGCGATAAGGTAAGGATCAATCCCCATGGACAAGAGCCGCGTCACGGTAGAGGCGGCATCATTCGTATGCAGGGTGCTGAGGACTAAGTGTCCTGTCTGAGCGGCGTGAACGGCGATCTCCGCGGTCTCATGATCGCGCATCTCCCCGACTAAAATCACGTCAGGGTCCTGACGCAGTATCGACCGCAAGCCGCTGGCAAAGGTCATCCCGGCCTTGATGTTAATTTGCACCTGGTTGATTCCAGGGACTTGATACTCGACAGGATCCTCAACGGTAACGATGTTGGTGGTCCCGTCGTTTAGGCGGGATAGCGCTGAATAAAGGGTTGTGGTCTTGCCGCTTCCGGTCGGGCCGGTGACTAATATCATCCCCTGAGGGTGGCCTAGTAGTTCGTTTAAGGCAGTAAGAACGTGCGGTGGATAGCCAACGTCCCCGACAGATATGACCCCCTTTTTCTGTTCCAATAAACGCAGAACAATTTTTTCTCCAAACATGGTCGGGAGACTGGATATCCTCAAGTCCACTATCTTTTTCCCGACCTTGATTTTGGAGCGGCCATCCTGGGGCCTGCGCTTATCGCTGATATCCATGTTCCCCATGATTTTTAGGCGGGAGAGCATGGGTCCCTGCACGTATTTGGGCACATCCAGGATATCTCTGAGAACCCCGTCTATGCGGTAACGCACGTGGACATTGCCCCGAGCGGGCTCAATGTGAATATCGGTTGCCCTTGCTCGAACGGCATCCTGTATGACCCGATCTACCAGGCGAATGATCGGGGCCTCCGGCTCGACCCCTTCCGGAAACTCCTCCTCTTCTTCCTCCTGAGCACCCTGGGCAATAACTTCGATGTCAGGATTTCCTACATCCTGGAGGACCTCATCGAGATTGACCTCAACCGGGGATGCCTGTGAACCGAAACTGATTTCGGCCATTGCGGCCAGTTCGGTTTCAGACACTACTGCCACTCGAACATATAGCCCGGTTTTAAATCTTATGTCTTTAACGATCTCAATGTCGAAGGGATCGACCATCCCTAGGGTTAAGGTGTTTTCGATTCTCTCTAAAGGGATAATCCCATGCTTCTGAACCCAGCTCTCAGGGATAAGCTCAACCACATCCGGCTCCAGCTTGCAGTCCTTGAGTACAGCTTCAGGGAGTTTGAGGCGCAAAGCCAAGGCCTGACGGATCACCTCCGCGTCTACGCCGAGGGAGACCAAGATCTCGGTCAGGCGGCGACCGGCCTTCTTTTGCTGCATCTCGGCCTTCTTCAAGAAATCGGGTTGAATAAGGCCGGCTTTGAGAAGAGTCTGAGCTACTTTTCGTCCGCTTTCTTCCATAAGAACGAAGAAGATAATATATTAATATATCCCCATCACGCAAGGCAGTGGTCTTTGTTCAAGGCGGTAAGTTATTATTGGATAGTTGAATCTGGAACGGAAATAAATTCCTGCACCTTCTCCTGGAGTTGTTGGAAGGTAAACGGTTTAACGATGTAATCGTTGCACCCCGCTTCAATACAGGACTTGAGATCGGACTCTCTAAAAAGGGCGGTCGCAGCTAATATCGGGATATCCCGGGTATCGGGATCAGAACGGAGCGTACGGGCTGCCTCTCGCCCATCCATTCCTGGCATCATGATATCCATAATGACCAAATGGGGCCTTTCTTTAAGCGCCTTCTCCACCCCATCTTTCCCATGGCTAGCCGGGATGACCGAAAAACCCATCCGTTCCATCTGCCAGATGAGAACCTCTCGCATATCCGGATGATCTTCTACTACAAGCACTTTTTTCATATTGATGGATTTACCTCTCTAGTTCTTATCTGCGTTACTTATCCAGCCAGGCAAAAACTCTGGGAGGCTTGGGAAGAAGAGTACCCCAGTTGCTATCAACCATATTGAGGCCCTGGCTGCTGTAATAGATCCGGATATTATCCTTTACGCCGAAGCGGGCCTTTTTTCCCCCTGTTCCGGGGCCCTCATCAAAAGAGCCCAAGAGAACAGCCCCATAAATCTTAGCATCGTCCTCAAACGATATGTAATCTAATGAATCTGTCCTTTGGTGAACTATAAGCCCGTAAAATTTAAAACTGCCTTTAATCGTCGTCCGGCCTCGAAGGACAAGCACACCATAGCCTGTCACGTTCCCATCCAGGTAATTATAGTCTTCAGCCTTCCCCCCGTCATGTATGTAGGTGATTTGAGGACTGGCACTGGTTCCTAAAACACAGGGGTCCGGATTCGGGCGTGGTTGGGGCAGGGTAGCCGGGCAAGTAGACGAACTGGTTTTGAGGTGATCAAATTCCACTGCGCCCGGTTGGGCAAGGAATTTGGTAACTATTGCGTCCACATCGAGGACATCGCTAACCGTACTAATGCTTGGCGCAGAACCGATACCCGAAATAACGTGGTAGGCAGAATTAGTCTGGTCTTCGTTCTTCAATGCCGTAGTTACCGCGTCGTTCGTCGTCGCTATAGCGTAGAGGGTAGGGTTCGGTCCTGAGCTGCCGTCGTAGTTAGTATCGTTCCCCTTGACCCACAACATCTCATTGTTGTCGAAATAGTAGGAACCCATCCCAGGATTGGATGAATCAAGCGTAGGATAGGATGAGACCGCATTGACATAGAGAGCTGCCGGCGGGGTGAAAGCAGCCACGGAGCGCCGCACATACGCTTCAACGATTTTTTTCGTGCTGCTAGGTCCATCCGCCTGGGCAGTAACAAGAATGCGGCTATTGGAATCAACCGTCGCGCTGGCATCCGCAGGATCGTTCTTTGCTGTGACGGTATAAGTGAAACCAGAGACAGAGGGAAAGGAAGTCTGTGAAACCACCGGGCAAGGAGGCGTTCCACAATTCAGTTGCCCATTAAAATCCCACACCCACGGGATCACCGCCAACCCGTGCTGCAGCCCGGCGTCTGCCACCTCCACCGCCTGTGTGGCAAGCTTGAAATTGCTCGCTATCTTAAGATTGAGTTGGGCAAAGAATAGTCCGCCAGCGACGAAGATGAGAAAAAAGGCCGCAACGAAAATGACCGCAATAAGGGCAAGCCCTTCTGATCCCCTGAGGATTTTGCTGAACGAACCCTTCACAAGTGGCATATTGTCAAGAACGGCTCTTTGTTTCAATGGCTGCGCGAAAATTGATCCAAGCTTGAATTTTCAGCTCCCACAGAATGAAAGTCATGCCGAGAGAGAAAAGAGAGCGGTAACAAGAGCCTTTCGACCCGGACAAGATAGCTACCTTGTCAATTTGGCCTAGCCTCAAAGACCTTCCGGTTCAGATGGTTCTTTACCAAGACGAGCCGAACTGCTTCCACACTGACCTTTAGACCCAAAATGTCACGAATAAGACGGGTGGACCGTTGCGGCCTCTGCTGTTTACAGGCGATAATAGCTGCCTCTTCCCCAAGGGTAAGCTTCCGATAATTCCCTTTGCGGTGGTCCTTAAGCCCCTCAGAACCATTTTCCAGAAACCGATGGAAATAGTTATGAATGGTCCTGGGGGTAACCCCCAGCCGTCTGGCAGCGTCAGGATACCTTTGCCTTCCAGTGAGCACCTGTTTTATAACCCTTTCCCTCAAAACCAACGCTTCTGCAGTCATGGCCTTCCTCCAATCTTTGAAAACTAAACTTGGAAGAAGCAAAGCCCATGCCACAGGCAATTCTTTAGTATAACTTAACGATTTTACAGGGGATTATTAGAGAACCGGCCTAGGCTAGAACAAGCCTCAGACTATGATAAAATGACAAAAACAGGTAAGAGTGCCGAAATTTGGCAAGAAATCCGAGCTTGCCATTAAAAAACCTGTCTCCAGGAAACCATCCCGATCTCGCCATCCACGTTATCCTCGAGTCTCTTATCGTAGTGAAATGCTGTTCCACCGCTTATATCGATTGACTTTCCCACGATCGAACCGTAATAGTTACTCCCTCCAGAAAGTGCAACCCTGCAATCAGGCGCATATATGGCCATACCAACCTGGCTACCTCCAGAAACCGATATTCCCTGACTGGAGGATGAGAAAAGCGAGTAGATCTCAAGATTTTCCGGTAGGCCGGTGTTATTAACAACTCCACCTCCAGTGAAATTACTGTCAGCAGTAAGGTAGATCTTTACCGTACTGCCTGCCTGTACTGCAAGAGTGCTTTGCCCAGCTAAATCAACGCTGCTAAAACAGTAGGTCCCACTGGCCAACTCTATCCCGGTGCTCCCTGTTCCACGTAGCTGACCATTGCTGGAGTTATAGCTTCCCACTGGACTAATTCCGCTCCCGCTACTATAAGTGTACGGAGAGCCGCAGGGATGGCTAATCGGTGGAAATTCTATAGGGGCCTTCAAGTTTGTTGTGGTACCGTCTACCAATGCTCCTCCGGTAGCCGTGACGGTTGACAATGCCGAGGCGTCTCCGTGAACTATAGCCCCTGTCCCTGTGAGGGTGACAGTTCCGTTGCTACCTACGTCCCCGTCGCTACCGACATTGCTTCCGCCGTAAGCGCCAGTCCTGGAATCGTAGCTGTCTGTTGTGGCTCCTCCCGAAATAGAGACGCTGTCCTTGCCGCAGGCAGCGCAGTTAAAAAGAGACTCACGCCTGAACTCAGCCTCTATGACCACCTTAGCACTGCCGGCGGGGCAGGAACCCGTTCCGGTTACCCCCGGGTAACATCCTGTAGAGGTCACTTTTACACGCTTTGGAATTATCGGCTTCGTCGAAGTTCCCGGGTGTTCAACTTCCGCGGTAACGGTGTAGCTCCCGTTGTTATAGCTTACGTTAGTAAAGAGCGTTACAGTCCCAGAGAGGGCGTCAAAATCATTCGTTCCATTACCGTCATCCAGCTCTTTGAATGCGCGATTGACTCCAGCATCAGCGATATAAAAGGCCATCTTTCCGACCTTTAAGTTGCTGCTGGTTTTGAGGTCCGTTTGCATAGAGACAATGGCTCCGACGCCCGCCCCTAACAGCAGCGCCAGGATCAGCAGGGATATCACCAGGATTATCCCACGCTCGTTATTCAACAGCTTTCTAAAGCCGTTCATACCTTCGTCGACTAATTTCGAAAATCGACATTGGAGTAAAGTGTAGAGGTGATGTTTCTTCCGGCTGCCTTCCCCTCGGGGGTTGGGTCGGCGACCTGGATAGCAAAGGTAATTTTAACCCTCTTGATAGCGTTGATATTCGTAGAGCTCGGAGTCACAGTGGTTGTGCTCCCCGCAACGTAATAGGTTAAAAAATTGCTTGCCACCACGTTGCTTACCACGGGACTGGTATTACTGTTTCGGCTGATAGTGCCGCTCGTCGAGTTGTACGTGTAGGTGACGTCCTCGTTATCGTCAGCGCAATCCCCATCTCCGTTGAGATCGGCCTGAATTCTAATAGAAGTGGCGCTAGCCGAAACAACTCTCTTGCAATTATTTACATCGTCGTCATTAGCTGGACGGGTAGTGGGGTAATTGGCGGGGAGGGGAAACGATCCTGCATTGCTCAGCTCTCGCACCATCATGTCCAAGGCTCCCCGCGCATCTTCCAATGTGGCAGTCTTAGTTTCCTGGGCAACAAGAAAATAGAGCTGGTCCCTAAAAAATCCATAAAGGGTAGCTATCACAATCATACCGAACAGTGCGGCGACGAGAAGTTCTGCAACGGTAAACCCCCTCTTATCCCGCAAGATTCGATCCACAAAAGTCTTTCTACCCCGTATATACGAGAGTCGAGAGCGTTACGGAACGGCTAATATAATCTCTCCAGGAGACCGTGACATCCATCTGCTTCAAGCCAGTACCCAAAGAGGAATCCGTTATTCTCCAGCAGCGGTCATAGATCCCTCCGGAGTCACCGGTCGCCGTAATATTGTTATCTGAGCCACTGGCGGAACCAGTGCAATTAGAGGAGCCTGTGGAGTCATATTTATCCGTATTGGTAAAACTGGTCTGCGCCTTAAGCTCCTCCATTTTAGCCTGAGCCAGATTAGTAGCAATAGTAACATTGTTGCTTATAAAATTTCCTTGGATAACCCCGATTGTATTGACTGAAAACCCCAAAATCCCTATAGCGATGAGGGCGATGGCGACAAGGATCTCATTAAGAGTAAACCCATCCTCGCGCTTAAAGAGAGAGAGACGAGACGACATTTTGCCGTCAGCAGGTAGCATCGTCTATGCGTACGCGTCCGAGCGTGCCCAGGACAACGTTTTTCCCTTTATTCTTAATGTTGCAAAGCTTGACTATTTTATCATTAGTAGTATCACTCGAAGTGCCCCTAGAAGTAAAGCCCAATGTCGTATCACTTGTGCCCGCAAGACTGATCCCGTCTGGTAGTGGTTTGTTTTCACCTGTGCTCTGCCAACCACTTCCTGTATCCCTCTCGATACTATAGCCGGTACTCGAAAAAACCAGGCGGTAATTGGTGTTCTCCGATACTGCGCGCGACTTGGTCTTTTGGAGCTCTGACTGAACCTGGCGCGCAGCGCCATTAAGGGCGTAGGTGGGTAAAAGGGTGCTCCAATTGGGGACGGCGATCGCCGACAGGATGCCGATTATGGTTATGACTACGAGAATTTCCACCAGGGTAAAACCGCCTCGTCGTCTGAGCAGATTCAGTCGCAGCATCCGAGTTTCAGCAAGTTCCATCACAAGCCTTTGTTTTACAAATACGCACCCTCCCCGTAGAACTCAGGACGATATTCGTCCCTGCGCCCTTGGAGTTGCATAGTTTAATTGTCCCGCCAGTTCCGGGCGTCGCCGTGCCTCGCGAAGTAAAGCCGAGCGTAATCGCATTACGAATATCGATCCCATTAGGCAGAGGCTTGATCCCTTGCTGGGTCGTCGTTCCCCCTACGCGTTCGACGGTGTAATTATCCCCTGTTTCCGAAAACGCGAGCCGAAAGGTGACGTTCTCAGAAATAGCCTGCCTCTTGATCCTATGCAGCTCTGACTGGATTTGGCGGGCAGCGCCATTCAGAGCAAAGGCAGGCAATAGAACGCTCCAAACAGGAATAGCCACCGCTCCCAGGATGGCGAGGATAGCCAACACTACCAGTAACTCTAAGAGAGTGAACCCCCGGTTACATGAGAATGAGAGAGGGTTTTTTTGCCGGCGGCCGACCATGGGGGGAAGATACTTCTGCGTCAATACACTGTCAAGACGTAAAATAGGAGCGAGAGGGGCCTAAAGGTACGGTTAAGGGCTAGGCCGATACCATATAGCCCCTGTTCGTGGAAACTAAAACTTCTCCTGCCAGGCAAGGAGCCTCGGTGGGATGGGTAAGACCTCTGGCCAACTCGCATTCACCCAGCTCAGAGCCTGACTACTGTAATAGATGCCAGCATTTCCCTTCACCTCTACTTCTTGCTCCTCGCTCGTGGGCTCAGCCATCATTACCATACCGTAGATCTTGGCGTTCCCAGACATCTCTAACTCATGT
>Ga0209343_10009759_pt1 | contig 11014 bp, 13 predicted proteins | sample RifCSPlowO2_02_FD_184026 | JGI IMG/M metagenome (GOLD analysis project Ga0209343, IMG submission 184026) | Groundwater microbial communities from Rifle, Colorado - Rifle CSP2_plank lowO2_0.2 (SPAdes) (version 2) | ecosystem: Environmental > Aquatic > Deep subsurface > Groundwater | place... | reverse complement strand
GCGGGCACGTTGCAGCCGAAACCCATCAGCAGCATCACGAAACCCCGCCCATCCAGCCCCAGGCGCGCCATCAGCGCATCCATCAGGAATGCGGCGCGCGACAGGTAGCCGCTGTCTTCCACCAGCGCCATGAACAGGAAAAACAGGATGATGATGGGCACGAAGGCAGCCACAGTCGCGACGCCGTTATAGATGCCGTCCAGCAGCAGCCCGGAGAGCCAGCCGGGCAGCCCGGTGACGGCGGGTTCCAGCGCCGCGCCGCGCAGCCATCCAAACGCATTACCCACCCAGCCCTGCAACGGTTGCCCGAGCAGGAAGATGCCTTGGAACAGCAGGTACATGATGGCAAAGAAGAGCGGCAAGCCCAACCACGGGTGCAACATCACGCGATCAAGTCTTTCGGTGAGGTTGTCCGACAGGCGCACGGGGATTTGCACGGCGTGTTTCAGCACGCGCGCCATCTCCGATTCGATATGTTCGTCTTGCTCCAGTTGGCTGCGCACTTGTTCGGCCATGCCGGGCGTGGGGTAGCGCAGTGCCTTGTTGATGGATTGCAGGGCTTCAGGATAGCCGGTGCCGTATTTTGCGCTGAGCAGGAAAATCGGAATGCCCAGTAATTCCATCATTTTTTTACAGTCTATGCTGATACCGAATTTTTTCGCTTCGTCGGCCATGTTGAGCAGCACGACCAGGTTCATATTGAGCTGCTTGAGCTGCAGCAGCAGGCTCATCTGGCGCTCGATCTGTGTCGCGTTGAGGATGACGACTGCGAGATCCGGCACGTTGTCCCGCAAAAAGTGGCGCACGACCTGCTCGTCATCGGAGAAACCGTGCAGATCGTAGATGCCGGGCAGGTCGATGATTTCCACCATATCCGGGCCGAGCAGAATCTTGCCGCTGAGCAGCTCGACGGTGATGCCCGGCCAGTTGCCGACCCGCGCCGCGCCGCCGGTCAAGCGGTTGAACAGCGTGGATTTGCCGGTGTTGGGCATTCCCAATAAGGCGACACGCTTCATGGTTTTGCGAATTCCTGGGTGGCTCCCCTGCATACCGTGATTTTGGCGGCTTCATTGCGCCGCAGCAGGATGTCGGTTGTGCCGATGCGCACTTGCAACGGGCCGGAGAAACTGGCCTTGCGGATCAACTCGACCTGCTTTCCGCTGCGGAAACCCAATGCCAGCAGGCGTTGATGCAAGGCTTCTTCCGCGTGTATTGCGACGATGGTGGCGGTGTCGCCGGGGTGCAGGGTGGCAAGGGTGGTTGCGGGCATGGCGATGGGCAAGTTCAAACAGTGCAGGTATTATTTCACAGCCGCCCTGCTTTTGTCGCGCGCGTCGCGCGGATGATATGGCTGCGCATTGGTGAGCATACTTTTGGCCCAATCGTATATAATCCCGCGCTTTCCAATTTCAGGTTTTTCCCACATGCTGGAAGTCAGCAATCTTGCTTGCAGCCGAGGCGATCATCGCTTGTTTTCCGGATTGAGCTTCGCGCTGCATCCCGGGCAGATCATGCAGGTGCAAGGCGCGAATGGCAGCGGTAAAACCAGCCTGCTACGCATGCTGTGCGGTTTTATAATCCCGGATGAAGGGAAAATCACCTGGTGCGGAGAGGATGTGCGCAATCTGGATGAGGATTACTGCGCCGAGTTGTTGTATCTCGGGCATTTGAACGCGGTCAAGGATGAGTTGAGCGGGCTCGAGAATCTGCGGATTTCGGCAGGCCTTTCGGGGGTCGAGCTGGATGAGAAGGAGGCGCTGGCCGCGTTGCGACGCATGGGGCTGCGCGGGCGCGAGAGGTTGCCGGCCAAGGTGCTTTCACAGGGACAGCGGCGTCGCGTGGCTTTGGCGCGATTGCTGACCAGCGATGCCAGTTTTTGGATATTGGATGAACCATTGACCGCGCTGGATGTCGGAGCCGTGGCATTGATTCAGGAGCTGGTCGCGGAACATCTGGCGCGGCAAGGGATGGTGATTTTTACCACGCATCAACCGCTGCAAGTGGCCGGGGTGGAAATGCGCAACTTATCGCTATCATGACGGTGGCTGGCATGAAAGTCATGGGGTCATGAAGAAATCCACCTTGCCTGGTTTGCTGGTGCTGGTGATACGGCGCGATCTGGTGTTGGCGATGCGTCGCCGCGCGGATGTGCTTACCACGCTGATTTTTTTCGTGATGGTGGTCAGCCTTTTTCCGCTGGGCGTCGGGCCGGAGATGGATATGCTGCGCAAGATGGCTGCGGGCGTTTTGTGGGTGGCGGCGTTGCTGTCCTCGATGTTGTCGCTGGGGCGGTTGTTCTCGGCCGATTATCTGGACGGTACGCTGGAACAGATGATGCTGGCTCCCCAGTCGTTGTCCATCCTGGTGCTGGGCAAGATGGCGGCACACTGGATGGTGTCCGGTCTGCCGCTGGTGTTGATGGCACCGGTGCTGGGTTTGCAGTTTGACATGTCGGCACAGGCGCTCGGTGTCATGATTATCGGCCTGCTGCTGGGGACGCCGGTGCTGAGCATGATCGGCGCGATCGGCGCGGCGTTGACGTTGGGTTTGCGCGGCGGTGGCGTGCTGTTGTCGCTGCTGGTATTGCCGCTATGCATCCCGGTGCTGATATTCGGCACCGGGGCAGTTGAAGCGGTTTCAACCGGGTTAAGTGCGGCGTCGCACTTGTCCTTGTTGGGCGCATTGCTGGTGTTTGCGTTGGTGTCCACTCCGTGGGTGACGGCGCAGGCTTTACGTATTTCGATGGAGTAGTGGAATTGGATAATTCTCTTATTGAAAGCAGTGGTAATTATGTAGAGCGCATTCCATACACCAATAGCAATGGTGCATGGAATGCACCCTACGATATTTAACTTTTGATCTGGAAATGGAATAACAAGTTGGCAATAAACTGGTTCAAATATTCGGCACCTACTACCTTCTATGGCCTGGCCGGGAAACTGATTCCGTGGTTTGCGTTTTCTGCCGCAATCCTGCTTGCGATCGGGTTGTATATCGGCTTTGCGGTCGCGCCAGTGGATGCGCAGCAGGGCGAGTTCTACCGCATTATTTTCATCCACGTTCCGGCTTCGATCCTGTCGATGTTTCTTTATCTGGTCATGGCGGGTTATGCGGCGATGGGGCTGGTTTTCAATACCCGCCTGTCGGCCATGATGGCCACCGCCATTGCGCCGACCGGCGCGCTGTTCGCCTTCATTTCGCTGTGGACCGGGGCATTGTGGGGTAAGCCGATGTGGGGCGCGTGGTGGGTGTGGGATGCGCGCCTGACTTCCGAGCTTATCCTGCTGTTCCTGTATTTGGGTTTCATCGCGTTGCATGCGTCGATCGACGATCCGCGCCGCGCCGACCGCGCCAGCGCATTGCTGGCGATCGTGGGCTCGGTGAACGTGCCGATCATTTATTTTTCGGTGAAATGGTGGAATACCCTGCATCAGGGCTCGACCATCAAGTTCACCGGCACCTCCATGCATGTCGCGATGCAGCAGGCGATGTTCACCGTGCTGGCGGCCTGCTGGTTGTACGCGATTGCGATCGTGCTCGCGCGCGTGCGCAGCATCATCCTGGAGCGCGAGCGCGACACCGTCTGGATTTCTGAGTTATCGGAGGTGCGGTCATGACACGGTGCGCGAACGCGTCTGGTGCGGGAATGACTGCGTCGCACCTCCTCACGCAATTGGCTGGTTTCATCACTAACGTGTCGGAGGTGCGGTCATGAGCGGGCTGGATATCTGGATGAGGGAGAACCCGCTTGCCTATATCTGGCTGGGTTCGTATGGCGTTGCATTCCTCATTTTTGCGGTCGAGATCGCGATGGTGAGGCACAAGAGGAAGATCACGTTGCAGCAGGTGCGCCTGATGCGCGAGGCGCAAGCCGAAGCAGAAGATGGAGAAGAAAATTGAAGCCACGCCAGAAAAGATTGATGTTTATCGTCGTTGCCGTTGCCGCATTGGCGCTGGTTGTCGCATTGGTGTTAAACGCATTGGACAAGAACGTCAGCCTGTATTTCACACCAACCCAGGTGTTTAACAAGGAAGCCCCGCAAGGGCGCAGCTTCCGCATAGGCGGGGTGGTCGAAGAGGAGAGCGTGAAACGCCAGAAGGACGGGCTGACGGTGCATTTCGTGATTACCGACAGGCACAAAAGCATACCGGTCATTTACAAGGGCATCCTGCCGGACTTGTTCAAGGAAGGCAAGGGCGTGGTCGCGCAAGGAAAAATCGAGGCCGACGGCATGATGCATGCCGACGAGGTGCTCGCCAAGCACGACGAGAACTATATGCCGCCCGAGGCTACCGATGCGCTGAAGAAGGGCGAGACCGCGAACGCTTCCGCTGTTGCGGCAACCCCGGCAAGCGCGCCTGCGGTGCCTGCCGCCAAATAATTTATTGAAAGCTCCAGCATGATTCCAGAGATCGGCCATTTTGCATTAATCGTTTCATTGTTTCTGGTGGTTTGTTTGGGCACGCTGCCGATTATCGGTGCGGCGCGCGATAGTGCGGTATTGATGGGCACTGCCCGCACATTGGCGTACGGCCAATTTGTGTTTATCTCCATCGCGTTTGCCTGCCTGACCTACGCGTTCGTCGTCAACGATTTTTCCGTGCTGTATGTCGCGCAGCATTCCAACTCGCAGCTTCCCGTCGCATACCGCGTGGCCGCCGTGTGGGGCGGTCACGAAGGTTCGCTGCTGCTGTGGGTGTTCATCCTTTCAGGATGGGTGCTGGCCGTTGCCTTCTACAGCAGGCATCTGCCCGAAGAAATGGTGGCGCGCGTGCTGGGCGTGATGGGGCTGGTCGCGGTCGGCTTCCTGCTGTTCATGCTGTTCACCTCGAATCCGTTCGATCGCCTGTTGCCCGCCGCTCTCGACGGGCGCGACCTGAATCCGCTGCTGCAGGATCCCGGCCTGGTGATCCATCCGCCGATGCTGTACATGGGCTATGTGGGCTACTCGGTGGCATTTGCGTTCGCCATCGCCGCGTTGCTGGGCGGCAAGATGGATGCGACCTGGTCGCGCTGGTCGCGCCCGTGGACGACCGTGGCTTGGGTGTTCATGACCGCCGGTATCGCGCTGGGAAGCTGGTGGGCGTATTACGAATTGGGCTGGGGCGGCTGGTGGTTCTGGGATCCGGTTGAGAATGCCTCTTTCATGCCGTGGCTGGTGGGCACCGCGCTGATGCATTCGCTGGCGGTGACCGAAAAGCGTGGCGCATTTAAAAGCTGGACGGTATTGCTGGCCATTGCGGCGTTCTCTTTGAGCCTGATGGGCACGTTCCTGGTGCGTTCCGGCGTGCTGACCTCGGTGCATGCATTTGCCACCGATCCCAAGCGCGGTATTTTTATTCTGTCTTTCCTGGTGGTTGTGATCGGCGCATCGCTGCTGCTGTTTGCGTGGCGCGCGCCGAAGATCGGCTTGGGCGGCAAGTTTGATTTGCTCTCACGCGAATCGCTGCTGTTGTCGAATAACGTGCTCCTCTCGGTCGCCTCGGCCTCGGTATTCATCGGCACGCTGTACCCGCTGTTCATGGATGCGCTCGGACAGGGCAAGCTATCCGTCGGCCCCCCGTATTTCCATGCGGTGTTCGTGCCGCTGATGGTGCCGATGGTGCTGATGATGGGGCTGGGCCCGCTGGCGCGCTGGAAAAAATTCTCCGCGCCGGAACTGACCAGGCGTGTGCGCTGGGCATTTGCCAGCGCAGTGCTGATCGCGCTGCTGTTGCCGCTGACGATGGGCAAATGGACAGCGATGATCGCGCTGGGTTTTCTGCTCGCGTTCTGGATTATCACCTCGGTGCTGCTGAGCCTGCGCGAGCGTCTGGCCGGGCACGGCAACTTCATGCAACGCATGCGTGGGCAATCGCTGAGCTATTACGGCATGCAGTTTGCTCACCTTGGCGTGGCGATATTCATCATCGGCGTGACGATGGTCAAAGGCTACGAGACCGAGCGCGATGTGCGCATGGATATCGGCGATACGGTGCAGGCAGGCGGCTACGAATTCCGTTTCAACGGGGCTACGGAAAAACAGGGGCCGAATTATGAGGCCGCGCAGGGGCACATATCAGTCAGCAAGAATGGCAAACTGGTCACCGAGTTGTATCCGGAGAAGCGTCAATACAACGCATCCGGGATGCCGATGACCGAAGCGGCGATTGACACAGGTTTTTTGGGTGATCTGTATGTGTCGCTGGGTGAGCCGATACCGGACAGCAAGGGAGCATGGGCGGTGCGCGTCTATATCAAGCCGTTTGTGGACTGGATCTGGGCGGGATGCTTGTTGATGGGATTGGGTGGCGTGCTGTCGGTTTGCGACCGGCGCTATCGCCTTCACAAGAAGGCCGGGGCAGGAAAGCCGGTGGCGGAAAACAATAATGCCACAGGCGGTAAATTGGCGACAGAGGGTAAATAATCATGATGCGTTTCATACTTCCGTTTGTGGTGTTCATGATAATGGCGGTTTTCATGTATGTCGGGCTTGGGCTGAATCCGCGTGAAGTGCCGTCGCCGCTGGTCGGCAAGGCGGCGCCCGCGTTTACGCTGCCGCAATTGCATGAACCGTCAAAGCAGTTTTCGCCGCAGGATATGAAGGGCAAGGTATGGCTGTTCAATGTGTGGGCATCGTGGTGCACGGCTTGCGAGGGTGAGCACCCGGTATTCATGCAGCTGGCGCGCCAGAACATCGTGCCGATTTACGGAATGGACTACAAGGATAAGCGGGAAGACGGGGCGGCGTGGTTGCGGAAGCATGGCAATCCCTACGCCCTGGTTGTGTCCGACATGGAAGGCCGCGTCGGTATCGATTACGGCGTCTATGGCGTACCGGAGACCTATTTGATCGATAAACAGGGAATCATTCAGTACAAGCAGATCGGCGCGGTGACACCGGAAATTCTGGACGAAAAAATCCTGCCGCTGATCAAGGAGCTGCAAGCCAAATGAAAAAGTATTTGCCGATATTGCTGATGTGCCTGCTGCCTGTTTTTTCTTATGCCGGTGAGGCAAAGGACATGGCCGCCGACCCGGTGTTGGAAAAACGCATGATAGGCTTGGCGGAGAATCTGCGTTGTCTGGTTTGCCAAAACGAGTCGCTGGCCAGTTCACATTCCGATCTCGCTGATGACCTGCGCCGCGAAGTGCGCGAGCAAATGCAGAAAGGCCTGAGCGACAAGGAAATAATTGATTACCTGGTTTCCCGCTATGGTGATTTTGTGCTGTATGACCCGCCTGTGAAAAAGTCCACACTGGTTCTCTGGTTCGGTCCGTTTGCGCTGCTTCTGCTGGGTATCGGTGTGCTGGTCTACCAATTGCGCAAACGCAAGAGCCTGATTGCTGAAACCGAGCTGTCCGAAGCGGATACACAACGCGCCGCTGCCTTATTGAACGAATCCCCCGAATTACAAAATAAACCGAAAGATTTTCAAGCATGACCTTATTCTGGATAGCCTGCGCAGTGTTGCTGATCGTGGCACTGCCGTTCGTGGTGTTGCCCCTGTGGCACAGTGCAGGAGGAAATACCGCAGGTAATGATAAAGAAATTCAGCGCGATGCCGCCAACCTGGAGATTTTGCGAGACCAGTCTGCGGAACTCGACGCTGACTTGCGAGACGGCCTGTTGACGCAGGATGCTTACGAACAAGGCAAGCGCGAATTGCAGGCGCGATTGCTGGAAGAAGTGAATGTTGCCGAACAGCCAGCCAGACCGCCGCACCGTTCCGCCAGAATGCTGGCGATCGTGCTGGCGATATTGCTGCCGTTATTCAGCGTGCTGCTCTATCTGACGATAGGCAATACCAAGGCGCTGTTACCGCAACCGGAAGTCGCCGTGGGAGGTGATTTCGGCATCATCCGCTCCGAAGCGAAGTTACAGGAACTGGAAAAGAAGCTGGCGCAGCAGCCGGAAAACCCGGATGGATGGGTGGTGCTGGCCCGTTCCTATACCGAACTGCAACGATTTCCGGATGCGGTGCGCGCCTATGCGCAATTGGTCAAACTGGTTCCCGGCGAAGCGCACATATGGGCAAGTTACGCCGACGTTTATGCGATGAGCAATAACCAATCTCTGCTGGGTGAACCGACCATATTCCTCAATAAGGCGCTTGAGCTGGATAGCAACAACACCATGGCGCTGGCATTGGCCGGTTCTGCCGCGATGGAGCGGGGCGACTATCCCGCGGCCATCACGCACTGGACAAAACTGGCCGACTTGATGCCTCAGGATAATCCGGAATTGAAAATGATCCGCGATGGCATCCAGCAGGCGCGCAATTTCCTTGCATTGCAGAAAGGCGGCAAGGAGAAGCTGGCGAAATTGCCATCGGATAAAGCACCCGGTAAGGTCGCGGATAATCCGGCCTCAACGATCACCGGCAGGGTTTCGTTGAGTCCCTCATTGGCCGGTAAAGCCTCGCCGACCGATACTGTATTCATCTTTGTGCGGAATGTTGAAGGTTCAAAAACGCTCATCGCCGCCTTGCGCAAGGAGGTGAAGGACCTGCCGCTGCAATTCGCGTTCGACGAAAGCATGGTGATGCAGCCAAAAATGAAATTGTCCAGCTTCGGCAAGGTTGAGGTTGTGGCGCGCGTAGCTATATCCGGTAATCCGGTCGGTCAACCCGGCGACCTGCAAGGATCAACGGGCGCCATCAAGCCGGGCGACAAGGATGTAAATATCGCGATTGATCAAGTTATGAAATAGCGCGTTGGGCATACCGCACCCTACGACATCGCATTTTTAATTTAGAATCGGAATTATAGACTCGGCACGAATTATCCGTGAACTTTATTGAAGTTGATGTGTCTCATAACGCATGGAAAAAGAAGACGCAAGAAAACAAACAAGGGAGGCACTTCACGAAAGGCGCAAGCAAGTTATTCGCATGCACCGCAAGGGAATGCCGGTGATGCAAATAGTTGAACACAGCGGACTCAGTTGGTACGCGGTGAACGCTGCAATCAAACGATATTCAGAGGCAGGAGCTGCCGCACTTAAACCTGAAGCGCGGGGCAAGAAGCAAGGAAGCGGTCGAGTGTTGAGCGAAGCGCAAGAAGCGACGGTTCGGCAGATCATTTGCGACAAGCGACCGGAACAATTGAAGATGGAATTTGCGCTGTGGAATCGTGCTGCGGTCACGCAACTGATCGAGCGCGAATGTGGAATCAGTCTCTCTGTGCGCGGCGTGGGTAACTATCTCAAGCGCTGGGGCTTTACCCCGCAAAAGCCAATCAAGAAGGCATATGAGCAACGCCCTGAAGACGTGCAGGAGTGGTTGGACAAAGACTACCCAGAGATTGAACAGCGCGCCAAAACAGAGGGAGCAGAGATTCACTGGGGCGACGAGACGGCGGTGGTTAACACCGATGTGCGTGGCCGCTGCTACGCACCGGCTGGCAAAACACCGGTGACCTTTGCGGTGGGCGGCACGCGCCAGAAACTATCGATGATCGCTACCGTCACCAATCAGGGCAAGACCCGCTGGATGATTATTGATGAGGCGTTCAACTCGGACAAGCTGATCGAGTTTCTGGAAGCGCTGATCAAAGATGCGGAGAAGAAAGTGTTTCTGATTCTCGATAACCTGCGAGTACATCACAGCAAGCCAGTCAAGAAATGGGTGGGAGAGCATAAAAACAAAATCGAGTTGTTCTACCTGCCCAGTTACAGCCCGGAGCTAAACCCGGAAGAGCGGCTTAACGCCGATTTGAAGCAATCCATTTATACAAAGGTTCCTGTACGCACCAAGGCCAAGCTAAAAGCCGCAACAACCGAACACATGCAGACGCTGGAAAAATCACCTGAACGCATCAAAAAATACTTCCAAGATTCACGCGTAAAATATGCCGCATGATTCACGGATAAAAGTGGCCGGATCAATAGTGTTTAACCACGCGTGATTGAAGGTATGTCCGGTCCGATTCCGAATGAAATTCGAGAAATTTTATGCCGGTACGGAAAAGCAATTCATCGCTGTCATGGGATGAGTAAATAACCTTTCCGGATACCTCAACGACATGATGTGCTTCTGTCACATTGAGTGGCGGCACATGAATGTGCAGCTTGATGAGTTTCACATTTTGCATGTTGTGTTCAAGAAATATATCCGCTCCTTTTACGGAAATATCCTTGATAAAACCGCGATGCACGCCTTGCCCGTCAATAAAGGCATCCACATGCCACCTGACATGAACGCGGCGCTCGGTGCGGTTTTCTTCGAGCTTCGGCTGATCTGGCGGCGAACCGGAAGCATCGGTGGCTGAGGGATCAATTGTATTTTCGTCAGGCATGATTTTGCGTTAATGGAATTTTCGTTTTTTAATCGATAAGTTTCATGCTATCACTTCTCTATTCCACCGGGTGATGAACAAGCCATCAAGAAGGTTTGCGATTCACCCTGCCTGAATTAATGCGGCTTCATTACCACGGGAATGCGCCGTGACCCGAACGCTTTCCCGAATTGCTCGAAATGCCCGGCCACCGCCGTTCCGCATTGCGGGCAAGTGCCTTGTGCGGTGAGCGTGTATTGACGGATTTCATACCAGTCACGCACGATCAGCGGATGCTGGCAGGTTGGGCAGTTTGTCGTGCCGCCGCTCACATCGTGCACGTTGCCGGTATAGACATAACGAAGTCCCGCAGCCTGGGCGATCTGCCGTGCTTTTGTCAGTGATTCAGGCGGGGTAGGGGGGATGCCGGTCATCTTGTAATCGGGGTGGAACGCGCTGAAGTGCAGCGGCACATCCACCCCCAGCTCCCTTGCGATCCATTCGCTCATCGCGTTGATCTCCTGTGACGAATCGTTGTGGCCGGGGATCAATAACGTGGTGAGCTCGAACCATACTTTCGTTTCGTGCTTGAGGTATTTCAGCGTATCCAGCACGGGTTGCAAATGCCCGCCGCAAAGTTTGACATAGAACTCATCGGTGAACCCCTTGAGGTCGACGTTGGCGGCATCCATTTTCGCGTAAAAGTCGCGGCGCGGCTGGTCGTGCATGTAGCCGGATGTGACCGCCACCGTCTTG
>Ga0209343_10009758_pt1 | contig 11014 bp, 11 predicted proteins | sample RifCSPlowO2_02_FD_184026 | JGI IMG/M metagenome (GOLD analysis project Ga0209343, IMG submission 184026) | Groundwater microbial communities from Rifle, Colorado - Rifle CSP2_plank lowO2_0.2 (SPAdes) (version 2) | ecosystem: Environmental > Aquatic > Deep subsurface > Groundwater | place... | reverse complement strand
GTTGCCGCCGTACTGGACAGCGTCAACCCCTGCGCGCTATCCATTCTTCTCCTAACCATCGGGTTTCTCTTTAGCTTGGGAATCGCGCGTTCGGGCATCATAAGAGTCGGCGGAGCTTACATCGCGGGCATTTTCGTTGTTTATCTTCTGATAGGACTCGGCATAATTCAGGCGCTTCATCTTTTCGATACGCCGCATTTTATGGCAAAGGCGGGCGCTTCACTTATTATTGTTGCCGGGCTGATAAACATCGTCAACGAATTTTTTCCGGTTTTCCCGCTCAAGCTCCGCATTCCGCGCGCGGCGCACGGCAAAATTGCAAAACTTATGGAAAAAAGCTCGATACCGGCTGCTTTTTTTCTGGGCGCGTTTGTCGGGTTGTGCGAATTTCCATGCACAGGCGGGCCTTATCTGATGGCGCTCGGGCTTCTCCATGACCAGGCCACGTATCTTCAGGGAGTCGGATATCTCGTTTTCTATAACTTGGTATTCATTTTGCCGTTGGTTCTGATTCTTTTGTTCGCCGGCGACAAAAATCTTCTTGAAAAAGTTAAAGAATGGAAAAACAAGGAAAACAAGAATATGCGGCTCTGGGGAGGAATTGCAATGGTCGCCCTGGGCCTTTTAATCTTTGCTTTCTAAAATAACAATCAGCATAAATCCGTAAAAATCAGCATGAATCAGTGTTAAAGTTATCTTGTGCCATAGAACTTAACACCGCTGATAAATGCCGATAAAGCTAATTGATGCGGATTAAACAAAAAAACATGGAAAAAGAAAAATTCGAAAAATTAATTAAGAAAGTGGAAGTAATGAAAAAATCAGGCAGTGTCGATTTGTCGACGGAAGAAGATTTGAGTCTTGCCGTAATGAATCTGATAAGCTTGGAAGAGCATTTCTTCTTTACTGGCGAAAAAACAGGAAAATCTGAATACTTCGATTTTATGGACGAAATAAGGACATTGCGCAAAGAATTGCTGGCGAAAATGATTGACAAGCACGAAGGAGAAACATGGTGCATCTCAAAACATCTTCTCGCTACAACCATGCGGTTGATGGAAGTCGGCACGAAACTTTACTCGGACGGCAAAAAAGAAGAAGCAAAAGAAATTTTCGACAAATCTTACAAGACCTATTCGCTTTTCTGGGCGGTGCGTTTGAAGCTTCTTGATGTGAGAGGATTTTCCGCCAAAGGCGGATCTCCATCCTCCGTAGCAAAGCCACTGCGGAGGACGGGCGCCTCGGGCGGAAAGCAAGTTGCCGCCGCCGACCTGTCTGCGCAGGCAGGAAAGCCGTGGACGTACAGCGACATAGTCGACAAACTCGTTGATTGCTGCGATGAATCCCGTTAGATACAACCAAATTTAGAAACTATGTATTGCATATAGGGCAATCATCTAAGGTCGTGAAAATAAATTTAATCTACTACATCACGGATGTGCTTAAAAAGCACATCCTGTCTCTAACGGGATGAATAAAAATTATTTATTTGTTATTTTGGGATTTGTGATAGTGGTCATTGTTATGGTCGCAGTTTTGTATCCGAAAGAAAAAGCCGGCGGAGAACTGGATTCTTTCGCCCAATGCCTCGCGTCAAAGGGAATAACCATGTATGGCGCGGAGTGGTGTTCTCATTGCCAAAACGAGAAGAACCGTTTCGGAAACTCGTTTAGACTCGTGCCGTATGTCGAATGTCCGGCCGACCCCAAACGGTGTCTTAGCGCGGGAGTTGCCGCCTATCCGACATGGATATTTCCTGACGATAAAAAACTTGTTGGGGAGCAAGGGCTTCAAAAACTTTCCGATGAAAGTGGTTGTCCGTTGCCGGCGCAGAAGTAAATCAGCGGCTGGAATTCGACGCGAAAAGATGATACGATTGTCGGCATCGGCGGATTTTTAACCTATGAAAAAATTAGCAGTCATTCTAAACGGGGTTCCTGGAAGCGGGAAAGGCATGCAGGCGGACCTTATCGCGGACCGCTTGGGGCTTATTCATATAGACACAGGCAAGCTTTTACGTGCCATTCTTTCCGACGAATCGGGCAAAAACGACCCCGTTTTGAAGCGTGAACGCAAGCTTAACAACGCGGGAATCCTGAATACGCCGAGCTGGGTTCTCGCGACACTTAAGAAAAAAGTCGGCATCATGGCGAAATTGGGATACGGCATAGTTTTCAGCGGTTCTCCGCGGACAATGTACGAAGCAGAAGGACTCGTGCCGTTTCTTGAAAAACTTTACGGTAAAAAAAATATTTATGTGGTTAGATTAAAAGTTCCGTTCGCCGTTGCGGCGAAGCGGAACAGCGTCCGTTTGGTTTGTTCGACTTGTCGGCATCCGCTTCTTTCGGCATTTTACCCGTCCAAAAATCCACGCAATTGTCCGGTATGCGCAGGAGTGCTTGAGCGCAGAATCGACGATAACCCGCTCAAATTTAAAACCAGAACCGAGGAATATGAAAAACGCACCATGCCGATTTTAAAGTATATGAAAAACCGCGGGTATAAAGTAATCAGCGTGAACGGCACGCCGCCGCCTTATAAAGTTTTCGACAAAATAAATGTCTCTTTTAAAAACAGAAAATGAAATTGAAATAATGGCCGAGGCGGGCGAGAAACTCGCGGTCATTTTGGATTTTTTGGCGAAAAGCGTTAAAGCCGGGATAAGAACGAACGAGCTCGACAACATCGCTTTCAAAATGATAAGGGAAACCGGCTGCCAACCGGCTTTTTTGAATTACAAACCTCACGGGGCAAGAAAAGCATATCCTGCGACAGTTTGCGTTTCCATTAACGAAGTTGTCGTTCACGGCGTGCCGTCGGATTACGTTATTAAAGACGGCGATATAGTCAAAATAGATTTGGGTTTGATATACAAGGAATTTTACTCTGATTCCGCGGTAACAATCGGCATAGGTGCCATCGGGATTAAGAATAGAAATCTGATTGAAACGACAAAAAAGGCCCTTGAGCTCGGTATCGAAGAAGCGCGTCCCGGCAATACTTTGGGCGATATTGGCTTTGCCATAGAACGACACGTCAAAGCGAATGGATTTTCTATCGTGGAACTTTTGACCGGACACGGCATCGGGCGCGAGCTTCACGAAGACCCGTACGTGTATAATTTCGGCAAGCGCGACGAAGGGGACGAACTGAAAGAAGGAATGGTAATAGCAATAGAACCGATGGTTGCCGCCGGCAAGGGAAGCTTGAAACAGTTGAAAGACGATAGTTTCGCCACCGCCGACGGTTCGTTTACTGCGCATTTTGAACATACCGTGGCGATTACGAAAGACGGCCCGAGAATATTAACAAAAATTACTAATTTCTAATTGACCTGATTCCTAATCAACTTTTTTAATGTTAAAATGTCCAATACATAAACTTTTTATTGTTGGTCATTAAGTCGATTGGGATTTTATTAGAAATTAGAAATTATGAATTAGAAATTTAAATGAAGCCCTTTCTCTCAATAATAATTCCTGCCTATAACGAAGCGGAAAGATTGCCGTTGACGCTCGTTGATATGGACAAGCGCCTGAACGGCGTGAAATATTCTTACGAAATTCTGGTAGTTAATGATGGTTCGACTGACAACACCGGTGAGATAGTCAAAAAAATGGCGCCGGCGATAAAAAATTTGAAACTCATAGACAACAGGGTTAATCAGGGAAAGGGCGGCGTCGTAAAGCAGGGGATGCTTCTCGCGAAAGGCGAATACCGGCTTTTCACGGACGCCGATAATTCCACTTCCATCGACCATTTCGAGAAAATGATTCCTTTTTTGTCCGCCAAAGGCCCGCTTCGCCAGCGAAGCGAGGCGAGCGGATCCGCCTATGGCGGGAAAAATAACGAAATTTATGACGTCGTTATCGGTTCGCGCGCGGTTAAAGGCAGCAAGCTTGAACCGCCGCAGCCTTTCTACAAGCAGCTTCTCGGAAAATTGAGCAACATAATAATTCAAATTGTAAACGTGCCCGGAATCTGGGACACGCAGTGCGGCTTCAAGGCTTTCGGCGAAAAAGCCGCCGAAAAAATTTTCAATGTTTCGAAAATCAACGGCTGGGGTTTTGATATTGAGGCCCTGGCGCTCGCCAGGCATTTTGGATACCGCACGAAAGAAATGCCCGTTCACTGGGTAAACGATATCAGGTCGCACGTAAAATTGTCCGCTTACTTGAAAACTTTCGTGGAAAACGTTAAAATTCGCTGGTGGATAATGACAGGCGCTTATGAAGAAAGCACTAAATCCTAAGCACTAAATCCCAAACAAATCCCAATAACCAAATTAAAAATCCCAAATACGTTTGAAATTTTGAATTTAGATATTATTCCAGATTTCAGATTTGAAATTTATAATTTATCAAAGTTATGGACAAATACTATCTTACCAAGGAACGCGCCGAAGAACTGAGAAAAGAGCTCGAAACGCTTAAAGGAGAAAAGCGTCTTGATGTTGCCGACCGCTTGAAGCAGGCCAAGGAATTCGGAGACCTTTCCGAAAATTCCGAGTACACCGAAGCCCGCGAGGAGCAAAGTCGCGTGGAAACGCGCATCTCGGAGCTTGAAGATATGCTCAAAAAGGTCGTTCTAATAAAGGACGAAAAAACATCGTTTAGCGGCAGTATTGTTATAGGTTCTACGGTTACAGTTAAGAAAAACGGCAAAGTTTCAATTTACCGCATAGTCGGTTCGAATGAGGCCAAGCCCGAGGAAGGAAAAATTTCAAACGAGTCTCCGCTCGGACGCGCCTTTTTGGATAAAAAGGTAGGAGAGGCCGTGACGGTAACGACTCCTGGCGGCAAATTCGATTATCAGATAATGAAAATAGAGTAACGCGATGCGAACGATGCGAATATCATGCGAATGCCGCGAATTGTTTAAAAAATTATTTGTAGATTCGCATGCATTTGTAGATTAGCATCGCGTTTATATCATGTTGGACGACATTATAAAAGAACGGCTGAAAAAACTTTCCCGCCTCAAGGAAGCCGGAATCAACCCATATCCTGCTTCGCTAAAGCGGACGCTTTCCGTCAGCGAAGCGTTGCAAAAATATAAAGCTTTGGAAAAATCCCGCAAGAAAGTTTTTCTTGCCGGGCGGCTTTTGAGATGGCGCGACCAAGGGGGAGTTATATTTGCCGACATTGCCGACGAAAGCGGCAAAATACAGCTTGTTCTTAAAAAAGACACGCTGAAAAACTTCGCACTTTTTAAAGAAACGCTCGACCGTGGCGATTTTCTATCGGCTGCCGGGACGCTTTTCAAAACGAAAAAAGGCCAGGAAAGTCTGGACGTGAAAGAATTGAATCTGCTCGTAAAGTCCGTTAGGCCATTGCCGAGCGACTGGTACGGACTTGAAGAAACGGAAACCCGCTTCCGAAAAAGATATTTGGATATTTTAATAAATTCAGAAATTAAAGAACTTTTCCGGAAGAAAAGCGTTTTCTGGCAGTCGTTCCGAAAGTTTCTTTCGAAAGAGGGATTTATGGAAACCGAGACGCCGGCGCTTGAAGCCCTGCCTGGTGGCGCGGAAGCCGAACCGTTCAAAACGCGTCACAACGCCCTCGACACCGATTTTTATCTGCGTATTTCGCTGGAACTGCCTCTAAAAAAACTTTTGGTTGCCGGATACGAAAAAGTTTTTGAAATCGGCCGCGTATTCAGAAACGAGGGCATTGACCGCGAGCATCTTCAGGATTACACGCAATTGGAATTTTACTGGGCCTATCACGATTACAACGACCTTATGAAGCTGACCGAGAAAATGTTCAAGGACGTAATCAAAAAAACTACGGGCGGACTCAAAACAAACTTTCAAGGGCAAAAAATAGACTGGGGCAGGAAATGGGAAAAGGTGGAATACGTGAAAGTTTTCGAAAAATTCAACAAGATTAATCCCGTTTCTGCTTCGCGCGATGAACTTTTCAAAAAAGCGGTTTCCTTAGGATTACAGCCCGAAAAGCATCTTGGCAAAGGACGGCTCATAGACCTAATTTATAAAAAAACAGTCAGGCCGACTTTGATTCAGCCATGTTTTTTGCTCAATCCGCCTGTTGAAGTGGAGCCGCTTGCCAAGCGTTCAGAGAAAAATCCTGCTCTCGTAGAAAGGATACAAGTAGTTGCGTGCGGCACGGAGCTCGGCAAGGGATTTTCGGAATTAAATGACCCCATAGACCAGAGAGCGCGCTTTGAAGAACAGATGAAATTACGTGCGGCTGGGGACAAGGAAGCACAATTCTTGGACGAAGATTTTCTAGAGGCCCTTGAATACGGAATGCCTCCTGCCGCCGGCTTCGGCCTTTCTGAACGCCTATTCGCGATTATTATGGACAAACCTGTCCGCGAAGCCGTGATTTTTCCGCTCATGAAACCAATAAAGAAATAAGCTAAAGATATGAGCGAGGCTCGCCGCAGGCGGCCCGCTAATACGGCCACAGAAACAGAATTTGGTAGCCGATTTGCAAAATAACTGAAAAGTTTTATAATCAAGCTGTTGCAAATTTCCAACGGCGTTTAAACGCGCCAAACATAAGAGAAAGGATTAGACATGAAAACGTGTGCTTTCAGGAGCTTCATCATCGCCAGTGTCCTTTTTGGGGTAATTCTGGTGACCTCGGCCGCAGACAATATACCCGTGCCGACCCTGACAGGGATCGCAGTGGGTACAATTTCAGTGTTTTGCGCTTGTCGTTGGCAAGAGTTGCTTTACCAAAGAAATGACTCCTCGCCAAAGGCCGGCATCATCGTTACAATGTCTTGGTTTGCCGGCGCGCTCATTGCCGGTGGCGCATACTTGCTTTACCATGCAATGATTTCAATGCCGTTCACTATGCCGGACACATGGTACTGGGCATACTAACAAATGGCGTCGTAGGAGATCGAAAAGATCGCCAGCACTACGACGCCAGTAGTACTTTTATCCATCTCGATAATCGAGAAAACAAACCACCGCTATGCCTAGGCATAGCGGTGTACATAAATAAAATTGATATTTTCTACTACATTCTACATACTAACTACAGATTTAATTTGTCATCCTGAGCAAAACGAAGGATCTCTGTAAGAAATACTAGAGATTCCTCGCAAAGCTCGGAATGACAAAAAATATAAAACTCTACTCACTACCAACTACAAACTATCATGCGCAAAGTAATGGTCTTCGGCGTGTTTGACGGCGTCCATGAAGGACACCGTCATTTTTTCAGGGAAGCCAAAAAGATTGGCGACTACCTTATTGCCGTAGTCGCCGCGGACGAAATTGCCAGGGTTTTAAAGGGAAAACATCCGAAGAAAGAGATTTCTGAACGCATCGCTGAAATTGAACAAGAAATAGAAGTTGACGAGGTTCTCGTCGGCGACGAAGAAATGGGCTCGTGGGAAATTATAAAAAGAATCCGTCCGCATGTTGTCGCCGTGGGTTACGACCAGAAAGAAATGAAAAGAGACCTCGAAAATTCAATCGACAATTTCAACTGGTTTATTGAAATAGAAACAATTTCCGCGCACAAGCCGGAGAAATACCATAGTTCTCTGTTAGACAGTTGAAAGTTTGTAAAGTTATAAAGTTCGTAAAGTACAATTACTTTAAAAACTTTTAACTTTCAACTTTATAACTTGATTGCCTTCTCGCACACCATATTCGGCTCGCCGTTGCGCCAGGACATTTTTCCTTTTACCGCGACGATATTATTCACCTTCCAGATATCCATAGTTTTTTCAAGCGTGTCGTTGAAAACGACTACCTCGAGCGGTTTTTCGGAAAAATCTTCTATTTTCGCGAATATCATCGGCTGGCCGCCCTTTGTCAATATTTTTTTTACTTCGGAAATCGTGCCGGCGATTTTTACAACTTGCTCTTTTCTATCCTTGGCTCGCGCCTCTTCTATTTTAAGAGCGCCAATTTTCTCGATTTTTTCTCTGTAGGAATTGAGCGGATGGTCGGAAATATAAAAACCGAGAAGTTCTTTTTCCCAGCCGAGTTTTTCGACGGTAGTCGCGGGCTCAACCTGCTTTGAAAACTTGAACGATAAGCTGACCGGGGCGTTGCCGAAAAGAGAATTCGTTTGCTGATTACCCTTTTTGACCAGCGTGCTGAAGCGCAGAACTTCATCTATGTTTTCCAGCGCCTGCTTCCTTTCTATTCCGAGCGAGTCGAACGCGCCGCTTTTAACAAGGCTCTCCAGGGATTTTTTGTTGAGGTCTTTGTGCTGTATCCGGTTCAGAAAGTCGTTGAAATCTTTGAATTCTCCGCGCGTCATTCTGTCATCTATTATCGCCCGGACGATAGCCTCGCCGACATTTTTTACCGCAAGAAGGCCGAACCGTATTGTTTTATTCCCGTCCGGCGAAAAATTAACGGAGCTTTTATTGACGTCCGGCGGCATCACCCTGATTCCTTTTTGTCTGGCTTCGTTGAAAATTACTGCTATACGGTCGATATCGTTAATTTCCGCGTTGAAAAGCGAAGACATGAATTCCTCGGGGTAATGCGCCTTTAGATATGCCGTGCGGTATCCGATGAGCGCGTAGCAGACCGCGTGGCTGCGGTTGAATCCGTAGCGGGCGAACGGCTCGAACCATTTCCAAATTTCTTTGGCCATCGATTTACCGATACCGTTGTTTACCATGCCGTTCACCATTTTTTCCTCCTGTTCAAGAAGCAGAGCTTTTATTTTCTTGCCGACCGCTTTACGCAATGTATCTGCTTCCGAAAAAGTAAAACCGGCCAGTTCCCGCGCCACCTGCATAAGCTGTTCCTGGTAAAGCATTATGCCGTAAGTTTTTTTGAGAATAGTTTCCAGTTTGGGATGAAGATACGTCACTTTTTCTTTTTTGTGCTTCCTCGAAATATATCGGGGGACCATTCCTGCTTCGAGAGTCCCGGGACGATAAAGCGAAATCATGGCGACTATGTCTTCAAACTCTGTCGGTACAAGGTCTTTAAGATAATGGCGCATCCCGTCGCCTTCAAGCTGGAATACTCCCGTTGTGTCCGCCTTCTGCAGAAGTTCGAAAGTTTTTTTATCGTCAAGAGGCAGCTCGGAAATTTTTATGTCCTTGTCGTGGAGTTCTTTGATTAGGCGGACAGTTTCTTCTATTATGGTCAGGTTTTTAAGTCCGAGGAAATCTATTTTAAGGAGACCGAGGTCTTCTATGCTGTGCATCTCGAATTGCGTGATGATTATATCTTTGTCCTGCGGCGCGAACTGAAGAGGAACATTGTCAATCAGCGGGTCTCTTGAAATAACGGTACCGCAGGCATGAACGGAAGCATGGCGCGCCACTCCTTCAAGATGTATTGCGGCGTCAATCAGTTTTTTCGCGTTCGCGCTATCTCTATACATTTCTTTCAAATCATCTACATCCTTTAGGCATTTTTCCAGCCAGCCCTCTTTCATTCCTTGTGTCGGATTGAAAGGAATCAGTTTGGCTATTTGATCGCAGAATCCGTAGGGAATACCCATAGCCCGTCCCGCGTCGCGTATTGCCGCGCGCGCGGCCATCGTTCCGAAAGTTATTATCTGGGCTACTCTGTCCTCACCGTATTTCTGACGCGCGTAAGCCAGCACTTCGTCTCTCCGCTTGTCGGCAAAGTCAATGTCAATGTCAGGCATCTGTATTCTTTCAGGGTTAAGAAAGCGTTCAAAGATAAGCTCATATTTGATTGGGTCCACCTCGGTTATATCCAATATATATGATATCAAGCTTCCGGCGGCTGAACCGCGGCCGGGTCCAACAGCGATGCCGTGAGTTTTTGCCCATGAAATAATGTCCTGAACGATGAGGAAGTAATCGGCAAAGCCGGTTTTGGTTATGACGCCAAGCTCGTATTCCAGGCGTTCTTTAATCTCTTTTGTTTGTTCGTTCGGCGCAAAACGTTCGCCGATTTTTTTATTTATGAGCTCTCGCAGATAATCATTAGCCGACTGTCCGTCAGGTATCGGGAAATTCGGAAGAAGAATTTTGTTTAGTTCCAGTTCCACGTTGCATTTCTCGGCGATTCTTCCGGATTCTTCGACGGCTTCGGGAATATCCTTGAAAATCTCGGCCATTCTTTCAGGCGAAGTTATCGAATAATCATCTTGCTTCATTGTCATCCGGCCATCGTCCTGAATCTTGTTGCCGGTCTGAACTGCTAGAAGTATGTCGTGATATTCGGCATCTTCCGGTTTCAAGTAGTGGCTGTCCTGCGTGGCGACAAGCGGAGTTCCGGTTTTTTTACTAACCTCAATCAATCCTTTCCATACTTTTTCGTGCCATGCCGGATTGAAATTTGGATGATTGCCTATTTCTATATAATAATTTTCCGCGCCGAAAATTTCTTTGTATTCTTCCACGACTTTTTCGGCGTCCTTATTGTCGAGAATGGCGCGCGCCAGTTCTCCGGAGTAGCAGGCGGAAAGCGCGATGAGTCCGTCGTGATATTCGCGGAGAAGGTCTTTGTCCACGCGCGGCTTGTAGTAGAATCCTTCGAGATGCGCTTTGGTGACAAGCTTAATGAGATTTTTCCAGCCCGTTTCGTTTTTAGCGAGAAGTATCAGATGATAATATTTTTCGTTCGGTTCGCGGCTGAAACGGTCGCGCGGAGCCACATATGTTTCTACTCCGAAAATCGGCTTTACTCCGACCGCTTTGGCTTTTTTGTAGAATTCCACGGCGGAGTAAAGCGTGCCGTGGTCTGTGACAGCAACCGATTTCATTCCCAGTTCTTTGACGCGCTTAACCAGTTCGTCTATTTTGGTAAGACCGTCGAGCAGGGAATAATGGGAATGAGTATGAAGATGAGTGAATTTGGACATATCTGTACTGGTAGAGTTTAAGCTAATTTTTTGCCAATATCAATTTGCATTTATCTTTATTTTGTCGGGCTATTACCGCATCGGCGCCGTCTTATTCTAATGTTCTTTACGGGGATTAACTGATTAACTCTGTTGGTTTTTTTCCGTTGCATTGAATGGATCTCTTCCAAATAGTATAACCCGTCAGCCACGCGCATACAGCGTTCCAGCTTCGA
>Ga0209343_10009757_pt1 | contig 11015 bp, 9 predicted proteins | sample RifCSPlowO2_02_FD_184026 | JGI IMG/M metagenome (GOLD analysis project Ga0209343, IMG submission 184026) | Groundwater microbial communities from Rifle, Colorado - Rifle CSP2_plank lowO2_0.2 (SPAdes) (version 2) | ecosystem: Environmental > Aquatic > Deep subsurface > Groundwater | place: Rifle... | reverse complement strand
GACCGGCACACCCCATAGCCCCGGTAGGGGCGTAAGACCATCGAGCCCTCCGTATCTGTCGCCCCTACCGGGGCTGGGGTCTTTCGATCTCCCGATTCCCAGGACTCACGTCCTGGGCTAGAATCTACCGCCCTCCGGGGCTACCGCTGCGGTCTACAGGAACTACAAGACCGGGGAGAAGAGCAGAACCCTTCGTGTTTTCTCGATCGTTGCGCGGGAGCAGGCGCAGGATGAAATCGGCGCAAGCGATTGCTGGGAAGAGAACCAGAACAGGACGAAGATGGCTTACAACAGACGGAAGGTGACTTCGATGATGGCGGCAACGTCCACGGCCTGGCCGTTCCGCAAGCCGGGTCTGAAGCGCCACTGTTTGACGGCCTCGATGGCTTTTTCATCCAGGCCCAGGCCGAGCGGCTGGAGGACGCGGATATCGCGCACGGTGCCGTCGCGCTGGACCACCAGGTTCAGCACTACGGTCCCTTGATACTTGGCCTTGCGGGCCTGTTCGGAGTATTCCGGGTCCACTTTGACGAGCACTTGGGGGGCGCTCACGCCGCCGCCAACGCGGAAGACTCCGCCGCCGATGCCCCCGCCCTCGCCGGGTCCCACGCCCGGACCACTACCGGAGCCGACTCCCCCGCCAGAACCTGACCCAATCCCGCCGCCAAAACCGGGCCCGTTCGAGGGCATACCGAGCCTGCCCATCGGGTCGCCCAACTGCGCGATGTTGACCTGCGGGAGCGAGATCTCCGGCGGCACGATGACTGTCGGCTCGGCCGGAAGCTTTGGCTCCGGATTGCGGATCACAACGGCGGGTGGCGTCAACTGCACCATCGCAAACCTAGGTAGCTTGCCTTTCGAAGCCGGTTCGGGTGACCGATCTCCCCCGCCGCCTCCTCCGCCCGACTTCTTATCGGCCGCCGGCAGTTGCATCGCATACGGCGAAATATCAATCGGCGTGTAGATGATTTCTTTCTTGATAACCTCCACGGCCTTGGTGCCTACGGGAACCAGCAGCACGGCGATCACGAGGGCGTGGATGGCAAGTGAAACGGGACGGGCCACTTTGCCGTAGCGGTAATCGCCCCACAGTTCTTTGACGGTTACCGGCTTGGAAGTCAACTGTAACGGCGGCAGCTTCGGCGGGCGCACCAAATCCCGGATCTCCTGAAACAGGGAGGCATACCAGGGCGGAACCTCAAACACCATGGCGTTGGAAAAGTGGTCTGCGGCGGCGTGCCAATCCGCAGATGGATTGCCAGCGATATTGTTTTCCGGAGAGTTGTCCACCATGGTCAAGCCGGGGAGGCTCACTTCCCCTCACTTCCTATCTTAAGAACATTCCCGGTCCGGTTGCAAGAGAAAAAGCAACAGAATTCCTTGTTGCTTCCCTTTCGCAACCTCATATAAGGAGATGAAGATTGTCTCCCAAACGTTGCATCCTCGATCCGCCAACCCGCTCCGCGCTAGGCCTTCATTCTACTACAGTCCCGCAGAAATTGCTGCCCGTGAATCCGAACCGCTCCGGGAACCGCGCCTCGGTTGGAGACGGTCCCCGCCCCAAGAGACTGCGGCCCCGGAAGGAGAGCGTTGGGGACCAGAACGAAGTCCGGGTATAGTCGCCGCACGGAGGCAGGAGGAGCAGCCATTGCTGTACCGCGCTTTACCGCCGTGGGGCAAACACATCCAGCATGGGAACCGGTCCTCCGCTGGTCACCACGGTGGGCATGACTCCATTCCATTTATCCACAGCGGCTCTCTGCACCTCGATTTGCCGCAACTCCAGCAACTGCGCCGTTATCTGCGCCTTTTGGAGCTCCAGTCCCCTGGCTTCGGCTTGGGCCCGAGTGATTTGCTGTTGCGCCTCAAACTGCACGCGCTTCAAGGCATTCTCTGCCTCCAGGGCTTGTTGGACCGCTTTGACCTTCGCCTCGATGGAGTCCTGGAAGACTTGCGTGAACCGAAAGTCGGTGATGGAAAGTTCTACCACTCCGATACCCAGGGGAGCTAACCTTGCCGTCATCAAATTTTGAAGTTCCTCTTTCACCCGCGGCCTTTGTGTGATCAACTGCTCGGCGTCGAAGTTGGCCGTGGTAGATTTGACCGCTTCCTGGATAAACGGCTGAATGATTCTGTTTTCATAATCCTGCCGCATATTGCGATAAATTTCCCCCACCTTGGCGGCCTGCAACTGGTAGTTCAAGGTGACTTCTGTGGTAACCACTTGCAAGTCCTTGCTGGAAGCACTGGCAGGAGCGGAGTATTTCTGAATCTGGGTTGACATCAGAATTACCTGCTCGGCGAAAGGAACCTTGAAATAGAGACCTTCTTCTTTGATCTCCCCGGTCACGGCCCCAAAACGCAGCAAGACGCCTCCTTGTCCTGCGCCGACGATCCCCGTGATTCCCGCCATCACAATGAGGGCGGCAATCACGACCCCAATCACAACTATCTTTTTCCCCATCCCCGGCGGCATTCTAAAATCCCTAAATTCCTGAGCAGAGTACTCTGACATCTCCACCTCCGTTTTTTTTACAATCCATGGAATGAACCACTGATAACTATTGTACGTCGAGCAGCCCAAGAAGCCAGGGAATTCGGTCGGAGGCAAGAATTCGCAAATCTTATTAACGAGTCTCCTGTCGGGAATAGGGAGAACTCTTGGTCCTCTGCCAGCCTCATCACCGAAGCGACGGCCGTTAATTAACGGTGTCCGAGGCGGCGAGCGAGGCGAAGTCAATAAACCCGGATTTCCAGTTTGCAATGGCAGAAGAAACCTCCTGCTCGCCTCTCACGTCAATCCGGTGGGACCGTAGGAGAGAAAATTTGTGCTCGGAGGACTCCACTGGGGGCAAGCGGGTGTATATTCGTTACTGTCGGGAGGCCAAAAAGTTAATTCCGGATAAGCATTGTGATTGGTGGGATGTGGTTAACCCTTCGTTCAAAGAGTAGCGGGAATTTCGGTTTTTCGAACCGTAGAAAATAGGTGCCCAACAACCTCGAGGAGAGTTGTGTACGCTCCCGAGCGTCGTTTCCTGAAACAGGAGGGGTGCAGGAAGGGGGGTGAACGCCGGCCGCCAAGGCGACCGGCCCGACTTGCTGCCCGGCCGCTCCGTTGACAGCACCGTCCTCGGGGGCCCGAACCGATACTTCGATCCCACCGCCTTCGCCGTCCCGGCGGCTGGATTCTTAGGCAATGCGGGGCGGAATATTCTACGGGGACTGGGACTGGCCAACCTGGATTTCTCGGTAGCGAAAGATACGCCGTTGCCATTTCTGGGAGAGACCGGAAAATTGGAGTTCCGCGCCGAACTCTTTAACATCCTGAACCGGCCGAACTTGGCATCGCCGGACCGATTCGTCTTTGCGGGCCAGGCCAGCGGGGAAGCCCCGCTTCCTACCGCCGGAAGGATTAACAGCACGGCCACTACCTCGCGGCAGCTTCAGTTTGCGCTGAAGATCGTGTTCTAGGACGTTGTTGGAACGTAGATTGGGGACGGTTCCCGAGCGACGTCTTTTCGTGTTCAAGCCCAGGCTGGTTCGTTGGCAATTGGATGATTTTTCGTTCGACGAGCAGCGAAAACTTTTGGATTTCGAGCCGTTGGAAATAGTCTATTAACAATAAAGTGGCAATTATGAAACGTTTAGTAGAATAGGGGATGATGAGGCTGAGCTGGACAGGGCGATGTGGCGGGCTAAACCTCATTCGGAAGGAAAACATGAACCCCAGCAGAATCCTGCTGCTGAGCGTAGCGGCAGTATCCGCCTTAAGTTTTGTTGCCACCTCCATCCGCGCCTATCCGGGCGGACCGCCGCCTGGGGTTACCGGAGGTTTTGGGGAGCGCACCTGCAACCAATCCGGTTGTCACAACAGTTATGAGCTCAATGCCGGCAGAACTTCGGGGCTGGGCGATCTGGTTATCTCCGGTGTGCCGGATCAGTACCAGCCCGGCATGACTTATTCCGTCAGGGTGACGATCACCCATACGGAAGGTCGAGATGCGTGGGGATTTCAACTGGCAGCGCGGGTGAAGGAGTCGGGAGCGCAAGCGGGAGAATTCAAGCCGACGGACGGCACTACCCAAACGCTGCTGGAGAAGGGCATCCAGTACATTGAACATACCTTGGAAGGGACGAACTCTAACGTCTTCGAATTTAACTGGGTGGCGCCCAGCAGCTCGACAGGAGAAATAGTCCTGCACGCCGCCGGCAATGCCGCTGACGGAAGCCTTAGCCCCGATGGAGATTACATCTATTCCTCCAGCGCCACCCTTCGAGCGCCCACCGCCAGCGCCCGTCTGCCGGGGACGCCGTGAAGGTCGCCGGCGGGGCTGACTTCGGGGACGGGCGAACCTGCCGCAAGGCAACGGTATGGACCATGCCGAGAGGAGCAACCACATGAGGATACAGAAGAGAAGCGGGAGGGTGTTTTCCCTAGTTATCATTCTTTGCGCTTTCCTGATCGCTTGGGGCGTGGCGGTCCGAAGCCGACCGGGATCGGTCGTCCAGGCTCAAGCAGACAACTGGACCACGCCCACAGCGCAGCGAATGGGGATACGGTTGCTGGAGACTCATGATTCCAGCGGGCCGCCGGCATACCCCGTGGAGGCAGGGGATTTGCTCTTCTTCACCAATGCCGGCACTTCCGGATCCCAGAACGTGACCAACTCCGTCGTGGTCATCAATGCCAAGACCAAGAAACCGATCGCGATTTCGGAACTGAATTCCATCTACACCGACAAATACACCAGCCATAGCATCGGAGTATCCCCGGACGGAAAATACATCTACCTCCCCAGTCTCTTGAGCATTCGGGGGCCGGAGGGAAAGATTCCCAACACGCTCCTGGTCCTGGATTCGAGAAGCCTGAAACTTCATCAGGTACTTGCCTCGGGCGGCCCTCCTCACCACGTAAAGGTATTTCGAGATTGGACAGGGAAATCGAGAGTCCTGGTGGAGGACTGGACCTGGAGCATGCCCGAAATGAATGGAAAAGGAATTTACGAGCTCGATCCTAACGATCACAACAAAGTCGTTGCCGGATTACTGCCGGGCGAAACCCATGGAAGTATGTACACTACGTTTTCCTCTCCGGACGGCAAGTACTTCTACACGTCCATGCCGGCTCCCCATGTTACCGAGTTGCGGTCTGTTTTGGACGGGTGGCTTGCCAAGATTGACATACAAACCTGGAAAGTGGTGCAGTCCATTCCGATGAAGCCTTATCCGCTCTGGACGGTCTTCAGCAAGGATGGCAAGTGGGCCTGGGTCACTCAATCGGGTGTTGATAGCGTCCTGAAAATCCAGCGAGGAAGCGCGCCGCGCGAGAGGGACACGGTCGTCGCCGAGGTGAAAGTTGGCCCGGGGCCGTATGGCATGAGAATGAGCATGGACGACAAGGAACTGTGGGTTGCGGACAAAGGAGAATTCCGGCCGCGGCCCGGGGCGACGATCACGATTATTGACGCCGAAAAGAACACGGTGAAGACCACGCTCCAGACCAACTGCCTCAGCAATGATCACATCATTCTGTCTCCCGATGGCCAGGAGATGTGGGCGACGTGCAATCAGTCCCACGAAATAGTGGTGCTGGATGCCAAGACGCACGAAATCAAGGCTCGCATCCCCATGCCCAACGGCGGTGACAGTCACGGCGGGGTGTTTGTCTCCTACACACGGAGTTCCGGGGGCATTGCTGCTGAGGTGGTGTCGGACCAAAATGGTCTGCAAGGAAGCGCGCTGGATGCTGCTCTGAAAAGAACCCCCTGGGTGGCAGGTGGTTCCCGGTAGAGAATGCTGAGGCGGAAGATGGTTGCCATTCACAATAGCGGTCAGCCAGACGAAGTCCGAAACCACCGTTCGGACCAAACCGAGAGGAGTGACCACATGAAAATTCGCAAGACAAGTTTGAGGAGGATTTTCTTCGTTGCCATTTTGTGCGGATTACTGATCGCGTGGAGCGTTGAGATCCGCGGCCGACACGGATCAATGGCTCTGGCCCAAGGAGGAGACAACTGGACCACTCCAACCGCGCAGCGAATGGGGATCCGGCTGCTGGAAACGCGGAATCCCAGCGGACCGCCGGCCTATTCTGTGGAACCGGGCGATTTGCTGTTCTTCACCAATGCCGGCACCTCGTCTGGGTCCCAGAATGTGACCAACTCCGTCGTGGTCCTCAATGCGAAGACCAAGAAACCCATAGCGGTTTCGGATTTGGATACGGTCTACACCCAGAAATTCAGCAGCCATGGCATCGCAGTGTCTCCGGACGGGAAATACGTCTACCTTCCCAGTCTGGCGAGTGTAAACGATCCCGAGGGGAAAACTCCGAATTCCACTCTGGTCTTGGATGCGCGGACGCTTAAAATCTACCAAGTGATCGCCTCGGGCGGCCCCCCTCATCACGTAAAGGTAATTCGCGATCCGAAGGGGAAGCAGTTGATTCTGATAGAGGACTTTAACTGGCCTTCCCCTGGCGTCTATGGCAAGGGCTTTTACGTGCTCGATCCCACGGACAACAACAAGGTAGTCGCTGGAATGCTTCCTGCGGAGGCCCAGGGGAATCTGCTTTCTGGATTTACATCTCCGGACGGCAGGTACCTCTACTATTCCGTGCCGCCTCCCAACTGGCGAGGACTCATGCCCTATATCGGGGGATGGTTGGCCAAGATTGACATGGAAACCTGGAAGGTGGCGGAGGCCATTCCCATGGGCCGTTTTCCTATCTGGACGGTTTTTACCAAGGATGGCAAGTGGGCCTGGGTCACAAACTCCGCGGATAACAAAGTCGTGAAAATCCAAAGAGCAACTGCGCCACGGGAGAGAGACCGGGTGGTCGCAGAAGTGCCCACGGGACCAAGCCCGTATGGTTTGCGGATGAGTATTGATGACAAGGAACTTTGGGTGGCCGACAAAGGAGAAATAGGCCCGCCTGGTTCGACGATTACCATTATCGACGCCGAAAAGAACCAGGTGAAGCGCACGCTGAAGACCGACTGCATGCGAAATGATCACATCATTCTGTCTCCCGATGGCCAGGAGATGTGGGCCACCTGCAATGGGTCGCACGAAATCGTGGTGCTGGATTCCAAGACTCACGAAATCAAAACGCGCATCCCCATGCCGAATGGTGGGGACAGTCACGGAGGAGTTTTTGTCGCCTATACCCGGAGTTCCCAGGGTATCGCCGCGGAGGTTGTGTCGGACCAAAATGGTCTGCACGGAAGCGCCTTAGACGCCACTCTGAAAGGAACGCCTTGGGTCGCAGGCGGTTCCCGGTAGAGGTTGCTCATACGGAGGATGGTTGCCTTTCGGAGCTGCGGTCCACCCGAAGAGGTGCCAAAGGAACCGTTTGAACTGAGCCGAAGAGGAGCAACAACATGAAGATGGGTAAGAGAAGCGTGCAGGTGGTATTCTTCGTTGCGATTCTAGGCGCGTTATTGGTCACAGGGAGCCTTCAAACCACAGGTCGTCTGGGATCAGTCGCGCAAGCGCAGGGAGACAACTGGACTACGGAGACCGCGCGAAGACTGGGTATACAGCTGCTGGAAACCCGGAATGCCGGCGGACCGCCGGCCTATCCGGTAGCGCCTGGAGATTTGCTGTTTTTCACCAACTCCGGCACGGAGTATGGCGCCCAGAACACAAAAAACTCAGTAGTGGTCATCAATGCGAAAACCAAGAAACCCATCGCGATTTCGGATTTGGATTCCTTCTACGCGGAGGACTACGGCAGCCATGGCATCGGAGTGTCTCCAGACGGGAAGTACATCTACCTTCCCAATTTAGACGGTATAGGCAGCCCGGGGAAGAGGACTCCTAATTCCACTCTGATCCTGGATGCGAGAACCCTGAAAATCAATCAGGTGATTGTCTCGGGCGGCACTCCTCATCATGTAAAGGTATTTCGGGACCCGGCGGGGAAACAGAGAGTTTTTGTAGAGGACTGGACTTGGATCGGCTCTACCATGAATGGCAAGTCCCTTTACGTGCTCGATCATACGGACAACAACAAGGTAGTTGCCGGAATGCTGCCTTCTGAAATCCACGGGGGGACGTATGCTGGATTTACGACTCCCGACGGCAAATACCTATATTATTCCGTGCCGCCTCCCAGTCGCACAGAGCTCATGCCCAAAATCCAGGGGTGGTTGGCCAAGATAGACATGGAGACGTGGAAGGTGGTGCAGTCCATTCCCATGAAGCGATATCCTCTCTGGACAGTATTTACCAAGGACGGCAAGTGGGCCTGGGTCACGAACTCCGCGGAAGAAGCCGTCTTGAAAATCCAGCGAGGAACTTCCCCCCGAGAGAGAGACAAGGTCGTGGCCGAAGTGCCCACGGGGACAGGACCGTATGGGATGCGCATGAGTATTGACGACAAGGAACTCTGGGTTGCGGACAAAGGAGAATTCCGGCCGCGGCCCGGGGCCACGCTCACCATTATCGACGCCGAAAAGAACGAAGTGAGGCGCACCATTCAGACCAACTGCATCCGCAATGATCATATCATTCTCTCTCCCGACGGCCAGGAGATGTGGGCCACCTGTAATGCGTCCTACGAAATTGTCGTGCTGGATGCCAAGACTCACGAAATCAAAACTCGCATTCCCATGCCCAATCAGGGCGATAGTCACGGAGGCGTTTTCGTCTCCTACGCCCGAAATTCGAGGGGCGGTATTGCCGCTGAGGTGGTCTCGGACCAGAATGGTCTGCAAGGAAGCGCCTTGGATGCCTATCTGAAAGGAACGCCCTGGGTAGCGCCGGGTGCCAGGTAGGAGGATGTGGATCAGGGGGATTTCTTGGTTTCCAAACTCAGGAGCCGCTTGGCGGATGATGGGCGGAAGAGGAGCGTTCTGATCGGGAGGGAAAGATGAAATCGTATCGCCGTATCGCTATCGCGGTTCTGGTTCTGTTGGTGTTGACCGTTGTTGCTCGGAGGGCGCAGCTCATCCCCGCGGCCGCCGAGTCGCAAGGCCCGCCGGCGGCGCAACCGGCCAGGGGTCAGGAGGCTGCGCCCTCCGCTCCGCGAGCGGCTGCCCAGCAAGGACAAGGTACGCCCCAGGGTTCCCCTGGCCCCGCCTCGCAGCTCCTAAGACTGATGGACGTGGACAAACCGGATTTTGGCATCAAAGTCATCCAAACATTCGATGCCAGCGGAAAGCCCGCCTATGAAACCAAGGGCGGAGACTTGCTATTCTTCACAAACGCCAGCGTCAGTTACAACTCCACTGCCGACAAGCCCATGGTCATCGTCATTAATGCCAAGACGCGCAAGACCATCGCGGTGGCGGAAATAGATCATATGCCGTCTACTCCGCATGGCATTACGCTGTCGCCCGACGCCAGATACATCTATGTTCCTTCTGGTCCCTCCGTGAACGCGAGTGGCGAGCGGAGACCGGCCGGAATGCCGGATTCAGCGCCCACCGCCGTGGTGGATGCGAAGACGCTGAAACTGGCGGCCCTGATCCACACCGGCGGTACGACGCACCACACGCAGGTCTTCGCGGACAAGTACATTTATTTCGATTCCTTCCGCGGACCGCTGCCCATCTTTTTGCTCGATCCCGCGACGAACAAGGTGGTTCGCGGCATTCCAGCCGGAGATTTCAACGGGCGTCCGTACATCGGCTTTCCATCGCCGGACGGCAAGTTTATCTATGTCACTGTCCGGCCCGGCATCAACCGGGATGCCAGCGGTCGTGACATGGATGGATGGCTTTCCAAGATCAATGCGGAGACGATGCAGGAAGTTGCCGCTTTCCCCGTCGGCCCCGGTCCGGTTTGGACCGCGATTACCCAGGATGGAAGAATCGGGTACGTCACGACCGCTCCGAATAACAAGTTGGTGAAAGTGGACTTGGAATCAGGAAAGATCTTGGGCGTCGCGCCCACGGGGCGCGGGCCTTATGGCATCCGTCTCTCGCCCGATGAGAAGATCGCCTATGTTGCGAACAAAGGCGAGGGCGGGAATGGGCAAAAAGGCGCGACTTTCTCGGCAATTGATACGATTACAATGTCCATCATCCGCGAGCAGCTTTCCTGCCCGGATGGGTTGTGCCAGGCCGATCACATCATCCTCTCGCCGGACGGAAAGGAATTGTGGATCAGCAACAATCTGGGATCCATCAGCGTCTTTGACCGCGAAACGCTCAAAATGCTCGCCACCATCCAAACGCCCAAGCTGGGTGATCCGCACGGCGGCACGTTCGTACAGGTTGCGCCGGACAATCGGAGCGCCAAAGTGGTCGCCGATATCGGCGGTCCTCACGGTGGCGTGAACCCCTACGCGATGTTTGCGAAAGCGGCCGCGCCAACGGTTCGATCATCCGCCGCGCTGATTGTCGTGGCGCAAGAATTCAGGTTCGCGCCCGCGACGCTGGATGTGACCGCAGGACAAAAAGTCACTTTCGAGTTGGAAAACAAGGATACCGTGGATCACAACGTCGTCTCCCCAGAAGGCGCGTTCCGCGAAGTCATCCTCGGGGGGAGTCAGAAAAAGTCCGTGGAATGGACGGCTCCTTCCCGAGTCGGCACATTCAAATTCGTGTGTACCTACCACCGCGGCATGGAGATGACGGTGAACGTAAAATAGTCCGGCGGTTTCGATCGCCCGCCAGGCTCGCCAACTTGAGTGCGTGTATCCGATGAGGGGTGGCACAGCCAAACCAGGATCGGAGTGAATCGAAATGACAGAACAGATGAGCCGGCACGGCTGGGTTCGGGCTGCCGTTCTAATCTTCGCGGGTGTACTCGCCGCATGGTCCTGGTTGTTTGTGGTCTCGAAATGGGGACCCGCCCGACGGATTGACATCCTCACGTTCAAGGCCGGACTCACCTCCAAGGTAATGCGCACCTTATTGAAACCGGCTCAGGGGACGGGGCACCACAGTCATGACTCCGCCAGCATCTCCGGCATCTATGCGACGCCGGAATATTACGCCATGACCGAGCAGACCCGGGAAGCCGCCAAGTATCTGCCGGAACGCTTCTCCGTGTTTTATGTTTTCGAG
>Ga0209343_10009756_pt1 | contig 11015 bp, 11 predicted proteins | sample RifCSPlowO2_02_FD_184026 | JGI IMG/M metagenome (GOLD analysis project Ga0209343, IMG submission 184026) | Groundwater microbial communities from Rifle, Colorado - Rifle CSP2_plank lowO2_0.2 (SPAdes) (version 2) | ecosystem: Environmental > Aquatic > Deep subsurface > Groundwater | place... | reverse complement strand
GCAGACATGCATCTTGTTGTGCCACCAGACCGTTGGTCGAATCTGTAACCAATGGGGATTACAATCCCAAAAGCATCACGCCTCGGACAGGCTTCCTGGATTGCGTTCTCTTCGGCAACAGCCGCCCTTCCTTCGGCGACGGACATGCATCTTTTTATGCCACCGCCCTGTATATCGTATCTGTACCCAACGGGGATTCCGCTTCCAAATGCATCACGCGCCGGGCAGGCTTCTTGTATCGCATTCTCTTCGGCAACGTGACGATCAGCTCCGGCGGGCTGTGAGAACGCAGAGCCACACCACAGCACTGCCGTTACTGTAAAAACAAGAACCTGAATCCGTGCCATGACGAGGGGGCTATACAAAAATAAATTTATCACCTAACAGTCCGACGTGGGCGGGGCTTCTATTGCCGGTTACCCGTCAACTGAAATGCCGCCCAATAAAATGGATGCGGGAACTTCGCCTTAACCGCCAACTGCGCCTTGCGCAATGCCTCGGCCTTGGGCGTTTTGCCCAATTCGCCATAGAAGCGAGTCATCATCTCGTAGGTGGCGTTATCTTCCACTTCCCATAGGCTGGATATGATGCTGGATACACCCGCATAAAAGAATCCACGTGTCAGGCCGACCACATCGTCTCCGTTATCGATGCTCCCCAATGCCGTTTCGCAGGCACTCAGGGTAACCAGATCGGCATTGAGATTGAGTGAGTAAAGTTCGTCAACAGTGAGCGTGCCGCTAGTGCCGGTGTTCTTGTCTTTGGCAAGATATATCCCGGATTGCAGGGGTTTGACGGGATCGAATTTGCCGTGGCTGGCAAAGTGCAGGTATGCAAAACTGCCCGCGAGATTTTTAGCTGCCGTCTTGGTGGCCTCGGCACGCATCAGCACAGTGGAACCAGGGCGTAGCCGTGCAATTTCCACCGCTTCTTTCTGTGCGCCCGGCAAATCATATTGCGGGGCGCCGAGATCAGGGTTGCCGAAGATAATAAGACCATTGCCGCTTGCCTTGCGCTGGTTGAGAAAACTCATAACACTGGCGCTCGGCAGCAGGCGCAAGGAATAACGGTCGATGACCGAATCGGTGCCGTTGCTCAGTGCATTGAATGGCAAATAATGCAATACGCCGTGCGGCACAACTAACAGCTTCCCTTTAGCAGGCAGGCTTAGCGGAGCCATCAGGCGGTCGTAAAGCTCACGTGCGAGCTGAGTGGTTTCATTCGACTTTGGGTTTTGCACAGCAGCGCGAAAACGGCGCACTGCATCTGATATGCCCGCACCTTCAAGGCGCACGGCTCGGGTCGTCGATTTCGTAGCGACAAAGGCATAAAGGTCATTGCCGTGGTAGTAATACTCAACCAGGGTTTCTTCAGGCTGCAACAGCCCACGCAAGCGTGCTTCGGTGATACCGGTTACAGTGACGAGCGAGGCTAATTCGTAGTCTGCTTTTTGTAGTTGTTCAGCCGCGTTTATAGCCAGGCTCCTGGTGTGCTGGTTTTTTTTCGCCTGCTCCGGCGTGGCTTTCTCCGGGTTGAACGTGGCCAAATCGGCGCTTAGCTTGTTAAGGGTGGACAGCAAGGCGCTAATTTCGCTACTTGGCCTCTCAAGTTTCTCGCGGCTGGCCAGCATATCGACCAGAGCGCGCGCTTTGGCGCGCTCTGCGTATTCAAGTGCCTGGCCGGGCCGTTTTGCCGCGATCAATGCTTTGATCAGATGGCCGTAAATATCCTGCTTATTGCCTACGAAACTGATTTTGGCCGTTTCACTGCTAATGGATGAGCGCAGGCGCTCTACCTCATTAACTGCGCGTTGGTAAAACTCGATTGCCTCTGTTGGTTTTCCTTCTATCTCCGCGATGCGGCCGCGATCATAAAATGCTTCATATGAAGGAGCATAGGATGAACGAGGATCGGCCAAGGCCGCATCGAAGCTCTGGCGAGCCTCCGCGACACGGCCAAGCCCAAGCAACAGATGGCCACGCATAAGGCCCATCGAAATCGAATTGGACGATTTTAGCTCCTCAAATACTTGTGCTCCCAGTGATTTTGCTAACTGTCCGTTTTCGTGTGTGGTCTGAAACACGAATTCCTCGAATATTTCCCACGCTTTTTCAAAGTCTCCAATCTCAGTGTAAATGTTGAGCTGATAGAGAAGCGTGCCACCTGGCGCCACATCATCTTTTAATGACGCAAATTTTTTTGCAACCTCTCTTGCTTGTTCTTTGTCACCACGCATAGCGTGTGCATAGCCTAGTGCCCACAGCACCTCCTGCTCCTGACCTGAGAATCCCCCTTTGTCAATGCCTTCAAGTGCGCGCTTTGCTGCAGCAATAGCCTTGTCATATTCTCCGAGTATCGTGTAACCGGTAGCCATGTTACTGTAAGCAAAACTGGTAACGTCTACCGGCGGCGCCATACTATGCATCTTCAATAGCACTCGGCCATCAGGAGATTTACGCTGCAGCTTATCAAAACAGGAAGCCATTTTCCCATAGAGCCTTGCCTGTAAAGATAATTGGCAAAGCTCATAGAGTTGGCTCGTGGTAGGCTCATTTTGGCCGATGCGTTTTTCCATATAGTCGACCGCTTGCGAAAATTCTGCTTTCATTTTCATCTCTATGAGCTTTTTAGTCTCATCTCCAGTCAGCCCAGTAAATCCATTCAGCTCTTGGGGCTCTACGGCGTAGGACGCGACAGGCAGCAAAGCCGCAAGCAGCAATGCAATATTTAAGACAGGTAGATGATTCAAGCGCATTAGTTATGCTCCGGTATAAGAGTATTGGCTAATTCAAGATTAGCAAAATTCGCCGAATGGGTTCAACTCGTGCGGCGCAATGCCCTTTGGTTATTGCGCCCTACGCAGGCTGTTGATGCCGCAAAAACAAAAACCTGAATCCGTGCCATGATGATTTTTTTAGTCAGTTCTTTCCACCCAATGCTATTACAACTCAGCAAGCGATTTAAAAGCCTCCGAATAAGTATTGCGCCAACGCTGGAGAGCTTCTTCGAATTTCATCTTAAACTCATGACAATTTTCTACCTTAATAAATTTAAAACTGAGCTCATTTCCATCTTTCATTTTCAGTGTTAGAGGATAAAGGTTCTGGTATAACGATTCAAGTCCACGCCACCCCACATGGTATTTTTTTAAACTACAACCCCCATAAGATTCTTTGATATCCCCAAACCAAAGATGACCAGGAGCAGGCGCACCGAATAATATTGGAGGCGGAGTGATGTTGGCGTATATCTCTGTATCAGACAGTGTCAATTCTTTTAAATCTTGATCGGCACCGTATGCGTAAATTATTTCACCTGTCACAAATTTCATGATCACTTTTTTCGGAACTCGTGATTGCTCAACCGACTTCTGGAGATCAACTTTAAGTTTGTCAGCTGCATCAACCTCGGCTTGCTGATCGCTCACTTCCTGTTGGGTTAATGTGTATTCTTCACTCGACATTGAAAATTTAACTCCCTCCAATCGCCAACCATCGTCATAGCGCCGAAAGTGAGCAACGCCTTTACCCCCACTTACCGCAAAACGTTTGATCGTGGGCGGTAGTTGAAAAGCCAAATCGAACTGCACTTCTTTCATGTCCTCGGCCATTGGTACAGGAGCTATTCCGGTAATATCAACATTGGGTGGGCTAACTGGTTGTACGAGGATTGCCTCGGCATAGCCAAATTTGGAAAAAAGTTGCGAGCCTTTGTGTGTAAGTACGCCTTTGTTGCTGAGAATACCCAATGCGTGAGCCTTAGCTGCGGCTTGGGAATTTAGTGGCAATTTCTGAGTTAGGCTTTTCAGTTCCGAGCTGCCCTCAATCAGGCTCTTTGCGGACGACCGACTAAGCTCTGGTTTGCCACAGCCTGCGAGACCAAAGACCAGTAGAAGAAAAATTGCAGGCCGAATTAGGCGTGATAACAAATGCATGAAAATCTCAGGGACAAACCATGAGTTGACGAAACGGCACGAAGAAAAAACAGAAAGACTTGAGGTCATTGTGAATCCCCTTTGAACAAATTTGCTGCTGGCGATAGCTCCCATTTGCGCGGGAACCAGCGATTAGTTTGTGGCCAAGATACGGAGTAGCAAAATCCAGGGTGCTTGTGATGCAAGCCCCGGATTACATCCGGGTTACGCTGGCTGATTATCTGGCCGCGCTACACTCTATGCTGCCAACGCTTTTTTGTTATATTTGTCTGCCGCGAGGGCGGCCCAGATAATGCAAATCGGCCAAGTAATCAATAGGCCAAAACCGAGCGTGAAAATGCCGACCACTATGGAAATTACCAGCATGACAATGCCGCCCATCGCCGTCGAATAAAACATGCCCAGTGGGCCGAACAGTAGAGACAACACCACGGCCACCGCCGTGCTTTTACTTGCCCCTTGTACGACAACAATTTTCTGTATGTTCTGCTTTTGATCTGTCGCCATTTCCATGCTCCTTTATTTAACGTCGAATGTTGTTCATGAATACCGCACCCTGATATAGGAAGCACTCTACGAAGTGTCACTCCAGGCAGCGGCACTGCCTGTCCGACCGAAACACGCGCCCGTCGATTCGATGAATGTGCATCGGATGTCGAAATAAGAATTGTTGTATCGGCTGGCAAGAGTGGGCGGCTTGTTGTTCTGCCATGCACTCCGGTTGGCATCGCCGTGCCGGTCTGGATAATTGCGTTCGGCGTAGTCGGCGAGAGTGTTTTTAGTTGGGTAGAGCGTTTTTGATAACGCCCAGAAATGGCGCGCATGCCTCATGTGCGCCGGGTGGGTCAGCATCCGCTGCCCACAACCGGCTGGCATGGTCGCTAAAACGAAGCATGCCCAACCGGCAATTTTTTCCCGCAAAAACAGGCTAAGGGCTGCGCTGCCTACACTGCCCGAAATAGATGATGAAAGCAAGATTTCTCCCCTTTTTAATTTGTTCAGTTTCCATCTGCTTACAACTCCTCCGGTTATACATCCAGCCGTTTCCCGGCCTGTTTTGTAACTGGCTACGCACCGTCTCTCATGCCTTTTGTTGAACCAAAACGTGGATGGTGCCTACTCAGCATTCCGCAATCTACTAGCGGTTACCTCAAAAAGCAACTGTTAATTACTGCCAAGATGGTAGTTTTTGCGTATGAGCCTGATGAATGAAAAGGAAGCTTTCGGCAAGCGGCTGACGCGTTTGCTCAACGACGCGGGGATAAGTACTGCCAGCCCGACCCTTGTGGCACGCGAGTTCAACCGGCGCTATCTGGGTAAATCGGTTACTACGCAAGCTGTGCGCAAGTGGTTGAATGGGGAAGCCATTCCAGCAGGAGATAAAATCCGCGCTCTGGCAAAATGGCTGAAGGCATCACCCCACTGGCTGCACTATGGGGAAAACGAAAAAAGCGCGGTGACGCTGAAAATTGAAGGGGAGCGCAATACCTACGGGGAAGATGCAGCCATAACTCTGCCGGAAGATTTCCAGCGCCTGGCACCCAGGCACAAGGCGATGGTGTGCGAGATCGTGCATGCCTTGTTGCGCGCGGAAAAGCGGTAACCCTGTCCACACATAGTGTTGCAGTTGCAACACTACACAATACTGCGCAATATTTTGCTTGCCGTCCACAATAAAAACGAGTAGGGTTATCAATCACTGCTGTCCGGTTAAACGGGAGGGTGAACCGCTGAAAGCCATGAATGACGCTGGATTCCAAGCGACGAAGGGTGGTGTCGATTTGAACGGCGCAAGGCGGTTCTGGCAGTCTTCCGGTTTTTCTCCCGGAGGCTGCCATGAATACTGGCAAGACGCTGTTCGCCCAACTAAATCAAAGGTTCCAGGCTCGGGCTTCAGGCGTACAAGAGAATCTTTGCGCTTTCACGCTACCAACAACTCGTGGAGGCGTGAGGCCGTTTTTTCTTGCACTTCGACAGCCTCAAACAATTCGGCGGGATACAGATAATCCTCGCCACTGTCGTCGATCACCCTGATCATGCCGTGACTGTCGGCGGTGGCCAACAGTTCGTAAAGGCGACCAAGAGTAAGGTCATCGGTGGAAAGATCGCCACAGTCTTCCCGCGAGATGCAGACAACGAATTTCATAGCCACTCTTTTACCTTGATTTTTACTTTGCCGATACCGTGCGCCGGGTGTTGAATCCGCCCTTCATGCCACCAGCGCAATTTCGCGGTGGTTGCCTGACGTTTCGAGAATCAGACTGCCTTGGTCTTCGGCAAGTTGTTCGTTGGCGTTGAGCAGTTCGATGCCATAGACAGTGCCGTCCGGCGCAAGATCAACATTCATTTCATCGCTGATCTTGATGGTTGTGACTGTGCCGCGCTTTTCATGAAAACGCAGGTATGCGATGTTGTGTTTCGGGTCGTAGCTCAGTTTCATGTTCGCCTCCCGTCAGAAAAATTTGACGATTACGGTGATGACCAGCCAGCCGTTTTCTTCCACAGCATAAGCCTCGATTTGCTTGACGGCATAATGCTTGCCGTTCCATTCCCCATCGAAGGGAAAATTCCGGCGAAATCCGGTACGACGATGCTTTGCGGGAAACTGTTCGCCTCCCTCCAGCGTTGCTCGGACTTCTTCTTCGTTTGCACCCCTTTCGGTAAGGCGCTCCAAAGCATGGGAGTGAAGTCTGATTTCCATTGGCCTTTATGTGTGAAGGGGAATACTAGCAATAACATCCAGTGACTGCAAGTTTAAGTTTTTGGCAAGTTTTTGGCATCTCATTCCAATTCCTGATCAATAGAACAATATCGTACAAGGGCGGGTTCTACCCGCCGGATACAGATGTCGGGCAGAGCCCGACGGATTATTTTTCAATTGAAGGAGAAATGGAATAAGCCGGACGAGCCGAAACCAAAAAGGACTACCTGTAGGTTGTGCAAACGGCTTCATCCGGGTGCCCGACCAAAAGTTTTACAGGGTTTGCCCACGCGGAGAAGCGGCGCGTACCTCAACATCCGCGTGGGCACAACAGCGTGCCCACCCTACCTGGCTACGGCTTGACCGCCTGCGCTGCCGGTGCAGCAGCCACCTCTGCCTGGCCACCGCCGAATTTGTACACATACACCGCCAGTTTCTTCATTTCGGTATCGCTCAGTTTGCCGACCTCCTTGAACGACGGCATCACCGCCACGCGGCCTTTTGGGTCACCAAAATTCACGCCGTAGGCAATGGTGCGCTTGATACCCTCCACCGAACTCTCGAAACGCCAGATTTTATCGGTCAGGTTGGCCGCGCCCATGGCCTGGATGCCTTTGCCGTCTTCGCCATGGCATGCCCCGCAGCCTTTTTCAACAAACAGCGGCGTGGAGCCAGGCTGGCCTTTTGCAACCGCGTTAGCCAGCGTATCGATCTCGGCGGGTGACAACATATCCTTGTGCGCCATCATCATGCCCCGGCGTCCGCCCTCGATGGTCAGGTGGATATCTTCGATCTTGCCACCATACAGCCAATCGTCGTCGCGCAGTATCGGCGCAAACAGCCCTTCTTTATCGTGCGTGCCAACCCCATTGGTGCCGTGGCAGGCGGCGCAGTTGTCGCCGAACAATACCTTGCCGGAACGAATGACATACTCGGTCAATTCGCTGTCCGCCAGGATGGCTGCCGGCGTCATGCCCTTTAGCTTGGCCTCGAATTTGCCGCGTACCGCATCCACTTTGCCCTTGTCGGCTTCCATTTCCTTGATGGCCGTCCAGCCGCTGATTCCCTTGAAATGATCGCCCATCGTCGAGATAGGGAAAGACGGATAGTATAAAAAGTACACCACGCAAAATAGCGCGCTGGCAGCCATCCCAAGCATCCACCACCTAGGCGGCTGATTGGTAAGATCCGCCAAATCGTCGTCCCACACATGCCCGGTTGTCTGCGCGCCCGATACCTCGTGTTTTTCGCTCATTTTATTTCTCCCGCATTGATATGATCTTCCTCGTCCAGCGCCATGCTGCGCTGCGACTCGAACTTGTCCTTGTTTGCCGGACGAAACACCATGACATAGACATAGACCATGCCGATGAACACCACGACGGTAAAGAACACGCCGAGCCAGTCATTGACGGTCATGGCTTCCACGTCCATGCCCAGGTAGCCCAGCAGTTTAGTCACGGTAATTCACGCCTTCCGTAAATTTGATGTGATTGCCCAGGCTTTGTAGATAGGCAATCAGGGCATCCATCTCGGTTTTACCCTCAACTCCGGCCGCGCTCTCCATATCCGCCTTGGTGTAATTGGCCGGATAGAACGGCATGCTGTTCATGACCTCCATGGTTTTTTTCACCTTGGCTACATCCACCTTTTTATCTTCCAGGAAAAAATAGTTCGGCATGACAGACTCGGGCACCACTTCGCGCGGATACTTCAGATGGCGGCGATGCCACTCGTCGGAATACTTGCCTCCGACGCGCGCCAAATCGGGGCCGGTGCGCTTGGAGCCCCATTGGAAGGGGTGGTCGTACATGGATTCTGAGGATACCGAATAGTGGCCATAACGATCCTTCTCGTCGCGGAACGGGCGGATCATCTGCGAATGACACAGGTAGCAGCCCTCGCGGATAAAAATTGCACGCCCCGCCAACTCCAGCGCCTTGTAGGGGCGCACGCCGTCGCCCGGCTTCCAGTCATCCAGAGATTGGCCGGGCTGGCGCTGCCAGACAATGGGCGAGATTTCCTTTTTGCCCACCTTGCTTTTGACGTCGGGAGACAGATGGGTCATGGTTCGATCCAAGTAGAACAGCGGAACGATTTCCACGATGCCGCCGAACACTAGGACAAAGGCAACCATCGCGAACATCAGGACGGTGCTGCGTTCCAACTTGTCCTGGAGTTTTGTCGAATAAATCTTATCGTGATCAGACATGTCTGGCTCCTTATGCATTGGCCGGAACGGCACTGGCGCCGCGCGCGGTACTCGCCTGGCGCACGGTCATCACCACGTTGTACAGCATGATCCATGCGCCCAGATTGAAGATCATCCCGCCGATGGCGCGCATCGCATAGTACGGATGCATCGCGGAAACCGATTCGACGAAGGTATAGCTCAATGTGCCGTATTCGTCATAATCGAGCCACATCAGGCCCTGCATGATGCCGGACACCCACATCGCCACGATGTAAACCACAGTGCCGACAGTAGATAGCCAGAAATGAACATTGACCAGGTTGTCGGAATACATTTCGGTGTTCCACAGTTTTTTCACCATATGGTAAAGCGCACCGATGGAAACCATCGCCACCCAACCCAGCGCGCCGGAATGCACGTGGCCTATCGTCCAGTCGGTGTAATGCGACAAGGCATTCACGGTCTTGATCGACATCACCGGCCCCTCGAAGGTCGACATCGCATAAAACGCCAGCGCGACCACCAGAAAGCGCAGGATGTAATCCGTGCGCAGTCTGTCCCATGCTCCTGACAAGGTCATCATGCCGTTCATCGCGCCGCCCCAAGACGGGATAATCATCGCCAGCGAGATTGCCGCACCCAGCGAGCCTGTCCAGTCGGGCAAGGCGGTATATTGCAAATGGTGTGCCCCCAGCCACACATAGCCGAACATCAGCGACCAAAAATGCAGCACGGATAGCCGATAGGAAAACACCGGGCGATTGGCCTGCTTGGGCACGAAGTAATACATCATGCCCAGAAAGCCGGCGGTCAGGTAGAAGCCCACCGCATTATGCCCCCACCACCACTGGATCATGGCATCCTGCACACCGGAGAAAATGGAGTAGGACTGTGTCAGGCTCACGGGAATGACGAGGCTGTTCACCACGTGCAGGTATGTGATCATCACGATCATGCCCATGAAAAACCAGTTGGACACATAGATATGCGAAACCTTGCGGATCGCGATGGTCATGATGTAATTCAGCCCGAACGCCAGCCAGACAATGGCGATCAGAATATCGATCGGCCACTCCAGCTCGGCATACTCCTTGGCTTGATTAATGCCGAGCGGCAGGGTAATCACCGCCAGCACAATGATCAGGTTCCAGCCCCAAAAAGTGAACCATGCCAAGCCGTTGCTCCACAGCCTGGTCGCGCCGGTGCGCTGCACGATGTAAAAGCCGGTGGCCATCAGGGTGCAGCCGCCAAACGCAAAAATCACCGCATTGGTATGCAGCGGACGCAGGCGTCCGAAGGCAATTTCAGGAATAAAATTCAGTACCGGCCATGCCAGCTCCGCCGCAATCCACACGCCGATCAATGTACCCACCACAAAATAGATCACCGCCGCGATGGAAAACCACCTGACGATATCCATATCGTATTTCACCGGTGCTGTTTGAGTCGTTTCCACAATACCTCCTGAAGCAAGTTAAAAACAAAAATATTTTTAATTCAATAACAACACAGATGGCGCGCCTCTAAACACATGCCAAGCATTTCACCAGCCTGACTGGTGCAGCAAATTCACGTAAAACACCGGTGTATCGGGAAAATCGTGCGGTCGTAACGCGGCAGAAACAATCTGGAGGGTTTGCTGGATGAAGCCCGGGATACTGGAGTTGAAACAACTATCAGTGCCGCTGCCAAAATGCCATGTTTCATGTTCATTCCTTATCGAAGGGTGAGATACATAAGAACGGACTAAAATTCCAGCGGTGCAACAACTAATGGGTGCAACAACTAATGCCCGTGTAGTGTAATGCACCTTTCCATAACTGAAAAGGCAATTCATGTCAGCCTGGCAAAAAGTTTAAACGCCGCATATGCCGAAACAAGCCTTGCGCGCACCTCAAAAAAAAAGGCCGTTCGCAAGAAGGGGATTCGCGCAAACGACCTGAGGAGCGCACGCTATGCATGGCGTGCTGAGGAAGAAAAAAACCGCCACATAATCTTCACTTTTCGCATTTTCCATCCAAAAAACGAAAAAAACCCTGACGCACATCAACCTTTTGGCTCGATATACAAGGCGCGCTCAAAAACCAAGTGCAACATTTTTAGAGGAAAATGTTGCATGGGGAAAATATACAAACAGTTGAGTGTTGAAGAAAGAACGGTGATCCAGACACAGCTATCAATGGGGT
>Ga0209343_10009754_pt1 | contig 11016 bp, 12 predicted proteins | sample RifCSPlowO2_02_FD_184026 | JGI IMG/M metagenome (GOLD analysis project Ga0209343, IMG submission 184026) | Groundwater microbial communities from Rifle, Colorado - Rifle CSP2_plank lowO2_0.2 (SPAdes) (version 2) | ecosystem: Environmental > Aquatic > Deep subsurface > Groundwater | place... | reverse complement strand
AATGTGCACCATTGCTACATCGGTCTTCGCCGGTGCTGCGTTCCAGCTTGCCATATGCAGCAGGCCAACGCCACGTGTTTCTTCGGAACGATTTGCGGCGCGGACGGGCCGATTACTTCGCTAACCCTTCCATCGAGAGGACGTCACAAGGGCTTCGCCCTTGCGCCGCCTCTCATGTCAAACGTTGGGCGTCATGAAAGTTCTCGGTATTTCCGGCAGCCTGCGTAAGGCATCTATCAACTCAGCACTGCTTCGAGCAGCGAAACGTCTCGCACCGACAGAGGTGGAGCTCGTCATCTTTGGTGGCGTTGGCGAGTTGCCGCTGTTCAATCCCGATCTCGAGAAATGCCTACCTACCCAGGTCGTCTCCTTTCATGCGGCAGTCGCTGAAGCCGATGCGCTCCTGTTTGCAAGTCCCGAGTACGCCCACGGGGTCACCGGCGCCATAAAGAACGCCCTTGATTGGTTGGTCAGCTTCGAGCCGTTCGTTGGCAAACCTGTCGCCGTGCTAAATGCATCACCCCGTGCCCATCATGCGGACTCTGCGCTACGCGAGACGCTCAGAACAATGTCCGCAGTCATTGTCGAGCCGGCATCAGTGAGTATTCAGCTGCTTGGCGCCAATCTCGGTGAAGGCGGCATGGTCGACGATCCGTTAGTCTCCTCGGCCATCAAGGGTTGCCTGCTCTCCCTCTACACAGCCGTCATTCATGGTTTGCCAGAGCAAGGCCCAATGTCATCGTTGCGTTAGTCCGCGAAAATGACGCCCAACCCTTCAATCGAGAGGACGTGCCCTTGCAAGCCGGGTCACGCCTCTCATCTCAAACGTTGAACGGCGGCTTTACCGACAGAGCGATGCCCGCTCCTGGCCGGTACCCTCCGGCCGAAGCCGCACCACCTAGACCCATTGCGGTCCGTAGTCAGGACCAACAGAACGCCCGCTCAGCGCGTGGCAACAGTGGCGCGCAATCGGGTGGCCTCCCTGTACTTGCTGCGCTGAGTCCCTGAACCACACCCTCCGCGCTGGCGATGGCTCCTCATGGTGCCCCCACGCCTCATGGCCGGGCCGCACCGCCACAACCGTTCAAAGCACGCTGAAGTCGATCACGATCGCGCCTGGCTCGCGCTGCCGGTATTCCACGGCGATGCGGTCGCCGTAGCGCTGCGCCATCTGCGACAACAGCGGCAGGGGGTCGTGGTCGTTGGCGAATCGCATGGTCTCGCCCGGCTGCAGGCTGTCCAGCGCGCCGAAGATGGCGGCGTGCCGGAATCGTTTGGCCACGCCGCGGGCGTCGAACGGGTAGATGGCGTCGGTTGACAGGTGTGCGTGAGCTTGTGACATGTCGGTTCCTTGAGTGGACGGTGGAGGGACCCGGCGCCAGGCGCCAGGCGTCAGGCGGTGGGGGAGGGCTTGGCCTTGCTGGCGGGCTTGCGAAGGCTGCGGGGCGCCACCACCGGAGCCAGCCCCGGCGACATGGCGCGCTCCTTGGCCGGCGCCGCTGCGGGCTCGACCATGTCGGCCAGCGTCATGCCGTCAAGTTCCTTGAAGTAGGCCCCCAGCGCGGCGTTGAACAGGCCTTTCAGGCGGCAGGTCGGCGACAGCGTGCACTGGTTGGAGCCCGGGTCGAAACACTCGACCAGGCGGAAGTCGGTCTCCGAGGCGCGCACCACGTCCCCGATGCGCAGCTGGGCCGGGTCTTTCAGCAGGCGCAGTCCGCCGCCGCGGCCACGCGTGGTTTCCAGCACGCCCTGGCGGCCGAGGTCGGTGACGATCTTCATCAGGTGGTTGCGGGACACGCCATGTTGTTCGGCCAGTTCGCTGATGGTCACCATCTGATGCGGGCGGGCCGCGCAATACATCAGCACGCGCAAGGTGTAGTCGGTGTACTCGGCAAGTCGCATGAAAACCCCTAAAGAGGCACGAAGTATATTTCTTTAGAGGCGGTTTGGGTATAAGATTCATCTCACATACTTCTTATGAGGTCTTCGCAGCGCCCCGACCGCCGCTGCAACGCCCACCACACCATGGCCCTCCCCACCTTGCACGCCTCGCCGCCCGAGTCCACCGCCGCGCCACAGCCCCCGGGCTGGCCCCTGCTGAGGCTGGGATTCCGGCCCTTTTACCTGGGGGCTGCGTCGTTCGCGCTGCTGTCGATTCCCCTGTGGGTGGCGCTGTTCCTGGGCCAGTGGAACCTCACGATGGCGTTGCCACCGCTGCTGTGGCACGCGCACGAAATGCTGTTCGGCTTCGCGATCGCGGTCATCCTGGGCTTCTTGCTGACCGCGGTCAAAGCCTGGACGGGGCTGGTCACGCCGCGCGGCGCTTTTCTGGGTGCCCTGGCCCTGTTGTGGCTGGCGGCCCGGGTGGCCGCCGTGACCGGGCCCTACGCGGTGTACGCCGTGCTGGACCTGGCGCTGCTGCCCCTGGTGGCCGCGGTGCTGACCCATGTGCTGCTGCGCGCGCGCAACCGGCGCAACCTGCCGCTGGCGGGGATGTTGATGCTGCTCGCGCTGGCCAACGGCTTCTTTCACCTGGGGGTGATCGGCGCCCTCGAGATGGCCCCGCTGACGCCGTTGTACGCCGCCCTGGCCCTGATCGTGATGATCGAGTGCGTGATCGCGGGGCGGGTGATTCCTGCCTTCACCATGAGCGCGACCCCGGGTCTGAAGCTCCAGGTGCGCGCGCCGGTGGACCGCGCCGCGCTGGCGCTCACCGCGCTGGCCTTGCTGCTGTGGGTGTTTGCGCCGGCCTCGGCGGGCTGGAACATGGCCGGCGGCCTGGCGTTTTCGCTCGCGGCGCTGGCCCAGGTGGGGCGGCTGCTGCAGTGGCGGCCTGCGCTGACGCGGCACCGCCCGATCCTCTGGATCCTGCATGTGTCCTACGCCTGGATTCCCTTTGGCCTGGCCTTGCTGGCGGCGGCCCGGTTCGGCTGGGTCGGCGTTTCAGCCGGCGTGCATGCGCTGGCGATCGGCGCCACCGCCGGTCTCATCATCGGCATGATGACCCGCACCGCCCGCGGCCACACCGGGCGCACGCTGCAGGTGTCCCGCCCGGAGATCACGGCCTACGTGCTCGTGATGCTGGCGGCTGCGGTGCGCGTGCTGCTGCCGCTGGCCGTGCCGCAATGGCTGCCGCTGGCCCTGGTGGTGGCGGCAGCGGCCTGGTCGGTGGCGTTTGCGATCTACCTCTTCATCTACACCCCCTGGCTGCTCCAGACGCGCTTCGACGGCAAGGACGGCTGACGCTCTTTTTTTCTTCCCGCTCCGCTTTTTCAACCCATCCCTTTTCACCCACCTCAGGACCCGTTCATGAACACCACCACCGCTCCCGCCCCCACCGTGGACCTGCGCACCATCGCTCCGCGCGAACGCCACTCGCTGGTGTTCTCCACCTTCAAGGCCTTGCCATCCGGCGCAGCCATGGAACTGATCAACGACCACAACCCGCAGCCGCTGCGCGGGCAGTTCGAGAGCGGTCTCTACGGCGCCTTCAGCTGGACTCCGCTGGAAAGCGGTCCCGAACAATGGCGCGTGCAGATCGCCAAACCCGCCGAGAGCAAGCCCGTTCACGGGGTGGATTCCTGCTGCGGGTCCTGCGGCGGCTGAACGGGAGACAGCGCCATGACCTTTGTGGTGACCGAATCGTGCATCCGGTGCAAATACACCGATTGCGTCGACGTCTGCCCGGTCGACGCGTTTCGCGAAGGACCGAACTTCCTGGTGATCGATCCCGACGAGTGCATCGATTGCGCGGTCTGTGTCCCGGAGTGCCCGGTCTCGGCGATCTACGCCGAAGAAGACGTGCCCAAGGACCAGCGGGACTTCACGCCACTCAACGCCGAGCTGGCGCTCGTGTGGAAACCGATCACGCGGACCAAGCCCGCGCTGACCGACGCGGACGCGTGGAGCGCGGTTCAGGACAAACGGGACCAGCTCGAACGCTGAAACCACCCCGGGTGCAAGCACCCGGGGCCGCCACCGGGCCGCGTCACAGGCCCAGTGACAACATCGCGGCTTCGGACATCCGTGAACGGTCCCAGGGCGGATCGAACACGAATTCCAGGTCCACCTCACCCACGTGGGGCAAGGCCAGCAACTTCTCATGGATCTCGTCCACCAGCATGTCGCCCATGCCGCAACCCGGGGCCGTCAAGGTCATCTTGATCGACACCCTGAATTCGCCGCCGTCCATCGGCAGCACGTCGCACACATAGACCAGACCGAGCTCGACGATGTCGACCGGAATCTCCGGGTCGTAGCAGGTCTTGAGCGTTTGCCAGACCTGACCACGCAGGCCGGCGGGCCCCGCAACGTCCGGCAGCACCGGCGCGAGCGGCACCGGCTTGCCAATGGCGTCGGCATCGGCGCCGGCCAGGCGCATCAGCTGGCCGTCAACCAGCAAGGTGAACGAGGCGCCCAGCGCCTGGGTGATCTGCACCAGCGTGCCGGCCGGCAATTCGGCGGGGCGACCATCGGGCACGCAGGTCACGGCCACCTCGCGCGTGACCATCACCCGTTCGCGTCTTGCGCTCATGGCGTGGCCTCCGTCGGCTTGTCCGCATGATCGGCTTCGCTGCCCAGCGCGTGCATCAGCGCGTGCCAGCCCAGCAGCGCGCATTTGATGCGGCCCGGGTAGCGGCGCACACCGGCCAGGCTGATCAGCTTGCCCAGGTGCGCTTCTTCGGCTTCCATCTGGCCGGTGAGCACGGCCCGGAAGCGGCCCTGCAAGGCCTGCGCCAGCGCCACCTCTTGCCCTAGCACCGCCTCGCTCATCATGGACGCGGACGCGATGCAGATCGCGCAGCCCTGGCCGTGGAAGCTGATGTCGCGCACCCGCCCGTCGTCGACCACCAGGGCCACCCGCAGGTCGTCACCACATTGCGGGTTCTGGCCGCGCGCCTGGTGGGTCGGCGCGGCCAGCGTGCCGAAGTGGCGCGGCGCGCGCTTGTGGTCCATCACCACGTCCTGGTAGAGGTCGAGTTCGGCGGCGGTTTCGGGGGTCATCTGAGCACCTTCATGGCATGCGCCACGCCGGCGAGCAGGCGCTCCACCTCGGCGTGCGTGTTGTAGAGCGCGAACGAGACGCGCGTGGTGGGCCCCAGGCCCAGGTGTTCGAGCAGCGGCTGGGCACAGTGGTGACCGGTGCGCACCGCGATGCCGAGCTGGTCCAGCAAGGTGCCGATGTCGTGCGGGTGCACACCGTCGGCGACAAACGAGACGATGGCCGATGCGCGGCTGTGGGCCGACAGCACCGTGATGCCGGGCAGCGCGGCCAGGCCCGCGGCGGCGTGTTCGCGCAGCGCGCTCAGGTGGGCGTCGATGCGCACGCGCCCGATTTGTTGAATGAAGCCCGCCGCAGCGGCCAAGCCGATTGCGCCCGCGACGTTGGGCGTGCCGCCTTCCAGCCGCGCCGGCAGTTCGGCAAAGCTGGCCTCGGTGGCGCTGACCCAGGCCACCATGTCGCCGCCGTAGCGCAAGGGCTCCAGCCGCTCCAGCGCGGCACGCCGGCCCACCAGCACGCCGGTGCCCATGGGCCCGTACATCTTGTGGCCTGAAAAAGCCATGAAGTCGCAGGCCAGTGCCGACAGGTCGGGCGCCCCGTGGGCGACGGCCTGGGCCGCGTCGAGCACGGTCAGCGCGCCCGCGTCGGCGGCGAGCTGGAGCAGGGCCTCGTAGGGCGGGCGCTCGCCGGTGGCGTTGGCGCAGGCGGTGAGCGCCAGCACGCGGGTGCGGGGGTTGAGCAGACGGCGCAGGTCGGCCGCATGCAGCCCCCCCTGGGCATCGGGCAACAACACGCGCAAGACCGCGCCGGTGCGCCGCGCCGCCTGTTGCCAGGGCACGAGGTTGGCGTGGTGCTCCAGGCCGCTCACCACGATCTCGTCGCCGGCCTGCAGCCAGGCGGGCCGATGGCCGGCGGTGGAGAGTCCATGGGCCACCATGTTCAGCGCGTCGGTGGTGCCCGAGGTGAACACCAGCTCGTGGTCGGGTCCGGCGCCGACAAAACGCTTGAGCTCGCTGCGGGCGCGCTCGAAGGCGTCGGTGGCGCGCTGGCTCAGCGTGTGCACACCGCGGTGGATGTTGGCCCGGTCGTGCTGCTCGAAGGCGCGCATCACGTCTTGCACGGGCGAGGCCATCTGGGTGGTGGCCGCGTTGTCGAGGTAGGCCAGCTCGGCACCGTGGATGCGCTGCGCGAGCACCGGAAACTGCGAGCGCACGGTTTCCAGCGCGCTGCGGTCGGTCAAAAGGGCGTCACCCATGGGCGGCCTCCTGTTGGGCGGTGAGGGCGGTGGGGGCATCGCTCAGGTGTTGGGCCACCGCCTGGCTCAGCAGGCCCGCGAGATCCAGCGACTCGATGAACAGGGGATCACCAAAGGCCCGCGCGAGCAAGGCACTGGCCATGCCTTCGATGATCAGGCCGCGCGCGCTGCGTTCGTCCAGGCCGCGCTGACGGGCATAGAACAGCGCGTCTTCGGGCAAGGCGCCCCAGGTGGCGCCGTGGGCCGCCTGCACCTGGTCGTGGTGGATCTCCAGGTGCGGCCGCAACACCAGCCTGGGCTGGCCGCCGGTGGGCACGCCCGTCAGCCGCTGCCGCACCTCGGCGTCGGCCGCGCCCGGTGCGATGCGGGTGTGGGCGTTGGCCACCGCGCGCGCCGCGCCGCTGGCCAGCGCCAGCGCCTCGACGTGGCTGCGGGTGCGCTCGCCGGTGTGATGCATGCGCACCTGTTGTTCGACATCGGCGCCGGCCGCCAGCAGCAAGCCGGCGCTGCGGGCCTCTGCGCGGTCACCCGCCAGCTCGACCACCTGGCGTTGCAGGTGGTAGCGGCTGCCGGTGGCGATCAGGCCCTGTTCGTAGCGCGCGTCCGTCCCGAGCTGCAGCTGCAGGTGGTGGGCGACCCGGTCGGCCGCACCGGGCTGCACGCTGCGCAGGTGCTGCAGGGTGGCGCCCGCGCCGAGCCGGATGTGGGTGTGCAGGTTCTGCACCACCGGCTGCTCACAGGCCACCCCATCCCGGTGATGGCGGTGGTGGGTTTCCACCAGCACGCAGTGCACGCCGTCCTGCACCTCGATCACCAGCATCGGCGCTTCGACCGCGCTGCGCGGCTGGTGCCGCAGCTGTATCCACACCGTCTCAGTGGCCCCGCGACCGCTGTCGTGTTCACCGCCGATGCGCAGCCGCAGGCCGTGACGGCACAGCGCGTGGTGCACCCAGGCAAACGGCGCGGCATCGTGCTGGGCGGTGTCACCGGGGGCCGCACCATCGGGGTGGATGGGCAACGGCAGGCCGGCGAACAGCTCCTTGCGCTGCGCCGGGTCGGCGGCATCGAGCCAGCGGGCGTCCACACGGCCCTGTGGCGTCTGACCGAGCGGGTGCAGCGTCCAGCCGGCGCCGCTCAGTGGGTGGGCATCACAGCCGGCCGATGCGGCCTCGGGCGCTTCGCCCAGCCAGACGGCGGCTGGCGGTGGCGGCAGATGGCGAAACGCCTCGGCGTCACGCGGGATCCAGCCCGCATCTTGCAGCCGGTGGCGGGCGGCCAGGATGTCGGCGCGTGCGTGGTCCATGCTCAGGCCTCCAGCGCGTCGGCCGCGCGCACAAAGCCGGTCCGCGCGATCTGTTGGGCCAGCGCCAGGTCGCCAGTCTCGGCGATGCAGCCCTGGTCGAGCCGCAGCACCGCGTCGGGCTGCAGCGACTCGATCAGCTGCAGGTAGTGCGAGACCACCACAAAGGCGGTGCCCTGGGCACGCAGCGATTGCACCAGATCCACCACCGCGCGAGTGCCGTCCACGTCCATGCCCGAATCGATTTCATCGAGCATGGCCAGGCGCGGGCGCATCAGGGCCAGCTGCAGCAGCTCGTTGCGCTTGCGCTCCCCGCCAGAAAAACCGTCGTTGACGGGGCGCGCGAGCATCGCCTCGGGCAGGCCCAGCCGGGTGGCCGCGGCGCGCGCGTCACCGAGGAAATCAAAGGCGTCGAGCGGTGCTTCGCCGCGCGCTTCGCGCACGGCGTTGAGGGCCGTACGGATGAACAGGTTGTTCTTCACACCGGGGATCTCGGGCGGCGCCTGGAACGAGACAAACAGCCCGGCGCGGGCGCGCGCCTCGGGGCTCATGGCCAGCAGGTCCTGGCCGCCAAAACGGGCCTGGCCACCGACCACGCCGTAGCGCGGATGGCCGGCCAGCGTCAGGCCCAGGGTGCTCTTGCCGCTGCCGTTGGCGCCCATGAGCACCACCAGCGCACCGGCCGGGACATCGAGCGAGATCGACTTCAACACGTGGCGGCCGCCAACGTCAACGCGCAGATCGCGCACCTGCAACAGGGGTTCGGCATGGGTCATGGTGGGTCTTTCCTGATGGATCGTGTGGGGGGTCTCAGCCGACAGCGCCTTCGAGCGAAACGGCCAGCAGCGCCTTGGCTTCGAGCGCGAATTCCATCGGCAGCTCGTCCAGCACCGCCTGGCAGAAGCCACCGACGATGAGGGCGGTGGCGTCCTGTGGGTGGATGCCGCGCTGCTGGCAATAGAACAGGCGTTCTTCGGAAATGCGGGTGGTGGTGGCTTCGTGTTCCACCAGGGCGTCGTCGCGCGCGGCCTCGATGTACGGAAAGGTGTGGGCACCGCAGTCGGGGCCGATGAGCAGCGAGTCGCACTGCGTGTGGTTGTGGGCCCCAGCCGCGGTCGGGGCCACGCGCACCAGGCCGCGGTAGCTGTTCTGGGCGTGTCCGGCGCTGATGCCTTTGGAGACGATGCGGCTCTTGGTGTTGCGGCCCAGATGGATCATCTTGGTGCCGGTGTCGGCCTGCTGGAAGTGGTTGCTGACCGCGATCGAATGGAACTCGCCGCGCGAATCGTCGCCGCGCAGTACCACGCTCGGGTACTTCCAGGTGATGGCCGATCCGGTCTCGATCTGCGTCCAGGCGATGTGCGAACGCTGGCCCGCACACAGGCCGCGCTTGGTGACGAAGTTGTAGATGCCGCCCCGGCCGCGTTCGTCGCCGGGGTACCAGTTCTGCACCGTCGAATACTTGATGTGGGCGTCGTCGTGGGCGATCAGTTCGACCACCGCCGCGTGCAGCTGGTGCTCGTCGCGCTGCGGCGCCGTGCAGCCTTCGAGGTAGCTCACGTGGCTGCCTTCCTCGGCAATGATCAGCGTGCGCTCGAACTGGCCGGTGTTGGCGGCGTTGATGCGGAAGTAGGACGACAGCTCCATCGGGCAGCGCACGCCTTTGGGGATGTAGACGAAGGAGCCGTCGGAGAACACCGCCGAATTCAGCGCTGCGTAGAAGTTGTCGCCCGGCGGCACCACCGTGCCGAGGTAACGCTCGATCAGTTCCGGGTGGTGTTGCACGGCGTGCGAGAACGAACAGAAGATCACGCCGACTTCGGCCAGCTGCTCACGGAAGGTGGTGCCGACGGACACCGAGTCGAACACCGCGTCCACCGCCACCCCGGCCAGGCGCGCCCGCTCGTGCAGCGGCACGCCGAGTTTTTCGTAGGTCTCCAGCAGCTTGGGGTCCACCTCGGCCAGGCTCTTGGGGCCGTCTTTCTGCGACCTGGGCGCGGAGTAATAGCTCAATGCCTGGAAGTCCACCGGCTCGATGCGGAGCTGGCCCCAGTGCGGATGCGCCATGGACTGCCAGCGCTCGAAGGCCGCCAGGCGCCACTGCAACAGGAAATCGGGCTCGCGCTTGCGGCGCGAGATGGCGCGCACGGTGTCGGCGTCCAGCCCCGGCGGCAGCGAGTCGCTCTCCACATCGGTGACGAACCCGTGTCGGTAGGACTGCTGCAACGCCTGGGTCAGCGGCGGTGCTTGTTCAACGGTGGTCATGGCGGGGCTCCTGCGGCGATGGGGTACAGCTTCGATGCGAGACCGAACTGAACCCTCTTTTAAAGATGCACAGTGTATGCCTCTTTAAGTATCATCACCATCAAAAACCGCGTTGCCCGCTTGTCTGCCAGGGTCATTGGGCAAGCGCCCGTGCCCTCAGATAGACCGGGGCGGGGCTCAGTTTCGGGGCGGATTCATGACCCGCCGGGTCGGTTCAGACCGCCGTGTGGGCGGTCCCGGGTGCACCTGCATCCGCGCTCATCAGGGGCGGGTGTGTCACCAGGCTTCTCAGCGCCGGCTGGGCCTGGGCCAACACCGTTTCGGGCGGGCGGGGGCGGCACAGTTCGGTATCCGTGGCGAAGGCGGCTTCGATCGCGCTGGCCATGGCGAGCAGGCGGTCGTCGGCGTGCAGCGGCGCGATGAGCTGCAGGCCGAAGGGCATGCCGTGTTCGTCCACGCCGCAGGGCAGCGACAGCGCGGGGTTGGTGGCCAGCGTGACGAGGTAGGTCAGGCCCAGCCACTCGTAGTAGTTGCGCATGGCCTGGCCGTCGATGCGCTCGGCGTACAGCTCGCTCCAGGGGAAGGGCGAGACGGGCGTGACCGGGGCCACGATCAGGTCCACGTGTTCGAAGGCGCGTTCAAAACGCCGTGCGATGCGCGTCTGCTCCAGGTGCGCCCAGGCGCGGTCGCCCAGTGTGATGGCGTGGGCCATTTCCACGTTGGCGCGCACGTTGGGGCCGAGCGACTGCGGGTCGTTGCGGTAGGTGTCGGCAAAGGCCGCCACGAAGCTTTCGGCGCGCATGATGTCAAAGCAGCGGTGGCCGTCGGGGAGGCTCAGTTCCAGCGGCTCGCAGGAACGGGTGTGGCGCGCGAGCGCGGCCACGCGCTGGCGGAAGCTGCGGCGGATGGATGGGTCCACCGCGCAGGTGCCGAAGTCTTCCACCGTGCCGATGCGCAGGCTGGACAAATCGATCTCCCGCACGGGCCAGCCCTGGCAGACGCCGGACACGCTGAGCGGGTCCATGTTGTGCCGGCCGACGCTGGCCGAGAGCATGAGCGCGGTGTCGGCCACCGTGCGGCCCATGGGGCCGAGCACCGAGATCACCGACCAGCCCAGCGGGCGCGCGTCGTTGGCCACCACGCCGGGCGAGGGCCGCAGGCCGACCACGCCGCACAGCGCGGCCGGGATGCGCA
>Ga0209343_10009752_pt1 | contig 11018 bp, 11 predicted proteins | sample RifCSPlowO2_02_FD_184026 | JGI IMG/M metagenome (GOLD analysis project Ga0209343, IMG submission 184026) | Groundwater microbial communities from Rifle, Colorado - Rifle CSP2_plank lowO2_0.2 (SPAdes) (version 2) | ecosystem: Environmental > Aquatic > Deep subsurface > Groundwater | place... | reverse complement strand
GTAGCGCCAATGGCAAAGGCAGCCGTTGCAGCAGGAGCAGATGGCTTGATGATAGAGGTCCACTCCTGCCCTGAAGAGGCATATTCAGACGGGCCACAATCCCTGAAGCCCACAAAATTTGCAAAACTGATGGAAGAACTGAAGCCTTTTATAAAGGCAGCAGGGAGGAAGTAAAAGTAGGAAATAAGATTCTTACCACTCACTCAACAATCAGTCATCAGTCTTTTTGACTGCCTATAATGGACTGTCAACTGCCGACTGCTATAGGAGAGAGGATAAAAGTGAGAGATAACAAAATTGTTATAGGGGGGGAATCATGGAAATTTTAACGATTATCGCTATTATTGTTGGGCCTATTTTGGCCATTCAGGTACAAAAATTTTTAGAAAGTAAACGCGAAGAGAAAAAAAGGAGACTTCGGGTTTTTAAAACCTTAATGGTTACTCGTAGTGCAGTATTATCACCTTTACATGTTGAAGCTTTAAATTCAATCGACATTGAGTTCAATTCTACTGCTGAGGAAGATAAATATGTTAGAAATGCGTGGAAAGCCTATTTAGACGAACTTGTTCACTACCCCAAAGATGGTCAAGATGATGATAAAAAACGATGGGCTGAAAAGATAGACACCCTTCTTGTCGAGCTACTATCTGTAATGTCAAAAGCTGTTGGATACGACTTTGATAAAACATATATAAAACGGACTGCATATACACCTATCAAGTATTCAGATATTGAATTTGAACAAGACTTTATAAGAAGATCGTTAGTTAAGATTTTTCTTGGTGTTTCATCGATTCCAATTAAAATCATTACTCCGTCAGGAACCTCCGAAATATCATCTGAAGAAAAATTGCGACAGCTATTAATTCAACATTATGAAGGCAATAAACCAATAAGGGTAATTATTGAGGAAGATAAAAGTAGAGAGAAAGTCTAATCTCAAATTAAATAATGAAGAAAACCCGTATATATGTTGACACTTCAGTAATTGGTGGTTGTTGTGACCCAGAATTTCAAGAATGGTCTTTTGGGCTTCTTGCGGATTTCAAAGCAGGTATTTTTTCATTCTTACTATCCGAGCTTACTGATGCAGAAATTCAGGATGCACCAGATGAGGTTAAAGATATTTATGGGGAGTTTAGAAAATATACAAATGAAATTATAGAATTTACCTCTGATGCTATAGAATTAGCTGAGGAATACCTCAAACATGAAATTCTAACTGAAAATTTTCGTAATGATGCCCGCCATATCGCAATAGCTGTAGTTGCAAGCGCAGATTTATTGGTTAGTTGGAATTTCAAGCATATCGTCCATTTTGAAAAGGTTCAGCGATTTAATGCTGTTAATATCGAGATGGGCTATAAACCACTATTGATTTATTCACCAAGGGAGGTGACGACATATGGTAGTGAAAGCTATTGAAATGGTTCGCAAAATTAGAGATAAACATTATGAGGAGACAAAGGCTCTTTCGGTAAAGGAGCAAATTAAGTTTATTAAGCAAAAAGCAGAAAAACTACAGAAAATGCTCAAAACAACTGAACACTTAACCATAAATAACAAGGTTCATGTGTAAAATGAATATTGTTTATAACGACAAAACCGACCTTCTTTACATCCGGTTTAATGACAAAAGGCAGGATGTTATAAACCGGAGAATTTCTGATGATATTGTTCTTGATATCGGTGAGAATGACAGGATTATTGGGATAGAAATTCTTGATGCTTCCCGACATCTGACTCTTGATAAACTCTTACCTGTTAAGTATGAACTTTCACAAGCATAATTGATTGCTCATATCCGAAAAATTTCTATGAAACGGGTTCTTACTATTGCTGGCTCTGATTCGGGCGGAGGGGCGGGGATACAGGCTGATTTAAAGACCTTTGCCTCCCTTGGTGTTTATGGCATGTCAGCCATTACATCCATTACTGCCCAGAATACTGTAGGTGTTCAGGGCATTCATGACCTGCCTCCTGAATTCGTAGCACTCCAGATGGATTCTGCCGTGAGTGATATAGGTGTGGACGCTGCCAAGACAGGGATGTTGAGCAGTTCTGCTATTATTGAGATCGTTGCCTCAAAGGTTAAAAAATATAAAATACAAAACCTCGTCATTGACCCTGTTATGTATGCAAAGAGCGGGGATGCTCTTTTAAAACCCGATGCAAGAGATACACTCATCAAAAAACTCCTTCCTCTATCAATTTTAATCACGCCCAATATCCCTGAGGCAGAATTTATTTCGGGTATGAAGATAAAAGACATAAAGGATATGAAGAGGGCAGGAGAGAAGATAAAAAAAAGAGTTGGGGCAGATGTACTTGTAAAAGGTGGACATCTTATAAAAGGGGCAAGGGACAAGGGGACAACCCCCTTCAATCCCCCTTTGTTAAGGGGAAACAACCCCCTCAATCCCCCTTTGTTAAGGGGGAATAAGGGGGTTGTTGATATACTTTATACAGGTAGGGAGTTTTTTATATTTGAGTCTGAAAGGATAGATACAAAAAACACACATGGGACTGGATGCACATATTCAGCAGCCATTGCCTCAGAATTGGCAAAAGGATATAAATTAAATAATGCAGTGAAGAGGGCAAAGTATTTTATAACAGAGGCTATAAAAAATTCTATTGAGATTGGAAAAGGCAGGGGCCCGACAAATCCTATTGCTTCACTTTACAGAGATGCAGAAAAATATCAGCTATTGCAGGATATGGAAATGGCAATAGAAAAATTAAAAGAGGCAAAGATTGGGATATTGATTCCTGAGGTTCAATCAAATATGGCAGTTGCCCTCTTTGATGCAAAGGGATTTGAGGATGTAATGGCAATCCCCGGCAGGATTATCAAATATGGAGATGACATAATTACTGTATCAAGACCCAACTTTGGAGTATCAAGACATATTGCAAGTATTGTCTTGACAGTTATAAAATTTGACTCTACAAAGAGGGCAGTAATGAATATAAAATATTCCCCTAAAATAATCAAAGTTTGTAAAAAATTGAATTTTAAAATTGCCTCCTTTGACAGAAGGGATGAGCCAGAAGAATCAAAATTAAAGGAGGGTTCATCTCTCCAGTGGGGAGTAGAGAAGGTTATCAAAGAATCAGGCTTTATCCCTGACATAATCTACGACCTCGGTGATATTGGAAAAGAAGCAATGGTAAGAGTAATTGCTGAGAATCCTGAAGAACTTAGTAAAAAGGTAATTTCAATAAAAGAACACTTTATTGAAAAGTAGTTTCCCTTTTATAAAGTTTCTTTGCCAGTTTTAATTCATATTCTGAAAGAGTAGAGATTTCACATTGGATTTTTAATACATCTTCAAAACCCTTTATAAAGGCATCTACTACCTCATTATAAGAATATATCCTCCCATTTAACTCATTAAGGGCAATTGATTTTTCTTTCAGTAACTTTACAAATTTCTTGCTTTTATGCCCTTCTTTAAAACCCAGACATAGGGCAAGCTTATCATGATGATTCTCTAAAGGGATTGAGCCGTGCTGGAGAAATGAGTTTTTAAATCTCCTCTGGGCGCTGCCAATCAGTTTTTTTCCATCAACTGTAATTTCATATTGAGAGGTAGTAGCAAAACAGGAAGGATTTGGGATTTGGGATTTGGGATTTGGGATTTGGGATTTGGGCGATAGAATAGCATCGATTTCAAGGAAAGAAAGCCCATTTAATAACGTCTCGCTTATTACCCTATATGTCCCTGAGATATTGTCAGGGAAGAGCGGGTTATTCTTTGGAGAGATGAGGCTATATGTAACTTCTTTATCATGAAGCACAGCCCTACCACCTGTGGGTCTTAAGACAATACCTATTTTATTTTTAAGGCAATAGTTAGTATCAATTTTTTTATCTGTCCTCTGTGAATAACCGATAGAAAGTGTGGGAGATTTCCAGCCATAGAGCCTCAAAGTTGGCGGTGAGGCTCCCTTTTCTACTGCTGAGGCAATAGCTACATCTAATGCCATATTGTAATAACCGTTATTGAACCCATCCTTTATCAATCGCCAGACTTGCATATACTCTATTTATCTATCTGTGTGGCATAAAACACATAATTTATTAAAATCCATACGCGCCAGATGCCTTAATTTACTGCCGTGAGGCAGATGACAGGTTGCACAGATAATAATTTTTCCATCCACAACTGGCAACTCATCCAGTGCTCTCATATTTCTTCCAACTGCCACACCAACAGGATGCGCTACCCCGCGGTCGTGACATCTCTCCACACATGTATCAATTCCTGTCTCCAGCCAACTCTTTAAACCTCCTTCGCCATGCTTTTCCTCTTTATAATCGCTTTCATCCTCTTTCTTCATATACTCAACAACAGAGGCAACCTCAGCGGAAGCAGTAAAGTAAACAACCACAATGTCATTCATAGCTGCCCTCTTTACAGCGTCCTTTAAACTCTCCTTTAATTTATCTTCTTTTGGTTTAAGCTTCAATATCCCTATTGTCTGAAAATCCAGCTTAGCATCATCATCTTCCTTTTGCTTTTCTTCTCCTGAAGTATGACTAAATGCCTTTGTTGTATCAAAGGTGTAATCCTTTGAAACTCTCCTATTTCCAAATAAATCACTTGATATGACACTGTAGTGGTAAACCTTTTTATGGTCAAGGCTATTAAGCCTTACAGTATGTCTTTTATTAGGAAGACCGCTATATACGGACTTCTCATAATCTTCTGTAGTTCCGTATTCCACCATTGAATCTGAAAAATCATCTGTCTCAAATATTATCTCCGCACTTGCAAATACTGCTGTATGCTCCACCTGTCTTACCTCTACCTTGCTTATATCAGGTGGAGTTTCATCGTCTATCAAGTATTCGGAGATTGCATTCGGGACAAAGGAGAGGGTGTCAGATTCCTTTTTCTTACCCCTTTTATCTATCAGATTAACTTTAATCTGATAGGTGCTGTCAATTGATAAATCCTTCAGGACTGCTATATGCTCACTATCGTAATCAGCGATAGAGACCATTTCCCACTTATTCTCCTTTTTATATCCATCGCCACTCACTGAGAAATGACATCCCTTACATTCATTAATCAGATTATCATAGTGTTTGAATGTAAATGACGATATTTCATCATAAACATCTTGATGGCACTTTTTACATTCCATCTCCTCCGCTATTGAAAATTTATATAAACCAATTACACCTAAAAAAGCAAATACCATGATTCTTAGATATGTCATAATTACACCTCCCTTTTAAGCAGGTAAATTAATGTAGTATTTTCATAATTCTAACAAATATTTTATAAGACATTCAATCTCCTAATTGCCTCAAGTTTTTCTGTATTTCCTATCTTTGCCAGAGATAATGCCTTTCTTAAAAACTTAATTGATTTGTCGTAGTTTGCCCTATCCACCGGATATAGGTAGCCATCCTTTCCGCCGTGAGCAAAGCTGTATCTGACAGGGTCATCAAATGATGGCTTGACGCCGTAGATTAATTCGGAGATTAGACTGAGTGCCCTTATTGTTTTAGGACCAACTCCATGTGGCGCCTTGCCGTAATGTAGTGGAAGATTTGCAATCCCTGTCTTCATAAATATTATTCAAAAAACACAACTAATTATTCTTAACAAACTATAAGTAACAACCAACTTCAAGTGCTTTATTCTAACCTAAAAAAGGGTTGACAAGAAGTATTTTTGTTTTATATTATATACTGACCAGTCAGTATATATGAATTTTATATGACAAAAAGAGAAACTGAAGAAATAAGAAGACAGCAGATATTGGAGTCTGCAATCAGATGCATATCCCGACAGGGCTATCACCAGACAACAATGGACGACATTGCATCAGAGGCAGGGTTAAGCAAAGGTGCGCTCTACTGGTATTTCAAAAGCAAGGATGAGATTCTAACTGCTATGTGCAGGCAGCAGTGTGATGAACACCTTCAAATTCTAAGTCATTTTGCAAATCAAAAGATGTCAATTAAGGAGCTCGCTTTAAAGACAGGAGATAAGATTCTTGAATCGCTGATAGATGAGCCGGATCAATGTAAAATGTCCTTTGAATTCTGGGCATTGACCGATGAAAATGAGCAAGTTAGAAGATCAGAGTATGAGGTGCATAAGATATGGCAGGAAACAGTTTCAAATCTGATAAAATCGGGAATCAAGAAGGTGGAAATTAAACCCAATGTTAATGTTAAGGAATTATCTATTGCCTTATTAGCTATATTTGATGGAATTATTATCGCCTATTCCATTGATAAGACTCTAAATGTAAAAAAAATCTGGCAGACGGCAATGTCAGCATTCTTTGACGGAATTTCAAAAGAAAAGACAGGGGGTTAAAATTTTACCCCGTTAGAAATAGAACATCAAAACCGTTCGTTATCCTATCTGGTGACAGAATTTCTAACGGGGTTTATCTTTTTATACCATAAAACATACTGACTGGTCAGTTTAGATAAAGGAGGGTATAAAATGAAGACAGTGAGTAATTTTTTCTCAGATATTGTAATGAGGTATCCAAAAATAATTATTTCTATAACAATCGTCCTAACTATATTTTTAGGCTATGGGATAAGCAGGCTTGAGGTTGCCAGCGAGTTTGGCGACGACCTGCCTGCAAACGACCCTCTTGTGCAGACGAAGAGATATTTTCAAGAGGTCTTTGGAACAAAGTATTTATTGTTCATAGGGATTGAGAAGATGCCGACAATATATAATGCCTCTACACTGCAAAAGGTAAGGGATATTTCCGAAGAGATAAAACACCTGAATGGAATAATAGAGGATGAGGTGATAAGCATTGCAACTGCCAATAATATAAAGGGACGTGATTGGGGACTGGAGGTGGGGGCTTTTATGAAGGATGTCCCACAGACTAAAGAAGGACTGAATCAGCTTAAAAAGGATGTTCAGGGGAATGATATGTTTTACGGACGGCTTGTCTCTAAGGATGAAACCATGACCATGATAATTGCAAGTATGGAGAAAATAAATGGAAAGGACAAGGACAAGCTTGTTGAAGACCTTTACTCATTGGCAAAGAGCTTTGAAGGACCTGAAAAGTTCTTTTTTACTGGTGACCCTATTGGAGATTACGAGATTGACCGTGGAATTCAGCATGACATGAATCGTTTGATGCCCTTTGCCCTTCTTCTCATCCTAACAGGTTTCTCCATATCTTTTAGAAGGCTCAGGGGTGTCCTCATCCCCACAGCCATAATGATATTAAGCATTATCTGGACAATAGGTTTGATGGGGCATCTCGGGTATAAGATTAATGTGGTTACCTCCATAATTCCTATGGTGATGCTTGCAATTGTTAGCTCTTATGGGATTCATATAATTTATCGCTATTATGAGGTTACACCCAACATAAATAATTCCCTTCATGCCTCTGGTGAGGCTGTGCGCCGTATATCACAGGCGCTTTTAATGGCAGGTATTACCTCTGCCATTGGAACCGTTACATTGGTGATTTTTAAAATTGTCTCAATAAAGGAATTTGGTCTTTTCTTGAGTATCGGGATAGTCTTTGGATTCCTCCTCGCATTGACCTTTGCCCCTGCGCTATTAACGATTTTGAAGCATCAAACCAATAACATTGCTAAGGATAATTCAAGAAAGGAAGATATTTCTGACAAACTACTGCCTGGGCTTGCAAATTTTACAATGAACAACCGGAGGTTATTGATGGCAATAACAGGGGTAATATTTATTATTTCTCTGGTGGGGGTTTCCAGAATAAAGGTTGGAATAAACTTCGTTGATTTCTTTCCGAAGGACCATCGTTTCACAATTTCGGCAAATAAATTTAATGATAAAGTAGGAGGCTCAAATCCGCTTAATATTATGATAGAGACCCCTGAGCCGGATGGTATAAAACGACCCGAGATTTTACGGGCTATGCTCGATCTTGAAAACTACGCCCGAACAATTGAAGGCATTGGGAATACAGATTCCTTTGCAAGGCTTATCAAGAGGATGAATTATGTGATGAATGGAGAGGAGAAGGAATTTGATGTAATACCAGACTCACAGGAGCTTATAGCACAGTATCTCCTCCTCTATTCTATGTCAGGCAATCCAGGTGATTTCGATAATTTGGTTGACTACGATTACAGAAGGGCGAAGGTAAATATATACCTGACAACATTCGACCAGGAGCGGCAGAGAGAGATATTCGATGAGATTCAGGATTACGTCGGCAAGATTTTCCCGAGTAATACTAAAATAGCCTATGAAGGTCTGGTTCGCTGGATAGCACAAACTGATTATGTGGTTAAAGGAAAGATTCAGAATATCATCAGCTCTATCTTGATTGTCTTTCTCTTTTGCACTGCGATCTACCGCTCCCTGAGGCTTGGCATATTAAGCATAATGCCACTAACAGCAGCTACACTCCTTACCTTCGGAATCATGGGATTCTTAGGTATCAGACTGAATATGGCAACGGCGATTATTACCTCAGTAGCCGTCGGTGTTGGAGTTGACTTTGCAATACATTATATAACACATTTCCGTGAGGAGATTGAGAGAGGTTTAAATTATCGTGAGGCAACAATGGCAACTTTTTCATCCTCGGGAAAGGCAATAATCTTCGATGGATTTTCAAATGTCCTTGGATTCATAGTCTTTATCTCCTCTGACTTTGTCCCTGTCCAGCAATTCGGCTGGCTTATAAGTCTGACTATGGTTACAGTATCAATTGGAACACTGATAATATTGCCTGTATTATTCAGCTTTATAGATGTTAAATCATTGGCACATGGAAGGGAGGCAGTTATGGGGTATGAAAAAGATAGATTCGCTTCGCTCACTACAGGAATACGATGGGCGGTTGTAAGTATAGGACTTATATTCTGGTTTCTCTTTACCTTCAGCTCAGCTTTCTCCGAAGAGCTGACGGCTCGTCAGATTATGGAGAGAAATGATGAGATAGGGACATCAAAAGATAGCGTCTCCACCATAACAATGAAGCTCATAAATGAAAAGGGGCAGGAGCGTGTGCGGAAGGTCTCCTATTGGGAAAAGAAAGATAAGGATGACAACAGAAATACACTTGTAAAATTTTTATTACCGGCGGATGTAAAAGGGACAGGGCTTCTGACACTGGAGCATAAAGGGTCTGAAGATGACCAGTGGTTCTATCTCCCTGCAATGAGAAAGACGCGGAGGATTTCTGCAAGCGATAAAGGGGACAGTTTTATGGGTTCGGACTTTACTTATGAAGATATGGAACGGGAGGACCTCGATGAATTTGAATATAAACTTTTAGTTGGAGAAGATATTAACGGAGAACCCTGCTACCACATCGAAGGTATTCCTGTGGGTGAATCGAGAAAAAAAGAGACAAGCTACAGCAAGCGGGAGCTGTGGATAAGGAAGAGCGACTTTACCATGTTGAAGATTAACTACTACAACAAGAAAGGGGATTTCTTTAAGACCCTTACTTTCTCTGATATAAGAATAATTAACGGAAAACCACGCTCCCATAAATTGATTATGGAGAATTTTCAGAGGAAGCATAAAACAGAGCTTCTCTATGAGGAGATAAGGCTTGATGAGGGGCTGTCCGACAGCCTGTTTACAGAGAGGCAACTGGTGAAGGAGTAATATGGGGATATTTATAACAACAATATTTTTTATTTTATGGCTCTCCCCGGCGTATGCACAGGAAATTTCCGGCATTCAGTTCAACGGTTATGTAGAGGCAGAGAATAAGACCTATTTTAAAGAAATAAATCCCGAGCATGACGACAATGGGAGGAATCAGGCGATATTTTTTTTAAAATCCAGCGCTGCCCCTAATGAAAAGGTAAAACTTTTCTCAGCTATAGAGATAAGAGATGATGAAGTAAACCATCGTAGAGACCGTGTATGGCTGGATGAGGCATACATTGATTACGAGGGAGAATACTTTGACCTCCGCATAGGAAAACAGGTATACGGATGGGGAAAGGCTGACAGCATTAACCCTACTAATAACTTAAACCCCGTTGATTACAGCGACCTGCTTGATACAGATGAAGAGGAAATCGGTATGGTTAGTCTGCGGGGGAGATACTATATTGGAAACTGGACTTTTGAAGGGACTGTAATTCCTGTTTTTGAACAAAACATACTTCCAGTTTACAATTCAAGATGGAATATATTTCCTCAATCACTTATTTCTTTACCCGTTCAGTTCAAAAAACCTTCAACCGTGATTAACAATGCTCAATTTGCAGGAAAGGTCTCCTCATCATTCAGTGGTTGGGATTTTTCAGTAAGCTATTACAGAGGGTTTGAGAAATTTCCATCAGTATTTGTAAAATCTAATTCTGTCATCATGGAATACCGCAGCCTTCAGGTCATCGGTGGAGACTTTGCAGCATCCTTTGACAAACTTGGTATTCGCGGAGAGGCAGGATATTTTATCACTGATGACTTTGAAGGAAAGATTTTAGAAGTAAGCGACCCTTATTTGATGTATGTCCTTGGGCTTGATTACAATTTTAGCAATTTAATCGCCGAACAGGACTTATACATTCTCTTCCAGTGGATACAGACACTGCCCTTACCTGAAAGGGATTCGCTTTCAGAAGGCGATTTGAGATATCTCTTTAAAAGGGCGGTAATGCTGAAAGCGGACTGGAGTTTTACGGATTATACGAAATTCTCTTTTCAGGGTATATGGCGTTTACATGCCGAAGACATATTCTTACAGCCAATGATTTTTTCAAGTCTTGCCGACGGCTTAAATCTTGAAATCGGGGCGGATTTGCTTTACGGAAAGGCTGGGAGCTTTTTTGAAAGTTTTAAAGATAACCAGCGTGTCTTTGCAAGGTTGAAATATAGTTTTTAATTTTCATAGAGGCAGTGTAAAACTGAATGTAGTGCCTTTGCCCAACTGACTCTCTACCCAGATTTTTCCGTTATGCCCCTGAATAATATGTTTTACAATTGCAAGCCCAAGCCCTGTGCCGCCCAACTCCCTGCTCCTCCCTTTATCCACCCTGTAAAACCTTT
>Ga0209343_10009750_pt1 | contig 11019 bp, 1 predicted proteins | sample RifCSPlowO2_02_FD_184026 | JGI IMG/M metagenome (GOLD analysis project Ga0209343, IMG submission 184026) | Groundwater microbial communities from Rifle, Colorado - Rifle CSP2_plank lowO2_0.2 (SPAdes) (version 2) | ecosystem: Environmental > Aquatic > Deep subsurface > Groundwater | place: Rifle... | reverse complement strand
CAACGGCCTGGCCGGCTACACCGACCCCCTGGGCCAGCGCACCACCTATGTGCTGGGCAAGAAAGACAGCGTGCAGGAAATGCGCCTGCCCGACGGCCGCTGGATCAAATACAGCTACGGTTACGAACAAAACAGCGAAGAGTTCTACGTCCGCCAGAGCGACCAGTCCGGCCTGGTCAAGGAACGCTGGTACGACCGCCTCGGCCAGATGGTACGTCAGCAGGAAGCCGGTGAAACCCAGTTCACCCGCCAGTACTTGTTGTCGGATCGCTCCAGCGACGTCGGCAAAATCGCCGAAGCTTACCGCATCACCGGCCGCAGCCTGGCGGTCACCCGCGAGATCTCACAGCGCCAAGGCCGCGCGCCGTCGCCCTACGTGGCGCAAATGATCGAGCAGGACGCCCACGGCAATCGCACCACCACCGAGTACAACAAATACGGCCAGGTGATCCGCGTTCAGTATGCCGATGGCAGTGAGGTCAGGAAGAGCTATGACCCGGCGAGCAACCAGGTCAGTGAGGAGATTAGCGAGCGGGGGATCAAGACCCAGTACCGCTATGACGCCAAGGGCAACCTGACCCAGCGGATCGAGGCCGCCGGTACGCCGGATGAAGCTATTACCACCTATGGCTATAACGCCCTGGGGCAAGTGGCCGAGCAGGACAATCCGGGCAGCGGCGATACGCCGGCGGCCAAGTGGCAGTACCAGTACGACGCCAAGGGCAACCGCAACAAAACCATCGACCCCCTTAACCACGCCACCAGCTACACCCACGATGTGCTGGGCAATGTGCTGACCCTAAGCAATGCCTTGGGCAGGGTATGGACCAGTACTTACGACGCCGCCGGCAACCTCACCAGCCTGACCACCCCCCTTAATCAGGCGCTCAGCTACCACTACGACAAACTGGGCCAGCGGACAAAGACCGTCGCGCCGAACAATGCCGAGCTGGTCACCGTATACAACGCTGCCGGCCTGCCCACCAGTATCACCGACGCCGCCAGCGCCAAGACCCTGTTCGAATACGACGCCAACCAACGCCTGGTGGCGGTCATCGACCCCTTGGGCAATAGGAACGAGCGGAGCTACGATGCTCGCGGTCGCCTGCTAAGCCAGCAGGATGCCGCCGGCAACGCCACCCAGTACCGGTACGACAAGGAGCGCCTGGCCGGTATCGACTACCCGACCTACCAGGAGCAGTACCAGTACGACAGCCGCGAGCAGATCAAAAGCCAGAGCCGTCAATACGCCGAAGGCGGAGAAACAAAGAGCCAGACCGAACAGTACCGCTATTTAGCCGATGGCCTGCTGGAACAGCACCTGGATGCGGCCAGTAACCCCACGGGCAATGGCTACGACGCCCATGGCCGGCTGACCAGCAGCACCGACGCCGAAGGTGGCATCACCCGCTTCGCCTACGATGCCCGCGGCAACCTGGTTCAGGTGACCGACCCGGCCGGGCGCATCACCCAGTTCCGTTACGACGCCCGCGATGCAGTGATCGCCGAAATCAAACCCGGCGATGCCACTACGCCACGCAGCGAGCGGCGTTATAGCTATGACGCCCTGGGCAACCTCAAGCAGGTCATTACCCCGGACGGTCGGGTCAGCCAGTACCAGTACGACGACGCTAACCGTCTAGCTCAGGCGCACCACTTCGCCAACGCCGGTTTGGCCGACAGCGAGCAGGCCGAGCGCACTACCCACTACAGCTATACCAACCTTAACCGCCTGAAAAGCTATGAGGACGAAGAGAGTAAGGCGATCTTCCAGCATGATGACCTGGGGCGGGTGATTGAAACCACCGTCACCTACAAAACCGCCAACCCGGTGTTTAGCAAAACCTATGGCTATAGCTACGACGCCAATGGCCGCAAAGAGACCTACACCAACCCGGAACAGCAGATCTATACCTATCGCTATAGCGCCCATGGGCAGCTCAACGGGCTGAGCATTCCAGGCGAGGGCAGTATCAGTCTGCAGAACTTTAACTGGTTGCAACCGCAAAGCATTTTGTATCCGGGCGGCAGCAGCTTGCAGCTCGTCCACGATGGCCTGCTGCGCTATAGCAGCCGTACCCTGAATGACCCGGCCGGCAATCCGATTCAAAGCCATCAGTACCAGTACGATGCGGTGGGCAATATCACCGCGATCCAGACCCAGGACGGTGCGCAAGAGTACGGCTACGACAAGCTTTATCGCCTGACCGAGGCCAAATACCCCGAAGGCGACACGCGACGCAACGAAGCCTATGTCTATGACGGCGTGGGCAACCGCCTGGATGCCAAGGTCAGTAAAGAAGAGCTGGATATCGGCCAGTGGCAATACAACGCCCATAACCAGCTGGTTAGCCATGACGGTATCGGTTACCGCTATAACGCCGATGGCCATCTGATCGAAAAGGGCGCGCTGCAGGGCGATAACAGCCTGATCCAGAGCGGCAGTATCGATCACTGGCGCTACCAGTACGACAGCCGCGAGCGCCTGGTTGAAGTGCAGAAGAACGGCCAGCCCTTGGTCAAGTACAGCTACAACCCCCTGGGCCAACGTATCAGCAAGACCCTGCTGGCGAGTAATCAGACCACCTACTTCCTCTATAGCGAAGAAGGGCTGGTGGGGGAGTATGACTCACAAGGCAATTTGCAGCAGGAGTATGCCTATGATCCGACCAAACCTTGGATGAGTCAGCCGCTATTTACCCGGGCTCAGCGTAACGACACTCAAGCGTGGTCGGTGAGTTACTTTGGTACTAGCCATCTGGGCGCGCCGGAAGTGGCGTTCGAGAAGAGCGGTGAGGAGACTTGGCGGGCCAGGGCTCAGGCCTTTGGGGAAACCTCGGTCGGCTTGAATATGATCGACAATGCATTGCGCTTTCCGGGGCAGTATTTCGATCAAGAGACGGGGTTATATCAGAATTATTTTCGGGACTATGATTCGGGGGTGGGGCGGTATATTGAGAATGATCCAATAGGGCTGGCTGGTGGGCTGAGTGTTTACCTTTATGGCTTAAGTAATCCGGCGATGGTTGCAGATATTTTGGGGCTTTCCCCGATAAATCTACCAAAAGGCTATACGGGGCGAGTAGATCCATTTAATTACGGCGGAACTTCTTCGTTCGAGATTCATGTATATGACCCGAAGGGTAATGAGAAGGGCGTTATGGGGGCCAATGGTGAATGGATTAATAAACATGGGCACAAAGGTCCGCCTGCAGGTGTTCCGAAGGAAGTTTGTAACGCTGTGAGGGGACATGCCGTAGATCAAGCGCGAGCGAGAGGGATGCTACCTCCCAAAGGGCAAGCTAATATTAAAGGGCCGCGGTTTGGAGGTAATGCGGGAGGGGGTATGGTTGTCAGGGGGATGGGTCCATTGATGATTCTTGATATTGCTTTGCAGGCCTATATTGAGGCTAGAGATGCAGGTAGTTGTCCTGAATGTATATGAGGATGAAATGTGTTTATTCTTGTTAAAGATCAATTGAAACTTGGTGCTGAGGCTGTCGGTTCTAAGTGGGATGAGTATAGTAGGTATTTGGATGAAAATAAGAAGGCGCTTCCTGTTTCTGCGTATGAATTTGCTATAGCGAAATGGCATTATGATTTTAATGATCACAGATGCCCTCATGATGCATGGGTGCAATCTTTCAGGGTGTATGAGGAATTTAGTGGTTCTCGCTCTGAGATAAGGAGGACTCAAATAGCAGTTGAATTGCTTGGTGCCTACCATGATGGAGTTATTAAGATCGATTATGTGGATGTTTTAAGTTATGAGGTGTCGTCGCGATCCGGCTGTCATGGGGACTGGCTTTATGATGAGGTGAGGGTGTCTGCGGAAAATAAAGTTGTGCATGAGATTGATTTCGAGTTCTCTCACTGGATCATCGAGTGTTCCGATATTAGGTGTGAGTGGCTACCAAACGACCTATACCCAGCCGGGTAGCCGGGTAGCCGGGTAGCCAGGTAGGGCGGGTCATTGGCCCGCGCTGATTGATCTTACGGTCACCGGGTAAATTGTTTGTACGCCGTATTTGAATGGTGGTGCTTTTGGGGTTTTTGGATTGCGCCTCGTCCACTCGGGAGCGGTGGCGTGGCGGGGATGGCTTGGCGGATTACGCGTTCGGCTAACCCGCCCTACGCCTGCTTTTAATTTTTTGGTGTATGTATGTCATATATAGTCTGGAGTGTCTTGAATTGGGTGGCGGTAATTTTGGCTGTGATGGCCATAGGTATATCTTTCATTAGTGCGGCTTTTGATATGTTGGGAAGAAAAGATAGGGCCAAGGATTTTTTCAGTAGATCAGTTAGCCCTTATTTTTGGTTTCCGTCATTGATTGTTTTGTTGACAAGGTGGTTGGGGACCAATAATGGATATTTCCCCTTTTGATTCGCCTTTTCCAGCAAGAGGGCCGGGCGGGTTATGACCCGTCCTGCATATCATTGGTTTTACATTCGGTGGGCCTTTTGCCTGCTCTTGGGAAGTTGGGGGAATGATGTTCAAGCAATGGATGGCCGGTCTGCTGGCACTCTGGAGTGTGGGTGCCTGGGCGGAAGAGCAATTGTGCGCCGTGGTGTTGATCGAGATTGCCCAGGAGTTGAGCTTCGAGCGCCAGGCGTTCGAGGCCACCATGCGCATCAACAACGGCCTGGACACCATTGCCCTGGACGAGTTGCAGATCCAGGTACTGTTCGAGGACGACCAGGGCAATGTGGTCACCGCCAGCTCCGACCCCAACGCGCAGGGTGCGGCCTTCTTTATTCGCCTGGACGACAGCCAGAACCTCAATAACCTGCAGTCCGGCGACAATGGCGCGGTAACCGATGGCCAGGTGCCAGCCAAGGCCAGTGGCGTGCTGCGCTGGCTGATCATCCCTACCGCCGGTTCGGCGGGCGATAGCCTGGCGGGTAAGCGTTACAGCGTGGGCGCGGCCCTGAGCTACAACGCCGGCGGCAAGGTCGAATCCCTGACGGTGACCCCCGACACCATCACGGTCAAACCCCAGCCGCAACTGACCCTGGACTACTTCCTCACTCAGGAAGTGATCGCCGACGACGCCTTCACCCCCGAGATCGAAGCGCCGGAGCCCTATACCCTGGGCGTGCGCATCCGCAACAGTGGGCGTGGCGAGGCCAAGAACGTCAAGCTGGAATCGGCGCAGCCGCGCATCGTCGGCAACGAGCTGGGCCTGGCGATCAACTTCCGCATCACCAACAGCTTCGTCGACGAGGCTCCGGCAGCGCCGACCCTGCTGCTGGACTTCGGCCAGATCGCCCCCGGCAAGAACCGCAACGGCCGCTGGCTGATGGAAAGCTCCTTATCCGGCAAGTTCATCGACTTCAGCGCCTCCTTCACCCACCCCGATGAACTGGGCGGACGCCTGACCTCCTTGCTCGATGCCACCCACGCACGCTTTTTGTTGCGCGACGTGCTGGTCGACCTGCCGACCCGCGACCGCATCCGCGACTTCCTCGCCTTTATCGGCGACGACCTCTATGTCTTCGAGTCCGACAGCACCGGCCAGGCGGACAACGCGCCCTGCCTGGACTGCACCCCAGTCAACCGCCTAAGCGGTAGCCTAAGCGGCAGCTCGACCCTGCGCACCCTCAGCGTCAGCGCCCAGCCGGGCCTGGGCTATGTGCGCGTGGCCGATCCCTACCAGGGCAGCAAAGGCCTGCAGCGCGTGCTGCGCAGCAACGGCGTGGCGCTGTCGCCGCATAACGCCTGGCTGAGCAAGGAGCGCGCGGAAGATGGGCGCACCTTCACCTACTACCTCAACCTGTTCGACACCCAGGCAGACAGCCAGTACAGCGTGGAATTCGGCGAGCTGAGCCAGGAGCCCAAGGCCCCGGTGTTCCAGCCCATCATGGACCGCAGCGCCCACGAAGGCGGGCAGATCGGCTTCCTGGTGCGCGCCAGCGACCCCAACGGCACGGTTCCCTCGCTCTCTGCCGAAGGCCTGCCCAGTGGCGCCACCTTCACAGACGAAGGCCAGGGCCGCGGCACCTTCTACTGGACCCCGCTGCAAGGCCAGGCCGGCCGCTACGTGGTCAACTTCATCGCCAGCGATGGCGAGCTGAGTGCCAGCCTGCCGGTCGGCATGCAGATCTTCCGCCAGGGCGACAGCGACGGCGACGGCATGGATGACGCCTGGGAGCAGGAGCACTTCGGCAACCTGGACCGTGACGGCGCGGGCGACTTCGACGGCGACGGCGTTTCCGACCTGGACGAATTCAACAGTCGCACCGATCCCAAGGTGGCCGATGCCACGCCGCTGCCGCCGCAACTGCTGAGCCCGGCCGATAACGCCCAGGTGACCGACCTGTACCCGGCGTTGCGGGTGAGCAACAGCCCGACCCAGATCAGTGGGCAGAGCCTCAGCTACTGGTTCGAGCTGTACGCCGACGAGGCCATGAGCGAGCTGCTGGCCAAATCCGCGGCGATCGGCCCCGGCGGCAACAGCACCGAATGGGTGGTTAAACCCGACCAGCTGGAACCCGGCGCCGACCTCCACGACAACCGCCGCTACTACTGGCGGGTCAAGGTCAGCAGCGACAAGGCCAGCAGCGAATGGCTCAACGGCCGCTTCTTTATCAACACCGCCAACGACGCGCCGACTGCGCCTGTGCTGCTCAGCCCCACGCCCCTGGGCCTGGTCGCCGATACCCGGCCGCTGTTCAGCTTCAACAACAGCCTGGATCTGGACGAAGACCCGCTGACCTACCGGGTACGGGTATTCGGTGAAGACGATGACGACTTCAGCGCACCCTTGGCCGAAGTCAGCGGCCTGCTGCCCGGTGCCGACGGCGTGACCAGTTGGCAGTCGCCGGTGGACTTTGAAGAGGATCGCTTCTACTTCTGGCTGGTGGACGCCCACGACCCCCAGGGCGCGGTGACTCCGAGCGAGCCAAGCCTGTTCGGCGTCAGCCTGAGCAGCAAGGCGCCGGGCGCGCCGGGCCTGGCCTGGCCGCTGCAAGGCCAGCGCATCGCCGAGAGCGAAGGCGTGACCCTGCGCCTGGATGCCGCCAGCGACCCGGAACGCCGGCCGCTGCGCTACCGCATCCAGCTGGACGACAACGAACGCTTCGACGGTGCCGAGAAACTCGACTCCGACTGGTTCAGCGGCGGCGCCGAGGGCATCCAGTGGCAAGTGCCGGGCGCCCTGGAAGAGAACCGTGTGTACCACTGGCGGGCTCGCGCCAGCGATGGCGAGCTGGAGTCGGAGTGGCTGGCCGGCAGCTTCCAGGTCAACCAGTTCCAGGAATCGCCACCGTTGCCGGTGGCCGACAACCCGGCCGCCGGGGCCTGGGTCGAGGTGCGCAACCCGCGCCTGGCCGTGCACCCGGTGCAGGACCCGGACGGCGATACGCTCAGCTATGAGTTCGAACTCTACGCCGAGCAGGGCGAGCAAGCCCTGGCCAGCCAAGTGACGGGCGAGCAGTACTGGACGCCCGCGCTGACCCTGGACGACAACAGCTGGTACCGCTGGCGCGTGCGCGCGCTGGACGCCACCGGCCTGTACTCGCCCTGGAGCGACTGGCTGCGCTTCTTCGTCAACGAGAACGGCGTGGACGACGCCCCGAGCCTGAGCTTCGTGCAGCCGACCGAGGCGCTGACCCTCAGCGGCGGTACTGTGAGCCTGCAGTGGGTGGACGCCGACCCGGACAGCGCCGCGACCATCGACCTGTATGCCAACGAACTGCTGATCGCCTCCGGCCTGGTCGAAGACGCCGATGGCGATAGCGACCGCTTCGAATGGTCCCTGGCCGGCGTCGAGCCGGGCACCTACCAGATCAAGGCGGTGATCCGCGATGCCAGCAACCAGGTGGAAGTGGCCGCCTGCTGCAGCGTCACCCTGCTGCCGCCCACACCCGAAATCAGCGTCACACCGCTGACCAGCCTGGAACTGGACGAATACGGCGAAGCCGTGGCCGAAGTCGATGTCAGCCTCAGCCGTGGACCCAAGGCGGGGCAGAGCGTCACCATCAACCTGGCCATCAGCGATGCCAGCGAGGCGCGCCTGCTCAACCAGCCGGCCTACCTGTACTTCACCGCGGACAACTGGCAGACCCCGCAGCGCATCCGCGTACAGGGTGTCGACGACTGCAGCATCGACGGCGCGCAGCCAGTCGGCCTGGAGTTGTTGCCGCTGCAGAGCAGCGACAGCGACTTCGCCGGCCTGGACCCACAGGACGTCCTGCTGAACACCCTGGACAACGAGGTCGAAGAGCAGAGCCTGTTCGTCTGCCACTACCAGGTAGTCGCCCGCGGTCCGGTGGATGTAGACGGCATGGTCGAGATCAGCCTGCGCCCCGAGCTGCTCAACACCGGCGTCGCCCTGACCGAGGCCACTGCCACGCCGTCGCTGCAAGGCAGCGACCTGAGCCTGGCGGGCGCCGACGCGGTGCGCTTCAGCAAAGTACTCACCGGCATCGGCAGCCTGGCCCACGACACCCTCATCCTGCGTCAGCCGGCCGATCAGCCGCTGCAGTTCAATCGCCTGCACTGGGACATAGTGCCGGGCGCTGCCGCTCCCGTCAGCGAACTGGGCGATGAGGGTGGCACGCTGCGCGGTACCCGCAAGGACGACATCCTGCATGGCGGTGCCGGTAACGACCACCTGATCGGTGGTGGCGGCGACGATGTGCTGATTGGTGGTCGTGGCGAGGATCGTCTCCAAGGCGGTAGCGGTAACGACCGCTTTATCGTCGAGGGCAACGACCTCTCGCCCAAGCATTTCAGTGGTGGCAGCGGTTACGACCAGATCCTCGGCGGGGAAGGCAACGACGTGGTGCGCATGACCCGCTTCACCGGCGGTTATCGGGTCGAACTAATCGATGGCGGGGCAGGGCGCAACCGCATCGAAGGCACCGCCGCGGCCGATACCCTGGATCTGCGCAACACCGAGTTGCGCAATATCGAGGCCATCGACGGCCTGGCCGGCGGCGACCTGATCCGCGGCAGCCAGGGCAATGACCTGATCATCGGTGGGGCGGGCAATGATCAATTGTATGGCGAGGGTGGTGACGACAGCTTCCTGTTCAACGGTCAGGATCAGGGCTTCGACAAGATTCACGGCGGAATCGGTGTTGACCAGATTATGGGCACGGAAGGCGACGACCGTATCGGTCTGAGCTATTTCGGCAAAGACTTCACCGTGGAGCGTATCGACGGGCGTGATGGGCACGATGTGATCAGCGGTGACGAGGCCAACAACACCCTCGACTTCAGCAGCAGCGAACTGCTCAACATTGAGCTGATCGAAGGCGGCGGTGGCAATGACACGCTGACCGGCAGCGCCGGCAACGATGTGATCTACAGCGGCTCCGGGCGCAACCGCGTGTACGGTGGTGCAGGCGACGATAGCCTGCTGTTCCGCGGCGAAGGCACTGAACTCAATCAATACGACGGCGGTGAAGGGCAGGATCGCCTGCTCGGCAGCGCCACCGATGATGCACTGTTGCTGAGCCAATTCGGCGCGGCCAACAGCATTGAAGAGATCGACGGCAACGGCGGGCGCAACATCATCCGCGGCACCGCCAGCAGGGATATTCTCGACTTCTCAGGCGTGCGCCTGCAGGCCATCGCGCTGATTCAGGGGCTGGCCGGCAACGATCAGATCACCGGCAGCCAGGACGCCGACGTGATCAGCGGTGGACTGGGGCGCAACCTGCTGGACGGTCAGGGCGGCGACGACCGCTTTCTGGTCGAGTCGGACCATGGCTCTAGCACCTTTATCGGCGGCGAGGGTGTTGACAGCATCCTCGGCACTGAGGGTGACGACCTGATCAGGCTGGAACGTTTCGATGGCGACTACCGGGTAGAGCGCATCGATGGCGGTAGCGGGCTGAACGTAATCGTGGCCAGGAGCGCGCAGAACACCAAGCGCTTCTTCGACTTTTCGGCAACCGAGTTGGTCAACATTGCCTATATCCAGGCCTTTTCCAGTAGCCCGGTGATCGGCAGCGCGGGTGACGACGAATTGCACGGCGATGGGAGAAGCAATCGCCTGTTCGGTGGTCCGGGCAATGACGTGCTGCGTGGCGGCCGGGGCAACGACTACCTCTATGGCGGGCCGGGCGACGACAGTTACCACTTCGAGGGCGGCCGCGACTTTATCGAAGACCGCGGCGTGGCCGAGGATCAGGACCGTGTGCTGCTGCACCTGCCGCATGGCCCCGAGCAGATCTTCCTGGTCAAGAGCGGCGATAACCTGCAACTGCGCTTTACCGGTGCGACCGACATCCTGACGCTGCTGGGCTGGTTCAGCGACCCCGGCAACCGCATTGCCCGTATTGAGCTGGCGGACGGTCGTTACCTCGCGGAGAACCGGGTCGAGCCGCTGTTGGCGGTCATGAATACGGTGAAGCGACGGGCCAAAAAACATATACCGGCAGATCAGGCGCGTCTGGATGCCGCCTTGGCGGAGGCATGGGTGACACCTTGAAGGGGCCGTCGCTAGCTGCGCAGGCTAAACCCTGCGCGGCTGATCGTTTTTTGAGCGTAATGCCTTGCGACACCCAGGCGCTGATCGTAAAACGTTACCCCCGCGTACTACATTCGTCAGCTCTCAGGCCCGGTTCTGCGATCAACTGCTCGAAGAGCCAGTTGACCCGTCTGGGTGGCTGCGCTTAAAAACTCTTTCGCGGTTAGTATGTCTACCGCTTTCCTGGCCTGCCTCTTTCGTTTGGACCCCGCTTATGTCTTCCTCCACCGAACACCTTGAGCTGGATGCGCTGCTGGCCGCGCCCGCTAGCCTGCAGCGCTTGCCGTTCAGCTTCGCCAAACGTCATGGAGTGGTGTTGCTGATCGATGCGCTACCGCCGTGCCTGGCCCACCGGCCGGCCGTCGAACTGGTGGCTCTGGCCGAGGCGCAGCGCTTCGTCGGTCGCCGCTTGCCCCTGCGGGCCCTGACCGAGGAGGCGTTCGAGCAGGCCCTGGCCAAGGCCTACCAGCACGAAGCCGGGGCCATGCAGCTGGCCGAGGGGCTGGGCGGCAGCCTGGACCTGGCGGCCCTGGCCGAG
>Ga0209343_10009749_pt1 | contig 11019 bp, 6 predicted proteins | sample RifCSPlowO2_02_FD_184026 | JGI IMG/M metagenome (GOLD analysis project Ga0209343, IMG submission 184026) | Groundwater microbial communities from Rifle, Colorado - Rifle CSP2_plank lowO2_0.2 (SPAdes) (version 2) | ecosystem: Environmental > Aquatic > Deep subsurface > Groundwater | place: Rifle... | reverse complement strand
ACGCCGCTGCAGGATCGGTTCTGCCTTGGCCTGCGGGTCAGGCGTGAACCCCGCGATCACCTCTTTGGGGATCTCGCGCTTGATCAGCCGCTCGATGTCGCGCAGAAACACGTGCTCGTCGACGCATACCAGTGAAATCGCCTCACCGCTGGCGCCGGCGCGGCCGGTGCGGCCGATGCGGTGCACGTAATCCTCGGGGACGTTCGGCAGGTCGAAGTTGACCACGTGCGGCAACTGGTCGATGTCAATGCCGCGCGCGGCGATATCGGTGGCGCACAGCACCTGCAGGCTGCCCTCCTTGAACTCGGCCAGCGCGCGCGTGCGCGCGCCCTGGCTCTTGTTGCCATGGATGGCGAGCGCGGTGATGCGAGCTCTGTTGAGGTATTCGGCGAGATTATTGGCGCCGTGCTTGGTGCGCGTGAACACCAGCACCTGATGCCAGTGCTTGCTGTCGATCAGATACGCGAGCAGTTCGCGCTTGCGCTCGCGATCCACCGGATGGACTTTCTGGTTGATGATTTCCACGGTCGAGTTGCGGCGCGCGACTTCGATCATCGCCGGCGCATTGAGCAGGCTGTCGGCGAGGGTCTTGATCTCCTCGGAGAAGGTCGCCGAGAACAACAGGTTCTGCCGGCGCTTGGGCAGCACCGCGAGGATGCGCTTGATGTCGCGTATGAAACCCATGTCGAGCATCCTGTCGGCTTCGTCCAGCACCAGGATTTCGATATGCGACAGATCGACAGTGCGCTGCTGCAGATGGTCGAGCAGACGGCCGGGTGTGGCGACCAGGATGTCGACGCCGCGTCTGAGTTGCGTCATCTGCGGGTTGATGCCGACGCCGCCGAAGACGACGGTCGAGGTCTGTTTCGCGTACTTGCCGTAGGTACGCACGCTTTCTTCGATCTGTGCGGCGAGTTCGCGGGTGGGCGTCAGGATCAGCACGCGGATGGGTTTATGCGCGTTCGTACCTTGGGGTACCGGGCGTTTGGACAGAAGCTGCAGGATCGGCAGGACGAATCCCGCGGTTTTGCCGGTGCCGGTTTGTGCGCCGGCCAGCAGGTCGCCGCCGGCAAGCACCGCGGGAATGGCCTGAATCTGGATGGGTGTGGGGGTGGTGTAGCCCTGTTCGGAAACAGCGCGAAGCAGTTCATCGGACAAGCCGAGATTAGAGAATGACATCAGGACTTTCGGAAAAAACGATCGGCCTGTCGCCATTTGAGGCGCCAGTCGCAGGCAAACTTAATGGGGAAGTGTCGGAACCGACGTGCGGCAGGGGGACTGGTCAATGTGCCGCGTGCCCGCAGTATAACAGAATGTGCGAGCCGAGCTTGGGCGTGCGGGTACGCCGGTCCTCAAAGCCGTAGCAATCGGCGTGATGCCAATCAGAGGCGATCAAAAGAATATTGGGTGTCGCGATTCCAGGGGTGCCTGCAGGTGCTGCTAGCGCCGATCGGGGTCGAAATGCTTGCGAAGTTCGAGCCAGCACCGGTCGTAATCACGCTGCCGGGCGGGGGATTCCAGCGCCTGCGCCGTGGGACAAAGTGGCAGACAGGTTTCAAACATGAATGCCATCGTATCGCTGATATAGTCCGGCGCCGAGATGTCCGCCTGAGATGCTTTTTCGAAGGTCGCGGCGTCGGGACCATGGCTGCTCATCATGCTGTGAAGCGAGGCGCCGCCGGGCAGAAAATCGGAAGCCTTGGCATCGTAGCCGCCCTCGATCAATCCCATGAATTCGCTGGCCACGTTGCGGTGGAACCAGGGCGGGCGGAAGGTGTCCTGCATGGCCAGCACCCGTGGCGGAAAAATCACGAAATCGATCATGTCCACCCCGGGTGTGTCCGAAGGTGATTGAAGAACCAGGAAGATTGACGGGTCCGGATGGTCGAAGCTGATCGAACCGATAGTGTTGAAGCGCCGCAGGTCGTACTTGCAGGGAGCGTGGTTACCCTGCCACGCAACGACATCGCAGGGCGAGTGGTCCAGCTCCGCGCGCCACAGGTTGCCGAGATATTTGTGTACCAGTTCGTAGTCGCCTTCTTTATCCTCATAGGCGGCGACCGGATAAAGAAAGTCCCGTGGATTGGCAAGGCCGTTCGATCCGATGGGCCCGAGATCCGGCAGGCGAAAGCAGGCGCCAAAGTTCTCGCACAAGTAGCCACTCGCCTCCCCATCGGGCAGTTCCATCCGGAAGCGCAGACCGCGCGGAATGATCAGAATTTCCAGGGGCTCCACCTCAAGCGTTCCCATTTCCGTTACTGCCCGCAGCCTGCCGCGCTGCGGCACGATCAGCATTTCGGCGTCCGCATTGGCGATGTGGCGCAGCGACATCGACCGGTTCGCGGCGTAAAGGTGAATGGCGCAGCCGGACATCAGGGCCGGACTGCCGTGACCACCCATGGTGAACCACCCATCCAGGAAGTCGGCCGGCGTAGCCGCAGTTGGCATGGGCATGGGGTTCCAACGCAAGCGGTTCGGCGTGCCGGCGTTGCCGGTGAAATCATTGGTCACGCGGCCGTCGGAGATGCGCTCAAACGGACCGTGAACGGCGCCCGGACGAATTCGATACAGCCATGAACGCCGGTTGGCCGCGCGCGGCGCGGTAAAGGCCGTTCCCGAAAACTGTTCCGCATAAAGACCGTAGGGGCAACGCTGCGGCGAATTGCGGCCCACGGGAAGCGCGCCAGCAAGCGCCTCCGTCGCAAAGACGTTGCCAAAGCCGTTCATGGTTGGATGCATCGTCATGACGATCATTCGTGATTGGCCCTGCCGATCCGCCTTGCGGCGCCGGTGTGCTTATCCACTTTGACGCTGCCGCCAAGCACGCCGCGACGCACCTGGTCGAGTTCGATCGATTCGAACAACGCGCGGAAATTACCCTCGCCGAATCCCTCGTCGCCCTTGCGCTGGATGACCTCGAAGAACACCGGGCCGATGACGGTTTCCGTGAATATCTGCAGCAACAACCCGCCTTGCGTGCCGCCGTCGACGAGAATGCGCCGCCGGCGAAGTTCATCCAGCGGCTCTCCATGTCCAGGCAGACGTCTGTCAATCATGTCGAAATAGGTATCCGGCGTATCGAGAAACCGGCAACCTGCCTCGCGCAATCGATCGACGCTCCGGTAGATATCCCGGGTGCCCAGTGCGATATGCTGGATGCCTTCACCGCGGTAGGCTTCCAGGTACTCCTGGATCTGGCTCTTGTCGTCGCTGCTTTCATTGATCGGAATACGGATCTTGCCGCAAGGGCTGGTCATGGCCTTGGATTTCAGTCCGGTCAGCTTGCCTTCGATGTCGAAGTAGCGGATCTCCCGAAAATTAAACAGCGATGCGTAAAATCCGGCCCATTCACTCATGCGTCCGCGATGCACATTGTGGGTGAGGTGATCAATGCTGACCAGGCCGGTTCCCTCCGGAGCCGGGGACTTACCCGACCAGAAATCTTCGAATCCCGGCAGCGGTTTGAAGTCCACGTCGTAGATGGAGTGACCGAAGTCGTTCTCGGGATAGCGGTCCACGAGATAGATCAATGAATCGCCGATGCCCTTGATCGCGGGTATGTTGAGTTCCATCGGACCGGCATGGCCCTCGACCTCCCAGGCCCCTTGCGCGAGCAGGTGCGAGCGCGCGATGGCCGCGTCTTTTACACGGAAGGCGATGGCGCAAACGCTCGGCCCATGCCGCCGGGCAAAATTCTGCGCGAACGAGCGCGGTTCTGCATTGACGAGAAAGTTGACGTCGCCCTGCTTGTAGAGCGTGACATCCTTGTGACGGTGACGGGCGACCGCGCTAAAGCCCATAATCCCGAAAAGTTTTCCCAGAGCCGCGGGATCAGGCGCGGCGTACTCGACGAATTCGAATCCATCGGTTCCGGCCGGGTTGGCGATTGGCTCAGGCATGAATGGGTTCCCTCGAATCAGCCAGCGAACATTAGCAGCCAGCGCGATAAAAAGCACCTTATTCCAGCGTCGGCGGCGCCGCGGCGCATAGAGCAGCATCACATCGCGAACACCTGCTCGGGCGGGAAGTATTTCGCTGAGGTAAGCCTTCCGGTTTGCCGGCGGCAGTGTGAACTCAGGCGGTTTGAAAGCCGGGCGCCAGTACCTTGCCCAGCGCGTTCTCAAGGTGCTTCACGGTGCGATCGATGTTCTGCAGTTTCTCCAAGCCGAACAAGCCGACCCGGAAGGTCTGAAAATCCGCCCCTTCGTCGCATTGCAAAGGAACGCCTGCCGCGGTTTGCAGCCCCTGACCCAGGAACTTCTTGCTTGACTGAATTTCCGGGTCATCGGTGTAACTCACTATCACGCCGGGGGCCTGGAAACCGGGTGCCGCCACGCTGCGGATGCCTTTGCCGGCGAACAAGGCGCGCACCTTGTCGCCGAGTTCCTGCTGCGCCGCGCGCGCCTTGTCAAAACCATACAGCCGCGTCTCCTGCATGACCTCGCGCAGCCGGGTCAGGGCGTCGGTGGGCATGGTGGCGTGGTAGGCGTGGCCGCCCGCCTCGTAAGCCTCCATGATCTGCAGCCATTTGCGCAGATCGCAGGCAAAGCTGCTGCTGGTCGTGGTGTCGATCCGGGTGCGGGCCAGTTCGCTGAGCATCACCATGGCGCAGCACGGCGAGCCGCTCCAGCCTTTCTGCGGCGCGCTCACCAATATATCGACCCCGCACGCCACCATGTCCACCCAGATCGCGCCTGAGGCGATGCAGTCCAGCACCATCAAGCCACCCACCGAATGCACCGCATCGGCCACGGCGCGCAGGTAGTCGTCCGGCAGGATCATGCCCGAGGCGGTTTCCACATGCGGGGCAAATACCACTTCGGGTTTGTTCGCCTTGATGCTCGCCAGCACCTCTTCTATGGGCGGCGGCGCAAATGGCGCCTGTTTGCCTTCACCCACGCGGCGCGCTTTCAGCACAATGGACGCCGAGGGGATCCTGCCCATGTCGAAAATCTGCGTCCAGCGGTAACTGAACCAGCCGTTGCGAATAACCAGCACCTTTTTGTCGCCGGCAAACTGGCGCGCCACCGCTTCCATGCCAAAGGTGCCGCTGCCCGGCACCAGCGCGACGCAGCGGGCGTGGTAGACCTCCTTCAAAATGCCGGAGATGTCTTTCATCACACCCTGAAATCGCTGCGACATATGATTCAGCGCGCGGTCGGTGTAGACGACGGAAAATTCAAGCAAGCCGTTCGGGTCGATCTGGGGTAACAAGCCAGGCATGTTCAGCTCCGCTCAATAAATTTCGGGTAGGGCGGCGCGTTGGGTACGGTCGGATCCCGGTCCGCGCCGAGGGTTCTTCGCAAGCTACTCGTCTAGAGTATCACCCTGCCGGCCTCAAGCCGCAGGAGAGTCGCGGCCGGCAACCCTGCGCATCAGCTTGCCTGCATCGACGGGCGCCGCGTCGCCGTTCCAGACCACATACTGGTCGGGACGCACCAGGATGAGTTTGGATTGGTAGGCTTGCCTGCCGTCCGTGCAACTGTCGCGCACCACCTTGAAGGGGATTTTCAGCGACCGCGCGGCTTCTTCGAGGCCACGAATTGCGCTTTCCTGCGCGTCAAATACCAGCAGGGTGTAGCCGGCGCCCAATTCCTCGAAAACATTGCGACCCGAGCTCAGCATCTGCGGCGGCAGGTGGTGGCCGGTGCGCGCCGTGAAGCCATGGTCGCCATGGGCACTGCAGACGGAGCCTGGCGGGCCCATGACCACGGAGGATCCTTCGTAATGGGGTTCGTAGACCTGTGCTCGACCGCTGAGCTTCACCATGCGCTCGTTCCAGGCTTTTTCGAACGCTTCGCGGTCGCGTTCCGGACTGAATTTTTCCAGGAATACCCGATCCTCCTCGATGCGGGCGGCGATGAAATCGCGGCCGGTTTCCACGAAGATGGGGCGTCGTTCCTCGCTGTAGGAGTGCAACAGGGCGTCGCCTCCCCAAGCTTGCAGCCGTGCCGCCAGTTTCCAGCCCAGGTTGGCGGCATCCTCCAGCCCGTTATTGAGGCCGTAGCCGCCATAAGGAGGATGGCTGTGCGCCGCGTCACCGGCGATGAATACCCGGCCCTTCTGGTATTCCTCGGCCACCGCCACGCGCAGATCCCAGAAGCCGACGTGTTCGAATTCGACCGCGAATTTGAATCCCCCGGCACGGTGCAACAGGCCCAGGAAATCGTAGTTTTCGGTGGTGGTTTCATTGGGCACCGGCGCATGGAAGAAAAAACCTTCACCGACATCGATCCTTCCAAAAAACATCCAGTAGCCTTTGAGATCGGGATGCATGACGTTATAGGTCGACTTGGTGGGAAAGCGCTTCATGCCCTCGTGAAGTTCCCTGGAACGGAACACCATGAGCACCATCTTCTGATCGAATTCGGCGCCGCTTCTGGCGATACCGACCTGGTCGCGCACCAGCGAGTGGCCACCGTCGCAGCCTACGATGTAGTCGGCCTCGAGAACCTTGTGACCACTGCCTTCGCGTTCGGTGATGGTGACGCGCGCCGACTTGTCGTCCTGTTCGAGGGCTTGCGCCCCCCAGCCGAACAGCGCATCCACGCTGGGCAGCGCCGCCATGCGTGCTCTCAGGACCTCCTCGGTGCAGTATTGCGGCAGGCGCTCGTACTCCTGGAAGTAATATTTCTGCACCAGCTCGCGCTGTGAGGGCGCGTTCCAGTATTCGCTCATCAAGTGACCGTAGGCGCTGATGCCGCTGGTAGGAACGCCCGCAGGCATGATGCGGGCGGCGCGCAGTTCCTTGACGCAGTTCCAGAAGTAAAAATGCTCGAGCGTTCGCTGGGTGAGGTTCTGGCCCTTGGGAATGCGCTGCGGCCGGGTGTAGCGCTCCACCAGTGCGACGGATATGCCGCGCTGTCCCAGTTCTATGGCAAGTCCGACGCCCACGGGGCCGCCGCCGACGATGACAACCTGATACTTTTGCTGCATGACTGCCCTGATGAGAATTGAATGAAATGCGATGTGAGATGTTTTTCGGAACGGCTGCGGGCGCGTCCGACGCGTCAGCCGATGATGGTACATTTAACGGTGCTTCCCGTTTGGGGACGCGCTGACCATGAAAAATCAGACACAAAGGAGAAGCGGCATGCGCAAGCCCGCGCGGTTTTCCATTGCGGTATCGATGTGCGTCATGCTTGGCATTGCGCTGCCGGGGTTCGCCCAGTCGTATCCCGACAAGCCTTTGCGGCTGTTTTCCGGCTTTCCGCCCGGCGCACCAATCGACTCGTTGACGCGCCAGATCGGCGCGGAACTGACCAAGTCCTGGGGCCAGCCCTTCATCATCGAGAACGGCCCCGGCGCAAACGGCATCATCTCCGCGGACAACTGCCGCAAGTCGGCCAATGACGCGTACTCCTATTGCATGTTCGACCGCACCATCCCGCTGCTGCCTTACCTGTATGCCAAGCTGCCCTTCGATGTGATGCGCGATTTCGAACCCGTGAGCAACATGGTCTACACGGCGCTGGCACTCACCGTGCATCCGTCGGTGGGCGCGAACAACCTCAAGGAACTGATCGCCGCGGCACGCGCCAGGCCCGGCACGCTCAATTACGCCTCGCTCGGACCGGCCACCACCGCGAACCTGCTGATGGGCTGGCTGAAGAAGCAGGAAAGCCTCGACATGACGCACATCGTCTACAAGGGGCCGCCCGATCTGTTCCGAGCCCTCGTGGCGGGGGAGTCGCACATTACTTTCCTCGGCGTGGGCGGATTTCTTGGATTCCACAAGGCCGGAAAACTCAAGATCATCGGCATCAGCGGCGACAAGCGCTCCCCGCTGGTTGCGGAGGTGCCGTCGCTCGCGGAACAGGGCCTCACCAGCATCGACACGCGCGTCTGGTTTGGCCTGTTCGCGCCCTCCGGCGCGCCACGCGACCGCACCGGCCGCATGCACCTCGAGTTGAAGCGCATCTTTGCCATTCCCGCGTTCAGTGAGAAGAGCCTGGTCGCGGCTGGTTTCGAACCGATCGCCAATTCGCCCGAGGAGTTCGCGCGCGATCTGGTGCGCGACCGCGCCAGCGGCGCCGAGCTGATCAAGATCTCGGGCGCGCGCGTGGAATAGATCTCTCTTTCAGGGAAGGTTAAGCACCCGCTTGGCGACGATGTCCTTTTGAATTTCCTGCGAGCCGCCGTAGATGGTGGCGCGGCGGTTCTGCAGCAGGGTGGTCGCCGCATGGATGGTCAGGCCGTCGAGGGTGACCGGCCCCTGGCCTCCGCCCAAGGCTGTGGAAGCCTCGAACAACAGGTCGCACAGGCGCTGCAGCAGCGCCGTGCCGGCGATCTTGATGAACGAGGACTCCGCGCCCACCTGTCCGCGTTCCAGCAGGGAAACCGCCTGGGCGTAAGCCGAGGCAATGGCGGTGAGTTCGATCTCGGCGCCGGCCAGGCGGTCGAGAAACGCCTCGTCTTCCCACAGTCCCGTCGCCGCCGCCAGTCGCCAGATGTGATGCAGAATGACAATATTGCGCTGCGTGCCGGCGCTGCCCAGGCGCTCATTCACCAGCAGCGCATTGGCGATCTTCCAGCCGCCGTTGAGCTCGCCTACCACGTTGCTAAGCGGTACTTTGACATCGTCGAAGAACACCGTGGCCAGTTCATCGTCGCCGGCGATGGTGCGGATCGGCCGCGGCGTGATGCCGGGGGTTTTCATGTCGATCAGAATGAAGGAAATGCCTTCCTGTTTCCTGGGCGCATCCGGGTTGGTGCGCACCAGCGCGAAGATCCAGTCGGCGTGGTGCGCCCAGGTGGTCCAGATTTTCTGGCCATTGACCACCAGGTGGTCGCCCTCGACCGTGGCCTTGGTTCGCAGGCTGGCAAGGTCCGATCCCGCATTGGGTTCGGAGTAGCCCTGGCACCACACCGTATCGCCGCGCAGCATGGCGGCGAGATGCTGCTTCTTCTGCGCCTCGGTGCCGAATTTCATCAGGATCGGCCCGATATGGTTGATCGACTGTCCCGAGATTTCCGGGGCGCCGACGCGCGCCAGTTCGTCGGCGAGTATCACCTGCCTTGACATGCTTGCGCCCATGCCGCCATGTTCCCTGGGCCAGCCCGGTGCGATGTAGCCGCCCTCGTAGAGCTTCCTGTGCCAGGCCATGGTTTTTTCGCGGTTAAGACGCGTTGGAATATTGCGATAGTCAGCGGGCAGATTGGCCTGCAGCCATTGCCGCACCTCGGCGCGGAAGCGCGCGTCCTCCGCGTTTTCGGTGCCCACGCGCGGAAGGCCCGGCCAGTTGCCATCCGCATAGCGTTTGAGGCGCTCCCGATACTGCTGGCGCAGCGCGCCGGTGGGGCCGTATTGGGCGGAGAGCGCCATGGCGCGCTTGAGGAAAAGGCCGATATTGTGTTCGTCGGTAAAGCCGATGGCGCCATGCATCTGAATCGCCGATTTGGTGAGCATGAGCGAGGCTTCTCCGGCCAGCACGCGGGCCGCGATGGCGAGTTGTCCGGCATGCGCGCCGTTCATGTCGCCTGAGCGCGCGGCCTCGAAAATCAGGGCGCGCACCGCTTCTTTCTGCACATAGTTGTCCACCGATTGGTGGCGCAAGGCCTGGAATTTGCCGATGGGCTGGCCGAACTGCTCCCGTGTGCCCAGATAGTCGAGCACGATCCGGGACGCGGCATCCATGAGGCCCAGCATTTCAGCGGCCAGGGCCAGTTGAATCACTTCAGTCATTTTCGCGGCGAGCGCCTCGGCCGCCGCGCCGCTGGCAATGATGGCTTCGTCGGGCACAGGCAGATTGCGAAGCCGCAGGCAGGCGAGGGCGGTGCCATCCGCGGCGCGCGCGGGCTTCAATTTCAGGCCCTTGGTGTTGGCTTCAATGTAGAACACGATGTGTCCCGATTTGCCCGAGGCTTCGACGATGAAGCCCGCCGCGCTCGCCGCGGGAATGCCGTCGCAACGCCCCGACACCTTCCAGGCGCCGGCGGCGTCCTGGGCCAGCGCCAGCTTGGCATTGCCGCTGCGCAATGCCGGCAGCACCAGGTTTTCACCACGCATGAGTGTTTGGAGGCACTGCAGGTGCGCGGCCGATTTCGATCCTGCCAGCGCCAGCGCGGCGGCGGCGCAGGGCGCCAGCGGCATGGCGCACAGCTGGCGGCCCAGTTCCTCGGCGATCAGGCACAAGGCGCCGGGTCCGAGCGCGGCACCTCCGGCATCTTCAGGAGCCAGGAGGGCGACCCAACCGGTGTCGGCGGCGGCGCGCAAGGCGTCGCTATCGTATCCTTGCTTGATATCGCGAATCTTGCGAAGGCGTGCGGGGCCGCCGTGGCGCTCGGCAAAGCGCCGCGCGCTGTCGGCGATCATGCGCTGATCGTCGGATAGAAGCGGAGTGAGATCCATTGCGTCTCCTGATTGTTTTCGGTAAGGCACGCCGCCGCGCGAAAATCACGACGGCGGGCGGTGCGCAGCCATGATAGCAACAGCTTTGAGCGGACACGCTATGGACAGTATTTAAACCGGCGTCCTCGTCATCGGCCACCTTGTTTGCGGCGCGTCGCTATTTTTCCGGCCGGTAGGCAACCGGCTCGTCGGCGACGATCGGATTGCGCAGCACACCCAGGCCGGAGATTTCCACTTCGACAGTGCCGCCGGCGCGCATGTGCGCGAGCCCGGGCACCTTGAATCGGCCGTACTGTTTCTCGGGAACGCTCTCGGTGTCGCCCGGCTGGGGCGGCAACGCACCGGGCGTGCCGGTGATGATCACGTCGCCCGGCCGCACCTTATAGCCGGTGGAGAGGTAATGAATAATCTTCTCGACACTGAACAGCAGATCCGAGATTGGGGCATGCTGCCGCGTGACGCCATTCAAGCGTGTGGAAACGGTATGTTCCTCGGGCCTGCCGAATTCATCGGGGGTCATCAGCCACGGCCCGAAACTCCCGGAGGCCTCGAAGTTCTTTCCCAGTCCGAACTGGCGGTTGTGCTCCTGGAAGTTGCGCACCGAGCCCTCGTTGTAGCAGGAATAGCCCGCCACGTGATCCAGCGCCTTGTCTACCGGGATATGGCGG
>Ga0209343_10009745_pt1 | contig 11021 bp, 14 predicted proteins | sample RifCSPlowO2_02_FD_184026 | JGI IMG/M metagenome (GOLD analysis project Ga0209343, IMG submission 184026) | Groundwater microbial communities from Rifle, Colorado - Rifle CSP2_plank lowO2_0.2 (SPAdes) (version 2) | ecosystem: Environmental > Aquatic > Deep subsurface > Groundwater | place... | reverse complement strand
CGCGAATGCTAGATCAAGCTGAGTGAGTCCATTGAGTTCACGAAGCGCTTTGACGTTTCGTCCGATACGTCGGTAGAGCTCGTCAATATCGTCCTGACTCAAATCATCCAATGTTCTCAATGCGGCTCCAAATAATTAGTTATTACTATTTGGAGTGTACTTATGTTATACTCCTTCACACAAATAGTAATAGCTATGTATAGAGAACTGGAGGGATCTTTATGTTAAAAATTAGCCTAAATGCGAAACATTTTATTTTATGGATTACGGCAGCAGTATTTGGATTTGGTTTATCAGGATGCGGTGGAGAACCAACACCACCTGCCTATACAAATGAGCAAATGCGCACCATCAGTTTTGAGCAATTTTTTGTAAGCCAAAACTATGAAAGTGAAGATAAAAAGATTTTTGCAATAAAAAAACGAACCGTCAAACAACATCCCCAAGAAACAGCTCGGAATTACACCTATAACGCGCTTGAGGAATTCCAACAAGATCAAATGCAGATGAGTAAAGTATATTGTGAAGCCCAAGGAGGAAATTTTCTAAGTAGACCTGATTTTTTTCGTGAAATATATCCTCTTAACGATCATTCAGATATTTCGCAAAATGCCGTAATCGAAAGAATGAACGTAAAACTTCCATTTAGATACAAAGAAGATGCTTGGGTGTGTGCAATCGATCAACAACCCTATTTTACTTTCGAGCACACAACTTCTTATTCACCAAGTGAATTTGTAAATCAAGTCTATCCAGAAAAAAATGTTATGGTTGAAAAACGTAATGCATTGGAGCAGATCAAATTACAAAAAACTCCTTTTTTAGCTGGTGGAGACATTGCTACAATACAGCAAGTTAGTAGTGAAAAACAAAAAATTGCAGATAAGGAAGCTAAACAAAGAGCTGAAGAAGCAGCTTTATTAGCAGCTAAAGCAGAAGAGACAAGATTGGCTCAACAAAAGATGAGGGAACTCCTTAAAGAATCATGTAATCGTAAAAATGCGGAAGCATGTACCGATTTAGGAGTTATATATTTTCAGGGTAATGAAGTCCAAGCGGATATTCAAAAAGCGAAAAGCTTGTTTAAACAAGGGTGTGATCTCAGTAATAAGTACGGTTGCAGTAATTTAGATGTTGTGCTCAAAGAAGAGGAAGAGCGAAAAATGAGTTCTCATGATCGCCATTTCAAAAAATGTGACAATGGTGATGCTGGCGCGTGCACGTCGCTTGGAAGTATGTATGCATATGGCAATGACGGAGTTATGAAAAGTTTCAATACAGCGACCAAGCTATTCCTTCGTGCATGTCAAATGGGTGATGGTCTTGGATGTAACTATTATCAGCTTTATCATGACAAAGGCTTCCCTTACTACAATGCAGAACCATCTATCATGGATGAATTTAGACATTAAGTAGTCAAGTTAAAAATCTAATTGGATTTTTTATTATATATACGTACGTAAAACATTTGTTTTTCGTACAATCTCTCCAAACTGCTAATTAGCACCTATCCAAGAATAAAAAAACTATACGAAAAACACTATCGGAATGCTATAATATACGAATACTTAAATTTGAGGTTTTCCGACATGTTAATAGGATATATGCGCATTTCAACTGATGGTGATCGACAAAGTACCGATCTTCAACGTGATGCTTTGTTCAGTGCCGGAGTGGATGAGAGAAATATTTTCGAAGATAAAGCTTCTGGCTCTAAAGATGATCGTATCGGTTTGGCTCAAGCGATAGAGTATGTCAAATCAGGTGATACACTCGTAGTGTGGAAACTTGACCGTCTTGGGCGGTCGCTTCCACATCTAATCGAGATTATAAATCAGCTAAAATCCAAAGGGGTAGGATTCAAATCTTTAACCGAGGGGATGGATACATCCAGTCCATCCGGCGAACTGCTTTTTCATGTTTTCGGAGCATTAGCACAGTTTGAACGTTCATTGATCCAAGAACGTGTTAATGCTGGACTTGCTGCCGCGAAAAAACGAGGACGAATCGGCGGACGGCCGCGCGCGATACCTCAAGAAAAAATGGATGCCATTTTAGAAGCTTTGAATAACGGGATGTCGAAAGCGGCAGTTTGCCGGACGTTTGAAGTGAAGCGGTCTACGTTGATAGATTCATTGAACCGAATAAATAGTAATTTCGAACAAGGGCTTGACAATTAATCGCAATAATGTTAATCTTACTTTACATATTTATAAATAGGTTGCCTATATGAGTTTACAAACTCTTTTCCAAGAACAAGCAAAACGGCTCCGCACGATTTCACTGGATAAAAAACGTTACCTTTATGATCAAATCAATTGGAGCTCTAAATCGATCGGTATCTTGGGGCAAAGAGGGCTCGGAAAAACTACAATGATGCTTCAGTACATCAAAGAGCATTATGAGGGGAGCGATAAAGCCCTATACATTTCGCTTGATAATCCCTATTTCCAATCGGTATCTCTCTATGATTTTGCCATGGAGTTTGAAAGTTACGGCGGAGAGATATTGTTTATCGACGAAGTTCATAAATATGACGATTGGTCAAGTCATGTCAAAGCAATTTATGATGCTTCTGAGCTTCGAGTCGTCTTTTCAGGTTCTTCGATCCTCCAGATTAATAAACAAAAAGGGGATCTTTCACGTAGAAGTCTTATTTATACTCTTGAAAACCTCTCGTTCCGCGAGTATTTAAGTCTTAGCGGTGCTATGCAATTCAAGCCTATCAGCCTCGAAGATCTTCTAGAAAATCATGGTGCGATTGCAACAAATATATCAGAGCAGATCAAACCTCTCAAATATTTTAAAGAGTATCTTGAGTACGGTGCCTATCCGTTTGTATTGGAAGACAAAGAGGGTTTTCACCAACGCCTTGTACAGGTTATCAATCTTATTCTTGAAACTGATTTACCCTATATTAATCGAATTGAAATGGCACAAATCGGGAAGCTCAAAAAGCTTCTTTACCTTTTGGCAATTAATGTCCCATTTATCCCAAACATCACTGATCTCTCATCTGCAACTCAGATTTCAAGACCTAAAGTATACGAGTATCTAAATCATCTCGAACAGGCTAAAATCATCAATACGCTTCGAAGTAAAGAAAAAGGGTATAACATACTCTCCAAGCCCGAAAAGCTGTTGATGCAAAACACTAATCTTTCCTTTGCCCTCTCTTCGTCAGTCGATATCGGCAGTATGCGAGAAGCATTTTTCGTCAATCAAATCAAAAATGCTCTTGCGGCTAAAAACCGATTTATCGATGAATCGATCTATACCTCTAAAAAAGGGGATTTTTTAGTAGACGATAAGTACACGTTTGAAATAGGTGGAAAGAATAAAGGATTTGAGCAAATCAAAGATATCCCAAACAGCTATGTCGCTTCCGATGATATCGAGATAGGCTACAAGAATAAAATTCCCCTTTGGCTCTTTGGATTTTTGTATTAACCATGTAGTACATTATTGATCTATGATGAAAACAGCTCAATTCTCTTGAAATTTCCAAGAGGAGACTATCCACCTAAATATACGGTTGTAATATTTGCTCTATTGTGTTTCATCTCCCAGCTAACTGATTGAAGACTTTGCTCATAGGTGTAACCGGCACGAGCATATTCCATCATGCGACGCTTCGCGAAATTCCACCTAAAGGCATGTGAACCCTCCGCTGGAATACCTAATTTTTTGCACGTTTCTCGAATGTCGTTTGAATATTTTTGACGATCAATTTTGAAGTGTTTGTGAACAGTAAAATATTCTAAAAGTTCCTCATAAATTTCAACTGAAATCAGCACATCACCTTCTTTTCCACCTTTCTCTTTTGTAAAAATAATGGCTTTATCGGAACAAGTAATATCATCATATTTTATGCCATGTAGTTGCTCTAATTTTATAAGAGATACACCTTCTAATCTAGCTCCGCCCTCATACTGAATCCGTGCCGCTAAACGATGTAAAGGGTCGGATAATGATTCGATCAAAAGTTCTGGATTTTCATAGGCACGGTTGTGATAATTGTCGACTACTAAATTCAAGTCTCTTGACTCATCTAAAATAAATTGGCGTACTGAAAAATCGTAATATTTTGCTTCGCCATATTTGTTTTTGGTATAAAATTTCAATGCTCTTTCTAAAGCACCTAAAGATGCTGATATGGTTTCTAAATATTGTTTACTTGGATGATAACTTACCTTGTAATCCATGTAAGCAGCGATCATTTCTCCAGTAATTTTTTCAGCATCTTTAATGTTCCAATGCTCACGTAAATATAGAAAAAAATTTTCAAAAATTGAACGATAAGTTCTGGCTGACTGGTATGAACTAAGCTTCTGGAAGTGTGGATGTGTTGGATCAATTCGTTTGGTTTTTTTTGCTCCAGCTACAAACAAATTTTTTATCAATTCTGCCGATTGAAAATAAACACTCCCACGCATAAATGTTTCTCCTATATCTCATAAAAAAGCATATTGAACGGATTAAGCCGCCGTCCGGCAATTTGTTAAGTCCATCTACGTTTTTGACGAGTTGCGCTGAACCTCGGCTCTTTTGATTATGATGGTACGACGTCCCTTGGGCATATCTGAGCTCCACCATTTTTTTCACAAGTTATGATTAAAAAAGAAAGTGTAATAAAGATTTGAAGGCTTAGATGTGAATTTTTTTTCGACAGTCTATACGGACGTTTCCTACGGTTTCTATTTTTGCTTGGAAGGGATTCTCCATCCCCGTAGAATCGGGGATACAGACTAAGACGCGGGTCTTGCTTGAAAATAATGAAGAAAATGTTTTGAAAACGGAGTAGCGAACGTTTTGGAATTATTTTTTATCATCGTTTTGATGCCGTTTTTGGTATTCATTGAGAATACTTTGTCCTGTATTTTGTCGAAAAGCTCTTTTTTGCAGAAGTTCTTTGACATGTTCAGGTGCTGATAAACTCATTAGAGCTTCATAGGATTTACCGTAACTTTCAATAAGAGCATCCGTATAATAATATGATTGTATTTTATTCGGGGAGTCATATACCGACAGGATACTCATGGCTTCCATCAGATAAAGTGTCTTTCTTCCTTGCATCGCGAAGTTCCAACTCTCAAGCATGGCATGCACATCAAGGTCATATAGGTACACATTGTTTTTTACATGTTTTTCAGGTTCATCGGAGAGAAATACACACCGAATACTTTTGTACTTTTTTTCATTGATTTCACGTTCCGTTGGTTCAAAATAATCTGTCGCATATCCTAGTTTCATTCCACCATTTGCGTACATTCTAAGCCCTGCTTTGATCTTGTTCAGTTGCACCAGTGAATCAGTTTTAAAGTCGATTCCTTTTTCTTCATTTAAGAATGTTAACCATGTGTACAATAGATAGTCTCCAGTACTATCATTTGCGATGAATTGATGCAGTGTCCACTCACTATTTTCGGTGAGTGGAAACGAGCTAATATCCAATGTTGGATTCTTTAATCGATCGATAATTTTTGCAAAATTCATTGTGTGTCCTCTTGTGTATTTTTTGATTCAAGTTCATGCCATAGTTTGTGAATAGTTGACGGTGCTAACTGCTCTAAATGCAGCTCTTTTTTCAGAAGCAAAGCCAGCTTATTGAATGACAATGGTTTGTTTCCTTTTTTGATTGGTGCTGTGCGTAAAGACACAACTAGTGGCCACTTTTGAATGAGTTTTGATCGAACAGATTCCAGCTCTGTATTGTTGTCAAAAAACTGTCGAACTTTCATCTCCGACAATTTTTCAATTTCTTCCAGAGTCATCTCTCCATAGTTTTTTCGACGTACCGAATCACGATCATTCATCAGTGATCTGATTGCTTTTGTTTGAGCGATAAAGGATAGTTCTGCCAAGGTTAATTCATCAACATTGTTGGAGCGAAGTTGATGAAACAATCTTGCATGCCTACCCATAATTTCAACTCGATCTACAACTGAGCATCGTGCATAAAAAAGATACGTCTGCTTTAACTCAACATCTGATAGCTTGAGATGTTTTGCAGTATCCAAACTCATTGTGTATTTCCTCCTTATAAAACGGTTTCATCTATATACAAATTTCGCAAAACTCAATTGATTTACTTCCAAAAGTCAGAAAAATGTGAAATTTGTATATAGATAACGGATATTTATCGGTTGTATAGAGATAAATAACGCTAAAAAAACGCTTTTAAAGGGTTCAAGATGATTATTTCAGTGATCAATAAAAAAGGTGGTGTCGGAAAAACACCTATTTCATTCTCACTCGCAAAAGATTTGGGATATGAGCTCCAATCAAATGACAATTCGGTGATTGAAACCATTTATCCTGACAAAGCTCGAATAGGTCGACCAATATTGCAAGATGATTGTGTATATGACTTTGGCGGGTTTGTGGATAGTGGTGTGCTGGATATTATCAAAGCTTCCAATGCTGTGATCGTACCGTGCTCTATTGATTACAACGCACTAATGCGTACCGTTGAAACGATTGAAGAGATCATAGCGGTAAATTCTAATATCATCGTCGTCATCACCAAAACAGAGAAAGAGAGTGATTTTGAGACATTCCGGGATGAGATCGGTTCATTTTTTGAAGATCTTTATTTTTTAGAGCTTCGTAAATCGAAGATTTTTAAAAACAGTATGGAAACTGGCAAAACAGTGACAGAACTGTACAAAGAGACACCACTATCAAAAAGTGCCTATAGAACTGTTTATCAACAGTATCAAAGCCTTATAGAATTGTTTAATAGTGATAAATAACGCTTTTATAGCGCTAAAAAAAGGATAAATATGGCTGAAAAAATCAATATCAAAGAAGCAATAAGAGCTAAAAGGACAGGTGCAGATAATACGCAAACGTATGCTGAAGCAGATCGTAAGCGGGGAGGGCGACCAAAAAAAGATGGTGATCATAAACTTACGAGAGTACCTATCTATTTATCAAATGACGAACTTGAAAAAGTTGAACATGCGGCTGCTCGGTATGGGCTTACAATCGGTAAGTTTGTGAAGATGGCGGCGATGATAGAAAGCGCGAGTATGTGAAATTTGTATATAAGTAAAACATACAGAAGGAGTGGGAATGAATATAGAAACAATAAGCTTGTCCGAACGCGAGGCAGCAAAAATATTAAAAATATCTCATCAAACTTTAGGAAATTATCGAAGAGCTGGGAAGGGACCAAAATGTAAACTCATTCATGGGACTAAAAAAAGTATTGTATTGTACAAAATGGAAGATTTGTTGTCATGGATGGAAAAGTGATTATCTCTTTGTAATGATCTTTTCAATGTTTTCTAATTTGTTGATTATGGTAGTGATATCTTGGTTATCACGCGATTTACCAAATAAAAGCCAAAGGGGGTCAATATTAAATTTTTGATGCAGGGCGATAATAAGATCAAGACCTGGAGTGATTTCACAACGTTCGTAAGCACCATATGTTCGAGGGTTTATTTCTAATAAATTTGCCATCTCAACTGCTTTAAGATGTTTATTTTTTCTGATTTCTTTTAAATTTAAAGCAATTTTTTCTTTAACTTGATTAATCACGCTTACACCTGGAATGTATATTATTATCATGTATTGTATCAAAATTAAAAAAAAGTTTTGATATTTCGAAACTGATGAACTTAAAAAGTACATTTAAATGTAAATATATATTAAATATTGACATTGTAAAAGTAATTTAGTAGAATTCTAAACACCCCGCAGCGTCGCCAAACAGAAGCGGGGAAAGGAGAATCTATGTCAAGAAACCCTATGTTTAATTATACCGCGTTTTGCCTTTTTGGCTTCAAACAAAGATTCCCAATTCTCTCACAATCCGATCCTAAAATTGTGGCTGAATGGCTTTATGAAACTGTCTCAGCCTTCTCCGGTCGTGATGGTCGATCTAATGCAGGTGGTGGTGAGGATGACATACGTTGCCTTGTTGCCGCTGCGGCGAATGTTGAACTCGAAGTCTATGCCGCGCGAGAGATCAAAGACACACTTCGTGCGCGTCTACACTGGGCATGGAGAAACAATGAGCATGAAGTGATAATGTTGGTCGCGCGTGGTTTTGAGCGAAACGCTTCGATGACAGTGATCGAACACCGCGACATCGATTGGGTTGATCCTTATCGGGTTGTAGAAGATCATGAAGAGGAGGGGATCGAGATTTCCAAAGAGGTCGAAGAGTGGATAGATACCCTCTGTGAACCTTCGGTAATAGTTTCCGTTATCGGAAATCACTCGCGTAAAAAACTTCTTAGTAAGCCTTATGAGCGGGCTACAAAGTCTCTTTTCGGAGATTTTTAATGAAAAATTTCTATACAAAAAAATCTTCTTATACAACTTTGCCTAACGCTTTTGCTCAGAATCACTGTTTGTCAATAGAAGCTCGTGGGCTAGGTCTTCTCATATTTTCTCTCCCCGACGATTGGGTATTTAGACAAGTATGGTTTTATGAGAAAGCGGGAGGGCAAGGATTAAATAGAAGAAAAACTGTTGTAAAAGCGCTCAACGAACTAATATCATTTGGATATCTTTCCCGAGTTCAAGATCGTAGTAAAGGGAAGTTTGACGAAGCAATATGGTTTTTTGACCCTGAAGGAAATGCACAAACCGAACTCAAAGCCATACTAGCCGTAAGTACCCATGGGTCAAACGGTACCGTAGGCACCAATAGTGCCGGCCCTGATAGTGCCTGCACTCATAGTACCCCTATAAAAGAAGAAAGAACAAAAGAAGAAATTCAAAAAGAAGATAACACCCCCCAACCCCCAAAGGGAGGAAACAAGCTGGGGACTAAATTAAAAATACCTACGCTTAGCCAGATTGCTGATCAGCATCGTATGACTATCTCAACGATCGAAGACTTTCTCGAATTCCGCGCAAATTCCGGCGGAATTGATACTCCGATTGCTTTTGCAAAGTACGTTCTTCGTGAGGTTGCGAATCCTTATTCTGATGAATCAGCGAAGCTAGAAGAGTGGTTTGAAGCCTTAACGCATACGGACATCATTGATCACTTGGTCAATCAGTTTTTATCGACCCAGCGAACCGACCGGCGGTTTTGTCACGAATTAGCAAAAGATGATTTTGTTCTTAAAGCTCACAACATCGTCCCCTCCGATTTTGTGATTGAAATCGCGTATCAAAAATCCGAAGCGAAACGACGGGAACGTATTGGGGGTGCGGCATGAAACGTTTTTTAGAACCTGCTACAGGAGGATGTTGTGTACTTTGAGGAAAAATTAGATCTAGTTCTTCAACGCCTTGAAGAGCAACAGCAACTCTTGGAACTGTTCATTCCTGATCTCCGAAAAAAGAAACATGTCGCGACGTTTCTAGGGATTACCGAGCAATGTTTAAACAATTGGCTCAAAGACTTTGATTCTCCGATAGAGAAGGGTGTTCATTATCGCCAAAATACTCGTAATGAGATTGAATTCATAGCAGCGTCAATTATTGCATTGAAGCGAACCGGAGGATATAAAAACCGCCGCGAAATCAAAAAAGAAATTATCACAGAGGAAGTTATACCGGCTAACAATCCCGCTACAAAAAGGATTTTGCAAAAACTAGGTAAAATTTCTTCGCGTGAAGAAACTCCGAGAGGAGATGTTCTTTGAAAAATAGTTACAAATGTCAATTTGGAAATTTAGGTTTCACCATTCGCGATGTGAAAGGTATATGGAAGCTCGATTTTACCTGGGATGGGAAGCGTCAACGCCCATCAATGGAAATGAAAGCAACATCTGAAAACTTAGAAACAATCAAGCGCGAGATTTTACCGGAACTTTATTTGGAACTTACGGGTAGAAAAGCCGATCCAGTTTCACTTAAAATACAGGCACCAAAAACACCTATTTTTGCTGATTTTGCAGAGCGGAGTCTCGCCTTACAAAAACATGAAGTCGAAGGTCATGTTTTGCAGGCTAGGCAACAAATTCTTGAACGCGATATTTTGCCATATTTTGGTGCTAGAAAAATCAATTCGATTCAACCTAGTGAAATCAAAGAGTGGCAGAATACACTTGCTGAACGGTTATCGATTAGCTCTATAAAAAAATATCGAGGTGTCTTGAATCATATTTTTGATGATGCTTGGCGCGAAGGTATAGTACCAGAAAATCCAGTGTTAAAAGTAAAGCTGCCAAAAAATTCGAATGCAAAAATATTTCGTACAGAGATGTTACCTTTTAACGATAACGAAATCGTTCTAATTCTTAAAAATGCAAAAGGACAATTTCGTTGGTTTTTGCAGTTTGCAATATTTTCAGGAATTCGTCCCGGTGAGGCAGTTGCTCTTGATTGGTCAGATATTTGCTTTGATTCTAAAAAAATTAACGTTTCAAAAACTACAAAACGAAGTGGTAAAGGCGGTTATATCATCGGAAAACCTAAAACGGAAGCCTCTAATCGGTCTGTTGATATGTTGCCGCAGGTCGAAGAAGCATTACGTGCTCAGTTTCTTGAAACTGGTTTAAAAAATGGAAAGGTTTTTTTGAATCGATGGGGAAAACCTTGGCATACACCAGATTTTTTAAATCTAAAATTCAAATTGCTTTTGAAAAAGATAGGTCTTGCTAAACGCAATATCTATAATACAAGACACACTTTTGCATCACAGATGCTTGCGAAGAAAATTGATATAGGATGGATTTCTAAAACCATGGGGCATGAAAATATCCAAATCACATTGCAAACGTATGCTAAATACATACCAGAAGATAGTGACGATAGAGACAAATTTCTTAAAGGATTTGTCACACTTTTTGTCACACCAAATGAAAATAATGGCTCAAATGCCGATAAAGCGGGGATAGCAGGATGAATATTCGAGTATATTATGAAGATACCGATGTCGGCGGAGTTGTCTATCACTCCAATTATCTCAATTTCTGCGAACGGGCCCGAAGTCAGCTCTTTTTTGATGCGGGGCGTTCTCCGATATTGGAAGGGGGGCATTTTGTGGCGAAGCACATCGAAGCCGATTATCTCAAAAGTGCTAAGTTTGGAGAAATTTTAGAGGTAAA
>Ga0209343_10009743_pt1 | contig 11021 bp, 14 predicted proteins | sample RifCSPlowO2_02_FD_184026 | JGI IMG/M metagenome (GOLD analysis project Ga0209343, IMG submission 184026) | Groundwater microbial communities from Rifle, Colorado - Rifle CSP2_plank lowO2_0.2 (SPAdes) (version 2) | ecosystem: Environmental > Aquatic > Deep subsurface > Groundwater | place... | reverse complement strand
CCCTTTCTTCTTTCACATACTTTTTGGGATCAACGCCTTTCCACACCTCTTTATGAAGGCCTTTCAGTCTTTTGGCATAGCTTTTGGGCTTTACCTTTAAGATAATCCTGTCACCTTCCACATCAACCATAAGTTCATCCCCTTCGGAAAGATGGATGAGCTTTCGAATCTCTTTTGGAATAACAATCTGGGATTTTCTACTTACTCTTGTTATGATGGACATTTATTTTTTCTCCTTACTTTCAACATATTGGTAGGATTATAATTATTTTGTAGGAATTTTGCAAGGCTTATTTTAAACCCAAAAGTAGCAAGGTTTTCAATCGCTATTTTTGGGTTAAATTCTCTCCACCAAAACTGCCACTGCCTCGCCGCCGCCAATACAGATAGCTGCAACACCCCTTTTTACATTCCTTCTCTGCATGGCATAAAGGAGTGTCGTTAAAATTCTTGCGCCGCTTGCGCCTATTGGATGACCAATGGCAATTGCGCCGCCATAGATATTCAATTTAGATTCATCCAGACTAAGCTCTTTTATAACCGCAAGCATTGACACAGCAAATGCCTCGTTTATTTCAAATAGGTTTATGTCTTTTATCTTAAGCCCTGCCTTATCCAGCGCTTTATTTATAGCGCCAACAGGCGCAATACTGAACATCTCTGGCTCTACACCCTGCGATGCATAGGCAATGATTTTAGCCATAGGTTTTATGCCGAATTCTTTTGCCTTAATCCCTGACATCACAACAGATGCTGCTGCGCCATCGCTTATCTTTGAGGAATTTCCAGCTGTTATTCTGCCGCCCTCTTTGAAAACAGGCTGCAGTTCTTTAAGTCTTGATATGTCGTGTCTTGTCGGCTCTTCATCCTGAGTTACACTCTCAAATCTATCACGACCGGCAGGAATTGTTAATGCAATGATCTCCTCGTTAAAATATCCCTTTGCCTGAGCATCAATTGCTCTTTGATAGCTCTGCAACGTATAGCTGTCCTGCTCCTCTCTGCTAATATTGTATTTTTCAGCAACTATTTCAGCACACGAACCCATGTGGAGACATCTCCCCCTGTCCCCCTTTTCTGGGGACAGATTTGAAATCTGTCCCCACAGGGGGATAAAGGGGGAGGTGAGGCCATCTTTAATCATACTATCAATAACCTCACCATCCCCCATCCTGTATCCGAACCTCGCCTTTTCAAGGAGATATGGTGAACGGCTCATATTCTCCATTCCGCCGGCAATGATGATATCCGCATCGCCGAGAGAAATGGCCTGAGCTGCAAGCATCACAGCCTTCAGTCCTGAGCCGCAGACCTTATTGACCGTAAGACAATTTACTCCATACGGCAAACCAGCGCCAATGGAGGCCTGCCTTGCAGGGGCCTGGCCAAGACCGGCAGACAGGACATTCCCCATAATGACCTCGTCAACATCTGCCGGGTTAGCGCCAGCTCTTTTAATTGCCTCGCCAATGACAATACTGCCAAGCCCTGTAGCAGGGATATTGCTCAATGCCCCGTTAAAACTTCCAACAGGGGTTCTGACTGCGCCGGCTATAATAATGTCTTTCATATTTTCCTATCGCCTCTTGCCCATAGCCTATAACCTATCTTATCCGTATCTATAACACACCCCAAACCCACCCTTTGGATTTTTCCACTCTATAAACGCGCACGCAATCCTGCATGTGCCGCATTCAAGACAGGCTTCATATGAGATTACAATATTCTCCCTCTCATCCAGTTTATAAACATCCGCCGGACAGATGTATATGCAGTCTCTATCCTTGCATGGCTTACACTTCTCCGGGTCAACCTTTAAATGGCTTTCTGTATCAGTTTTAAACCTGACAAGATATAGCTTTTCTGAAAGGCTCTTTTTTTCAAGGGGCTGCAAGGTTTGTTTAACTTGGTTCATAGATTAAGTGTAAGAATGTTTGCTCAAGAAACGCACTTCCGCTGGCAATTTTGGCGTACTGGATGGTTAAGGGTGCGGCCCGGTTTTCCTACTCTGTTATCCCTTGCCGGCAATTATATACAACCGTCCCATTTACCTTATTCTATTTTTCTAATCCATTGAGGTATTCGTTGAGTTTATGCTTAAAACGGTTAAACACATCATCATTTTTTGCCAATCCTTCCTTCATCCTGTCCCAGTCAAGTTCAAAACCGTAGCCGTGATAAACAACATGCCTGAACTTACGAAATGGAGCCATGTCAATGGCTAATTGTTCATCGAACAATAGCGGCAGGGTTTTATACGGCGGTTGGCAAAATCTTCTGAAAAGGTCTGCGTGCCAGTTATCGCCGGTAGGCATTGGAACAGAGTGGAACAAGCTAATCCGTTTCATAATGTTTTCAATGCCTCCGTAAAATTGTGCCAGAAAAGCGCCGGCGGCTGTTTTTTCCCTGACAGTTGGCTCACGCTCCGTTAAGTCGTTGCGCAGTAAAGAAATTTCTTTAATGACGGACTCGAGAAGCTCAACCTCAATGGCAATTTCCTCGCAAAGGTCTTTCAGATTCATATGAGCGCCTTGCCCTTTTTCTCAATGTATTTTGTAAAACGACTTGGAGGGCTGAGCGGCACCACATCGACTGGATTGTGCAGTTCCTCCTCAAGTCTTGCTGCAAACTCATAAAGCTTCCAGCCTTGGATGCCATCACATGCCAGATCAACATCTCTTGTATTTTCCGATCTTGCGACCACTCCCCCGAACAATATCAGACGGGTAGCGCCATACCGCTTGCCGATTGCTACAATCATGTCTATGTGTTCGCTTGCTATTTTCATCAAATACCTCCACTTAGCTTTTTTTTGAAGAAGCGGACTGATTTATTTCCCTCATCCTCACAACATCACCCCCTTTATCCTTCACCACTCCTGTGGAATCTTCCTCCAGCCCTTATATATTCCTTATCCGTTGGCCATGTTCACCCTTGCGTTATTTTGCATGACCATATCAAAGATATGGTTGTCCAATTGAATGTTGCATTGAATGGGGATTTATTTCCTATCCCTTTCTCCTCGTGCAAATGAGCCAAAAACGCCTATCTTCTGGACTCCATATTTTCGCTTTATGATGTCATCATACTTTTTTAACATTTCAATTGCGTTCATTTTATAACCCCTTTTTTCTTTATCTCAATTTTTACCTCAATCTTACCTGTCATAAAACGAAAAAGCAATGCTTTAAACTGCCTGCAGGATGCATTACTCAATGCCCCGTTAAAACTTCCAACAGGGGTTCTGACTGCGCCGGCTATAATGATGTCTTTCATGGTTTCCTATCGCCTCTTGCCCATAGCCTATAACCTGTCTTATCCATATCTATAACACACCCCAAACCCACCCTTTGGATTTTTCCACTCTATAAACGCGCACGCAATCCTGCATGTGCCGCATTCAAGACAGGCTTCATATGAGATTACAATATTCTCCCTCTCATCCAGTTTATAAACATCCGCCGGACAGATGTATATGCAGTCTCTATCCTTGCATGGCTTACACTTCTCCGGGTCAACCTTTAAATGGCTTTCTGTATCAGTTTTAAACCTGACAAGGAAGAGTTTCTCCGCAATGGTCTTGGGCTGAAGCAGTTGTAAGAAATCTTCTACCCTTCTCTCCTGACCTCTGACTGCTGACTCCTGACTCATACTATCGTCCTTCTTATCCTATACATGTCCCACAAAAACCTCCACACAGAAACCTTATCTTTAAAGCCATGCCATGATAGTTTCTGCATTTCTTCCTTTGACATGTCTGATACTGTGAAATATCCCTTTGCCATTTTCAGTATTGCATCGGGATATTCTTTGAATAGTTGAGGCATTGCAGATACCTTCTCCGGCGCATTGCCGTATCTTTTCAAATCATTCATTACAAAGCTTTCATTCAATCTTTTTACATAGCCGCTTAAAGCAGCCTCTGAAAAATCCCCTTCCTCCTTTGCTTCAAGGATCGCCTCAGCAGCCATAGCGCCTGATGCCATTGCCATATTGGAGCCTTCGCGGTAAAGAGACGGATTTACAAAACCTGCTGAATCGCCCACAAGCAAAAGACCGTTTGCAACAAGCTTCGGAAGGTTTTTATAGCCTGGTTCAGGTATCATCTTTGCAGACAGTTCCTCGGTCTTCCCTCCCCTTAAAAACTTTCTTACCATTGGATGTGCCTTGAATGCATCCAAAAGGTCATTTGGCCGCATATTATTCTCTTTCATAACTGCTATGGGACAACCAACACCAACTGACAAAGAATCCTTATTTGTATAAATAAACCCCGAACCTATCATATCATGGACAGCATCGCCAAAAAATTCCATTCCCACGCCCTCGTCGCCTGATAGGTTAAATCTATCTTCGATAACCTCCTTTGAAAGGCTTATCACCTCTTTTGCTGCACTTATCATCTGATGGTCTGTGGGTTTTTTCTTTAAGCCTGCCTTTTCAGCAAGCAAAGAATTTGCGCCCTCAGCGCAAACAATTACATCTGCATATATATCGCCGCCCTCTCGCCGTGCCTTTACTCCAACAACCTTCCCATTTTCCCAGATGAAATCATCCACCACGGTCTCATTCAATATCAAAGCGCCTGCATCCTCTGCTTTTTTTGCAAACCACCGGTCAAACTTTGCGCGCAATACTGTGAAACTGTTGTTATATGGAGGCGTATTGAAGCTGTCAAAGGTGAGCTCCATTGCCATCTCAGAGTCCTTTGAAAGTATGGAATATCTCCTCTTTGTTACATGCCTTTCAACAGGCGCATCTTTCCAAAATTCAGGAATGAGCTTATTGAGGATGGTTGAATACAGAACCCCGCCGGACACATTCTTTGAACCGGGATATTCTCCTCTTTCGAAGACAATGATATTCAAGCCGGCCTTTGCCAGCGTATATGCGCAGGCAATGCCGGATGGCCCTGCTCCGATGATTATGCAGTCAAATTTGTCGGTCATAAACTATAAAAAGGAACTGTTCCTATTCTTGCCCTTCTTTCATAGCTCCAACTTTCACTAACAATTCTACTATTTCATTATGGCCTTTCTCTTTTGCAATTTTTAAAGCTGTGCCATCCCAACTTTCCTTATTCACATCCGCACCCTTATCTAATAAATCTTTGACAACCTGAATGTGTCCTGCTTCTGCAGCCCATATTAAAGCTGTTGCACCATAGTAAGTAGTTTCATTAATCTTTGCCCCTTTTTCTAATAATATTCTGATAATTTCACGATGTCCATTACCTGCAGCATACATCAATGCTGTCCCTCGGGGGCCTTCAACATCATCATAGGCCATTGCATTGATATCTGCGCCATGGGCAATCAATATCTTAACAATCTCAGCATGACCATTCTCCGCTGCATAAATCAATGGTGTCCCATAGTAACAGTCATCAATCTCACCACAGGTCGGCTTTGGATTCACATCTGCCCCATTATCCATCAATATCCTTACAATATCGATGTAACCATTATTAGATGCATACATCAATGGTGTATGTGCATTAATTGATATATTCGGATTAGCCTGATGAATAATAAGCGCCTGGACGGTTTCCGTGTAACCTCTTTTTGCTGCAATCATCAAAGGCGCAGTAGTTTGGTAACCTTCCTGATTAATTGCTTTTATATTTACATCTGCTCCTTTTTGGAGGAGTATTTCTACTTTTTTAGTATCGCCTTCCATTACTGCGATTAATAATTCCAGATTAATATCTGTCACAGCGCCGCTTTTTTTGAGAATTTTTATCATTTCATAATCTTCATTTGCTACTGCAGCCCTTAAAGCAGTTACTCCTTGAGAGTTTTCTGCAGTAACATTAGCCCCACCTTGGAGTAACAATTGAACCATTTTTTCATTCCTTCTGTATACAGCCCAGTATAAGGGTGAATTTCCCACTGTATCTGTTGCATTTATATCAGCCCCATTATTGATTAATAGCTTTGCCATCTCAATCTTGTTTTCGTGTGATGATCTAATCAAAGGAGTCCAGCCAAGGAAGCCCTTGGCATTTACATCTGCGCCTTTATTAATGAGCAGTATGCCTATATCAGAATAGCCGTGCCCCGATGCTGCCCATAAAGCGGTTCCGCCATCTTTACCCCTTTTATTCACATCCGCTCCATTATCAATTAATAGTTTGACTATATCAATATAACCATTCTGTGCAGCCCACATCAAGGCAGTATAGTCTCCCAAGTTAACATCTGCCCCTTTATCTATTAACAACTTTACTGCCTCGATATGCCCACTATAAGTTGCAATGATCAACGCAGTCTTTCCACCCTTGTCTTTTGAGTTGACATCTATCCCTGCCTCTATAAATAGTCTTATCTGGTCATTATCGCCGTCCTTAGCGGCTTCAAAAAAAGAATCTACAGTTTTCCGAGTTTTCTGTTTATTTTTGTGAACCTCCTGTTCCTTCTCCGGCTCTTTTGCCCTCTGACAGGAGGTGAGCAAAACGCTCAAAGTAAAAATTGCCATATAAATAATCATTGCCCTTTTTATCAAAGGCTTTTTATACTTTATTTTCCCCAAAACACACCTCCAAGTTTCCCCTCACTGTGCCTAACCTAACTGAGTGTCCTAAAATTCGGGGGAAGTCCACTGCAAACTTCACAACCATAGGGACGTTCTATAGAAATATAACAGACAAGGGTTAGGGTAGGAGGGGATATAAACTTAATTGCTGTATTTGCAATTAATCTTTTACTAAAATAGCCACACCACCTTTTTCTACAACCTCTCCCACAATCGCTGCCAATATCTTTGCTGCGGAAAGCTGTTCTACCAATTTTTGGGATTTTTCTGGAGACACAGAAATCAAAAGCCCTCCTGATGTTTGCGGGTCGTATAAGAGATTTGCCTGTTCAGGTTTAATATCATCCGGCATTCTTAGATTGGACGCCAGATATTCTCTATTTGATTTGATTGTCTTCGGATGGTTGGCACTTTTTTTGACCAAGTCAATCGCCTTTGGAAAGAATGGAATGTTTTTTATATTGAACATAATACTGGCACTGCTCGCCTCCGCCATTTCCATGGCATGGCCTATGAGGCCGAAACCGGTAATATCTGTGCAGGCATTGACGCCAACCTCCTGCATAATCCGTGATGCCTCATCATTCAGGGCCTTCATAGATTCTATAGCGTCCTGCGCATCTTCAGGTTTTGCCTTTCCATTTTTTAATGCTGTTGTTATGACGCCAACACCAATGGGTTTTGTCAGGATGAGTTTGTCTCTCGGCTTTGCTCCTGCGTTTGTTATAATTTTTTGAGGATGCACAAGGCCTGTAACGGATAAACCATATTTTATCTCTTTATCCTCTATGGAATGGCCGCCTACGAGAATAACACCTGCCTCTTTCAGTTTATCTGTGCTTCCTTTGATTATCTCCTGAAGTATTGATAAATCAAGGCTGGCCGGAAAGGCAACTATATTCATTGCAAGCCTCGGCACACCACCCATTGCATAGACATCGCTCAAGGCATTTGCAGCAGCAATCTGGCCGAATGTATAAGGGTCGTCTATAATCGGCGGAAAAAAGTCCAGCGTATTTACAACGGCAATATCGTCAGTGAGTTTATACACCCCTGCATCATCGGCATGTTCAGCGCCTACAAGAAGATTTTTATCTGTAACTTCGGGTAACTGACGCAGAACCTGCGCCAGGGCGTCATGCCCCATCTTGGCTGCTCAACCCGCGCAGGATGCGTAGCTGGTGAGTTTTATTTTTCGGCCCGGAGCCATGATATTTTTTACCCCTCACCCTCCCATCTCCTCCGCATGGGACGGACAGCGGCGGAGGAGAGGGAAACAATTGTTCACTGCTTAACGCTTAATATTTTTCTCAACACCCTGTAATCGCCGCTTCGAAGTGTAACCCTTTCCTTATCAAAATACTCCAGAAGCTCAATGGCGAATTTTCTGCCGCAGCCCAGAATATCCCTGAATTCAGCGGCCTTTACTTTACCCTTATCCGTAACCCAATTGATGAGTTTATCTTTGGTCTTATCCAACGTATCTTTGGAAATATAACTGTCCTCTGTGATTTTGACAATCATACCTCTTTTTAGCAAAAGCTGAAACACTTTTTCCACATCTCCCCGCTTAAATATTGCGGGGGCAAGTTTCTTATCCAGCGCCTTCCACTGTGCGTCGTTTAAAAGCTCTTCCTTCTTAACAGGATTAAAACCATTATTGGAAAATAGAGATAGAATCGCATCCTCTATCTCTTTTTCCAATCCCCTTGCCTCCGGCTTATGCGATGGCATATAAACCACATTCCCTGTTTTTGCAATCCTGCCTGTAATTATTAAGTTGTCCAGTATAGCCGGAAGAATGCCGCGTTTGATAAATCTCAATTGCGCGCGTAGCGAGTTTTCATCAATCCCGCTGTCTCCCGGCATATCAGAGTGATATTTATTTATGACGTCAATAATGCGCTGCTCAATCTTTTTCAGATTTTCCCTGAGCATCAGTTTACCCTCCCCCTTTATCCCCCTGTGGGGACAGATTTCAAATCTGTCCCCAGAAAAGGGGGACAGGGGGAGGGTAATAATCTCTTTGTTATTGTTGCCGAGAAGCTCTTTAAACTTCTTTTCAGAAAGATTGAGCATGAGTCTTGCTGCATGGCTGTTTGTTTCAGAATCCGAGAGGAGCAATACGAGAATCTTTCTCAAATCCTGACTATCTAAAATCTGATATTGCGCCATCTCTAATCGGCTTCTCTTTTTTCCACAAGGCAAGAGTATCTTCCCCCCGCCAACGGTTGCGTTGACAGCCGGGTCTCTCAATATGAATCTGTCGCCCCTCATCATAGCCATCGGCTCTTTCAACCTTATTTGACCAAAAACCTTAACACCGGGCATCGCCTCTTTCACACCGACAAATAACACCTTTGCCAGTGTTTCATCGGTCATGTGATGCAACTTGAGCATTAAATAATTTTTTATTGGTTTGGGGACAGATTTCAAATCTGTCCCCAACGGCAGGAATTCAAAGGATACATCCGCTATATCAGTAATCATATCCATATCAGGAGAGGCGAGCATATCGCCCCTTTCAATATCTGTATGGGATATGCCGCTCAAATTGATTGCCGCCCTTTGTCCGGCAGCGATTGAATCCTCTGCCTTAAAATGACTCTGAATGCCCCGTATCTTTACCTTTCTCGGCATAGCCATATCTTTTGAGATTATAACAACCTCATCATTCTTTTGCGCCATACCGGATGCAACTGTGCCTGTAACGACTGTGCCGAAACCTTTTATGGAAAATGAGCGGTCAATGGGAAGCCGGAAAAAGCCCCCCTCTGGTTTTGATAAAAGCTTCTGAGCTTCTTTTGATATAAGCTTTTTGAGATTGTCTATGCCGAATCCTGTGGCAGATGACACTGCAACGATGGGCGAATCTTGTAGACAAGTGCCATGAATCAATTCTTCTACATCAGCAGTAACTTTATTTACCTGTCTCTCATCTACCATGTCACTCTTTGTAATCACAAACAAACCATTACTTATTCCAAGAAGATGCATTATATCAAGATGCTCTCTTGTCTGCGGCATTACGCCATCATCGGCAGCTACGACAAACAAAACCATATCAATGCCTGTGGCGCCTGCAAGCATATTTTTTATAAATCTCTCATGCCCAGGCACATCTACAATCCCTGCCTTTGTGCCGTCAGGCAAATCAATATACGCAAACCCCAGGTCAATGGATATACCGCGCTCCTTCTCCTCTTTAAGGCGATCGGTTTCCATGCCGGTAAGCGCCTTAATGAGGCTGGTCTTGCCGTGGTCTATGTGTCCTGCTGTTCCGATGATGAAATGGGATTTGGCCATAGGTTCATAAATTACACCTAATACAGCATAATTTACAACCAAAAATTATTACTTCTGTTGTCCAATGGACAATGCTTCTATTGAAAAACGCTTGACAGCCGCTTTACTTGCCCTATATAATTTTTACTAACCACAGAGTAAATGTGAAAAATTATATATATTTCACCTTACTATTGATATACTTCAAAAATGAGTAAAACTTTTGAGAGGATAAAAGAATTAGTCAAAAAATATGAAATAAAAGTTTCTGATCACGGCTACGATGAATTAGCAGAGGATGATATCTTTATAAAAGATATACTTGCAGATGTAGGTAATGGAATTGTAGTTGAAGATTATCCTGACTATCCAAAGGGCCCTTGCGTTCTTGTGTTAGAGAACGACAGAGATGGGCATCCAATCCACGTAGTTTGGGGTATTCCAAAAGGCGCGTATTCCCCTGCTGTAATAGTAACAGCCTATAGACCGGATTCAACTATGTGGACAGATAATTTTACCAGGAGGCGAATATGACAAAAAGACATCATACAAAGCTTGTGCATGAAGGCAATTATGTCGCAGAAGTTGATGTGGAAATTCTTGATACCGGCGACGGGTGGTCGCCATATCTTTCTCTCGAAGATGCTCAAAAATTAGATGATGTAAGGGAAGCGTTACGAAAAGGCGCCATCCAGAGAGCAATGAATCTCGCCCGTGTATTTAAGCTTATACCAGTATCCGCATAATAAAACATAAATTAATCTTCTTAAATTTCAATGTCTTAAGAACCGCACACGCTATATTTATATTGACTCGACTCATAAACTTTCCATATAATCTGCACAAATATAAGCATGCGGCATAAATAAAGGATGTTAGCTTACATAGGATAGATATGAAAGTGATCATGATTGTCTTTATGTTTATGATTATGTTTTTATCTTCTGGATTATTTACAACGACTTCTTTTGCACAAAATGGAACTAACCTGCTTGGCATGCTTAAGGCAATGGAATTCGAAAAACTGGAATCTGCCACACAACAGATTGGACTTCCCCCGAATTTTAGGACACTCAGTTAGGTTAGGCTACCATAGATTCCAGCTCAAATGATACTGGGGAAAGATACCCCAAAGTTGAGTGCCGCCTCTGACGATTATAGAATATTTCAATATAATCGAAAATACTCTGTCGGGCATCTGC
>Ga0209343_10009739_pt1 | contig 11024 bp, 8 predicted proteins | sample RifCSPlowO2_02_FD_184026 | JGI IMG/M metagenome (GOLD analysis project Ga0209343, IMG submission 184026) | Groundwater microbial communities from Rifle, Colorado - Rifle CSP2_plank lowO2_0.2 (SPAdes) (version 2) | ecosystem: Environmental > Aquatic > Deep subsurface > Groundwater | place: Rifle... | reverse complement strand
AAACAGCAAACACGTCGTTGAAGCAGGGCACAGAAGGGGCGATCCATGCCGGCGACAGCAAAGTGCAGTTGTATGTCATCCCGACCAATGAAGAGCTGCTGATCGCCCGCGACACCGTACGTTGCGTGAAAGACGCCCCGCGCCGGTGGTGACTTTTCTTTATGATCTTTTTTTCGCTTCTTGGAAGCGCTTTCATGGCATGAGTGAATGACGACCCACCGAAAGAAATCATCCAACGACCATAATCACCTCTCTGAGCGCCTGCGCGCCATGTCCGCCAATATCTGGTGGACTTGGAACCCGGAAGCGCAACGCCTCTTTTTTCGCCTTGCCCCCCAGCTCTGGCGGGACTCGAACCACAACGCGTTCGAAGTGATGCGGGAGATCTCCGATCAGGAGCTGACTGCCCGCTTGCATGATGCCGACTTTGCACACAAAGCGCGGACCGTGCTGGCGGATTTCGACGCATATACGCAGTCAGAATCCACATGGGCCAGGCGCCACGCGGCGAAGCTCAAGAATCCGGTGGCCTATTTCAGCGCCGAATTCGGACTCCACGAATCGCTGCCGATCTATTCGGGCGGACTTGGCGTTCTCTCCGGGGACCACATCAAGTCGGCCAGCGACTTGGGGTTGCCGTTCATCGGCATCACTCTCTTCTATAGAGAAGGATATTTTCAGCAACGCATCGGGCCCGACGGCTGGCAGCAAGAACTGTATCCTGCGAACAAACCGGAGCAGTTTCCGATCACCCTTGTCGAATCGAATGCGGGGGGCCGGCTCCTCAATTCTGTCCAAATCGGTCACAGCACCGTGTTTTTCCAGGCGTGGGCAATGCGCGTGGGCCGCGCCACACTGTATCTTCTCGATACCAATCTGCCCGAAAACGATCTGCACTTCCAGGGACTTACCAGCCATGTTTACGGCGGCAACATCGATACCCGCATCGGTCAAGAGATCGTCCTTGGGATCGGCGGCGTACGACTGCTGGAATCGCTGGGCGTAACTCCATCCGTCTATCACATGAACGAAGGACATTCGGCGTTTCTCGTGCTCGAACTTCTCCTTCGTGAGCTCAAAGCGGGCTCGGACCGCGGCGAGGCCGAGCGGCGAGTGCGTTCGAAGTGCATGTTTACGACGCATACTCCTGTGCCGGCAGGACATGACCGCTTCAGCCCGGAATTGATGTCCCACACCTTTGGCTCGTACTGGTCAACCAGCGGCATGTCGATGGAAGATCTGCTGGCATTCGGCCGCATCCACGCGACCGACGCCGCTGAAAACTTCACGATGACCGTTCTTGCACTGCACATGTCGCGCGCGGCGAACGGCGTCAGCAAGCTTCACGGAAGCGTGTCGCGCGAGATGTGGAAGGACCTGTATCCCGGGACCGAGGTGAAGAACGTACCGATCGGGTCGGTCACGAACGGGGTGCACACACCCTCGTGGGCTTCTGTGCATGCGCATGATTTCTGGAACCAACGACTGGGAGTGGACTGGACCGACAAGCTCATGGAGCCGAAGTTCTGGAAGAAGATCCAGAGCGAAGAGCTTGCATCCGATGAGGAATTGTGGGCATTGCGGTACGCGTTGCGACGCGATCTCGTCGAATTTGCGCGCAGACGGATGCGGGAGCAGACGATGCGCGTGGGCGGCGACGGTTGGGGCGCCTTCTCCAAAATGCTTTCACCCGACGCTTTGACGATCGGATTCGCCAGACGGTTTGCGACATACAAGCGGGCACCTCTCGTGTTCCGCGATTTTGAAAAGATCCTGTCACTGTTGACGAACCACGATCGTCCCGTCCAGATCTTGTTTGCCGGCAAGGCCCATCCGCGGGACAATGAAGGAAAAAAATTCATCCAGAAGATCGTCGAGTTCACCCACCACCCGCTGTTGTACGGCAAAGTGGTGCTCCTGGAGAACTACGACATCAACGTCGCGCGACACCTGGTCTCGGGTTGCGATGTCTGGCTCAACACTCCGCGGCGTCCGCTCGAAGCGAGCGGTACGAGCGGACAGAAGATCGGCATTCATGGCGGGTTGAATCTGAGCATTCTCGACGGTTGGTGGCGTGAGGGATACAACGGAGAGAACGGATGGGCGATCGGCGACGATGGAAACGACCCCGATCAGGACCGCCAGGATGCGCTGGATGCCGAGCACCTTTACCGAGCGCTTGCCGACAAGGTCATACCGGAATTCTACAACCGCGATGAGGCGGGTATTCCGCGGGCGTGGATCAGGCGGATCCGGAATGCCATGGAAACCCTCGTTCCAATGTTCAGCACGGACCGGATGGTTGCGGAGTATACTACCACGTACTACCTTGGCTAGTCCGTCAGAGCCACTTTGACGCGTATCAAGGCCCTAAATTCCTTCATTGACATTCAGGCCCTCCCTGAATATCTTGACCCGACCCGTGCCGCACACTCCCACTTGTGGCCGGCCGGATCGCACCTAACGAACCGGCTGACAACGTGAATTCCGAAGAACCACTGGTCCCCTCCGAAGACGAAGCTCGCAAGCTATCCGCGGTGATGTTCACGGACATCAAGGGATTCTCGGCCAAGATGTCCCAGAACGAAGCCGGCGCATTCGACCTCCTGAAGAAACACGACGCCCTCCTTCGCGTCCTCGCCACCAAGTACAACGGCAAGGTCATCAAATCGATCGGCGATTCGTTTATGATCGATTTCCCGAGTGCCGTAAACGCCGTGAAGTGCGCAGTCGAGGCGCAGAAGAAATTCCACTCGTATAACAGCGGCAAGATCGAGTTCGACCGTATCGAGATCCGCATCGGCGTTCATCTCGGCGACGTCCTGATCCGCGGCGAGGATATTTTCGGCGACGGTGTGAATATCGCTTCGCGCATCGAATCGATCACTGCCCCCACGCGCATTTGCATTTCCCAGGAGGTGTATTCCCAGATCCGGAACCGCATGCCGGTCCAGACGTTTCGGATCGGCGCCATCACGCTCAAGAACATACCGGAACCGGTCGAAGTGTACGAAGTACTGATCGATGAGATCCCCGACTTTGCGAAGCCCTCCCCCGATGCTATGGAAAGATCGAAGAAGCAGAAGGTGGAGTTCAGCCAGCGCGAAACCGTGGATGAAGAACGGGAAGCACGACACGTGGAGCAGGCGAAGCAGCGCGCTGCCAGTTCCGGACCGATGAGCGAAGAAGAGCGGGCCCGGAGGATCGCCGATCACTACGCGCGGGCGGAGAAGTACTACGAATTGGGACATATCACGGAAGCAGAATCGGAGCTGAAACGGATCGAAGAACTCGACCCTGGTTTCCAGCCGAGCACCGAGCGACGTCAGGAAGAGGAGGAGAAGGAGAACAAGGCCCAGACACACCTGCGAAAAGCGCGGGAACTCATCGCTCAAGGGAATTTCAAGGAAGCCGAGCAAGAGACGAATAAGGTCTTTGAATACTATCCCTTGCATGTCGGCGCTCAGCAAGTCCTCCTCCGCATCGAAGAGGAACGGTATCGCCGGGAGGAGGAAGAGCGTTCGAAACGGATTGAACACGACAAGGAGCAGCACACCAAAACCGCGGAGCAGGTGCAGCTGGAAACGCTGATGCAAAAGTCGCGGACCCAGCTGGAGGCCTCCGAATTTCAGGAGGCGATCTTCACGTTGCGTGACGTGTTTGTGATCGACCCGAACAATTTCGCCGCACGCGAGCTCGAAGAGGAGATCAAACGCCGGCAGGAATCCAAAGTTGAGGACGATAAGCGGCTTCAGCAGGAACGGGAACAACGCGAACACGAAGAGCGTCTTGCCGCGGCCCAGCGGCGGCAAGAGGAACTTCAAGCCGCGCGTCCAGTCGTTGAGCAAGCGCGACCCCGCAAGCCGTTCCCGACCAAACAAGTGCTGACCGTTGTCGGTTTGTTGGCCGTCGGCGGACTGCTCTACACGGTTATCCCCGCGATCTGGAAGGCCCTGTTCCCGACCACGATGTCCGTCGCGGTGCTCCAGTTCGACGCACGCTCGGAGAACGTCGTCGCCTCCGCGCTTCCGCTGCTGCTCGTTGACGACCTGTCGCAAATGCAACATGTGACCGTGAGGTCGTTCGCAACGTCCTCGCGATACGACAATCAATCAGCCAATTTCGATGCTCTTGCGGGTGTTCTCGGCGTACGGTATCTGTTGACGGGCGAGGTCGCTGCCAACGGAGACCAATACGATGTCAAGATGCGTGTGTATGACACGCACCAGCGTGAGCAGGTTCTCGCGTGGAAATCCTCGGCTCCGATCACCGGATTTGCCCGCTTGCGCCAGCAGATGCTTGCAACGATCATCAACGAGGTCGGACTGGACGCCGACATTCCGCCGGTCGCTCAGCCGACGACGGACGCTTGGGCTTGCACGGCATATCTTGAAGCTTTTGCGTTGCTTGAAAAGGACGGCAGGGACGATCTCACGCGTGCCCGCGATTTGATGCTTGCAGTTGAGGATTCCGGAAAGGGATTCCCGTTGTCGCGGGCGGCCCTGGGCGAGGCGATGGCACGCCTAAGCCGGTTGGGCGGCTCCGACGATGCCGGCCTGGGCATCGCCCAGAATGCGGCGAAAGACGCGCCGAACAATCCGTATGTGTTGCGATCGCTGGCCGTCGCTCACATGGCCGAGAACCGCTTTGAGCAGGCCATGGTGACTCTCAACAAGAGTCTCGAGCTGTTGCCTGTTCAGGCAGAACCTCATCGGATGCTGGCGGAGATCTGGCTCACAGCAGGCAACACAGACGAGGGCGCCGCGGAGCTTGCCGCCGGCGCTGCACTCGACCCTGGGAATCCGAGGACGTTGTTCCTCCAGGGATTGTTCGCCCACATGAAGGACGACAAGGTCGAGGCCGCCCGGTTGTACGAAGCGGCGATTTCAGCCGGCGGAAACCGCGCGTACATCACGTGGTACTTCCTCGCCTCGGCCTGGCTCCGGGGAACGAAACGCGACGCGGCGGTGGATTACTACAGTTCGTTCGTCGCTTCCCGACCCGGCGACTACCGCTACCTCTACCTGCTGGGGCGCGCATATGCGGAGAAACTCGATTCTGCACAGCTCTATTTCGATAGGGGATTGGAAGTGACCCGTACGATCCTTGATCGAAATCGCGACGACGTCGATGCACGCATCTACCGGGCGCTTTTCCTCACACGTCTCGGGCAGTTCGACAATGCTCGCGATGAGGTGGATCGGGTTGTTCAAAGCGGATCACTTACCTCCTCGGTCCGCTTCCGCGTTGCGAACATCTACAGCCTCCAACGGGAACGGGATGCGGGATTGAAAGCTGAAGCCATCAAAGCGCTCAAGGAAGCGCTTGCTGACAGGTATGATTTCTCAGAGATCCTCAATCCCGATTTTGGATCGCTCGCAGTCGACGCAGCATTCCGCGCGGCGATCGTTCGACCTCTCCGCATTCAGGAACAATAGCAGTCCGGCCGCGTTCGTGCGTTCCCTTCGTTACGGCGCTGAGATCATCTCACCCTACCCTTCGCACTCATCACATGAATGTATTCGACGACATTGACAAACACGAACACGAACAAGTGGTGTTTTGCTCCGACGTCAAAGTGGGACTGCGGGCGATCATCGCCATTCACAACACGTCCCTCGGCCCATCCCTGGGCGGTACGCGCATGTGGAAGTATGCGAACGAGGACGAGGCGCTGAACGACGCGCTCCGCCTGTCTCGCGGCATGACCTACAAGGCGGCGATCGCTGGATTGAACCTTGGCGGCGGCAAGGCCGTGATCATCGCAGACCCTGAAAAGGACAAGTCCGAGGCGATGTTCCGAACGTTCGGCAGGTTCGTTGATACCCTCGGGGGACGGTATATCACGGCAGAAGACGTAGGCACAAGCGTGCGAGATATGGAATGGGTTCGAATGGAAACGCAGCATGTCACCGGCATTTCGCGCGCTCTCGGGGGCAGCGGTGATCCGTCTCCGGTGACGTCACTCGGCGTGTATATGGGCATGAAAGCTACGGCGCACGAGGTGTTCGGTAGCGATTCCCTGCGCGGAAAGAAGATCTCCATCCAGGGCGCAGGAAAAGTGGCGACGCATCTGGCGGAACACCTCGCAAAAGAAGGCGCGAAGCTGTTCGTGACGGATATCCATCAGGAACGGGGCCGCGAACTCGCGAAAAGAGTCAAAGCGACATTCATCAAGCCCGACCGGATCTACGGTCTTCCTGTCGATATGTTTGCCCCGTGCGCACTCGGCGGCATACTCAACGACGATACTATACCGCGTCTCCGATGCAGGGCGGTGGCCGGCGGCGCAAACAACCAATTGCTCGAAGAGAAGAAACACGCCGCCATGCTGACGGAAAGAAAGATCGCCTACGCTCCTGATTATGCCATCAATGCCGGCGGTCTCATCAATGTCGCCAACGAACTTGAGGGATACAGCGAGAAGCGCGCCTTGCAGCAGGCAGAGGGCATCTACGACATACTCCGGGACATTTTCCGGATCGCAAAGACGGACGGCGTTCACACGACCGTTGCCGCCAATACGCTCGCCGAACAGCGCATTCTCTCGATCGGACGGATCAAACAGATCTACTCCGCCAAAGCCGACGGCGGGATCCGCCGGCACTGACAAGCCCGGCCCCATACATCATGCCCGCACGCCGCCGCCGAGTCCGTGAACGAGTGCTTCAGGTGCTGTACGCCTACGAGTTCTCGCGGGAACCGATCGAAGGCATCATTGCCACGTTCCTCGATGACCTGCGCGAAGATCGCATCTCTTTCGCATTCGCCCGAGCGCTTGTGATGAAAGTCCTTGAAGCGGAAAAAGAACTCGATACGCTCATTCGCGGTCAAGTGGAACACTGGGAGTTCCACCGTCTTGCCGCGATCGACAAAATCATTCTTCGCATCGCCATCTGCGAATTCCTGTACTTCCCGGACATTCCCCCAAAGGTCTCGATCAACGAGGCAATAGAGATCGCCCGCATCTTCAGCACTGAGAAGAGCGATAAGTTTGTGAACGGCGTGCTCGATTCCGTGTTCGATATCCTGAAAGTCGAGGGTCGAATCGCCAAGAGCGGCCGCGGTCTGCTCGACACACCTTCCACCAGACGACGCACTTCATGACCCCGGCGGTGGATTTCGGAAAAATGCGTTCACGGGTGATTGCCTGGGCTCTTTTCGATTTCGGCAATACCGCGTTTTATGTCGTCATCCTTACGGTTGGATATCCGCTCTATTTTCGGGAGGTGATCGCCGGCGGCGCGCCCAACTCGGATTTTTTGTGGGGGATGGCATTCAGCCTGTCCATGGCGTGCGTAGCACTCCTGTCCCCCGTGCTCGGGGCGGCTGCCGATGCCGGCGCAGGGAAGAAACAATTTCTCGCGGCCTTCACTGCGCTCTGCGTTGCCGCAACTGCCGGACTCTGGTTTATGGAAGGAGGCATGGTCCAGGCGGGCATCGTCCTCCTTATCCTGGCCAACATCGGGTTCGAAGGAGGGCTTGTCTTCTACGACGCCTTCCTGCCGGAGATCTCATCCGCACGGACATACGGACGCGTCTCGGGGTATGGATTTGCAGCGGGGTATGCAGGATCGCTCATAACACTTGCGCTCGTGTTCCCGCTCTACGCCGGCGGATTTGTCCCCGAAAACCTCATGAACGTGCGGATGAGTTTTCCGGTCGCTGCCGGAGTCTTTGCCCTCTTTGCACTGCCGGTCTTTCTCGTCCTCCCCGATGCTCAAAAGCATCGCTCCGTAGATCTGTCGATCATCACCGCCGGCTTCCGCCGCACCCGTGAGACCCTGCGTACCATCGGAACGTACAAAAACGTGACCCGGTTTCTCGCTTCGTATTTTCTCTATATCGACGGCATCAATACCATCATTATATTTTCCTCGATATTCACGCGGGAGACACTTCGCTTCGACGTTGGAGAGATAGTTCTTTTTTTTGCGATGGTGCAGACCTCCGCCCTGGCCGGAGCCGCCCTGTTCGGCGTCATTGCCGATCACCTCGGGCACAAGCGTACCCTCGTCATCACGCTCTTCTTGTGGCTGGCAATCACGTGCACGTCCTTTTTCGTGACGGAAAAATCCGCATTCTTTGCAGTAGGCATATTTGCGGGTATCGCACTCGGTTCATCGCAATCGACAAGTCGGGCCCTGATGTCGCAGATCATTCCCGCCGACAAGAAGACAGAATTCTTCGGTTTCTATTCATTTTTTGGAAAAGCTTCCGCCATTCTGGGTCCCCTCGTGTTCGGCATAGTGTCAACCTGGATCGACCAACGTTCCGCCATACTTTCCGTTGGACTCTTCCTCCTGGCGGGCCTCGTACTTCTTCGGCGCGTTGAAGTTCCTCCCATTCCCAAGACCTAGAATCGTCGAGCACGCGGTCTTTCCCGTACGATTCCTGCTGCAGAAGCTGCCTTGCAATTCGTTCAAAATCGGCCCATATTTTTTATTCAACATCTAGTTCAATTTCGTTTTCCTTCCCCCGGGACCCGCTTATGAAGCAATCTGTGTTCATTACAACTCTTCTCGTCGCCGCGCTGATCGTTTCAGCCGTCATTTATTTCTTTCTCCTCCCCAAGTTCATCCAGGACGGCGGTTACCTGGTCATCGCGCTTATTGCGCTGTCGATCATGGTCATCACGTTCACGATCGAGCGAACGTTGTCGTTGAAGAAAGCGCAGGGAAAGGGATCCATTATGACGTTCCTGAAGGCTATCGAACGCACTGTGGAGCATGCGCATTTCGATGAGGCGATCAAGCTTTGCGACACGCAACAGGGTTCGCTCGCCACCATTCTGAAAGCGGGATTCGTACGCTATCAGGAACTCCAGCGTCGCAAGAAACCGATCGCGCCCGACAAGATGGCCAGCGAACTCCAGCGGGCATTCGAGGAGGCAACTTCCCTCGAAATGCCGTTGTTGGAGAAGAATCTCATCGCGATCGCCACGATAGCCTCGGTGGCCACAATGGTCGGTCTTCTCGGAACAGTACTCGGCATGATCCGTTCGTTCCAGGCCCTGGCAACCACCGGCGCGCCGGATGCTGTGCAACTCTCGCTCGGAATCTCCGAAGCGCTCATCAACACGGCCGGTGGACTGATCGCCGCCATCACAGGCATCATTGCCTACAACGTGTTCATCAATCGTGTGGACACGTTCACGTATCAGCTCGACGAGGCGATCTACAATATTATGCAAATGGTGAAAGTGCACGAAGAGGGAGACGAGGAGTAAGCGTATGCCGGCAGTAAAGGTCAAACGCATGGGCATCGCCATCGACATGACTCCGCTTGTCGACGTCGCCTTTCTCCTGCTTACATTCTTCATGCTAACGACGAAGTTCAAGCCGCAGGAAGAAGTGGAAGTGAACCTTCCGGCGTCGCACGCGAAATTCAAGATGCCGGAATCGGACGTCATGACGATCACGTTCAGCCCCGACGGCAGATTCTTTCTCGGCCTCGATTCCCAGCAGCTCCGGGGACAGTTATTCGGAGAACGCAACAAGCTCAAACCGTCCATCGCCGTCACCGTAGAAGAGCTTACGTCGCTTGCCCAGCAGGCGCGGAGCGCGAACCCTAAATTGCGCACGATCATTAAAGGGGACCGGTCGGGCCCCTACGGCCCCGCCGAGGACGTCATGAACGCCCTCCAGAAGGCCAACATTGCACGGTTTGAGCTTGTCACCGAGACGGAGGCGCAATAGACGATGGCCGGCGGCATGGACCTCGGGGGCGGGCGCTCCCACGGCAAGAAAAGCAAGAAGCGCAAGGGCCGTCGGCTCGGCATCCGGATGGATATGACCCCCCTTGTCGACGTTGCCTTCCTCCTCCTCACATTCTTCATGTTGACGACGACGTTCAGTCTGCCGCAGGTGATGGAGATCAATCTGCCACCGAGTGAATCGCGAAGTGAAGTCACCGAATCCACCCTTCTTCTGTTACGCATTCTTCCCGACGGTCGTGTCTTCTGGAATTTTGGGACCGACGTACCCAAGTCGATACCGTGGGAGGAACTCCGGAGTTTCCTGAAGGGCCGTGCACAGTCAAACCCGAACCTGATCACGCTCGTCAAAGTCGACCGCAAGAGCAAATACGAAAATTCCGTGCGTATCATCGATGAACTCTATCTCGCGCAAATCACCAAGTTCAGTCTCGCACCCCTGCTTGAACAGGATAAGAAACTCATGGGGATCACCGATGAGAGCTAAACGGCGGTTCCGCCCGGAGTGTTTGATACCCGCCATTGCGCGACATTCCGTTACTGTCTGTCTCCTTCTGGTCAGTGTCATGAACGTTGCACCCGCTCAGACTTCTCTTCGCGAACGCACCTTCAGCGCATCCCTCTCTGTTCCCGAAAGCACCTCAGTCGATCTGGTTACTCAAGAGGGACACGCCATACTGCTTACGGGTCAGGCCACAAATATCGCCCTCAAGAAACGAATCAATGTCCGGTACGGCAGTACGGATACCAAACTCATCTCCACAAATCCTAATTCCAGTATCACGAAGCTGGTGGACGGTATAGTCGCTGCCGGCAATTTCTTTGAGCTCAGGGCCGGACAAGAAGGGACCCAAATCCTGATCGACCTTGGTGCGGTCCGCTTGGTCAACCATATCATTACGCGAACGAACATTTCATCCGCAAAAGACTTTCGCATGCGCGGATATTCGCTGTACCTCGGCCTCGACAGTCTTTCCATGTACAGAGTGAAGATCGTTCCTGAGAACGATACGACGGTCACTGACGACCTCTTCAATCCGGACACGGCCCGATACGTCATGATCCAGATCGACAAAATGGACAGGTCGGGCGATGCAAGTTACAGCACGATCCTCGGAGAGATCCAGGTGTACGGAATCGGCTACCTGACCGGGGGCATGTATACGTCCACGGTCCGGGACCTCGGCATGACGTCGAACGTCGGACGTGCCCGATGGTGGGGCGTCTTTCCGACGGGTACGAAGGCGCAAATACAACTCCGCACGGGGAACTCGTCAAGCGTCGATGCAACCTGGAGTCCATGGTCATC
>Ga0209343_10009738_pt1 | contig 11025 bp, 10 predicted proteins | sample RifCSPlowO2_02_FD_184026 | JGI IMG/M metagenome (GOLD analysis project Ga0209343, IMG submission 184026) | Groundwater microbial communities from Rifle, Colorado - Rifle CSP2_plank lowO2_0.2 (SPAdes) (version 2) | ecosystem: Environmental > Aquatic > Deep subsurface > Groundwater | place... | reverse complement strand
CAATGACAGGGCTGGCACCTGTTCCTGTTCCTCCACCAAGACCGCCGGTGATAAACACCATATCAGAACCCTTCAAAGCATCCTGAATTTCTTCTTTTGTTTCTTCGGCTGATCTCTGTCCTAGGTCGGCATTCATACCGGTTCCTAGACCACGGGTTAGATTTTTCCCGATGTGAATTTTTTTACTTGCAAGGGAGTGATGCAGGTCTTGAGCATCCGTATTCATAACAATGAATTCAACACGGTCTACTTTTGAGCGAATCATATAGTTGGTTGCATTTTTTCCGGATCCACCAACCCCGATTACTTTTATTCGGGCGAATGCTTCAACTTCTGGGTTTAATTTCGGCATAATATTTAACAGCGTATAGCGTACAGCGTTTAGGGTATAGTAATTTAATTTCCTAACATTTACTTTATACTAAATCGCGAGACGTTAATTGCTCGATTATTAATTATTAATTTTAAAAAACTTAAACAACATTGTCTCGAAAATCCGAGGCATTTGTAGTAACAAAACCATTTGTAAAAGTCATTGAATATAATAACAAAAAGTCTAGAAAGTAGGAAGCCCACGAAGTTTATAGAGTCCGTAAAGTTCATAAAGTCCGTAAAGTTCATAAAGTTGAAAGTCCATAAAATATAAAGAATGTACAAAGTTTTGACGACCGTCAAAACCTTGCACATTTTATAATTGGAAATTAGTAATTAGAAATTAAATGTCAGCTTATTTTTTAAGAAATAAAAAAGGCCATCTTGCGATGGCCTTTGTCTTTGGGTGGGAAGGTGATTTTAGAGAATCACGTTGATCCCAGCCTTTCTCATCTCCTGGACGGTTTCCAGTGCCTTTTTGCGAGACACTGTTTTGTATATGGTCGTCTGGCGAACTGGGTGACGGAACAACACTGTTGTTTCGTTGATGATGTCCATCGTCACTTCCTCGATACCTCTTGCTTTCATTTCGTGAGTCGACATGGTGTATCTCCTTCTCAAAATTTTTAGGTTGCTTCCCAGGGCAACCTATTCAACGTTTCTATATATATTATAGAATAAAAGACTATAACTGTCAATACATAAAAACCCTTTAAAAATTGGGCTAAAACAACGATGCAAAAATAAGAAAACATTAAAAATCAAGTGTAAATAACCATCCCAAAATTTTCACGGTCGTGAAAATTCTGGGATTTTGGAAAAAATAAAAATTGTATTCAAATAAATAAAAAATTACATACGGTTGGACTGCATGTTTTTTAGTTGTATTTAAATATGATATATAAAGTGTGCAAAGTTTTGACGGTCGTCAAAATTTTGCACGCTCGCTTTAGAATGAAGTTTAACAAAAAGGGGAAATTGTCATTTAAGGCTTTCTTGAACTCCGAAGTTTTAATCTATGGATTAGTGTGTGTGGAAATAAAAATCCCCCTCGGTCGGAACCGAGGGGGAAGTGCGAGTAGGATTTAGGCGGATTTGATGATCGCGCCGATTTCTTTCTCGTTCATGCCCATCTTGCGCATCTCAGCGATAAGATGTTTCTTTTCTTCTGTTGTCATATCCTTCTCCTAAGGCCTCAGTTCCCACACCGGACCTTACTGCGAGAACTGGGTTATCCTGCTCCCTATTCTTATATAAGAATAGCACAGAGCAACACCTCTGTCAATAGCAAAAAAGCCTTAATACTAAGGCAAAAATGGATTAAGTAAATAAGGAATAAGGTTTAAGTAATAAGGGTTAAATGTTAAGTGATGGGGCGATAGGGAATCAATCTTTATTATATCTTAGGTCTTAATACTTATCCCTCAATTCTTATCCCTCAAGCCTTCGTCCTTATTCCTCAATCCTTACCCCTTATTACTTCCTGCCTATACCGAGAAAAACTTTAACCAGTTAAATATTTTATCTTTAAAGTTTTTTACGCTTTTGAATGTTTTAGATTCTTCTTCGTCATTAAGTCCAAATACACACAATCCATAGGCGACAGTCCATGTAGAATCTTTTATTTTTGAATTAACATTACTGATAAAATTTATTGGTGCAATCTTTGAAGGTAATTTCAAATATGCACGCGCCAAGTCTTCTATGGTGGTAATGCCAGATCCTCCGCCAGTCAAAATAATTCCCGCTGGCAATAAACCATTTCTTTTTATTTTTTTTAGATGAGCTTGAATCAAATCAAAAATTCCTGCCAAACGATTAACCATTATTTCTTCTAATTTCTTTTTGGGGTAAGTATTTGCGATTGTGCCGATTTTTATTTTTTCTGCTTCTTCCAGTGAAACCTTAAATCCAAGAGCAATATCATTCGTGATATTAGTTGACCCGACAGGGAAGATTTCTAAGGAAATCGGAATATTATTTTCATAAACAATTATAGAGACAGTCTCTGATCCCATGTTGGCCAAAACACAGCCAGCAATTTTTTGTGATTTAGTCAAAGTTACAATACTTGCGGCAATCGGAGCTGCGACGATATCCTCTATTTCTACACCAGCGTCTTCAACTGCGCGGATTAAGTCGTCCAAATGCTGTTTTAGGTAGGTGATAAACAATACTTCTATTTCCAATTTTTTACCCTTGATTCCTTGAGGTCGTCCCAATACTTTTTGTCCGTCAATTTTGTATTGAATTGGGATTGTATGAATTATTTTTCTGTTTGGTAATTGCGCATTGTTTTCTGCCGAGTTAATTGCTTTTTGAACATCCAAATCGGTTATCTCAGAATCTCCCTTGGTTGCAAATGATTGGCCTATCGAATTGGTACCCTCAAGAGATGCTCCTCCAATGGAAAGATATGCTTTTTTAATTCGTACTCCCGAAGATCTTTCCGCCTGCTTTACCGCTTTTTCTAAACTTTTTGAGACATCAGGTCGATTGACGATATAGCCGTGTCGAAGTCCTTTGGATTCGGAAAGACCGCGCCCAATAATTCTCGGCACTAGTTTGTTTTTTTCTTTCACTAATTCAGCCACTACCACTTTTATTTGATAGGTTCCGATATCTATTCCGACTGCGACCTTTTTTCTCACGGTTTTTTAATAATTAAATTAATAAAATATTTACAAACAAAAACAACTTCTATCTTGTAGAATAATAAAAATTCAAGACGAAATACAATTTATATTTTAAACTTTTCTCGAATCTTTTTTTCCTGTAGTTCCATTTTACTACTATGTTCGAAACCTTTCAAATGGATAAGTCCGTGTATAAATAAAAAGGCAATAAAGTTTTCAGGGTTCCGATCGTAATTTTTTGCGTCTTTTCTTGCTTTGCGTAGGTTAATAAAAATTTCTCCCGATGTTTTTGTAAGAGGGAAACTGAGAATGTCCGCCGGTTTGTTTTTGTCGCGATATTGATTGTTTAGTTTTTGGGAAAGTTTGTCACCGATAAAAACGAGGCTTAATTCATAATTTTCTCCCAATGCAAAATTTTTTATAGCCGTAAAAGGCAAGCTTGGAAGCTTGCCTTTTGTTGTGTTTTTTATTTCTGTTTCAGAGATTTCTTTTTTCAAATCTTATTTTTTAACAGGAGCTTTGCCCATTTTAATCATCTCTTCCATCTCCGCCTTTCTTTTTAAAGATTTTAAGGTTTTCTTTTTTCTGGTGTATTTTGATTCGTCTCTTTGGTTGTATCTAATTGAACGAACTCTTTGAGTGATGCCAGAGCTCTTTACTCGCTTGCTAAATCTCCTAAGAAGACCTAGGTTGTTTTCATTGCTGTTTTTTGTTAATTCAATGTTTATCATGACAGTTAGAATATCATAATTTGTTTTTTTATGCAAAGAAAAAACCGCTCAGCAAAGCTGAGCGGCGAGAAGGCGATGACCAGACCTTTGATTTGGTTGCTTCAGGAGGGAAGCTGGCCTGGGTGGCCAAGGTCTGATCATCTGAATAGATTATACACGACAAATGCTTTCTGTCAACTTCTTAGACAAGATGTATCTTTTTTAGGTATTGAATTAATTTGTTTATTTTAACCACTTCGTGTGTTACATCAATCATATTTCTGAAAATAATTTCATCATCTTGAGCCTCTTTTTGTCCAATTATTATCATATAAGGCACCTTCATTTTTTTTGCAATCAAAAATTGGTCACTAAGTTTATTTTTGTATAGTTTCTGGTGAACTGTAACTCTGTTTTGTCTTAGAATGTCGATTACTTCGAAGCTTTTTAGTTTTGCCTTGAAGCCAAATTGAACTAAAAATATTTGAGGTTTCTCTATTTTGTTTGAATATGCCTTATTTGTTAACTTTCGTTTATAAAGCATTGTTAGACCTACTGCAGGTAAATTTCTCTTTTGAGCTATTTTGTTGGCAACATCATCATAACGACCGCCTTTCGCCAAAACAATTTCTTCTGCGTTTTCATTACTAATTTTTATTTCAAAGACAGTTTTTGAGTAATGATTATTTTCGCTGGTTAATTCTGTGTTAACTCGATAGGGAATAGACATATCTTCCAGATATTCTAAAACTTCTTTAAAGTGTTGGCGACTTTTCTCACTCAAAAAGTTTATTGGTTTTGGTGCATTGTTGATAAGTTCTTTGCAATTCTCATCGTCACAATGCGCAAAACTAAAATTGTTTTTTTCTAATCTGTTTTTGCAATTGCAAGGAAAGACCTCTGAATTTTTTTTGTAATAGTTGCTTAATTCTTCAATAAATCTACTCAAAGACTCTTTGTCTCCTGTGCAATTGATATCTATAAAATAATTATTGTAACCTTCATCTTTAAGAATTTTCGAGGCAGTATTAATTATCATTGCTTCGGCAATACTATTGTGAACGCCAATAACATCTAAGTGAACAATTTTGTGAGTTCGGGGGTTAAATTTTTGGATTTTATTAATCAAAATTGGCTGATCATAGTAAAGCATCAACGGATTTGAGTTATTACTGTTTGACCCGCTTATTTTTTTGTAGTTTTTTATTACATGATTTTTTTCCTCAGGAGATAACATTGTCTCTTTTTTTGTTTGCAGTGAGGGAATCTCTGTAAACCTGAAACCGTGATGAATGGCGATTTCGTCTACTTTGTCCAATCTCTTTTTTGGAATTTCTATAATCATGTTTTTAAGAACTTTATTTAATAATGATTTTAATAATCAAAATTTCCAGGGAAAGCCGATATTTGATTTACTGGTAGTAATCTCAGAAATGCTCTTCCCACTATCAAATTTTCCGGTAATGGACCCCAAAAACGAGAATCAGAGCTGTTTGTGCGGTTATCTCCCATAACAAAATATTCATTTTCTTCTAATATGTATTTAGTATTCTCTCCTGACCAGTTTTGAATGTATTCTTCCTCCAATTCAAGTCCCTCTGGTTTGTTTTCTTTATAAATAGTGATTTTTCCGTCGTTTATTTCAACAGTTTCTTGTGGTAAGCCGATTATTCTCTTGATAAAAAATCTTGTTTGGTCTTTTGGATATTTAAAAATGACAACCTCGCCCCTTTCTGGTTCTTGAAACTTGTAAGAAAGTTGATCTACAATCAAATAATTTCCGGTTTCAAATGTGGGAGACATTGACGCCCCGTCTACGATAAAGGGTTTGGCAATGTACATCCTAAAAGGAAGCACAATAATTAAAGTAAGTAGTGAAAACTTTAAAATTTCAACAAAAAAATTTTCATTGGAATTATTCATTGCAGATATCTTAACACAAACGAAAAAATAAATGCAAAGAAAAATCTCTTTGGAAAATTTTTTATTTCTTTCGTCAATAGTAATAAAGACATAAATATTTTTTCAAAAAAATATTTATGATATAATAATGAAGATTAAAAATTAATTCATGGTGTTTAGTGTTGAGAGTTTGGTGGGTAAAAATTTATACCCCAAACCTGTCTGTGCAAACAGGCGCTACACACTATACGCTAAAATATATAAAAATATGAAAAAAGTAACTGTCTATTCAACCCCAACTTGTACATATTGTTTAATGGCAAAAGATTTCTTTGATAGTCGCGGTGTTGATTATGATGATGTAAATGTGGCTGGAAATCAGGAAAAAATCAATGAATTGATGAAATTAACAGGGGGACAAATGGGAGTGCCTGTTATCGTTATCGGTAAGGATGTCGTTTTTGGCTTTGATAAACACAAGATTGAAGAGCTTTTGAATAGTTAAAAATAGTTTGTAAAGTTCATAAAGTTGAAAGTTCTTAAAGTAGTAAAACAAAAATTGACCAGAGCAAGGCTCTGGTCAATTTTTGTTTTTTATGTGCCCTCGACAAGAATCGAACTTATATCTACCCCTTAGGACGGGGTTGTTCTATCCATTGAACTACGAGGGCATTTGAACTCTAAGATAACATTATTAGACATTCAATTCAACGAAATATTAGTTTACTTTAAACTTTTTTTTGCTATACTTTTGTTTATGGATCCCGTTAGAGATAGCGAACGCATAGCGGGATAGACAACAGAATCAATTTATTAACATAATTTAAATAGATAGAACGTGTGATTATATAAAGTTCGCGTCCTATCTCTAACGGGATGGAATATCTAGATCCAGAATTAGAAGGTTTGGTAAGAGAAAATCTCAAAGTTTCAAAAGAAAACAATGAGTTGCTTCACAAACTTTGGCGTGATGTTAAATACAGAAGATTATTGAAGTTCTTTTATCTAATGGTGATAGTTGGTTTAACATTGGGAGCATATTATTATGTTCAGCCTTATATAGACGCATTTTTGGAAAGTTATTCTGGGGTGAACAGTAATGTAAAAAACGGAGTAGATACCATTAAGAAAATAAATGATTTAATTCCAGGATTATAAAATTTTTAAACATAATCATTTTAAATTTTAATTTGTCGAGGTAGCTCAGTTGGATAAAAAGCGTTTAAGCTTTTTATCCGGTTCTTGCGAAGCAAGAAATTTCCGTCATGAGCTTTAGCGAATAGGAAATAGGTGGGAGAGCATTCCTTTGAAATTTCTTCAGGCGAATGCGAAGTTTTTTACAAAATGTTAAGATAATCACTGTTTAAAATAATATTAAATGTCGAGGTAGCTCAGTTGGTAGAGCATTCGCCTGAAGAGCGAAGGGTCGGCGGTTCGAGCCCGCCCCTCGACACAAAATAAAATATCCCAGACTTTCTGTCTGGGATATTTTATTTTTGTTGAGGGAGTGAGCAAACTGCTTTGCTTATGTGCGGGCGAGAAAGGCGGAGGCATATTTTTCGTAGCGTAGCGAAGAAAAAAGCCGAGCCGGGGTCGAGAACACTTAGGCTTTTGGAGTCCATAACGATAGTGAAGGACGAACAAAAGACTTAGTGATTCGTGACCGAGCCCTGCCTCTTTTCTGAAAGAAAAGCAACGACACGGCAGGCAGGCCGCCCCTCGATACACAACCATTTACTTTTTTGAAAAATATTGTATTCTATATCTAGAAAATAATTCATTCCATTAAAAAAGAGGAGAAAATATGTTTAACGAACACCACCCTGAACTTGAGGAGGGAGAAGAATTTTTGACCAATGCAACAGCGTTGGAATTCCACAAAATAATTTGTGCAAGTAAAAGATTGGGTGATCAAGCTTACAATACAGAAGGAAATCCTATTGATTTTGGTTTGCGGCCTGTTTTTAAAAAAGAGGGAGATCATCACGATTTCAATTCTGGTCATTCAAAATATATACATGATGATGAACCTTTTCGTTAGTATAAAAACGCCGGCTTGCCGGCGTTTTTTCTGTAAACCTATCTGCGCAGGCAGGCTGCAAACTATTTGTTGTAAACTTAATTTTTAAAAAAGACTTTCCACCACCTCTTTTACATCTCCGCCGTCTGCCTTGTCTTTCAACTCTTTCATCACTGCTCCCATTAACATTCCCATTTTTGATTTATCCGCGATGCCCATTTCTTCTTTTTTAGTAATGGCAATTTTCATAATTTCTTCTTTGCTCATTGTTTCCGGCAAGTAGCCTGTCAAAAAAGTTAATTCTTTTTCTTCATTTTGTGCCAAGTCTTCGCGGTTTCCTTTTCTGAATTGTTCAATAGAATCTTTTCTTTGCTTGATTGCTCTTTTTATAACATTGATTGCATCTCCGTCCGGCAATTCTTCGCTCGGTTTTTTTCTTTGGGCGACTAATTCGTTGGTAAATGCAGAGAGAAGCCCTTTGAGAACGAGGGTTCTAATCTCGTCGCGGGCTTTCATTGATTCTTTTAATTGTTCTTTAATTTGATTTTGTATTGTCATATAGATAAGTATAAAGTATCAAATTACAAGTATCAAGAATCAAAAAAAGCGGGGTCACCGCTTTTTATACTTAAGGACTAATTGTTTTGGTTATAATTTCTTTTGCGCTTTCGGCTCCAATTTTATTATCAAAGACATCTCTTTCATTAAAACCCAAAAAAATAAGAAATTCTTTGATTCTGAAATCTGCCGTGGCATTCGCATTGCTCCTAATAGTCATATCAGGATGCCTTTGTAGCGGTCCAGCAAATACATTCCATGCCTTTTCTCCGTGAATTCTAATAAATTCATCTTTTCGCATACAATCCTCATTGTTTTGATTAGCACAAATAACTCTAAAATAAAGAATAAGGTATGTTAAAGAGAATGTAAAGATAAGTCAAAAATAATTTAAATATTATTTATATTGGCAATTACATAATCATAGGTGATAAATGCAATTTGGGTGGATGTTTTTATAAAATAAAACCCAACAAGAATCGTCCAGATCATTAAAAATCCAATTAACAAATCATAACTATATTCTTTTTTAAGTTTATTTTTTCCCATTGTGATAAAAATATGAAAACCGACAACAAAAAGAGATTTTACACCATAAACATACAAAGTAAAATGTTGAAAACTTTTTTGGGAAAGATTATTTCTGTTATAATTAATTTCAATATGAATAAAAAGCATAATTGGCACTCTTTGGATGTTAAAGAGGTTTTAAATAAGCTTGGTACGACTGTTGAAAATGGCTTAAACAGTTCTGATATTTTTAAAATACAAGAAAAATACGGCAAAAATGTTTTTAAAAAGAAAAAAGATTTTGGAATTTGGGGTAAAATTTTTTTACAATTTAAAAATCCTTTAATCTTTATACTTTTAGTCGCCGTCTTTGCTACTTTCTTTTTGGGAGAAAAGACTGATTCTTTGGTAATCTTTTTGGCTTTGTTTATTAATACTTTGATTGGAACCTTTCAAGAAAATCGAGCATCAAAAGCTTTTGAAAAACTAAGTAAGCAACAACAAAAACACGCAACCGTTATTAGAGATGGTAAGAAAAGCGTCGTTTTGGTCGAAAATCTTGTCGTGGGTGATATTGTTATTTTAAATTCTGGGTCATATGTGCCTGCTGATATTAGATTGATAGAAGAAAGAGACCTGTTGATTAATGAATCAGTTTTAACAGGGGAATGGGTGGATGTTGTAAAAGATGTTGGCGTTGTGGAGACTTTGGAAGCAGAGAAGTATATTAGCAAGCAGACGAATATGGTTTGGATGGGTTCTTTGGTTTCTGGCGGAAATGGTACTGGTGTTGTTGTTGAAATCGGCGACAAAACAGAAATGGGCAAAATTGCTCAAGGTTTAAATAATCTGGAAGAAGAAAAAACTCCTATTAAAGAGAATTTGGAGAGGTTGGCGCGATTTCTTTCGATTATAGTTTTGGTGTCCCTTGTCGTCATTTTCTTTCTAGGATTGTTAAGAGGTGAGCCTGTAACCGAAATGTTGTTGGTTGCAATTGCTGTCGCTATTGCCACAATGCCCGAGGGTTTGCCCATTGCTGTTACTTCTGTTTTGGCTGTGGGAATGAATCAGATTTTAAAAAGAGGGGGTTTGGTTAGAAATTTGCTAGCAGCAGAAACTTTGGGTAGCACTACGGTTATTTTGACAGATAAAACAGGAACAATCACCGGAGCAAAAATGGTTTTGGATAAAATATTTACCTTAAAGACAATAAAAGAAGAGGGTGATAGTGACGAAACCGAATTGTTAAAGATGTCAGTTCTTTCCTCGGAAGCTTTTATTGATGAAGCGGGAGGTAGTGAAGAGATTATCGTCAGGGGAAGACCTTTGGAAAAAGCAATCGTCATGGCTGGGATTGATTCCGGTTTTGTTCAAAATGATCTGTTGAAAGAATCGGAGAGGTTGGATTTTCTTTTTTTTGAATCAAAAAATGGTTTCAGAGCATCGTTAAACAAAAACGGAGATAAAAACAGATTGTTTGTCAGCGGGATTCCTGAATTGTTGCTCGAAAATTCCTCGTATGTTTATTATGGTGGCGAGAAAAAGAAAGTAACAAAAGAAATTTTGAAAGAATTTTCAAAAATTCAAAAAGAAAGAGGGGAAGAGGGGTCAAAATTTATTGCATTGGCATATCTCGATGTTGATTGGGATAAAATTCCGGTTTCAAGAGGAGATGATGCAAAAAAGATTTTGGAAAAATTAGTCTTTGTAGGAATTGCGACTTTTAACGATCCTATTAGACCAGATGCCAAAGAGTCGATTGAGAAAGCAAAATCGGCCGGAACCAGAGTAATTATGATTACAGGGGATAATCCAAGTACCGCATCAACGATTGCTGAAAAAGTCGGAATAATTAAAAAAGGAGAAGAAGTTTTGACAGGTATGGATGTTGATAAAATGTCTGATATAGAATTGTTTGATAAACTAAAAACAGTCAATGTTTTTGCCAGAATGGTGCCTTCGCAAAAATTAAGAATATCAAAAATTTTACAGAAAAATGGAGAAGTTGTCGCCATGACAGGTGATGGTGTAAACGACGCACTGGCTTTGCAGGGTGCTGATATCGGAATTGCGATGGAGAGTGGATCTGAGGTTTCAAAAGAAGCATCAGATCTGATTTTGTTGAAAGGTGATTTCGGCGTGATTACTTTTGCAATAGAAGAGGGAAGAAGAATCATTGATAATCTAAGAAAAATAATCGGATATCTTCTTTCCACCAGTTTTACCGAAGTGTTTGTTATTGGAGGAGCTTTGGTTGCGGGTTATCCTTTGCCGATTCTTCCTACCCAGATTCTTTGGTCAAATATTATAGAAGAGG
>Ga0209343_10009731_pt1 | contig 11029 bp, 9 predicted proteins | sample RifCSPlowO2_02_FD_184026 | JGI IMG/M metagenome (GOLD analysis project Ga0209343, IMG submission 184026) | Groundwater microbial communities from Rifle, Colorado - Rifle CSP2_plank lowO2_0.2 (SPAdes) (version 2) | ecosystem: Environmental > Aquatic > Deep subsurface > Groundwater | place: Rifle... | reverse complement strand
TAATTCTCCCGCTTCAGGAGATCGGCGACGCCGCTGTAGCCCTCTCGTTCGGTCGACGTGGGATCCTTCTCGCCGTGCCCCTGGGTGAAGTAAATCTTGCGCTGCTGGCCGCTCACGGCCTTGATGATGCCGTTGGTGATGTCCTGTTCGGTGTTCGACGTGATGCGCTCGGTGCGGCCTTTGTAGGTGATGACGATCGTTCCGTACTGCGTCACCTGGTTTTGCCGAGCGACGGTCTGCTTCTTGTCCGGATCGATGTACTCCGACGTCACGTTGCTCGAGACGTACTCGTACTCCTTGAGCCGGTCCTGGTACGTCGGGAACTCCTGTTCCTGCACGAACACCATCACGTGCAGCGGCGCGTCCAGCTTCGTGAGCACGTTCTTGCTCTGGTCCGACAGGCTGAACTGCTTGGCGGCTGTCAGATCCCAACGCTTGTTCTGCTGCTTGCCGATGTAGTTGACGGCGATGAGGATGCCGAACACGATGAGCACGCTCGACGCCGCCAGCGTGCCGTAGCGCGCCTGGCGCCCGCCAAAAAACGATCCGATCTCGCGCCACTGGCTCCCCATGTAGACCAGCATGCAGGCCAGGCCGCCGAGCGCGAGATAGTACGCGTACTGGTCCTGGGCCGGCAGGCCGAACTTGATCCCGAGCGACGCGAACACCAGCGCCGTGCCGATCCAGCCGATGATGCTGAAGATTCGTTGTGCCATTATCCGCGCCACCGTTCCGTGTCGACCGACTTGGCGGTCAGAAACAGTCCCAACGTGATGAAGCTCGTGTAGTAGATGAGGTGCGTCGTGTCGATGACGCCCTTCCAGAAATCGTCCGCATGCTCGACGACCGACAGGTAGCTCGTCAGCGCGCTCACCGTCGGTCCCGAAAAACTGCCAATCCAGTTGATCACCCAGAGAAACAGAAACACGGCGAACGTCGCAATGCCAGCGATGATCTGGTTCTTGGTCAGGCTCGACACGAACATCCCGATCGAGATGAAGCAGCCCCCGAACAGGAACAGTCCCAGGTACGCCGTCGCGATAGGCTTCCACTCGGGCGTGCCGTACAGGAACAGGATGGCCATGTGCACGAGCGTGACCGACAGCATCGCCGCAAACAAGCCCATCGCGCCCAAGTACTTGCCAAACACGATCTGCAGGTCGGTCAGCGGCGAGGTGAGCAGGAGCTCGATCGTGCCGGACCGCTTCTCCTCCGCGAACGTACGCATCGTAATCCCAGGCAGCATGAACAGGAACAGGATGAGCACGTTCTGCATCAGTGGACGGATGAGCATTTCGTTGACGTTCGCCGACTGCGGCGCGCCGCCGAACTGGCCCATCTGCAGGCTCATCCGCATGAAGTAGTCGAGCATCACGATGTAGAAGTACCCGTACAGCGCCACGAACAATCCAATCACGACGTACGCAATGGGTGAGGCGAAGTACGACTTCAGCTCGCGTTGAGCGATGGCCAGGATGTTACTCATGCGCGGGTTCCTCCACCTCGTTCGCCGGGGGGGCGGCCGACTCTCCGCCGAGCGTCGACATGTCTTCTGTCGTCAACGAGAGGAAGACTTCTTCCAGGCTGAGCCGCATCGGCCGGAGCTCGAGCAGCCCCCAGCCGCTCGTCACGACCGCGCGGGCGAGATCGCGACGGATGTCGTGGCCGTGCTCGTTCTCCACTTCGTAGCCGACGACGCCGTCGCGGCGATCGGCCTCGGCGACGCGTGTGACGCCGGGGATGCGGGTGATGGCGGCCGAGGCGTCGGCGCCCGCCGCGTCCACCTGCAGGTACATCGTCTCGTTGCCCCGCAGCCGCGTCGTGAGGTTGGCGGGCGTGTCGACGGCCACGATCTTGCCTTTGTTGATAATGCCGACGCGCTGGCAGGTCTGCGACACTTCCGGCAGGATATGCGTGCTCAGGATGATTGTGTGGTCGCCGGCGAGCGCCTTGATGAGCTCCCGCGTTTCGATGATCTGCTTGGGATCGAGACCGGCGGTGGGCTCGTCGAGGATGAGCACGTCAGGGTTGTGAATCAGCGCCTGCGCGAGGCCGACGCGCTGCTTGTACCCTTTCGACAGCTTGCCGCACTGGCGGTTCACCATGTCGACGACGCGCGTGCGCTCCATCACCGCCTTGATGCGCGATTTGCGCTCCGCCGGCGGCACGCCCTTGATCTTCGCCACGAAGCCGAGGTATTCACCGATGGTCATGTCGGGGTAGAGTGGCGGGGTTTCGGGCAGGTAGCCGATGCGGCGCTTCGCCTCGATCGGCTGTTCCTGGACGTCGAACCCCGCGACGACGGCTTTGCCGTCGCTGGGCGGCATATAGCCCGTCAAGATGCGCATCGTCGTCGTCTTGCCGGCACCGTTGGGGCCCAGAAAGCCGAAGATCTCGCCTCGCTCGACGCGGAAACTCACGTCTTCTACAGCCGTCACGGGGCCGTAGCGTTTCGTCAGATGTTGCACTTCAATCACGCGTGGCTCCTCGCGAAAGGCTTGTCTGGGCCGCGTTCGGCCGGACCAACCAAAAATGCTACCCGAACCACCGCCAAATGTGTAGGGAGGAACATTACATGTCTGTAATAGACGCGGGCGCGAAGGCGCCGGACTTTACCTTGCCGAACCAGGACCGGGAAGCCGTGACACTCGGTGGGCTGCAAGGCCGCCCGGTCGTTCTGGCATTCTTTCCAGCGGCGTTCAGCTCGGTCTGCACCAAGGAGCTCTGCACGTTTCGCGACAGCCTCGCCCGGCTGAACCAGGCTCGGGCGCAGGTGTTGGGCATCAGCGTGGATACGTTCTTCACGCTCAAGGCGTTTCAGACGGAGCAGAAACTGACGTTTCCATTGCTGAGCGATTTCAACAAGCAGGTGATCCGGGACTACGGGGTGTTCAATGAGGACATGATCGGACTCAAGGGGATCGCGAAGCGGGCCGTCTTCGTGATCGACGGGAACGGCGTGGTACGTTACCGGCAGGTGCTGGACGACGCGAGGGACGAGCCGGACTACGAGCGGGTTTTTTCAGCGCTGGCTTTGCTGTAGCGGGCTTTACAAAGTCTGCGTTTGGCCCCGAGTCCCCAATCCCGAAGCCCGAGTCCCGAGCCTCTAGCCCCCAGCCCCCGGTCCCTGTATACTCAATACATGAACATCTGCTCATATGTTCATATAGGCAAACGATGACCGCCAAGCGCACGCTCGCCCCGCCCTCCGCCACCGCCCTCGCCGACACGTTCCGCGTGCTCGGAGACGTCACGCGCGTCCGCATCCTCGACGCGCTGTCGCGCGCCGAGCTCTGCGTCTCCGACATTGCCGCCCTGGTGGGTCTCAGCGAGTCGGCCGTCTCCCACCAACTCCGCGTGCTGCGCGGCGGCCGCCTCGTCCGTCCCCGCCGCGAAGGCCGCCTCGTCTATTACGCCCTCGACGACCACCACATCGTCCGGCTCTTCGAACAGGGGCTCCAGCACGTCGAGGAGCGCGACACGCGTGCGGCCCCGATCGGCCGCAGCCCGGACCAGCGCAAGGCGGCGGGAGCCCGCGCAAGGTAGCTCATGGCCTCCTCCGCGCCCGTTTGCCGCGTATGCGAGCTTCATGCCGAATCGACGTTCCGCGTCGAAGGCATGGACTGCCGCGAGGAAGTGGCGCTCATCGAACGCCGATTCAAGCACCTGCCCGGCCTGGAGGATTTTGCAGCCGACCTGATGGGCCGGCGGCTGCACGTGAAGTACGACGCGGCCAAGGTGTCGGCATCGGCGATCGCGGCGGCCGTGGCGGATGCCGGCATGCGCGCGTGGCTCGAGCACGACGAACCGGTGAGCGTGAGCGACGACGACACGAGGCGCCGGCGCCTGCTGCTCGTCGCGTCGGGAGGCCTGCTGGCGGCCGGATTCCTAGCCACGTGGTCTCCGCTCGCGGCGTGGGTGGGTCCGGCCACGTTCGTGCTCTCGGCCGCGGCCGGTGTACCGCTGACGCTTCGCCGGGCCCTGAACGCCGTGCGGGGGCGCTCGCTCGACATCAACGTGCTGATGCTCATCGCGGCGGCCGGAGCTATCGCCCTTGGGGAGTGGTCCGAAGCGGCCGCCGTCGTGTTTCTCTTCGCCGTCGCGCAGGCACTCGAGGCGCGCACGCTCGATCGCGCGCGGACGGCTGTGCGTGCGCTGATGGATCTCGCGCCGGCCCAGGCGATCGTGCGCGACCAGTCCGGTGATCGTCTCGTGGCGGTGGACCTCGTGGCGCCGGGCAGCCTGATCCTCGTCAAGCCGGGCGAAAAAGTGCCGCTCGACGGCGAGGTGCTCGCGGGCGTCAGCGCGGTCAACCAGTCTCCCGTCACGGGTGAGTCGCTGCCGGTCGACAAGGGCCCGGGCGACGAAGTCTTCGCCGGCACGATCAACGGGAGCGGGGCGCTCGATGTCCGGGTCACGCGTTTCCGCCGCGACGCCGCGCTCGCCCGTATCATCCATCTCGTCGAACAGGCACAGTCGACGCGTGCACCGGCACAAGCGTTCGTCGAGCGCTTCGCGCGCATCTACACCCCGGCCGTCATCGCCCTGGCCCTCGCTCTCGCGCTCGTCCCGCCCCTTCTCGCGGGCGGGTCCTGGCAGACGTGGGTATACCGCTCCCTGGTGCTGCTCGTCGTCTCCTGTCCTTGCGCCCTCGTCATCTCGACGCCTGTGTCGATCGTGGCGGCGCTCGCCGGTGCCGCCCGGAAGGGCGTGCTCATCAAGGGCGGCGCGCACCTCGAGCGCGCGGCTCGGGTGCGCTGCGTGGCGTTCGACAAGACGGGCACGCTCACGCGCGGGACGCCGGAAGTGGTCGAGGTCGTGGCCCTCGACGGCGTGACGGAGGCCGGCGTGGTCGGGCTCGCTGCGGCAGTCGAGCAGCGGTCCTCGCATCCGATCGCGCAGGCAATCATGCGCTACGCGGAGACATCGCAGGTCGCGGTGCCCGTGGGCGCCGACGTGGCCGAGATCGCCGGTCGTGGCGCCGAGGGCCGCGTGGACGGCGAGCCTGTCGTGCTCGGCAACCATCGCTTGTTCGAGGAGCGGCAGCTGTGTTCGGCCCTCATCCACGAGCGGCTCGAGGGTTTCGCCGCCCGAGGGAAGACGGCCGTGCTCGTGGCGCGTTCCGGCCAAGCCATCGGCATCATCGCGGTCGCCGATCGGCCTCGTGAAGTGGGGCGGGACATGCTCGATCTGCTCAGGCGGCAGGGCATCGCCTCGCTCGTGATGCTGACCGGCGACAGCCGCGGTCCCGCGATGGCGATTGGACACGAGCTGGGCGTCGACGAAGTGCAGGCGGAGCTGTTGCCTGAAGACAAAGTGGCGGCCGTTCACGAGTTGAAGCGCCGATTCGGTCTGGTGGCCATGGTCGGAGACGGCGTGAACGACGCCCCGGCCCTGGCGTCGGCCGACGTCGGCATCGTGATGGGCGCCGCCGGATGCGACGTCGCCATCGAAACGGCCGACGTGGCGCTCATGAGCGACGATCTCTTGAAGATCCCGTACGCGCTTCGGCTCTCGCGCGCCACGCTCAGGAACATTCAGGCCAACCTGGCCATCTCGCTCGTGATGAAGGCGGCGTTCGTCGTGGCCGCCGTTGCCGGGTTCGCCACCTTGTGGATGGCGATTGTCGCCGACACCGGCGCATCGGTCATTGTCATCGCCAACGCGCTGCGGCTCTTGCGCGCCGACTAACTTCACGTGGGGCTCCGCCCCACACCCCGGCTCGGTCGCTTGCGCCGTTCGACAATGCTCAGGGCGTCCCGAGCATCGTCGAGGGACGCAGGCGCGCCGTGCGCGCCTAGCCCGTCAACCGCGGAGGACGCCGAGGACGCAGAGTTTCTAGGTATGGTCCTCTGCGTGCTTCGCGTTCTCGGCGGTCGACGTCTTTCTTGGAGTGGACAACCACACCTTCGCGACACGCAGGCCGTCGAGCGCCAGCACTTTCATCTGCCGGCCTGTCACCTCGATCGTGTCCCCGACCTTCACCCGTCTGCCGATCTTCCCGAGCACGTAGCCGCCCACCGTGGTGTACGTTTCCTCGTCGATTCGCAAGTCGAACTGCTCGTTGACATCGGTGACGAGCGCGAGGCCGTCGATGTCGGCCGTTCCGTCGGCATGGGCCACGACGCCGCCGACTTTCCCGCCCGATCCGATCGTGTCGCCGACGATGCGGTCCATCAGCCACTCGTAGGTCACGAGGCCGGCCGTGCCGCCGTACTCATCGATGACGATGGCTTCTCGCGCCCGCGCGCGTCTCAGCGCGTCGAGCAGATCGTCGGCGGCGAGTGTCTCCGGAACGGTGAGCGCCTCGCGCGCCAGCGCGCCGGCATTCTTGTCCGTGTCCCCGGATGCGAGCGCCTTGACAAGATCGGTCAGGTGCAGGATGCCGACCATGTTGTCGAGATCGTTGCGGTAGACGGGGAGCGTGGGGTACCCGGCTCGCGCGATCTCGCGGAGCAGCGTCTCACCCGACGCATCGGCAGCCACCGCCACGAGCTCGGTGCGCGGCACCATCACCTGGCCCGCCGTCAGGTCGGAGAAGCCGAACACCCGGTGGAGCATCTGCTCTTCCTGCTCTTCGATCACCCCGGCTTCCTGGCTCGCCGTGACGAGCATCTTCAGCTCTTCCTCCGAATGCACCATCGCGTGCCCGCCGCGGCTGCGAAGCCCCAGCACGTTGACGACGGCGCGCCCCATGCCGTTCAAGAGGCGGATGAAGGGCCAGAACGCGTTCATGAAGAGCTCGGTCGGTTTGACGACCCAGAGGGCCGTGGCTTCCGAACGCTCGAGCGCGATGGTTTTCGGCGCGAGCTCCCCGAGCACGATGTGCAGCGCCGTGATGACCGCGAACGCGAAGGCCACCGCCAGGCTGTGGGCGGTCGCCTGGGCCATGACCTCGGGCAGGAACGTCAACGCGGGTTCGACCAGCGAGGCGAGCGCCGGCTCGCCGATCCAGCCGAGGCCGATGCTCGCCATCGTGATGCCGAGCTGCGTGGCGGCGATGTAGCCGTCGGGATCGGACACCGCGCGGCGCACCGCGCGTGCGCCGCGGTGACCCTCGGCCACCAGCTGATCGATTCGGGTCTTGCGGACCGTGACGATCGAGAACTCGGCTGCGACGAAAAACCCATTCGCGAATACGAGAGCCAGGACGCCGGCGAGGCGCCAGAGAATGCCCGCGAGCGATAGCTCCATCAGGGACTCCAATACTGCCCCTAGGCTTTTCTGTTCGAGAAGAAGTGCGCGTCGACAAAACCGTCGATGATCGTCTGGCTGTCCGGATCGACCTTCTCGAACTGGACGCCCATCCCGACGCGCCGGTCGCTCCACGCCACCTTGCCCTCGGCGTCGATGTCGCGCCTGCCGCCCGGCATCCGAAACCGGACCCGAATCTTGGCGCCGCCGTCGAGCGGGCTGGTCGTGCGGATCGCGATGCCGCCGTGGCTCAGATTGAGCGTCAGGGCCGCCGCAATGGTATTGCCGAAGCGGTACTGGATAGGAATGCCGAGCACGACGCGCGGACTGCTGCGACGGTTGAAGTTGTCGGGGAACAGATGTGGCGCCAGCGAGGGCAGAATGTGTTGCACGGCGCTGTACTCGTTGACGTACCCAGCCACGCCGAGCGCCGCCAGCTCCCGCACCTCGTCGGCGTTCGCGATCGTCCCGCTGAAGACGAGGATCGGCAGCGTGCCGGCGTCCAGTTTTCGGATCGATCGCACCAGATCGACGCCGGGCGCATGCGGCAACCTGAGATCGAGGACGATGAGATCGATCTCGGCGAGATCGGCGCGCACGCGCGCGAGCAGCTCGGCCGCGCTCTTCACCGAAACCGCCCGATGTCCCGCGGCTTCGAGCGCCGTACGGAAACGGTCGCGAACAAAGTCCGTGTCGTCGGCGACGACGACGGTCTTTGCGGCAATCGAGGTGCTGGTCATCCCTGGACTTGTCAGACTATAATCCGAACACTTATCGTGATCGCGCCTGCCGGGCGGGATTCTGGCACGTCAACGACCTAATTGCCAAACCGAACGGCCTTCCGCGACGCGCCGAGGAGACCCGTATGGCCATGGCGATCTGCCCCGCCTGTGACGCGGAGGTTGAAGTCGATGAGCTCTCCACTGATGTCGGCGACGAGTTGAGCTGCCCCGACTGCGGCGAGAATCTGGTCGTCAACGGGACCGATCCGATCGAGCTCGACTTCGCTGACGAGGACGACGAGGACGAAGACGAAGACGACGACGCGGGCGACGAGGTCGACGAGGACGAAGACGGCGACCTGGACGAGGACGAGGAGGAACAGGAAGACGGGGACGTGGACGAATGAGCGGAAAGGAATCCGCCCTGCGCGAGGCGCTGTCGTCGTTGGGCTCCGTGATCGTCGCCTATAGCGGCGGCGTGGACAGCGCCTATCTGGCCTGCATCGCCCACGGTACGCTCGGCGACCGCGCATGCGCCATCACCGCCGACAGCCCGAGCTACCCTGAACGCCACCGGCGTATGGCGATCGACATCGCACAACGATTCGGCTTCCGTCACCAGATCATCCACACGGGCGAGCTCGAACGCGCCGACTATCGGGCGAACCCGACGAACCGCTGCTATTTCTGCAAGCACGAGCTCTATACCCATCTGTCACGCATCGCCGCCGAGTCGGGCGCCGTGGTCATCGACGGCAACCACGCCGGCGACCGGGGCGACGACAGGCCGGGCCGTCAGGCGGCGCGCGAATTCGGTGTGAGAAGCCCGCTCGACGAAGTCGATCTCGCCAAAGATGAAATCCGCGAGCTCGCTCGGTGCTGTGGGCTGCCGACGTGGAACGAACCGGCGTCGGCCTGCCTGTCCTCGCGAATTCCGTACTTTGCTGAGGTGACCGCCGACAAACTCAGGATGATCGAGCGGGCGGAACAGGTCCTGCGCGGGCTCGGCTTCCGCGTGTGCCGCGTGCGGCACCACAACGAGCTGGCGCGCATCGAAGTGGGCCGCGACGAGCTGCCGCGCGCCATGGACCCCCTGACGAGCGAGGCGATCGTTCGCGAGCTCCAGGCGATCGGGTATCGCGAGGTGGCGATCGATCCGCGCGGGTACCGCACGGGCAGTCTGAACGAAGGGCTCATCCTCCGGCCCGCTTGACACCCACGCTTCGCCTGGGCGCCGGCTTGCTCGCGGTTGCGTTCGCGGCGTTGCACGTTCCGTTCCTCCCTGCGTCCCTCGAAGACCTCGACTCCATCAACTTCGCGATGGGCATGCGCGACTTCGACGTCGCGCGTCATCAACCCCACCCGCCTGGCTACCCGGTCTTCATGCTGGCGGCGACGCTCCTGCACGCGGTGGTGCCGTCGGAGACGCACGTGCTCGCTCTTCTCGCGATCCTGGCCGGCGCGGCCGCGGCGCTCGCGCTCGTCGCGCTGTTCCGGGTGCTCGACGGCCCAGACCCGCCGGCGCCCATGCAGCCGCTCGTGGCGGCTCTGGTTGCGGTCGCCTCACCGCTGTTCTGGATCACAGCTGCCAGGCCCCTCAGCGACCTGTTCGGCCTGGCGGCAGCGCTCGCGGCGCAGGTCATGATCCTCAGCGCGCGCGACACTCGATCGCTTGTGGCGGCGAGCGCCTGCGCGGCACTCGCCGCGGGCGTTCGCTCGCAGGCGGTCTGGCTCACCGTGCCCCTGCTCGCGCTCGCGCTCGGACGTCGGGTGCTGACGAGTCGGCTGGCGCTCGTGCCCGGGTCGATTCGGCTTGCGGCCGGCGTGGGCGTCGGATATCTGGCCGGCGCCCTGGCGTGGCTGGTACCGCTCGTGATGTTGAGCGGCGGGCCTGCCGCGTACGGGCAAGCCCTGGTCCAACAGGGCGCCGATGACTTCACCGGCGTGGTCATGCTCTGGACGATGCCGACGCTCCGCCAGCTCGCCCGCGTTCTGCAAGCGGCGTTCATTTCGCCGTGGGCGTCCGCGCCAATCGCGGTCTTCGTCCTCGCGTTGGCGGCTATCGGCTTCGGACGTCTGGTGCGTGGCGCGCGTCCCGCCCTTGTGACGCTCGCCGCGGCCTTTGGCCCGTACTTGATGTTCGACTTGGTCTTCCAGGAAAGCGCCACGACGCGCTACGCGCTGCCCCTCGTCGTCCCCGTCGCGTACGCGGCGGCGCAGGGCGCGTCGGCCTTTCGCTCAACGGTCTTGGTCGCCGCGTTGGTCGCGCTGTCGGCGTTCAACGTCTTCAACAACACGGTCGAGCTCTCCGGCTACTCGTCGATGAAGGCGCCGGCATTTCGTCTGCTCGAGGACATGGCGTTCTCGGCCTCGTCGCGCGCGCCAACGTCTCTGCCTGTGCTGGCCATGCATCGCCGCCACGATCTCGACCTGCGGCGCCCGATTGCCTGGGCCGGCGATCGCATGCCGATGTTTGGCGCCCGGCTGCCATCGCCGCCCAAGCACGAGTGGCTCGAGCTCGTGAAGTACTGGAACGGCGGCGGGCGCGCGCGCGTCTGGTTCGTGGCGGATCCGCCGCGAAGCGACCTCGCGCTCGTTCGACGCCAGCGCCCGCCCGCGCGCTATCGGTGGCCGTTCAGCCTGCCATTCGCGATGGGCGGCATTCGACCGAGCGAGATGGATTGGCACGCCATCGACCCGCCCGACTGGTATCTCGGGGAAGGCTGGGCGCTCACGCCCGAGACCGCAGGCGTGGCCCGCGAGGACGGCCGTGGGCCCTCGCAGGGCGGCAGCGGCGGCTGGCTTCGACGCTGGCCCGTCAGGACGACGATGGTCGTTGGTTTCAGAAACCTGGCCGGTCCTCCCGCGCGGGCGCGCGTTGCTGTGGACGGACGGATTATCGACGAGCTGACGATCGGGCCGGGTCCGGGTCGTCTTCTGAGGCTGCGCATGCTGCCAACGGGGGACCTCTCAGGCGCCGGCGATTACGCGGAGCTGATGATCACAGTGGAGCCGCCCGGCGCCGACGTGGCCATCACACAGTTCGACGCCCAGCCGTCGAGTCGCCTCCTGTTCGGGTACGGGGAAGGCTGGCATGAACACGAATACGAACC
>Ga0209343_10009728_pt1 | contig 11030 bp, 9 predicted proteins | sample RifCSPlowO2_02_FD_184026 | JGI IMG/M metagenome (GOLD analysis project Ga0209343, IMG submission 184026) | Groundwater microbial communities from Rifle, Colorado - Rifle CSP2_plank lowO2_0.2 (SPAdes) (version 2) | ecosystem: Environmental > Aquatic > Deep subsurface > Groundwater | place: Rifle... | reverse complement strand
AGCAAGATCAATTGCGATATCGGAAGAGTCCAGCCCAAAAACGTTTTTTGCAAAATTGCCAAGAAGAGTAGCATTAAATCCAGTACCACAGCCGATGTCCAAGGCCTTTTCAACTTTTTCTGGACAGAATAATTTCAAACATTCAGAGATAACTTTTCGGCGTCCTCGAAACCACCAATGGTATTTTTCTATGTTATAAATTTCTATGTACTGAGCTCTTTCCATGCTATAATTTTCTTTTTTTATACCGGCCGAGGGCATGATGCCAGCGGATTTTTATTAAATCAAAAAGGGATCCGATTGTATCCCGCCCTAACCGCACGGTCGTAACCGCGTCGTTCTGCCAAGTAACCGGGACTGCGGCTATTTCAAATCCTTTTAATTTCGCGAGAAATAATATCTCGGTATCGAAGCTCCATCTATCTATCAAGCTCCTGGGAAAAATTTCCTCCCTGGCCCGGCGCGAAAAACATTTAAATCCGCAAGTGAAATCCGGAATCCGCATGCCCATCATTATGTTCGCGAACGCTGTAAAAACCATGCCCATTATAGTACGGTATAACGGCTGAGAAACTAGTACGTTGCTCCCTTTTGAGCGTCGGGATCCTATAATAACTGGGGTACCCCCTTGCATCGCTCCCAAAAACTTCTCAATTTCCCGCGGCTCCGTAGACATATCTGCATCCATAAATAGCGCATAATCCCCTTTGGCGGTGGACATTCCGGCGCGAACGGCGTATCCCTTTCCTCTATTTTTTTCGTAGCTCAAAACTGCTGCGTTGTGCCGCATGGAAAAATTTTTAATATTCTCGAGAGTTTTATCCGTACTCCCATCATTTACAAAAATCAAATCTATCTTCTCAAACAATTTCTGATTGATCAAAAATTCCTCCATATAATTGGCTGTCTTTGAAAATCTAGACTCCTCGTTAAAAAGAGGAATAATTATGGATAAAGTCATGATATCAGCTTAGTATAATATAAATTCCAGCATTGATCCTGTACGTTACTATTTTCCAATTTCGTAAATCTGAATATCATCTTTATCATAGACTTTCCTATAAATCGCCGCCGGATTAATACCGCTTAATTCTTTCTCCCGTGGGCCGAAGTATAGGTAATCGACCCTGAATGGCGCGGATCCGGCAGTTTGTAGAAGGGTGTCGTATTCTTCCTTTCTTGCTTTAAGCAATTCCTGGGGCATTTCGTCACTTTTTGCGCGGAATGAAGAATCATGGGATTTCTCCGTGAAATAATCTTGGAATACGTAATTCCTATTGCTCTCAATGAATTCCGTGAAATCCTTTTCGCTAAATCCGAATAATTTAGAAACATACATATATCTCACCCAGATCTCGTTGTTTGAAGCCGTTGTATTCCCGCCATTCGGCAGAAGCGATTTATTATGCGTGTAGAGCGCGATATTTGTGATTGTATCGGGCGATATTGAGGCCACTACGGATCCGGAATCAGTATTCTTGTTAAGCCATGCGTAACTTTCAGCGTAACTTTTCTCTATCTTGTACGGATTGTCTCTGCTGAAAGCGTATTGCATATATCCATGCCCGGCCAAGAAAAATATTATGAATGCCGCCGCATATCCTTTCGGCAATTTTATTTTTATAAGATGCACAGCGATAATCAATAGACTTAAAGCGACAGGGAAAAGTTGAACCCGATACCAATGGTCGGGCTGTGGGTTAAACCCGAGAATAACTTGAGCATTTACAACAATAAAATACGAGAGGAGAAACGAGGCAAGATAAGCGAATAGAGTAAAATTTTTCTTTCCCAAAATTAAAAAAAGGATAGAAGTTAAAATAACGTCCCTGAGATAGCTTTTCCATACGGACCCCCAGCGGAAGGAATGTGAAATTTCAATGCCGATTCGGTTCGCAATATCCGCGTAATGGGCAAGAGAGTGAAGTGCGAAAAAATTTAGCCAGTATGGAATAGAAACCAAGAATCCAATTGCAAGAATTAAAGCAACGGTTTTTGCCTCCACTTTTCTATTTAATAAAAGCAGTGAAAATAAAATGACCAAAGAAACAAGAAAAGTCGCCCAATCATAAAGATACGTATAAAAAAGCAGTCCGAAACTTGCCCCTGCGGCCAGTATAAATTTTCGCTTTCCTTCCTCGAGCGCTCTCCAAAGAAAATATAGGGCGAGAATAAAAAATGGGAAGGTTACTGCGGGAAATTCAAATCTTGAAAATAATAAAGGGCCTTTGGCTCCAAGAAAAGGAACAATGCTCGCGGAAAGATACTTAAGCGACGAAAAGCTGGTTGGGGGGATCGAGATTCCAACAAGTGGAGAGAAAATAAAAATAATCGCAAAAAGAAGAGAAGGGATCTTTGCAGATGTCAGCCGTAGCGAAAGAAAATAAACCAACAAAAATGCCACAGGCGGAAGAATAAAATCGTAAAACATAAAGCCAAGGATGGCCATTACCAAGGGATTTAAGATAGGCAACAAGGCCGGGTCGACTTCATGTTCGGAGAGATAAATGTCGCTTACGATTAAATCGCCGTGGCTGGCAGAATTTGCGCGAGGGCCGTAGTAACCGTATTCATCTATATTTGAATTAGGAGCAACCGGACGATATACAAAATCGAGATTAGGGATAAATTTGGGCATCAAAAAATGATGGCTCCCAAATATTACAGCGATTACGAAAGCCGTTAATATAACCCATTTCATAAATGTTAAATGGCGTTGATCTTGTGAAAATAGGAACTCTTATCTCGTAGCAAGGTCTCGGGAGCACCTTCCTCGGAAACCCGCCCTCCCTCAAGCACAATTAATCTATCTGATTTCATTATCGTCGAAATTCTATGCGCAATAACCAAAATGGTTGTTTGCCCTTTAAGATTTTCTATCGCTTTTTGAATAAGGGCCTCGGATTCATTGTCGAGAGCGCTCGTAGCTTCATCTAAAAGCAAGATGGCGGGTTTTTTCGCAAGCGCACGGGCTAAAGCGATTCTCTGTTTTTGTCCTCCGGAAAGAAAAACTCCCCTCTCTCCGACTATCGTATCAAATCCTTTCTCTAGGCCAGAAATAAATTCATAAATATTCGCAAATTTGGCCGCTTCTATTATATCTTCCTCGGAAACATTTTCATCATAAAACTTAATGTTAGCTTTGATGGAGTCGTTCAACAAAAAGCTATCCTGCGGCACATATCCTATATTCCTGCGCCACTCGTCTATCCTTATTTCTTTTATATTTTCGCCGTCCATCAAAATTTCTCCCTCCCGTGGTTCAAATAAACGCAGAAATATATCCGCGATAGTAGTCTTGCCGGCACCGGAGGATCCCATAATTCCTATCATCTCTCCCTTCTTAACCTTGAAATTCATTTTAGATACGACCGGTTCCTTGCCGTTGTAGGAAAAACCTATATTTCTAAATTCCAAATCGCGTGAAAAATGAAACTTAGCCGAACCCCCAACTTTTTCTTGATTTTTCTCTGTCTGATCAATCAGCTCAACGACATTGGATAAATAGGGATATAAATCATTAATTGATTCTATTGTTTTTTGGGCTTTATTAATTTGGACAAAAATTCTTTGAATAAGATACAAAGTGGCGATGAAAACCGCCAAGTCGAAAGTTGGGCGCGAATATGAAAGGACGAATACCGTGACTATAAAAATCAGGCTTACTGGGGACATTATCGCTCCCGCAAGATTCTTATTCATTACCAGGCGCAACGTCACATTCTTTATTTCGTTATAAAATTCTATACAGCGTTGTGCGACTTTTTCTTCCGAGCCAAAAGCTTTTATAGTTTTTATCCCGATAATATGCTCATTTATGTGATGAGTGACAATTTTGCTCAGCGCCGTCTGACGCCTTGTATTTCGTCTTGTTTTCGTCATTAGGGGACGCAAGATGAAGAAAAGCATCACTCCTACTAATAGAGTCATCGCGGTAATAAATCTGGACATTTTAACGGCGATGAATGCATACGCAAGCAGACTGGCCGCATTGCCTATAATCGAAGTTGATCCCTGCAGTAGCTTTGTGGCGTTGCGGAGATCATTCATGAGCGTATTTTCCAGATACCCTATTTTTTGCTTTAGCAGATAAGGCCAAGAAGTAAGTAAAGCCTTTTTATATAAAGAACTCCTCGTATCGGTTTCGAATCCCAATGTGGTTGTTGTATTTACGTACGAGAAAATTAAAGAAACTATAGATTTAAAAACGAAGATCGATATGATTACAGTCAGCAAGACGGACAACGTCAGCGGAAAATGGAAATACGTAAACCATTTAGTAATCGTGATCGAAATCGCGTCATTCCCAGAAGTTACGTTACTCTTAACTACGAGCGCGAAAATCGGTATTAATATTCCTATGCCAATGCTTTCCAAAAAGCCGCCGAGAAACCCCAGTGCAATCAATAAAATAATCTGCTTTTTGTATTTTCCGAAAAGCTTATCAAAAAGCGAATATGCGTACTTCCAACGCTTCCAAAATTTCATATGCTTTTTAACAAATATTCCACTATCCGTTCGGAAGACTTGCCGTCAAGCTTATAGAGAAGTTTTTCACGCAACAGTTGCCGATTCTGCGTATCTAGCTTTGGATTTTTCAAATACTCATCAATTGCGGAAAAAAGTTCATCAAAACTATTTGTAATTTTCATCGCTTTAGTTTCTAGAACGTCTTGAAAATGTTCGGACATCAAAAATCTCTTAATCGAGCGGTCGTACGGCCGTACGCTATAACCGTCAAAAACAGTCGTTATGAGCGGGACGTCAAAAACTGCAGCCTCGAGCACTGCTGTCGTAAAAATCGAGATTACTACATTGGCATGGCGCATAATATTCATGAAATTTATGCTATTCGGTAAGTCCCCCCATGCTTCGCGCTTCCAGAAGCGAACGCGAGGATGTTCTTCAAATGCTTCAAATTTTTTCTTATCAAAATCTCGGTCGGTGCTTCTTCCCCCAAGATAAGGCCGAATGATTAAATGCATATCTTCGCCAAATTTTCCTTCGTCGATCCATCTCAACACTGTTTCGATAACATCCGGCTCATCAGGACAGTAAGCGCTTCCAGAAATATATAAAATATATCTAGCACTAATTGGCATATCCATACTTTTTAGAAATTCCGCGCGCGAAACAGCATACTTAGGGTCGGAAACAAAATCGAGATGCGGATAGCCGACAATTTCCAGTTGTTCTGGATTGTAACATTGATATTTTAAAGCCATTTCATAAATATGATTAGACTGTGCAAGAAGCTTCAGCGGCTGGAACGGCAAAAAATATTTATCCAGATGGTCCCATCCCGCAGCCATCCCCACGGTTTTTATTTTTCTTCTTTTCGCTTCTGCCAAAAATCTTACGTCAAACTGTCCATAGATGTGCGGCGTGAAAATAAGATCTGGATGATATTTATCAATAACTTTAGTAAAAGGCCTTTCTTTGAAAAATAATTTATATAAAAATGGGATTGTTTTTGTTTTAAAAAAATGAGATCTGCCAAAAGTTAGCGCAATTATTTTTTTTACCGGGTACAGGTATCTTCTCCCACCAGCCGGAGGCTCGTCCGGCCTTAATCCCATGGTTGCCAGCATCTCTGTCGTTTTTGTATAGATTAAATAGGAGTAAAAAAAATAAAAGCACTTCTGCAAGTAAGTTTTTTTGAGTGGAAAAATAATCCTCTCCATTGAAAAATTATCTCCTACCAATGATACAAAATGCTCGTGATATTTATCATAGGCGCCCTCATCCATCACAAGGACAACTTTTATGTCTTTCCTTCCTTTGATTAAATTTTTGAGTTGATCAAAAACGCTGTTGGGAAAAAAGAAAAGATTCCGAAAAACAATGCTGGAATTAAGCGTAAAAAAAATAACCTTTTCTTTTTTCATCTATACCATATCTAACATTAAAACGCGGCAGAAAGTTTTATAAGCTTCTTTTCTATAGCTAACTTGTATAAAGAAATACTACAAGATTTCCCGAAAAATAGCATCAATAAGGCGATTCGAAGCCTTCCCATCCGCGTGGGTAAACCAAATTTCTCTAATTCTTGCCCGGCCGTCTTTATGAATCGTTGGATCTTTAAGGTAGGATTGGACAGCTTCAATAAATTGCTCTCTCGTCTCGGCATGCCAAGTACCTTTTGTATTTAATAGCTTGGCAATATGGTTCAGTAAAAATCCCCATCCTTTGTCGTATTTATTCCCTTGCGTCGGATAAATATCTGCGATTATAACTGGCTTATCCATCAATGCCGCATCAAGTGGAATAGAAGTTGGCCCAGTGATAACTAAACTGGAATAATGAATCTGGTCGATTAAATTTTCGTCATCTTTTTTCATAATTTCAAAATCAGGCCACCCGGAGAAACGGTACCCTGGCTTATCAAAAACAATTCCCTCCGGCCATTTTCTCACGTCCAGAGATTTAATATCTTCTCCAGGCGGATAACGGACTAAAACCTGATATCCGAGAGTTTCAAGAATTTCCAAAATGTAAGGATCGGTATCATTAACATGGATTATTTTATCTCCTCCAGGAGCAAACAAAATAAACGGCTTTGCGGGATCAAGGTTGAATCTTCTAAAAAATTCTTCCTTTGAGCTTAGTGGTGCTTTCAAATACCGATCATAGTGCGGGTGGCCAGTTACGATAATTTTGCCTTCGGGATAATTATGTAAAATAATGCTTTCTTTTTTTAGTTCTTCGGATCCGCATATTAATATATCGGGGAAGACCCTTAGCATCTGCTGGGTCGGATTGTCCCATGACCGCCACATCCCCATTATTTTTATTCCACCCCGCTTGGCATCCTGCATCAGCGCGACATCGTTTTCGTTGTGCATATCTGTCGAGAAAATCAAGCTCGGGGAATATTTTTTTAACAAATCCCAAAAAAAACCTTTTGAAGAGAGTACGTAATCGAGCTTGCGTACAACATTTTGCATAAAAAATGAGCGCCCGAAGAAACTAACAAAACTGGAGCCGATAAAATAGAAGTACTTTCTGTCCCAGTAAACTTTATATTTTCTCTTGCCTCGAGTCGTGCCTGTATCAAAAAATGTCCGAGACAATCTTTTAAAAAATAACCCCAAGAAAGTTTTTGACGCCAGATATAGCGGAACACCTTCCACAAATACATTTTCGCCCCCAAATGTGCTCTTAAAATATTCCGCTTTAAAAATCGGGACTATCAGAACTATCCTTAAGTCTTTTTTTGCTTTCAACTTTTCAAAAAAATCAGAGAGAAGAATATTTCTCGATATATGAGAATGAAAGCTTGTGATAAAAATTGTTTTCATATTTTTTCGAATTCTGTCGTCAGTTTTTTCAACGTAGGGATTACTTCATCATTGCTCCTTATAGTACCGTCTTTTTTTGCTCCCTGCACATGGAAACCAAAAGGTTTTCCTTTCCAAATGAACTCATCCCAATCATTGCCATAAAAATCCGGATAATCGAGCTCTTTAAAGCCGTTCTGCGTATAATAGCCGGGGTTTTTGGGTATATAGCATAGCCGGTCAGGTAATATTTTCTCTAAAAGCAAATTCGGCATACTTGCCAGATAAGTTGGTTTTATTTTTGAAGCTTTTAGCTTAAATACTGGTGCAACGCACTCGCTTTTCGCGGAATTACTCTTCCCGTATTTTTCGTACAACGCATATCCAGTATCTCTCGATGATCCTATAACCTGACTCCTCTTTAAAATTATCCTCGCGTGGCTCTTGAGAAGCGAGAAAAAACCGGTTTTGGTTTTTTTCTTGTTTTTTTGTCCATGTAACTCTTTTGCGTATTGCGGTGCGAAATTTATCTCATTCTTTGATATTTTTTCAGTATCAATAAAAAGGCAATGTATGCAGGGAAAATATCTATATTTTAAATATCTCTTTGGATTATACGGGACGCCAAAAAAAACCAAATCATTTTCCTTCATGTGATTGATCACATCCGCCGCCCAATTCTTATTAATTATAAAAAAATCCGGGTCTAGGACTAAAACAAATCTTGTCTTGGCCTCTTTTACGGCAATATTAAGCCCTGACGCGTGATGATAGCTCCCCGATGCTATTCTACTTTCATGACGCTCCAGACCAGACAAAACATCAACATTGCTAAATTTTCCGATTTCAAATCGATCCATATTCTGCGAAGCATTCTCAACAATTATCCAGGAAACGTCAACTTCGCTATTATACTTCTTAAATAAATCTATATTCGCCTCGATAAGTTTTTTGTGCCCGTACGAAACAGTGCATATAGTTAGTTCATTCATAAAATTTTTTCTATTTCTTTTATAACCATCTCTGCGGTAATTGCTTCAGATTGGCGAAGCGCTTCTTTTACGTCGATATCGCGCGTGTTTAGGACGGTAATCGCGGGAGCTCTTCTCTCGGCCTTTACAATTCTATTTTTGGAACCCCTTGGTGGCTGGTCCAGATCGTTCATGGGACCGACTATATCCACCGTAGGCACTCCAAAAGCTTCTGCGATATAAATAGGACCCGAATCCACGCTTATAAACAAAGACATCATGGATATCGCTGCCTTAAGCTCGTCGAGATTGAAAACGTTAAACGCATTTACTAAATCTATTTCCCTATGGACGCTCATCAAAAATTCTTCAACTTCTTTTCTATCAGATTCGGAACCTATTAAAACAATTTTAGCTTTATAATTTACCCACAGCCATTCAGCGACGCGCGCAAACTTGTCTCGCCCCCAAAGCTTTATTTTATATCCTGTAGACGGGAAAATACCAACAATAAAATCCGATCCAATATTGATATTATTTTTCTTATAAAATTCTATCGCTTTTTCTCGCCCATATTGCGAATAGCTTAAATTCTTTCTTGTGTTTTCGGAATGTATATCGATAGCCTCGAGAAGCCTTAAATATTCGCGCGGGGCATAATTTCCGACTTTATGCAGCCTCGTGTCCACAAAGTTTGTTAAAAAGCGATACGCGCGCGTTGAGAGTGGTGAATAGCCACCCTCGAGAGTTGGCGCGACAATATGCGGAATACCAGATAGGTATAAAAGAGCTAACGTCTCCGGCGAAGGGCCGGCCAACAACGCGAAATCGAATTTCTCGTGCTTGATAGTTCTCAACGTTTCCTTGAAATTCTTGGCCCATATTATATAACTCGACACATCGGTATTATTGGCCAGAAGCTCTTTATTAACTGCGTCCCCCAAAACGAATAATTTCGCTTCCGGATATTTTTCTTTAAATGTTCGGAAAACCGGCGTCGTGCAAACCATATCGCCCAATTTAGCAAGCTGCACAAATAGCACTTTCTTGGGGTAATTCGATCTCCTATTTGCCCTTCCCTTTTTACGGAATCGAAAATAGCAACGAATCATGAGCGATAAATTGTGCATTCGGCCAGTTAACATATAATACAAATATAACTTATATTCCGATGAAAAAGTTAAATTTAGGCTCAGGTAAGGATATAAAGGACGGTTGGATAAATCTGGATTCCGTCAAACTTCCAGGCGTGGATGTCGTTCATGATATAGAAAAATTGCTGCTCCCATTTGCAAACGAGGAGGTTGACGAGATTTTGTGCCAGGATATTCTTGAGCATATCGAATATATTCCTGTCTTAAAAGATATCCATCGTATTTTAAAGGTTGAGGGCAAACTTAAAATCCGCGTTCCCCATTTTACTTCGAAGGGAAACTTCATCGACCCAACGCACAAAAAAAGATTTTCTATTTACACATTCGAGATGTTTTGCAGAAATTCTCCCGTATCAAAATCGAAAGAACGCGATTATTATTTCGGTTTTCATTTCGACCGCGTCGCTTCCGTGAAAATCACATTTGACCGCTCCTCGCGCTGGTTAATTTATAATCGCCTGATGGAATGGCTCGTAAATTTAAATAGAACTACAAGATTTCTATACGAATCTACGGGCTGGTGCTATAGCTTCCCTGCGCAGAATATTGAGATTGAATTGATAAAATAGGCATGTTTGATTTCGCAAATTATACAAATGGTGTTGAGGGATGGCTTACGGAAGACGAGGGGCTATTTTTATATGAAATAACAAAGAATGTTAAGGAAGAAAATGCGGCGGTAGAGATAGGATCATGGAAAGGCAAGTCAACAATTTGCATAGCTAAGGGTCTTAATGATGGACGGAAAGGAAAAGTCTACGCCATTGACCCTCACACTGGATCACCAGAACATCGTAACATATTCGGTAAAGTTGATACTTTCAAAGAATTCGAAGAAAATATCAGCAACAAAGAAGTGAATTCTTTCGTCATGGCTATCAGAGATACCTCTGAAAACGCGTCGAAGAAATTCGAATTGCCGGTGGAGTTCATCTTTATCGATGGGGACCACGATTTAAGAGCCGTTGCAAAAGACTTTGAATCCTGGTTTCCGAAAGTTATTGATGGTGGAACAATAGCCTTCCATGATTCGTGGAATTTCATCGGTCCCAATATCCTTACGGCGTGCTTATTATTATTTTCTCCAAAAGTTAAAAATCCTGGGCTAATAAATCGAATAACCTATTTTGAAAAAACGGAAAAAAATTCTATGTTGGACCGTTTTCGAAATATCAAATTCTTACTCCATCGAACAATGTTCGCTTTGAAAATATTTATTTACAAAAATAGAAAAAAATTAAGAAAGTTTATCAGAAACCGGATATAATTTATAATACATATTCAGCCATTCCACAAATCCGAAATTTCTAGAATCGCGTACGAAATAATTTAGAAATCTATATTCTCGGTGGTAATCATATTTGCGCCAATATAAATCTATCATTGGGAGATCGACTAGTATACAATGTCTGACAAAACTGCTTAAAGAGTCCTCTTTTGTCCATAATGGCTTGTGCCCAACCTTCTCAAGAAATTTCGAAAATAAATAACTTTCACAGGATACATTCATTTCACTGGTCAATAGATCGTCTGACCAAAATGTTTCCATATCCTCGGCCGTTCCAAAAATTAGCCAGTCGACAAAATGGTACAATCGTGGACGCGATTTTCCTCGATTTACCGCT
>Ga0209343_10009727_pt1 | contig 11030 bp, 8 predicted proteins | sample RifCSPlowO2_02_FD_184026 | JGI IMG/M metagenome (GOLD analysis project Ga0209343, IMG submission 184026) | Groundwater microbial communities from Rifle, Colorado - Rifle CSP2_plank lowO2_0.2 (SPAdes) (version 2) | ecosystem: Environmental > Aquatic > Deep subsurface > Groundwater | place: Rifle... | reverse complement strand
GACTGCTTGGACGATGCTTCACAGGTTTCGGCGGGCGATGACACGACCTGGGCGCGAGCGCTTAAAAGGTGATGTCGAGGTGGACGAGACCTACATCGCCATCACGGACAGAATCAATCCTCCGTCGAGAGAGGGACGCAAAAGACATACGACCGATACGCTCGTCGCAGTCGCGGTTGAGGTTGTCGAACCCAAGGGGTTCGGACGGGTCCGGTTCCGCCGCATCCCTGACGACTCTGAGCGGTCCGTACTGCCGTTCATTCGTGAAGAGGTGGAGCCCGGGTCGACCCTTCACACCGATGGCTCAGCAACCTACCGTTCTGTGACGAAGCACGGTTACAAGCATGACCGGAACGTCATTCTCGGCTCCAGCACGCCGGCGCACGTTTCTTTGCCTGGAGTGCACAGGGTCGCTTCGCTGGTCAAACGCTGGATACTTGGAACACATCACGGCGCGGTACAGCCGGATCAACTCGACTACTATCTTGACGAGTTCGCATTTCGCTTCAACCGCCGCAGTTCGCGCTCACGCGGCCTGTTGTTCTACCGACTGCTTGAGCAAGCCGTTATCACTCCGCCGGTCACTTACTCCGATATCGCTGGGGGACGCAGTTTCTCACCATCCGGAAGGTAGTGGAGCTAAAGGGATACCCCTTATAAAAACACAGGTAGTGATAGTTTGTTTTCCGGAGGTTAAGTGTTTGAAATATCAGCACCCGAAACCTTGCGTGAGGAAAAGCCTCGCCTGCTGCGGCAGGTGCACGAGGCGATACGCCGTCTGCATTACAGCCGCCGCACGGAGGGAGCGTATGTGCGCTGGATCAAGCGCTTTATCTTCTGGAGCGGAAGGCGCCACCTGGCGGCGCCGGCGAGCCTGAGGTGAGCGCTTTTCTCAGCCACCTTGCGGTCGAGCGCAACGTCGCCGCCGCCACGCGGGATCAGGCGCTCGCCGCCTTGCTCTTTCTTTACAAGCGGATGCTCGGCCGGGATATGCCGCAGCCTCGCATCCATCGCCCGCTGCGCTTACTTGCGCCAGAAACCGGGCGTGAACACCACCAGCAGGGTGAACAATTCCAGCCGCCCGAGCAGCATCGCGATAGTGCAGATCCAGGTCTGAAAATCGTTCAGCGACGCATACGTCGTTGCCGGCCCGACTTGATTCAGACCGGGGCCGGTGTTGTTGAGGCAGGCGATCACGGCCGAAAACGCGGTGATGATGTCCAGGCCCGATGCGGCGAGCAGCATGGTCATGGCAACGAATGAGCTGACATAGATCAGGACGAAAGCGAGCACGGCGAAAATGATGTTGTTCTCGACCGGCGCGCCGCCCAGCTTCACCGGCACTACCGCGCGCGGATGGATGATGCGCGTCATTTCGCGCACCGCCTGGCGCGCCATCAGTTCGGCGCGGATCATTTTGATGCCGCCCCCGGTCGAGCCGGAGCAGGTGCAAAAGCCGCACAGAAACAGCATCCATACCGGCGCGAAAATCGGCCACAGGTTGTAATCGGTATTGGAAAAACCGGTGGTGGTGGCGATGGAGACGACGTTGAACGCGGAAAAGCGCAGCGCCGTCCAGAAACTGGGGTAGGTCTGGTTGGCGAGCAGGAAATAGGCGATGCCGAACACGCTGCCGATGACTACCAGCAGATACAGTCCGACCTCCGGATCGCGCGCGTACGGGGCGAAGCTCCAGCGCCGCCAGGCAAGAAAGTGCGTACCGAAGTTGATGCCCGCCAATAACATGAAATAAATCGCCACCGCCTCGATCGCGGGCGAGTTCCAGTGGCCGAAGCTCGCGTCGTGGGAGGAGAAAGCGCCCAGGCCCATGGTGGAAAACGCATGCATCATGGCATCGAGCCAGGTCATGCCGGCGAGCCGATAGCACAGGATGCAGGCGGCGGTGATGCCCAGATACACCAGCCAAAGCCCCTTGGCCGTTTCGGCGATGCGCGGCGTTAGTTTGGTGTCTTTCATCGGGCCGGGCGTCTCGGCCTTGTAGATCTGGCTACCGCCCACGCGCAGGAGCGGCAGGATGGCCACCGCCAGCACGATCACGCCCATGCCGCCGATCCAGATGAGAAAACTGCGCCAGATGTTGATCGAGGGCGGCAGCGCGTCCAGACCGGATAGCACCGTCGCCCCGGTGGTGGTGAGCCCGGAAACGGTCTCGAAATAGGCGTCGGTGAAGGACAGTTCCGGCAGGTAGAGCAGCAGCGGCAGGGTGGCGAAGGCCGGCAGCACGGTCCACACCAGCGCCACCAGGAGGAAGCCGTCGCGCGGTTGCAACTCGCGCCGCTTATTTTTCGTCATCGCCCATAACAGCGCCCCGACTGCCGCAGTCAAGAGAATGGCTTCGTCGTAAGCAGCTTGCGCGCTATCGCCTATGAAAAAAGAGCAAAGCAGGGGAAAAAGCATGCTGAGAGCGAAGATCATGATGACCACGCTCAACACGTTCAAGACAGCAAAAAATCGGACCATAAGTCGCGCTTGCCTTGGCTTAGAGAAAGCCTGCGCTGACCTGGAACAATTTTTCCACCTTGGGCACCATTTTCTTGTTGGTGACGAAGACGATGGCGTGATCCCCGGCCTGGATCACCAGGTCATGGTGGGCCATCAGCACCTCGGTGCCGCGCACCAGGGCGGCGATGGTCGTGCCCTTGGGCAACTCGATCTCCTCGATGCGCCGCCCGACCATGCGGCAGGATGCCGCATCGCCGTGCACCACCGCCTCCAGAGCTTCGGCCGCGCCGCGGCGCAGCGAGTGCACCTCGGTGATGTCGCCGCGGCGCACGTGCGCCAGCAGCGAGCCTATGGTTGCTTGTGCCGGGGACAGGGCGATGTCGATCTGCCCCGACTGCAGCAGGTCTACGTACGAGCGCCGGTTGATCAGCGCCACCACGCGGCGCGCGCCCATGCGCTTGGCGAGCAGGCAGCTCATGATATTGTTCTCGTCGTCATTGGTGACGGCGACGAACAGGTCCATCTCCTCGACGTTTTCGGCTTCGAGCAGGGACTCGTCGGTAACGTCGCCCTGCAGCACCAGCGCCTTATCGAGCCGCGTGGACAGATCCTCGCAGCGGCGCTTGCTGTGCTCGACGATCTTGACCGTATACTCGCGTTCGAGCGCGCGCGCCAACCTCAGGCCGATGTTGCCGCCGCCGGCAATCATGACCCGGCGCACCGGCTTGTCCTGCCGGCGCAACTCCTGCATCACCTTGCGGATATTCTGGCTGGCGGCGAGGCAGAACACCTCGTCGCCCGCCTCGACCACGGTGCTGCCCTCGGGCACGATAGGCCGGTCGCCGCGGAAAATGGCGGCGAGGCGCACGTCGACGTTGGGTATGTGCTTGCGGATGTCCTGCAGTTGGTGGCCCACCAGCGGTCCGCCCTCGAAGGCGCGCACTGCCACCAGGCTCACGCGGCCGTCGGCGAACTCCAGCACCTGCAGCGCCTCGGGAAACTGGACCAGCTTGACCAGGTATTCGGTGATCAGTTGCTCCGGACAGATGGCATAGTCCACGGCAAAACAGTCGGGCGCGAATAGTTGCTCGTTGGCCAAGTACTCGGGGGCGCGCACGCGCGCGATGCGGGTGGGGACGTTGTACTGGTGCGCCGCGATCTTGCACGCCACCAAATTGGTTTCGTCGCTTTGCGTTACCGCGATCAGCATGTCGGCGTCTTCGATGCCGGCGCTTCTCAGAACCGAGGGATGCGCCGCGCTGCCGGTAACGGTGCGCAAGTCCAGCCGGTCCTGCAACAGGCGCAGGCGCGCGCCGTCGATGTCCACCACGGTGATGTCGTTGGCTTCGGAAACCAGACTTTCGGCCACGCTGGTGCCGACCTGGCCCGCGCCGAGGATGATGATTTTCAACTTTGCTCCCCTGAGTCCAGTTTGCGGCGAACTCGACTTCGCTAGGCGAAGCCGGACGACACATATGGGATGGAGCGCATTTTATGCCTTTTTGCTGCAACGCAAAACCAGCGGCTATTCTTCCTTCTTGCCGGTGGTGATTCCCAAGGCCTTGAGCTTGCGGTACAGGTGGGTGCGCTCCAGGCCGCTTTTTTCGGCCACGCGCGCGATCGAGCCGCCTTCCCGCGCCAGTAGTTGTTCGAAATAGGCGCGCTCGAACGCCTCGCGCGCCTCGCGCAGCGGCAGCTCGAGCGGCAGAGGAACCCGCGTTGCGGCAGCGGGATGGAACTGTGCCGACACGCGCTCCACGTCAGTTGCGCCGATTTCCTCCTCCAGCGCGGTGAGCGCCAGATTCTTCACCGCGCTCTGCAGGTCTTCCAGATTGCGCGGCCAACGGAACTGGCGCAGGGCGTTCAAGGCCGCAGTGGAAAAATGCCGCGGCGGGCAGTGCCGTGCTTCCACCAGCTGCGCCAACAGCATGGCCGCGATGTCGGGGATGTCCTCGGCGTGCTCGCGCAGCGCCGGAAGCACCAGCGACAGCTCGGACAGGCGCGCGAGCAGCGCCGCGTCGAAACCAAGCTCGCCAGTGAGGCGCGCCGGTTCCTCAGCCGTGAAGGAAACAACGCGAGTTTTGGTTTTTTCCTGTTTGCCCAGGATGAAAGCCAGATTCTTTTGCTGCGCCCGGGTGAGCGCCGCCAGTTCCTCGACGAAAACGAGACCATTGGCGGCCCGCGCGAGCAAATCCTGCGGCGTGTCGGCCAGTGCCGCGCCGGCCGCTATCCAGGGCGTATTGGGCTGGTGCAGGTAGCGCGCGAACAGTTCCGGCATGACGCCCCACTCGCCGCGCAACAGCACCGGCATGGACAGGGCGGCGATCTGCGTCAGGCGCTTGCGCAGGTCGGCGAGCACTGCCGAGCGGCCCAGGCTGAGCAAGGTGAGCCCTGCCTGCGGCTGGCTGCCGCCATTCCTTAGTGCGCGTTTTACCGTGGCGAGCAGCTTTTGCAGGGCAATCGGCTTTTCCAGAAAATCGATGGCGCCGATGCGGGTGGCCTCCACCGCGGTTTCGATGGTGCCGTGCCCGGACATCATTACCACCGGCATGGTGAGCTGGCCGTTCGCCGCCCATTCCTTGAGCAGGGTGATGCCGTCGGTATCGGGCATCCAGATGTCAAGCAGCACCAGGTCGGGGCGCTCCGCGCCGCGTAGCGCGCGCGCGCGCGCGGCGTTTTCCGCCAACTGCACCGTGTGACCCTCGTCGGCGAGGATCTCCGACAGCAGCTCGCGGATGCCGATTTCGTCGTCGACCACCAGTATCTGAGACATTAGGCTGCCTTCGCCGATTCGCGTTGCAGCGGCAGCAGAATGCTGACGCTGGCGCCGCGCCCGGGCAGGTTTTCCACCCGCACCGCGCCGTTGTGTTCGTCGATGATCTTTTTCACAATTGCCAGGCCGAGCCCCGTGCCCCTGGGCTTGGTGGTTACGTAGGGCTCGAACACGCGCAGCATGATGGCCTCGGGAAAGCCGCAGCCATTATCGCTGATTCTTAGGCAAGCCTGATTGCCCGCGCGCTCGGTTTCGACATCGATGCGCTGGCCGGCGCTGCCGGCGAGTGCGTCCTGGGCATTCTGCAGCAGATTGTGTATTACCTGGCGCAGTTGCGTCGGATCGCCCATGACGCGCGGCAGCCCGGCCTGCAATGCGGGCCGCAGCAGGGCGCCGGCATGCTCGTACAGGCCCAGCACTTCGCGTACCAGGGCGTTCAGGTCGAGCGGCTGCAGGTTTGGCGCCGGAGTGCGCGCATATTCGCCGAAATCGTCCACCATCCCTTTCATCGCCGCCACCTGGTTGATGATGGTCTCGGTGGCGCGGCTGAGCGTGGCCGCGTCCTCGGGCACGAGCTTGTTTGCAAGCTTCGCCTGCAGGCGCTCGGCCGAGAGCTGAATCGGCGTGAGCGGATTCTTGATCTCGTGCGCGAGGCGCCGCGCCACCTCGCCCCAGGCGGTAGCCCGCTGTGCCTGGACCAGCTTGGTGACGTCGTCGAACACGACCACGTAGCCGCCACCGCTCGCGTGCGGCAGAACCGAGCCGCGCACCAGCAGCATGCGCTCGGCGAGTTCCAGTTGTTGCTGCCAAGTGTCTGCGCCGTGCTGCTTGAAACCTTCGACGATGGCACGCGCCAGCGGCTGCAGCCGCGGCCAGTCGGTAAGGGCGCGGCCCTTCAAGCCGTCGAATGTTTCCTGCAAAATGGCGCCGGCGCCGTGATTCACCGTGCCCAGGCGCAGTTGCTCGTCGAATACCAGCACGCCTGCAGACAGATTGGCGAGGATATTCTCCAGATAAGCCTTGGCTGTTTCGAGTTCGGCGCGGTGCGATTCGGCCACGTTGCGCGCATCGTCCAACTGCCCGGTCATGCTGTTGAACGACTGGGTGAGAATGCCCAGTTCATCGCTGCTGGTGATTTGCGCACGGCGGCTGTAGTCGCCGCGCGCCACCGCCTGGGTGCCCGCAGCGAGCAGCGCCAGGGGCTCGGACAGGCGCGCCGAGAGCAGGAAGGCGAGCGCGGTCGCGGAGAACAGCGTCAGCAGCAGCGTCAGCGTAAGCGTGAGGATGTAGATCTCCTTCAGGCCCTGACGCGACAGCGACAGCTCCTTGTAGTCGCGGTATACTTCCTGCACCGCCTCCGCGTCCCGCGCCAGCGTCGGCGGCACCGGCTGCAGCAACTGCAGCAGACGCTCGTCCTCGGCGATGCTGAGCGCGGCCACCGGAACCAGCACGCGCAGGCTCAACCTCTTGTCTGGTGCGCCTTCGAGCGCGGAGTAAGCGCGGCTTTGTCGCGCCTGGCGCAAGATGGTGCTGTTGGGCAGGTCGGGCAGGAGTTTACCCACGCTTTTGCTCGCGCTGGCGATGACCTTGCCGCCGGAGGACAGGAGCAGCGCATCCTCGACCCCCGCCTGTTCGCGCAATCGGTTGAGCAGCACGACCTGCTGCGCCGGCGTCTTGCCGGAAAGTTCAAGCGCCATGCGGCGCGCCTTATCGTGGAGTTCCGTGAGCAGCAGATCGAGCGCGGTGCGGCCGAGGTTGAGCCCTCCCTCGAGCGCGTTATCGACGCGCACGTCGAACCAGGATTCGATGCTTTTCGCCATGAACTGCAGCGATACTACGTACACCAGGCCTCCGGGCACGATGACCATGGGCAGAAACATGAGCAGAAAGCGCAGCGTCAGACGCGAGCCGAACACGCGCGTGCGCAGCTTGGTGGTGAGCACCCATAACTGATAGCCGATCAACGCCGCGAGCGCCGCGGCCAGCGCCGCGTTCAGGCCGAGCAGCAGCGCGTAGTGGCGGGAGAACAGGGCGGTGTTGCCGCTCGCCGCCGCCAGCAGAAACAGCAGGATCGCGCCCAGCGCCACGCTGAATATGAGTACGTATTTCATTGCGGCGCCTTTTCCGTCACCGGCGCCTTGACCCTGAACGGCCAACGCCGCCATTCGGAAGCGAGATTCCATTCCCGGCTGGTGAGCGCGTTCACCTGGAACGGCTTGGGCAGTTGAGTCACGTCCAGGCGCATGCGCAGCCCCGCCTCGTAATCGGCGCCGGCGCTCACCTCCGCGCGCTCCAGCACCTGCCACGAGCGTACCCGCGACAGCACCCTCAGCGCGTCGGGCAGGGTGGAAAAGCTTTGATACAAGGCGCCGCTGGAAATACGGTATTGGCGTGTGAGCGCGTGGTAGGACAGGCGCAGCATCAACAGCCGGCTGGCGCTGTCGTCGAACCAGTACCAGCGTTTGCGCGTCAACTCGAATTCGACCTGGAAGTACAGCGCCACGCCCTTGTTGATGGCGTCCTCGAGCCGCGGGTTGAGTTCGATTTGGAAATCTGCGTCCAGGGCGTAGCCCTCGTCGTTGCCCTCGATCGCGATATGGCTGATTTCAATGTTGCTCGCGCGCGCCGGCGCGCTCCAGCCGAGTACGAGTGCGAGCAGCAGTGAAGCGAGCAGCCGCAGGCTCATGTTCTAATTTTCATTACGATATGAGGGGATATCCCCCATGGTGGGAGACCGAAGGTCGGGACCACCCGAAGAGGTGGGGACTTTCCCCTCTCCCGTCGAGCGGGACCGAGGAAGGGGGATCGAGACCTTCGGGGCGCCTCCCCGCATGCTCCCCTATATCGGAGGCCGTTGCGCAAATCCTGCAACGGCCTCTTATTGTCTTTCCAGCAGCGCATAGAAAAAGCCGTCGTGCCGCGCGTCGGGCAAGAGCTGTCCTCCCTCGAGTCCCGCCAGCGGCAGGCGGCGGGCGCGATCGCTGCGCGCCAGGAAGGACTCGACCGTCTGAGCGTTTTCCTGCGGGAACACCGAGCACGTCGCATACAGCAATTTACCACCCGCAGCCAACTGTTGCCACAGCGCGTCCAGCATCCGTCCCTGAGTCGCCGCCAGTCGGGCGATGTCGCTTTCGCGGCGCAGCCATTTGATGTCGGGGTGGCGCTTGACCACGCCTGAGGCGGTGCAGGGCGCATCGAGCAGGATGCGCTCGAAAGGCGCGCCGTCCGACCACCCCGCAGGGGCCGAGCAGTCGCCACAGACGACGCGCGCGGAGAAGCCAAGCCGCGCGAGGTTGTCGCTGATGCGGGGCGCGCGTGCGGGGTCGCTGTCCATTGCCGTTAGCGCGCAATCGGCGAGTTCCAGGACATGCCCGGCCTTGCCGCCAGGAGCAGCGCAGGCATCGAGCACCCGCATGCCAGGTCGAACGTCGAGCAACTGCGCGGCGAGCTGGGCGCCGGCGTCCTGTACCGATACCTCGCCTGCGCCGAAACCGGGAAGGGACTCTATCGGCAGCGGACGCTCGAGCAGGATCGCCTGGGGCCCGATGAGTTCGCCGGCAAGGCCGCGCTCGCCCAATTTCGCCAAATACTGCTCCGCCGTAAGGCGGCGCCGGTTTACGCGCAAGGTCATCGGCGGGTGCAGATTGCCGGCATTCAGAACCGACTCCCAGTGTTGCGGCCAGGCTGTGCGCACGCGCTCTATCCACCACTGCGGATAGGAGTAGTGGGCGATGTCGGAGTCGCAGCGTGCAACGAGCGCGTCGGCTTCGCGCAGATAATTGCGCAGCACGGCGTTGGCAAGACCCTTGGCCGCGGGTTCCAGGCGCGCCACCGCGCGCACCGCCTGATCCACCGTGGTGTGGCTGGTACGCGGCCGCGCGCGCAACTGATACAGCGCGGCGAGCAGCAGGGCATGCAGGGCGGGTTTCACCGGCTTGCGCAGCAACTCGGCCAGGAGGGCATCGAGCAGGCCCAGGTTGCGCAGCGTGCCGTAGGCCAGATCCTGCACCGCAGAGCGCAGGCTCGAGCCTGCTTCCAGGCGCGCGAGCGCGTCCGACAGGCTGCGGCCGGCGCGCACCTGCGCGATGGCATCGCCTGCGGCGCTTAGCGCTAGCTCGAGATTGGCTGATCTGGACAAGGGATGAGGCGGCATCGCGGTCGGGAAGACTGCAGCGCCGCGGCAGTTATGGACGAACCCCGCATCCTACACCGGGTGCGGGGCAGAGAGAACCGGTTCGATGGATCAGGCCTTCGCGTGCAGGCGGGCAATCCCCATTACGCCATCGCTCGCAGGCGAGCGATACGCTCCTCGGTAGCGGGGTGGGTGCTGAACAGGTTCTGGATGCCGCCACCGGAAAGAGGATTGATGATCATCATCTGCGCTGTTGCGGGATGCGCTTCGGCCGCCGCGAGGGGCAGGCCTTTGGCGTAGCGCTCCATTTTCGCCAGCGCGTCGGCGAGCGCGTTCGGGTCGCCGCAGATCTGGGCGCCACCGCGGTCGGCCTCGAATTCGCGCGCGCGCGAGATCGCCATCTGGACCAGCATGGCCGCGATCGGCGCCAGGATCATCACGATCAGCCCGACCACCGGATTGGGTCGCTCGCCATCGCCGCGCCCGCCGAACAGGAAGCCGAATTGGGCGATGGCGGAGATCGCTCCGGCTACCGTGGCGGCGATGGTGGATATCAGGATGTCGCGATGCTTCACGTGCGTCAGCTCGTGCGCCATCACGCCGCGCAGCTCGCGTGCCGTCAACAGCTGCAGGATGCCGGTGGTCGCCGCCACGGCGGCATGCTCGGGATTGCGCCCGGTGGCAAAGGCATTGGGCTGGGCTTCGTCGATGAGATAGACGCGCGGCATGGGCAGCCCGGCGCGCTCGGCCAATTCGCGCACCACGCTGTAGAACTGCGGCGCGCTCGCGGCATCGACTTCCTGTGCGTTGTACATGCGCAGCACCATCGCATCGGAGAACCAATAGGCGAAAATATTCATCGCGCCGCCGAGCGCGAGCGCGAGCAGCATGCCGTTTGCGCCGCCGAAGGCGGCACCGACTACGCCAAACAGCGCTACGATGCCCGCCATCAGGATAGCGGTTTTGAGCCAGTTTCCGACCATTCCGGGATTCCTTGTAACGTTGATTATCGAAGCTGTTAAATGGTGGTCTTCGGGGAAAATTCAAGCCGCTCGCCCGCGGCAAGCGGGAAGCCGGCGAGGAACTGCGCCGCCGCCAGTTTCTTGCCGCCGGCGCGCTGCAGTTCCAGCACACACAGCGACCCGCTACCGCAGGCCACGACGATGCCCTTTGCGCCGGCCTCCAGTATCGTCCCCGGCGCGCCCTCGGCCGGGCTCACGCCGGCGCGCCAGATTTTCAGTCCGACGCCTCTTATCATCGTCGAGGCGCCGGGCAGCGGATTGAAAGCGCGCACCTTGCGCTCGAGCACTGGCGCCGCCTCGCTCCAGTCGATCTCGGCTTCCGCCTTGGTGATTTTTGCGGCATAGCTTGCGCCCGCTGCCGCCTGAGGTTCGGCACTCAACTCGCCGCGCTCAAGTCGGGAGAGCACGGTCGCGATGAGGCGCGCGCCGAGTTCGGCGAGCTTGTCGTGCAGGCTCGCGCTGGTGTCCTCTGCTCGGATGGCCACGGACTCGGCGGCGAGCAGCGGACCGGTATCCAGGCCCCGGTCCATCTGCATGATCGATATCCCGGTGAGCGCGTCGCCCGCGAGGATGGCGCGCTGAATCGGCGCGGCGCCGCGCCAGCGCGGCAGAAGCGAAGCGTGGATATTGATCGCGCCCA